>Ga0068863_100007604_pt1 | contig 10598 bp, 8 predicted proteins | sample KBSSwiS62_FD_66596 | JGI IMG/M metagenome (GOLD analysis project Ga0068863, IMG submission 66596) | Switchgrass rhizosphere microbial communities from Kellogg Biological Station, Michigan, USA - KBS Switchgrass S6-2 | ecosystem: Host-associated > Plants > Roots > Rhizosphere > Soil ...
GCCGTCGTGATGGAGGTGCACCTCGACCTCGCCCATGCCGTGGCGGGCGAGCTCGGCGAGCCGATCGAGGAAGTACGGCCGGTACTCCTCGCCGGGGAAGAACCAGCCGTGGCGCGGCGGTCTGCCGTCGCTGTCACGGAACTCACCGAGCGCGGGGTAGCGCTCGGCCCACGCGTCGACCCGGCGGCGGCCGACGTCCTCGGGCGCTCCGCCCCACAGGGGTTCGTAGTGATCACACAGCGCGAACAGGATGTGTCGCGAACCGGACGGTTGTGGCGCGCGCGCACGGCGCACGAGGTGCCGGCCGTAGTCGGCAATCCAGTTGTGCAGGTTCTTCTTCCGCAATCGGCTTAGCACGCAGGGTGCATGTTAGCCGGGATCGGTTCCCCCATGGATGTCTACCGCCCTCTGCTCGAGAAACTTTTATTTCCCGCGTTCGAGGCTGTGCGCGGGCGCCCGACCGTGCCGCTGCTCCAGTTCCTGCGCCAGAGTCAGCACTGGTCGGTCGACGCCCTGCGCGACCTCCAGGCGGGCCTGTTGCGCCGGCTGATCCGCCACGCCGGCGCGCACACCGCGTACTACCGCAAGGTGCTCGCCGACCGCGGCCTGGCTCCCGAGGATTTCGGCTCGGTCAACGACATTCGCCACCTGCCGCTGCTCGATCGCGATCGCGCGCGCGACACGCTCGACGCGCGGACCGCCGCGGCGCCGCCGCACTGGGTGATCAAGAAGGCGACCAGCGGCACGACCGGTACGCCAGTGGTCGTCAAGTACAACGCCGAGTCACGGCACTGGCGCGACGCCACGCGCTGGCGCGGCTACGGCTGGGGCAGCTACCGGATCGGCATGCGCGCGCTGCACTACTGGGGCGCGCCGCCGGCCCCGCCGGGCTGGCTCGCGCGCGGCAAGATGGCGCTCGACCGCCGGGTCAAGCGCGATCTCTACATCGACTGCATCGAGCGCAGCGACGACGCGCTGGCCAGAACGGTACACCAGATCCGCACGTTCCAGCCCGAGGTGATCGTCGCGTACGCGGCGGGTGCCGCGGCGCTCGCGCGCCACGTCAACGAACGCGGCGCGCGGAGCTGGGGCGACATCCCGGTGATCGTCGGCGCCGAGCGGCTGTGGCCGCACGATCGCGAGCACATCGAGCGGGCGTTCGGCCCGGCGTTCGAGACCTACGGCTGCCGCGAGGTCATGCTGATCGGCGCGGAGTGCGAGGCCCATGACGGCATGCACCTGTCGATGGAGAACCTGATCGTCGAGCTGTTCGTGCGCGAGCCGAGCGGCGCCACGCGCGCCGCCCGGCCGGGCGAGATCGGCGAGGTCGCGATCACCGACCTCCACAACCTGGCGTGTCCGATGATCCGCTACGTCACCGGCGACCTCGCGCTGGCGCGGCCCGAGACCCGGTGCGCGTGCGGGCGTGGCCTGGCACGGATCGGGCCGATCGACGGCCGGGTGACCGACACCCTGCACGACGCCGAAGGCAACGCGGTCGGTGGTCTGGTCTTCAACGTGCTGATCGGGGTGCTCGACCACGTCGCGCGCAACTTCCAGGTGATCCAGAAAACGGATGGCAGCGTGGTGATGCGGATCGTACCCAACGTAGGCGATCGGCTCCCGGACAGGGAATACCGCGCGGTGCAAGACGTCGCCGCCAAATACCTGCGCGGGACGCGGTTCGCAATCGAGTACGTCGATGAAATTCCGCTCACTTCGGCCGGCAAGCGCAAGGTGGTGATCGTCGAGCGGCAGCCGATCGCAACGGCGTGCTAGCGTGACGGTCCCGTGATCGATCTGTACGGGCCGTTGCTCGCCAAGGCGCTGTTCCCCGCGTTCGAGGCAGCCCGTGGCCGACCGACCGTGCCGCTGCTCCGCGAGTTGCTCGAGACCGAGCGCTGGACGGCGGGGGCGCTGCGCGATCTCCAGGTCGGCATGCTGCGCCGGCTGCTGCGCCACGCCTACCGCCACACCGCGTTCTACCGCCAGCTGCTCGACGAGCGCGGTCTGTCCCCCGAGGACTTCACCTCGATCGGTGACCTGGCCCGGCTGCCGCTGCTCGATCGCGCCACGCTGCGCGCCAGCATCGACGCGCGCACCACACATGTCCCTCCGCTGCCCGTGATCACCAAGGCGACCAGCGGCAGCTCGGGCCAGCCGGTCGTGGTCAAGTACAACGCCGAGTCGCGGCACTGGCGCGACGCGATCCGCTGGCGCGGCTACGGCTGGGGCGGCTACCGGATCGGCATGCGCGCGCTGCACTACTGGGGCTTCGCGCCGCCGCCGACCTCGTGGTGGAAGCAGAAGAAGGTGGCGTTCGACCGCCGGATGAAGCGCGATCTGTACATTGATTGCACGCCGCGCGGCGACGCCGCGCTCACGGCGGTGGTCGACGAGATCCGCCGGTTCCGGCCCCAGGTGATGGTCGCGTACGCCAACGGCGCCGGCGCGCTCGCCCGGCTGATCAACGATCGCGGCCTGCGCGACTGGGATGCCATCCCGGTCCTGACCGGCGCCGAGCGGCTGTTGCCGCGCGACCGCGCCGCGATCGAGCAGGCGTTTGGCCCGGCGTTCGACACCTACGGCTGCCGCGAGGTCATGCTGATCGGCTCGGAGTGCGAGGCCCACGACGGCATGCACACCTCGATGGAGAACATGATCGTCGAGCTGATCGTGCGCGAGCCGGACGGCACGGTGCGGCCCGCCCGGCCCGGGGAATCCGGCGAGGTCGTGGTCACCGATCTCCACAACCTGGCATGCCCGATGGTCCGCTACGTCAACGGCGATGTCGCGGTGGCGCGCGGCGACGCACGCTGCGCGTGCGGTCGCGGGCTGGTCCGGATCGGTCCGATCGAAGGCCGGGTGACCGAGACCCTGATCGATGGCCACGGCCAGGCGGTCAACGGGCTGGTGTTCAATATCGTGCTCGGCGTGCTCGGCGACTTCGCCAAGGGCTTCCAGGTCGTGCAGCGGCTCGATCGCAGCGTGGTGTTCAAGGTCGTCCCGGCGTCGGGTGACCAGCTGCCCGAGCGCGAGACCCGCGTGCTGCGCGAGTACGCCGCGCGCTACCTCCCGGGCGTGCCGCTCACCATCGAGGTCGTCGACGAGATCCCGGCGACCGCGGCGGGCAAGCGCCACCCGGTCGTGGTCGAGCGCTGATCCCCGGCCGGGCAGCCCGGCCGAGAAATTCCAGTGCCTTCATCCCGGAGCTGGTGCGCGGGCCGTCGCTCACGCACTCCCGATCGAGCGCTGTGCGCGAAATCGCAACATCTGCGAGCATGCGCACCGGTATCGCAGTGTAACCTGGCATAACTCACCACGTGTCCTCGTGGAGGACAGAGCCAAAAATTGGCCAGAATTGGCCAGAATGCGCTGTTGCTCGGGAATGGATGGTGCGCTCGGGGCAGTTTTGCCGCATAGTGTCGAAGCGAGTGGCAGCGCGCATCCGAATCGGAATCACAAGGAGCAGCGTGTGAGTCGGTCTTGGCTTCGTGTGCTGGCGATCATGTTCGTGGTCGTGTGGGGGCCCGGGTGTCTCGTCGGCGCCCGGTCGACCGGCGCTGTGATCGTGAGTGACAGAGTCCGGGTGTACGCATCCGACACTATCGTGCACGCGGAAAATGGTATTGCGGCTAACGGCGCAGTCGCCGAGGTTTCTGGTGTGTTCCCGAGCGGGGGCGCCCGCATCTCGGAGTTCGCCGACCGACTAAATGCCAGTGCATCTGCGGTGACCGCCTGCCGGTGTGAGTCACACATGCGCCCGGCCCCCGACTCCAACGGCCCGGACGATGACGGCGTGGTGCTCACCGATGACGACGGCAATGACAGCGACGAGTACGCGTTACCCGGGAGCGTCGCCGGCGTCGGCTCGTATCTGGGCGCTGCGAGCGACCTCGCGGCGTGGTCCGAACAGCTGCCCGAGTCGCCGATCCCGGCGCCTCCGGAATACCCTCCAGCAGCCTGAGCGCCGCGCCGCGCTGTCCTGACGGCCTCGCCGCTCGTGCGAGGCCGATGGGACGTGCTGCGCGCGGGGGGCGACGATCGTAGCGTACCGGGCGCTCGCCGCCGCGGTGCATTCGTTGCGTGGCCGGAATCGGCCGGCGCACATCATGCTCATGCTCTGAGGGGATACTGCCGTGCAGAAACTCATTGAAGGTCTCCATCACTTCCAGACAAATGTCGTCGGGCACAGACGTGAATTCTTCGCGAGCCTGGCCCGGGAGCAGAAACCAGAAGTCCTGTTCATCTCGTGCTCTGACTCGCGCATCAATCCGAACCTGATCACCCAGACCGGTCCCGGCGAGCTGTTCATCTTGCGCAACGCCGGCAACCTCGTGCCGCCCTACGGCCCGTCGCCGGGCGGCGAGGCGGCGACGATCGAGTACGCGATCGCGGTGCTCCAGGTGAAGCACCTCGTGGTGTGCGGACACTCGCATTGTGGCGCGGTGAAGGCGCTGCTCCATCCGTCCGACGTCGCCAGCTTGCCCGCGGTCGCGAGCTGGCTGCATCACGCCCAGTCCACGCTGCGGATCGTCCAGGACAACTACACGCACCTCACCGGCGCGGCGAAGGTCGCCGCCGCGGTGCAAGAGAACGTGCTCGTGCAGCTCGAGAACCTGCGTACCCATCCGGCGGTCGCCTCGGCGCTCGCCCGCCGGCAGCTGACGCTGCACGGCTGGGTCTACAAGATCGAGACCGGGGACGTGTTCGCCTTCGATCCGGAATCGGGACAGTACGTACCCGTCACCCAGGCTCCCAACGGGTTGACCGCCGCCCGCCACGCGGCGCTCGCCACGATCTGATGCAGGGTCTCATGCGCTCATTCATTCGGAATGTCATGCCGGACGTCCTGGCGTCCATCGTCGTGTTCCTGGTCGCGCTGCCGCTGTGCATGGGCATCGCGATCGCCTCCGGGCTGCCCGCCGAGTACGGCTTGCTCACGGGGATCATCGGCGGCCTCGTGGTCGGGTTTCTCCAGGGCTCACCGCTCCAGGTCTCGGGGCCTGCCGCCGGGCTGGCGATCATCGTCTGGGACCTGGTGCAGAAGCACGGGCACGCCAAGCTCGCCGTGGTGGTGATGATCGGCGGCGCGATCCAGCTCGCGGCGGGCCTTCTGCGCGGCGGCCGGTGGTTCCGCGCGGTGCCGCCATCGGTGGTCCACGGCATGCTCGCGGGCATCGGCGTGCTGATCTTCTCGAGCCAGTTCCACGTGATGGTCGATGACAAGCCGCAGGGCAGCGGGCTGGACAACCTGATCGCCATCCCGCTCGCGGTGTGGAAGGCCATCGCGCCCGACGGCAACGCGCCTCACGGCTACGCGGCGCTCGTCGGCATCATCACGGTCGCCGCCATGCTGACGTGGAGCCGGTTCGCGCCCGGCAGGCTCAGGCCGTTGCCGGGCGCCCTCGTCGGCGTCGCGGTGGCGACGCTGGTGGCCAGCGTGCTGGATCTGCCGATCCAGCGCGTGGCCGTCCCCGACAGCCTGTGGGCGACGGTGATGCTCCCCACCGCCGAGGCCGCGCGCGGGCTGCTCGATCCGGCGCTGTGGGCGGCGGGGCTGATGCTGGCGGTGATCGCCAGCGCGGAGACGCTGCTCAGCGCGGCCGCGATCGACCGCATGCACAACGGACCGCGCACGCAGCACGATCGCGAGCTGGCGGCGCAGGGCATCGGCAACCTGCTGTGCGGCGCGGTCGGTGGGCTGCCGATGACCGGCGTGATCGTGCGCTCGTCCGCGAACGTCCAGGCCGGCGCCACGTCGCGGCGGTCGACCATCCTGCACGGCGCGTGGATGCTGATCCTGGTCAGCTCGTTGCCGATGGTGCTGCGGTGGATCCCGGTCGCGAGTCTGGCGGCCGTCCTGGTCGTCACCGGTTACAAGCTGCTGAACCTCGCCGAGCTCAGGCAGCTGCGCAGGTTCGGCCGCGGCGAGGTGGCCACGTACCTGATCACCCTGGTCGGCATCGTGTCGCTGGACCTGCTCAAGGGCGTGCTGCTCGGCCTGGCGCTGGCGATCGGCCGGCTCTTGTGGCGGCTGTCGCACCTCGACATCGAGCTGCAGGACAACCCCGCGGCCCAGCGCGCCACGCTGACGCTCCGCGGCTCGGCGAGCTTCCTCCGCATCGCCAACATCGCCGAGGCGCTCGACCGCGTGCCGGCCGGGCGCGCGCTCCACATCCGCGTCGAGGAACTCGACAGCCTCGACCACGCCACGCTCGAGCTGCTCACCTCGTGGACGAAGCAGCACCGCGCGCGCGGCGCCGAGGTGGTCATCGACGGGGACGTGCTCACCGAGCGCCTCCGCGCCGGGCGGCACGGCGCATCGCCGATCCCGTCCGCGTCCGGTGGTCAACCCGAGCCGGTGTGAAGCCGTCGCGCTGGCTACCAGACGCTCGACAAGCTCGCCGAGTGCATCCGCGGGCAGCGCTGATCAGTGCCCGTGGGCATTGAACCGTCCGGTGATCTCCTCGCCGAGCGCGGCGACGTTGGCGGTGTGGCCGTGCATGTTGTGAAACAGGCCGCAGTCGACCTCGACCGCCTCGTCCTGGCAGATCCGGAAGTCGGGCCGGAGCTTGAGCTCGGCCGGGGTCTGCTTGCCGACCGGCTTGGTCAGGGTGCCGTTGTCGCAGCACCGCCAGCCGTCGTGGCAGTGATTGTGGTCGAGTAGCTCCACGAGCTCCTTGCTGCACGCCTTGGTCCCCGACTCCGGGCTCGTGCCGGCGTGGCAGCGCACGTGGGTGCCGTACACCGTCGGGCTGTTGCCGTAGGCCGACGGCACGATGCAGTGCATCTCGCCCACGGCGTGCTCGTCGTCCTTCAGCTTCGTACTCGCCACGAACTCCATCGAGGTGTGGAAGTGACAGCTGATGCCGTGGTCGAACTGGCAATCACCTTTGCTCGGGATGATCTCCCCATCCTTCGCTATCTCCCATAGCGAGTCTGCGGGGGCAGTGTCGCTCGCCTGACAGCTCGCCATGCGGTCGAGGAACGCCGGCGCGAGCTGCTGCGCATTGCCGCCCTGGCCGCCGCACACGGCGTACTTCGGCGCGCCGATGTCGTCGGCGTCGGCGGTGCTCGAGCTGCTCGGCGTCGTCGGCGCTGTGGCCTTGGCAGCGGGTTGGGACTTGCACGCCGGCGCCGCGGTACCCGCGAGCGCGAGGATGAAATAGAAAGTGCGCATGAGACGAGATGGTCCCAGAACTGCCCCGCCTCACCAGTCGAAAAATGTGTGTGGTGTGTGCGTTGCCCCGGAGAGCTGACTTACCTGCGGAATCCCATCACCGAGTCACAGTGAAGGACACGACACTGCGACTGTCTGAACAGGCAACCCTCACATCATGCCGGCCTCAGCGTGACGTGTGAGTCGTGCGCCACGACGCAAGGACGAAATTGGATGAAGCGCGCAGCATGCGTCGCCGTGGCGAGGCACGGATACCGGAGCCCTGTCTGCTCGGCCCGTTGGGGCAAATCGCCTCGCACGGCCGGACGGCAAGCGAACGCCGTGCAGCGCGGGTCCGAGCGACTCGGAGGAGCCGGCGGGCCGCGCGCGGAAAATCGGCCCGCGAGTCTGGCTCACCAGCGCGCCAGGCGGCAGAAGGTAGATCTAGCCATGACCGTACCGCTCGTCATCGTCACCGGCTTTCTCGGCGCGGGGAAGACCACGTTGATCAACCGGCTGCTCGCGCGGCGCAAGGTCGGCAACGCGCGCGGCAAGCTCGGCGTGGTCGTCAACGAGCTCGGCGCGATCGGCATCGACGGCAGCCTGCTCGGCGAGGACGCCGCGCGCCAGATCGAGCTGCCGGGCGGCTGCGTGTGCTGCGTGCTGGGCGACGAGCTCGACACCACGCTGCTCGAGCTCATCGCCCAGAACCCCGACCTCGACGCGATCGTGCTGGAGACCACCGGGGTCGCGGAGCCGCTGCCGATCGCGTGGGCGATCGCGCGCGAGCCGGTCGCGCACCAGGTCCGGCTCGCCGCGGTGGTCACCTTGATCGATGCAACCAACTTTCTTGCATCGCGGTCGATATCGGCATCGGTGGATGCCCAGGTCGCCTACGCGGACGTACTGCTCGTGACCAAGTCGCAGCTCGCTCAGGGTCCGGGAACGCGCGCCAGTTCTGACGCGGACCGTGCGGAATCTGTCGCCCATGAGCTCGCACCGCGCGCGCTGGTACGGCGCGGCAGCACGGACGAGCACGCCGCCTGGCTGGAGGCCCTGCTGGCAGATCCCGCGCTGCCCCCGGTGCCGCTCGCGCACCAGGTTCCCCAGCCAGAAGGGGAGGTTAGCGCGCACGTCCACGACGAACACTGTCGTCATCTCGACAGTTCGGCTGCTCACGGAATCGACAGCGTATGGCTGACCATCGACGCTGCCATCGACGTGGAAGAGCTCGCAGACCAGCTCGCCGAGCTGCCCTCCAACTACGTGAGGATCAAGGGAATCGTGCGCGTCGCTGGCGCGGTTCCGACGCGCTGGGTCGCGATTCATCGCGTCGGCCCGCGGGTGTCGAGCGAGGAGCTTCCACCGGACGTTCAGCGCGACAACTCCGAGCAAGCACGCATCGTTGCGCTCGGTCCGGGCGTTTCCGTCGTGGATCTCGCGCGGTGTGTCGCGGCCGCGGCGGAGCCGTTACCAGGAATCACGGGGATGCGCGGGCATCCGCCTTGCTAGGTCAGTCGTATACCCAATATGAGGTCTCGTAGTCTTCTCGTTGCGCTGGCGTGGTCGGTGGTACTTGTGGCGTGCGGCGACGAGCGCATCGAAGTTCGCCAGGGTGACAGCACCGATTACAACCACGGTGCACTGCTCACCGCGGTCGACAGATTTGTCGCGGCCGGACGCACGCCACAGGCGTACGCCGAGCTCTCGCAGACCGTGCTCTCGCTGCGTCCGGGGATGGATCGCACGGTGGCCAAGGAAGCCGAGCTCAAGCTGATGGTGCTCGCGCTGGCGCCGGTTCAGTCGGTGCAGGCCAAGCCGATGTCCGAGCAGGCCGAGGCCCTCGCCATGACGGTGTGGCCGACGCTGCTGGCGCCCGAGATCGAAGCCGATGAGCTCGTGGTCAAGCGCGACCCCAAGGCGTTGGCGCTGATGCCGCGTCCGCGCGAGGACGCGCGCGGCTACCTGATCCGGCTGTGCGGCGGTGCGCTGGCGAGCGACTGCAAGCAGCTCGTTCCCGAATCGCAGGGCGCCAAGGTTGCTTCGGTCGCGACCCGCCGGGCGACCGAGCGCGTCCGCAACGCGGTCGCGGACTGCGTGATGTGCGGCGCCGACCCGGGCTGGCACCAGGCGGTGCGCGCGTGGGAAGCGCTCGACCGGATGACCAACTCGGCGGTCAGCGATATCGAGCAGCGCGCCGATCCCGACAACTGGCCAGTCGCCGGCAGCGCCGCCGAGATCGATCCCCGCCTGCCCGAGGCCGAGATCAACGAGACCGGAGAGATCGTGATCGGCAGCCAGCGCTACGGCGCTGACCAGCGGGTGTCTGCGCTGCGCGATCTGCGCGGTGACAGCGCCGCGATCGCGCTGCATGTCCGGCCCGACGCGTCGCTCGCGCAGATCCGCGCGTTGCTCGGCGACGTCCGCAAGGCCGGCGCGGGGCGCGCCGCGGTGGTTGCCCGGGTCGGGACGTACCCGTGGGAGCGCCGGATCTACTGGATCGCCGACGGCACCGGCAACCGCACCGGCCTGCGGCCCACCGACTCGCTGCAGCTCCTGCTCCATGCCACCGACGCGGTCGCCGGCCCCGGCACGATCGCGCGGGTCGACTGAACGGGCCGACCGCCGGTCGCCCGGGCTCACCCCGAGCCGTCACCCCGAGCCCCTGGGCTTGAAGTCGTCGGAGCGGACCCCGTGGCGCTTGAGCAGCCTGTGCATGCTCTCGCGCTCGATCCCGGCGCGCTCGGCGGCCTGCGTGACGTTGCCGCCGACGTCCTTCATCACCGCGATCAGGTAGTCGCGGGTGGCGCGTTCGCGCGCGGCCTCGAGCATGTCGCGGTAGGTCAGCGTCTCGGGCCGCGCGCCCACGCCAGGCGATGAGCCCGGCGCCGCTGCGCTGCCGAGCACGTCGAACGCGGACGCGGGGATCTTGGCGCCGTCGCTGATCACGAGCGCGCGCTGTACCAGGTTCTCGAGCTCGCGCACGTTGCCGGGCCAGTCGTGGTGCATCAGCACCGCGAGCGCCTCGGCGGTGAGCCCGTCGGGTTGCCCGGCGCGGTGGTGGCGCTCGATGAACAGCGCGGCGAGCAGCGGGATGTCGCTCTTGCGCTCGCGCAGCGCGGGCACCCGGATCGGGAACACGTGGAGCCGGTAATAGAGATCTTCCCGGAAGCGCCCGGCGGCCACGGCGGCGGGCAGGTCGATGTTGGTCGCCGCGATCACGCGGACATCGACCGGGCGCTCGGCGCTGTCGCCGACCCGGCGGATCGTGCGCTCCTGGAGCGCGCGGTTGAGCTTGACCTGCATCGCGAGCGGCAGCTCGCCGACTTCGTCGAGCAGCAGCGTGCCGCCGTTCGCCTCCTCGAACAGGCCGACGCGATCGGCGGTCGCTCCGGTGAACGCGCCTTTTGCGCAGCCGAACAGCTCGGCCTCGAAC
>Ga0068863_100007605_pt1 | contig 10596 bp, 4 predicted proteins | sample KBSSwiS62_FD_66596 | JGI IMG/M metagenome (GOLD analysis project Ga0068863, IMG submission 66596) | Switchgrass rhizosphere microbial communities from Kellogg Biological Station, Michigan, USA - KBS Switchgrass S6-2 | ecosystem: Host-associated > Plants > Roots > Rhizosphere > Soil ...
ATGCTCAAAGGAGTCGGCCCGCAGCGCGCCGAGCTCCTCGCCAAGCGCGGCATCCACACTCTCGAAGACCTGCTCGGCTATCTCCCGTTCCGCTACGAAGACCGCATTCACTTTTCCCTCATCAAGGATGTTCGCCCGGGTAATGTCTATACTCTGCGGGTGCGCGTAGCCAGCGGTTCCGCCGTGCGCGGCATGCGCGGACGCGACGCCATCTACCACCTGCTCGTAAAGGACGAAACCGGTTTCTCCCTCGCCTGCAAATTTTTTCACGGCGGCTATCTCGAAGGTCGCCTCCAGCCTGGCCAGCTGCTCGTCCTCCACGGCAAAGTCGAAGTCGATCGCCTTCGCCCCGCCCGCATGGAAATGGTCAATCCGCAGTTTGAACTGCTCAGCGACGCCCCCCCCGGGCGGAACCTTGGCCCGAACGACGGCCAGGCCGACACTCAGAACGCCGACTCCACCGAAGTCGGCCGCATCGTCCCCATCTACGAAGCCATCGGCACTTTCGGCACGCGCGCTTTCCGCCGTGCCACTTACGCCGCGTTGCAGCATCTCGATTCTGACTTTCCCGATCTTCTTCCCGCGTCCATCCGCCGTCGCATGAATTTTCCGCTCCGCCGCGACGCCATTATCCAAACCCATTTCCCTCCGCCGGACTCTTCGCTCGACGCGCTCAACCAATTCCGTTCTCCCGCGCAGCAACGCCTCATCTTCGAAGAATTTTTCTTCTACCAGCTGAGCATGGCGCTCAACCGCAAGCTCGCCCGCAAGGAAAACGCCATCGCCTTCCGCGTGCGCGAAGACCGCGTCCGCGAAGCCCTCAAGCGCATGCTCCCGTTCAAACCCACCGCCGCGCAAAAACGAGTCCTCGCCGAAATCGCCGCTGATCTCGAGAAGCCAGCGCCCATGAATCGCCTGCTGCAAGGCGACGTCGGCAGCGGCAAAACCATTGTCGCGTTGCAGGCCGCGGTCATCGCCATCGAAAACGATTGCCAGGCCGCTCTCATGGCGCCCACCGAAATTCTCGCAGTGCAACATTATCTTTCCGCGCGCCGCACCCTGGAAAAAGCCGGCTACAAGGTCGAACTCCTCATCAGCGGTCTAAAGCCATCTGAAAAATCCGCCGCGCGCGATCGCATCGCCAACGGTGAAGCGCAGCTCGTCGTCGGCACCCACGCCCTCATCGAAGACGGCGTTCTCTTCTCCCGCCTCGGCTTCGTCGCCATTGACGAGCAGCACCGCTTCGGCGTCCTCCAGCGAAAAAAACTCATGGACAAAGCCGCCACCCATGGCCACGCGCCTCACGTTCTCGTCCTCACCGCCACGCCCATCCCGCGCACGCTTTCGCTTACGCTCTACGGCGACCTCGACGTTTCCGTCCTCGACGAACTTCCACCCGGCCGCACGCCCATTGAAACGCACATGACCACCGAATCGCATCTCATCGGAGTGTGGGAGTCGCTCCGCCGCGAGGTTGCCGCCGGCCGCCAGGGCTACATCGTTTATCCGGTTATCGAAGAATCGAAACTCGAACTCAAAGCCGCGATGGAAGAATACAAGCGCCTTTCGCAACAGGTTTTTCCCAAGCTCAAACTCGGCCTTCTCCACGGCCGCCTCTCCAGCGAGGAAAAAGATGCCGTCATGCAGGCCTTCCGCAATAATGAAACGCAAATTCTCGTCGCCACCACCGTCATCGAAGTCGGCGTGGACGTTCCCAACGCCACCGTCATGGTCATCGAACACGCCGAACGTTTCGGTCTCTCCCAGCTTCACCAGTTGCGCGGGCGTATCGGCCGCGGCGCGCACAAATCCCACTGCGTCTTAATTGCTCCAGGCCATATGACCGACGAAGCTCGCGCCCGCCTCGACACCATGGTCCGCACCAATAACGGTTTCGAAATTGCCGAAGCCGATCTGCAAATCCGCGGCCCCGGGGAATTCTTCGGCACGCGCCAGTCCGGTGAAATGGGTTTCCACGTGGCCAATCCGCTGCGCGACAAAGAATTTCTGGAAACCGCGCGCAAAGAAGCCTTTTCTCTCGCCGAAGACGCGGTCCGGCGCGACGAACTCAAACAAACCCTGCGCGCCCTGCCTTCCACCTGGCAGCGCCGCTACCGCCTGGCCCGGATCGGTTGACCCCCGATCAAATCAAGAGGATTGCCTGACCATGCGCATCATCGCCGGACAATTTCGCTCCCGCCACTTGAGGTCGCTCAAGAATCTCAAGATTCGCCCCACCAGCGACATGCTGCGCGAAACTCTCTTCAACATCCTCGGTCCGCGCGTAGAAGGTGCCCGCTTCCTCGACCTCTTCGCTGGAACCGGCGCGGTCGGCATCGAAGCCATCAGTCGCGGCGCGTCCGACGTCGTCCTCATTGAAAATCACCGCGCCACCGCGAAACTCATCCGCGAAAATCTAGCTCTGCTCGAAATCATCGCGGGCGCACGCGTCATTGTCTCTGACGCGGTAGCCGCCATCGCCAAACTCGAATCAGCCAAACTGCAACCTGGCAGTACCGCACCATTCGACTTCGTCTTTCTCGACCCTCCCTACGCCAACGAGCGCGACTACCACGCCGTCCTGCAAGCCCTGGAAAAATCTCCACTCCTCAACCAATCCGGTGTGGTAATCGCCGAACACCGCAAAACGTTCGCCCTACCTTCTGCAATCGGCCGCCTCCAGCAATTCCGCACCGTGAAACAAGGCGACGCTGCCCTCTCCTTCTACCGCTCGGCGTAGGGCGCAGCATGCTGCGCCCCGCCTCGGCACCCAAAAGAAAGTTCCACACAACTCGCCAGCATCTTCTATCATCTATTATCAATTCGGCGCGAACGCCCCCGCCTTGCCGCGCCCGTCTTTACCAAGTCGGTTTGCCCGGACAACCGTCTATAATCGAGAGATACAAAGTCGCTCATGTCCGCGCACGAAGCCCACAATCCGCTCGACCTTCTGCAGTTGGGGTCGGCTTCCAAACCCGCCGTCGAACTGCACGGCGCCGTCGAACCACAACTCGACATCGGCTGGGGACAGTTCCATCAGGGCATCGCCAGCAATTTCGCCGAACTTTTTCGCCGCGCCGGTGTCAGCAAAGGCCTGCTCTCGGCAAGTCTCTTCAAGGACGCCTGGATCGAGCGCCGCATCCCACGTCGCGCCGTCTTTGCGGCCGCCCTCTGGCACGTCGCTTTCATGGTCATGCCGTTCCCAGACATTCAGGGGCCCAAGCGCAATCACGCCTTCGACGATGCCGAGCTTACCTGGTCGGGGCCCATTGAAGATTTTCCACTCATCAGTGCACCCGCCCACAAACTCAAGCCTGCTCCGCGCGGTACTCCCGATCAACCGCCTGCACCCGCAGGCGCTGACGCATTCCATCCGCGCCAGCGCATCTTTACCGATCCCGCGCGTCCCAATCATCCGCGGCAAACATTGATTCAGCCTGCGGCTCCGCCCGATGCGCCAAAAATTCTTCCCAGTCTTCCGAACACGGTGCAGCTGGCGCAGTCTGCGCAACCGGTTCGCCCGCAAATTGAAATCAGTCAGAAATTTCTAAAGCAATTGCGCCCGAAAGAAAGACGCGTCGCCACTGACCCAAACGCCCCCGCTCCCGAAGTCCCGATGACCGAGCAGCGCAACGCAGAACTCGCGCTGGCCATGAACACGACTGGACCAGAGCGCCCGAAATTGCAAATCAACGCTGGCTCTGCACCGCGTGCGGCACAACGCAAACAGGACGGCGCAACTGAGCCTGCTCCTGACGTCGCCAATCAACTCACCTCACCAAATGGCTCGGGACAAGCTTTGATCGCCCTGTCGGCAACTCCCGGCCCGCCCGCGCCGGTCGCTCCGCCGTCTGGTAACCTCGCCGCGCGCGTCACCATTTCTCCGGAAGGTAAAAGGCCCGGCGTCCCCGGAGGCTCACCCGACGGCAAACCCAATTCGAACGGAAGCAACGGCGCGGATCACGCCGCCGGCGGAACAGGCGCCGGCCACGCGGCCGCCGGAAATCCCGCAGGTGTCAGCATCACCGGCGGTTCGCCGAAGAGCGCAAATACCGTCTCGAGTCTCAGTGCCGGCAAACTTTCCATGCCCTCTGCAAGGCCGAACTATTCGCGCGTGGATGCTGCGCGAGAAGAAGCTCCCACCGTGCAAAGCAGCCCGCCGAATTTTGCCGCGCTCGCTCCCGATGCTAAGCCCGAAGCGATTTTCGCCCGTCGCCGCATCTACTCGATGAACGTCAACATGCCCAACCTCAATAGCGCGACCGGCAGCTGGATTTTGAATTTTTCCGAAATGCGCACGGCGCCGACCGGTCCGGCCAGCACTTCGGGCGGCGAAGTCGTCGAACCCTCTCCTCTGCGCAAAGTGGATCCCAAGTATCCGCCCAACGCGATCGCGGAAAACATCGAAGGAGAAGTAGTTCTCTACGCCGTAATTCGCCGCGACGGTTCCGTAGATTCCATCCAGCTGGTGAAGGGAATCGACCCGCAGCTCGACACCAACGCCATGCGCGCCCTGGCCCAGTGGAAATTCCGCCCCGCCGAACACAACGGCGAACCCGTCGACCTAGAAGCCATCGTCCACATCCCCTTCCATCTCCCCGAACGCAACTGATTAGGAACTCGTGACCGGCGACGGCTTCATACAGCCCGTGACCTTGTAACGTCTCTTCATTCCGAGCGAAGCCAGAAATCCCTCTTTGCTTAGTTCGCTTCAGCGAGTTTCACGAGGCTAAACAGAGCATGATTGATCGGTGTAGGGACGCCGAGTGCGCGGCCTTTGCGGACAATAAAACCATTGAGCGAATCGATTTCAGTTTTCTTCCCGCGCATCATATCTTGCGCGGTGGAACTCCGCGTGGCAGCCATCGCTTCGGCAATTCTGTAGCCGCCGGCCATCGCAGCCTTGGGATCATCGAACAGTGGCAGATGCACGCCCGTTGCTTTGGCCACGAAAATGACTTCAAACACTGCGCCCTCTACCAGTTGCCGTGCGTCTTCGTTCGCGATGATGTCGCCGTACGTCGCTTTGCCCAGCGCCGAAACCGCGTTCAAGCCACAATTCCAGACCAATTTCGTCCAAAGCTCCGTTGCGAGATGATCGGAAATCTTGCAGGGCACTCTGGCGCGCTCGAACACCGCCGCGATACGCTCCGTTGCAATATTTTTGGGGCCAACCACCAGATCGCCGCGGCCAACGTGCTTCACCGTGCCCGGCGAGGGAACTGAGGCCGCGACGTAAACTGCCGCGGCCAATGCGTGCAATCCCGAAGCGGCTTGAATCTGCTCTGCGTTGTCCACGCCGTTCTGCATGCTCACGACGAGGGCATTCTTCGCGAGTAGTGGCGCCAGCGCTCTTGCCGTCGCCGCGGTGTCCGTGGTCTTCACGCAGAACAAAACAATTTCTGCGTCGCGAGCCGCGGCCAAATCGGAAGACGTTTCCACTTTTACGTGCTCCTTGAACTGCACGGTGTCCAGCAGCAGACCGTCCCGTTTCACCGCGTCCACAAATCCCGGCCGCCCGATGAACATCACCGGCGCGCCGGCGCGGGCCAGCAGGCCGCCAAAATAACCGCCTACTGCACCCGCGCCCACCACCGCAATCTTCGGCCACGCGTCCGCACTCATTCCGTCGTCACCTCTTCATTTGAGTTGTCCAGTGTAGCGCAGCTAGTACTTTCCCATTATTGCTGGCCAGCCGCCGCGCCATTAGAGTGCCGCGCACGGGGTCTTGTGTAGCTCGATCTGGCGCGGTGGTGCTTCCACTTGTCCAGACAAGTCCGCTTCGCTCCGCGAGGTTCCCTGAAGAAATTGTCCCCGGAGAATTAACATGAACAGGCAGTGCTGCACCCTCCTGTTGCTTCTACTGCTGGCGATTCCGGCATTTGGTCAAAGCAACTATGCGACGCTGACCGGAACGATTACGGATTCTCAACAGCTCCCGCTCGCGGGTGCAACTATCGAATTGACCGCGGCAAGTACCGGTGCGATCCGCCGCGTGCTGACGAATCAGCAAGGCCTGTTTGAAGCTCCCGCGCTCTTGCCGGATGAGTACGAGCTGAAGATCGAAGCGACGGGCTTTGCCGTTGCGCACAAAATTTTGCGCCTGGAAGTCGGCCAGAAATCCGCCCTGAACATTACCTTGAACCTTGGCTCTCTCAACGAAGGCGTGAAAGTGATCGGCGGAAGCGAAGTCTTGCACACCACCGATGCCAGCGTAGGCGAAGTCATCGAGCCAACTTCCATCCGCGAACTTCCACTGAATGGGCGCATGCTGATTGACCTGGTTCTGACCGTGCCCGGCGCACACGTCGGATTTGGTGCGCAGACAGGGCAAACCAATCCGCTGTACTGGCGCCCGGGTCAGCGTTCGGCGGTGGTGATCGGCGGCGCGCGTCCCAACGCGAATTTCTTTCTGCTCGACGGCGCGACCAACACCGATCCAACCTTCAACACGCAAAACTTGAGCCCTTCGCCTGACGCGGTAAGAGAATTTCAGGTGGAGACGAGCAGCTACACCGCGGACATGGGTGGAGCAGGTGGCGGACAGATCAACATCGTCACGCACTCAGGGACCAGCCAGTTTCACGGCACGGTGTACGAATTTCTACGCAATGGCGCGATGGACGCCACCACGTTCGGCTCCATGGGCAACAACCATCTGGTGCAGAACAATTTTGGCGGGTCGTTCGGTGGTCCGCTGATCAAGAAAAATACATTTTTCTTCCTGAACTATGAGGGTTTCCGACTGTCGCAGGCCGCCGCGCAAATTTTGACGGTGCCAACGCCCGAGGAAATTCAGGGCGACTTCAGCATGAGCAACGTGAAAATTTACGATCCCGCGACCGCGGTGGCCAATCCGAATTACGATCCGACCAAACCGACCAACGCCAATAATTTTCCGTACACGCGCAGCCAGTTTCCTGGCAACGTGATTCCGAGCGGCCGGATTAATCCGCTTCTGCAGGAATTTCTGATGGCGTACGTTCCGATGCCCAACATGATGATGGACGGCATGAGGGCCGACTCCAACAACTACCTGGATATTCGCAATGAGACGCACTACAACGATCAGGGCACAGTGCGCATCGACCACAATTTTGCCGGCGGCGATACGCTCTTCGGAAGATATTCGATCGGGCAGGAAAGCGGATTTTCTCCCAGCAGCGGCGTCACCGCGACGACCGAGGATCTGCCGGGATTTGGCGCGAATTTTGACAATCGCTCGCAGCAAGCCGCCATCGCGTGGAGCCACATTTTTGCCCCAAACAAATTGAACACGGTTTCCATCGCCGTGTCGCGATTGTCCATGGATCGCACTTCGCAAAACAACAACGTCAATGACATCGTCGGCCAGTTGGGAATTCAAGGCGTGGGCTTCGGCGGGCCGGGGGCGTGGGGAGCGCCGTGGTTTGCCGCACAGGGATACACCGGCATTGGCGACACCTTCGCGGCGACGCCGATGCACGCGTGGGACACCATGTACGAAATTCGCGACATGTATGCGTGGGAGCGCGGCCGGCACAGTATCAAGTTTGGCGGCGACTTTCACTGGTACACCTGGCCGATGTGGGGATTTTTCCAGAACCGCGGCTACTACCAATATACGAATGGATACACGACGGAGTTCGGATTCAACGATGGCAGCGGCAACGGTTTTGCGAGCTTGCTGTTGAGTTTGCCCGCGGTGAAGCAGCGGCAGGCGGGAATTCCGCAGATGAATCTGCGAAATTGGGGCACGGACGGTTTCGTGGAGGACAGTTGGAAGATCACGCAAACCGCGACACTGAATTTGGGCGTGCGATACGAATATTCCAACCCGCTCTACGACAAGAACAATACGAACACGAATTTGATTTTCAACGATGGAGCGCCATCCGTGTTTGTCGGCGGCCAGAACGGCTATCCCAAGGGATTGTTGTACGCGAACACCCACAATTTTGCGCCGCGCATCGGCGTGGCAAAGAATCTGCCGAACTGGGGACTGGTGATTCACGCGGCGTACGGAATCTTCTTCACGCCGGTGGACCAGAACACCTGGTGCAACCAGCGGCACAACGTGCCGTTTGTTTTTCCGGAAACGCAGCAGGCGGACAATTTCACTCCACCGGCGGCGCTGTTCAACACCGGAATGAATTTCGGCAAGCCGGTTCTGGGCACCGGCACGCTGCCGGCGACGACTGTGAGCTTCACCGCGTTTGATCCGCACTCGCCCGCGCAATACGTGCAGCAGTGGAATACGTCGGTGCAAAAAAGCCTGGATGCGAACACGACGGTTGAAGTGGGCTACGTCGGCTCGCGCGGATTCCATTTGCAGCGCTCGCACCTGATCAACAACACGCTGCCGGGGCCGGGTCCACTGGGGCCGCGGCGTCCGTTCAAGACGCTGACGTTTGTGCCGGACACTACGCTGCCGCCGAGCAGCGCGGATGCGGTGTTCCAGAGCCAGACGTTTCCGGTCAGCACCATCAACTTGCTGGAGAACAGCGCGCAGAGCTGGTACGACGCGGGGTACGTGAATGTGCGGCGACGCTATTCGCATGGGCTGAGCCTTTTGGCCAATTACACTTTTTCCAAGAGCTTGACCGATGCGCCGGATTTTCGCTCGGCCATGGATGAGGCGGCGATTCCGCAGAACAATCTGGACTTGGCCGCGGAAAAAGGGCCAGGGTGCGATGTGCGGCACCGCTTTGCGCTGAGCGCGGTGTACGCGATTCCGTCGTACAACCGGACGGCGTGGATGCGGCTGATCACGCAGAACTGGACATTCTCCACGATTTACCAGGTGCAGAGCGGGATGCCGTTCACGATTTCCGTTTTTGGCGATACGGCAAATTCGGGAACGGTTTTGGGCGAAAATCCGATCCGCGCGAATGTGACCGGACAGCCGGTTTTTGGTCCGGGGACGCGCACCGATGACATGTGGTTCAATCCCGCGGCGTTCGCTACTCCTCCGGCGTTTACCTATGGCGATGCGGGGCGCAACTCGGTGTACGGGCCGCCCATGCAGACCATGGACATTGCGCTGCAGCGGGCGTTCCGGCTGACGGAGCGACTGAACTTCCAGGTGCGCGGCGAAGCATTCAATGCGTTGAACAAAGTGAACCTGGGAACACCGAACCGGTTTGTGAACACGCCGCAGTTTGGAACCATCACCATGGCGATGACGCCGGGACGCGAGATGCAGGTGAGCGCGCGGCTGTCGTTCTGAGGAAAAAGTCGACAGTCGAAAGTTTAAAGTTGAAAGGGGATCCTAGCCCTAGAGTTCCGGCTGGAACGTCACACTGCCCCGCAAAGGACTTGCGAACCGGAATTGCGCAAGCGTTGCAACGGCTAGGGTTACGGTCCTTCCATCTTTAGAGTCCTCAAAGCGGTTCGCTCCTTGTAAGTGTGGGAAGCAATAGGGTTACAGTCGTTTTTTTTTTATACACTTTTGCAAGTGTGGCAGCTAAAGGAATTAAAGGCGGCCCAAGGCTTAGTCGAGCAGGAGATTTTAACTGTCTACGAGAAGACCGTTGAGGGGAAGTCTTCTCAGCGCGAAACCATCAGCAGGACGGAGAGCGCAAATAGGATCGGTCCAGCCGCCCCGCAGATACTAAAACACTTTGCCGCGAATCCGATTATCGAAAATTGTTATGCCCGTAGCGTTAGGGTTCCAACGAATTATGCGAGGCCTTCTCGACGCATGAAGGCCACGAGCTTGCGGAAAAAATAAAAGCGGAATAAAGAATAGCGACTGGCGGCCGAAGGGTCGGGAAATAATGGGGGCAGGATCGCGTTGAGGCTACTCGACTGCGCGGGCCAACATTCGCTGCGCGAATCGAAGGGCAAGGTTGGCCCACTTCGCTCGGAATGACAATCTTATGGGCGGGAACATGTCGGAGCCAAAGCACCGACCCCCCAAGATGCAGAAGAAGCGAAAAGCAGAAGCTAGGAGGGGCGAATGGGAGTGACACAGAGGGAGAAGGGGGAGCGCTTTCGCAGGCTGCATGCGGGGGCGTGTTTTGTGATTCCGAATCCGTGGGATGTGGGGTCGGCGAAGGTGCTGACGGGGATGGGGTTTGCGGCGCTGGCGACATCGAGCGCGGCTGCGGCGGCGTCGATCGGGAAACGTGACGGCGCGCTGACGCGCGAGGAAGCTTTGGCGCATGCGCGGACTATTGTGGAAGCGACGAATTCGCCGGTGTCGGCGGACCTGGAGAACGGGTTTGGCGACGCGCCAGCGGCGGTGGCGGAAACGGTGCGGTTGGCGGGCAAGGCGGGGCTGGTGGGCTGCACGATAGAGGATACAAAGCGTGAGGACTTTAAGGGCGAAGCTAAGACCGGGAATGCGGCGAAGCCGCTTTACGATTTTGAGTTGGCGGTGGAGCGAGTGGCTGCGGGTGCACAGGCGGCGCGTGCGCTGGGATTTCCATTCTTGTTGACCGCGCGCACCCACAACCTGCTCTTTCCCGACGGGCATCTCGAAGAGACCGTCCGCCGTCTCCAAGCCTTCGAAAAAGCGGGAGCCGACGTTCTCTTCGCTCCCGGCCTGCCGGAATTGGCTGCGGTGCAAATGATATGCGGATCGCTGAAAAAGCCGTTCAACTTCATGGTTGG
>Ga0068863_100007607_pt1 | contig 10596 bp, 9 predicted proteins | sample KBSSwiS62_FD_66596 | JGI IMG/M metagenome (GOLD analysis project Ga0068863, IMG submission 66596) | Switchgrass rhizosphere microbial communities from Kellogg Biological Station, Michigan, USA - KBS Switchgrass S6-2 | ecosystem: Host-associated > Plants > Roots > Rhizosphere > Soil ...
GAAGACGCTCTCCTGGCAGTCGAAGCGGGAGCCAATGCGATCGGTTTTGTGTTCCATGCGAAAAGCCCTCGGCACGTCGATCCCCAAGATGTGGCAAGAATCTCTGAAAAACTCCCCGCCGAACTGGAGCGAGTTGGAGTGGTCGTACCCCATTCGATGGACGAGATTATTTTCATCGCGCGCACTGCCCGAGTGAACGCTTTGCAGCTTCATCTCTCGATGATGGCTCCGCTCCTTGGCAGCGAGTCGGCTTCCTATGCGAAAGGCATCGAGGCTTTTGCTCCCGCCGACAAGCTGTTCCTAGCACTGCCTGCGGCTTCGTTCATCGAACGAAAGTCGAGTCCGGACTTTGCCGCTCTTCGTGGCGGCGCCTTGCCGAAAGGCATCTTTGACACGGTGTTCCTGGATTCTGGCACCCCGTCACAGCCCGGAGGCACGGGGCTCGCTTTTGATTGGAAGGCCGCCCGGCCGCTGGTGGAAGATATGAACAAGCAGGTCAATGTTGTACTGGCCGGTGGACTCACGCCACAGAACGTGGCCGAAGCAATGCAAATTCTGCACCCCTGGGGCGTGGATGTCTCCTCCGGAGTCGAGCGAAGCCCGGGAAAGAAAGACCCACAAAAAGTTCGTGCATTCATACAAGCGGTGCGCGAGGCAGACAAAGCGAGTCAGAATTAAATGGCAACCGTATCGGTGACAATGAAATCTCGCCCTAAGCCGTTAAAAACCAGGCAGGAGCCGGGTCCGCGCAAACAAGCGGCGTCGAGGGGCGGGGCCTCGGTTTCTCGTCCCCACGTTTTAAAAACCCCGAACCATCGGCCATCCAAATTGTCATGGGTTCCCGGCCGCTTCGGTCCTTGGGGCGGACGCTACGTTCCAGAGACGCTCATGGCGGCCTGTGAGGAGCTGGAGCAGGAGTACGAAAAAGCCAAGCGCGATCCAAGATTCAAAGCGAGACTTGGGGAACTGCTCAAGAGCTTCGCCGGACGGCCCACGCCATTGTTCTTCGCGCGCAGGCTCACGCAAAAACTCCGTGGCGCGAAGATTTATCTCAAACGCGAAGATCTTCTGCACACGGGCGCCCACAAGATCAACAACTGCCTGGGACAGGCCTTATTGGTCGAGCGCATGGGCAAGCATCGGGTAGTCGCAGAAACGGGCGCGGGACAACACGGAGTGGCCACGGCGACGGTCTGCGCCCTGTTTGGCTTTGAGTGTGTGGTGTACATGGGCACCGAAGACATGCGGCGACAGGAACTCAACGTCTTCCGCATGCGCCTGCTGGGAGCGGAAGTTCGCGGGGTGGATTCGGGATCCCGCACGCTGAAAGACGCGATCAATGAAGCCATGCGCGACTGGGTCACCAATGTCCGCACCACGCACTACCTGCTGGGCAGCGTGCTGGGCGCACATCCATACCCGACCATGGTGCGCGACTTTCACCGGGTCATCGGACAGGAAGCGCGCAAACAGCTGCTGCAGGCTGAAGGCAAACTTCCCACCGCCGTGATCGCATGCGTCGGGGGCGGCTCGAATGCCATCGGCATCTTCCATGATTTCATCAGCGACAAGAAAGTTCAGCTGATCGGCGTCGAAGCCGGAGGCCGCGGCGAAAAGCTTGGCGATCACGCGGCGCGTTTCCGGGGCGGGTTGCCGGGCGTCTTGCAAGGGACTTACTCCTACGTGCTGCAGGACGAAGCTGGGCAGATCGCCGGCACCCACTCGGTTTCCGCTGGATTGGACTATCCATCGATCGGCCCCGAGCACGCCTGGCTCGCGGATCAGAAGCGCGCGCAGTATGTTGCCGCTTCGGATGCCGAAGCGCTGGAGGCTTGCAAGCTGCTGGCGCAGACCGAAGGGATCATCCCCGCACTGGAGTCGTCGCATGCGGTTGCGGAGGTGATCAAACGCGCCCCCAAGATGAAGAAGACGGATGTGGTGATTGTGAACATCTCGGGGCGGGGAGACAAGGATATTGGGATTCTGCGCGAGAACTTGCAGTTGAACTAACCTCGAATCTGAAAATGAGCCTCACATTCAAGCATCATCCCGGTCTGGTAGCTTACCTGACCTGCGGCGACCCTGATCTCCACACCACAAAAAATGCCGTGCTGGCGGCAATCTCTGCTGGTGCGGAGGTCATCGAACTCGGGGTCCCCTTCAGCGATCCGGTTGCCGACGGACCGGTGATACAGCGCGCCAGCGAACGAGCATTGCGCAATCGAGTTTCGCTCGAAGATATTTTGAAGTTGGCGAAGGAAATTCGCCGGCAGAGCGACGCCGGGCTGATCATCTTCTCCTATCTGAATCCCATCCTGCGAATGGGCCTTGAAAACTTTGCTTCCGCCGCGGCGGAGGCGGGAGTCGATGGCGCCCTGGTGACCGATCTCCCGGTTGAAGAAGCCGGCCCGTATCTGAAACTCATGCGGAAGAGCGGCCTGGCCACGATCTTCCTTGCCGCTCCCACCAGCACCGATGATCGCCTCAAGCGAATTTGCGACGTATCCACCGGCTTCGTGTATGCCGTCTCCCGGACAGGGGTAACGGGTGCACGCAAAGACCTGGCAGAAGATGCCTCCAAATTGGTCGGGCGCCTGCGCAAATTCACGAAGCTGCCGATTGCTGTCGGATTTGGCATCTCTGAGCCGGAGCATTTTGCCTCGGTCGCCAATTTTGCCGATGCTGCCGCGGTGGGCAGCGCCATTGTGCACGCCATCGAGCAGAATCCCGGCAGGGAAGCACAAGCTGTGGCAGAATTGATAGCACACGTCGTCGGCCGCCGGTCGTCGGCTGTCAGCCCCTGACTCCATCAGGTTCTCGTATAACAAGCTGAAAAGCTCGTGGGTTTCGTTTCTGAGCTTAGGGCTGGTGTATTTGCCGACTACCAACGACCGAAGACCGACGACCGAAGAGCCGTATGGACATTGCAGATTGGCGACGCAAAATCGATGAGATCGACCGCAGGCTGGTGGCTTTGCTCAGCGAGCGGGCGCAGGCGGCGCACGAGATCGGCAAACTGAAACGCGATGCCGGGATGCCGATTTACGAGCCCGACCGGGAACGTCACGTTTTTGAGAACACGCAGAGAGCGAATCAAGGGCCGTTGCCGAACCGCGATCTGCAACGCATCTATGAGCGCATCATGGACGTGATGCGCCATATCCAGCAGGAAGAAATTGCACCCGAGACTTTGAAGCCTGCGGACGGTTTGGGCGACACCGAAATTGATCCGGAGGTCAACGACTGAATCGGTTCTTGGCGGTTGGGTCCAGGGTTTTTCCTCGCAATGCTCGAGGCCCTGAGCTAGATGCCAACAACCAGTAGCCAACAGCTTACTTATGATCGTCGCAATGCAGGAAAACGCAACCGAAGACCAGATTCAGGTGGTAACGGAACACCTGATCGAAATGGGTTTCTCCGTCCACCGTACTACCGGCGAGCGCCAGACGATCCTGGCCGCGGTGGGAGCACGTTCTGACTTCGACACTCGCAACCTGGAAGTCCTCGCGGGTGTGATGGAAGTGCACCGCATCAGCGCGCCATACAAGCTGGCCGGGCGCAGCTTCCGTCCTCAAGGGACGGTGATCACGTTTAAGAACGGTGTAAAGGTGGGCGGCAAAGAAGTCCTGGTAATGGCTGGTCCCTGCTCGGTCGAATCGCGTGAGCAGCTGTTCACGGTTGCAGAGCAGGTTGCCAAGGCTGGAGCCCGCGCCCTGCGTGGCGGTGCATTCAAGCCACGCACGTCACCGTATTCTTTCCAGGGGCTGGGACTCGAAGCGCTGACGCTTCTGCGCGAGGCCGGCGATAAGCACAACATGCTAGTGGTCAGCGAGGTGATGGAGATCTCGCAGATCGAGCTCATGATTCCCTACGTGGACATCCTGCAGGTCGGTGCCCGCAACATGCAAAACTTTAACTTGCTGCGCGAACTGGGAAAGCTGAAGACCCCGGTTCTGCTGAAGCGGGGGATTGCAGCCACCATCGAGGAACTTCTACTTTCCGCCGAATACATCATGGCCGGCGGCAACTACAACGTCATCACCTGCGAGCGCGGCATTCGTACGTTCGAAACCTATACCCGCAACACGCTCGACATCTCAGCAATTCCAATCGTTCATAAGCTGTCCCACCTCCCAATCGCCTGCGATCCCTCGCACGGGACAGGACGCCGCGACAAAGTGGCGCCGATGGCGCGTGCCTCGGTTGCTGCCGGGGCCGACTCGCTGCTGATCGAAGTCCATCACAATCCCGACAAGGCGTTGTCAGACGGAGCCCAGTCGCTTTACCCGCAGCAGTTCACAGAATTGATGGACTCATTGCGTATGATTGCGCCAGCCGTGGGAAGAACCATCGCTTGAGGGGAGGCATGGCGAGGGAGGGCGAGGGCATTCGATTCCACAGCTACCCTTGACGCCATTCGGCAATGATTGGATGATTCAATGACTCGATTCCGCCGATGTCCATCCGTCAAATTACGATTATTGGCACGGGCCTGATTGGAGGCTCGTTTGGCCTGGCCGCAAAGGCCAATGGATTTCGCGGGAGGCTTGTCGGCTGCGATCGCAAGGAAGTCCTTGCCAAAGCCAAGCGGATGGGCGCAATTGACGCCGGGATCACAGATCCCGTCGAAGCCATCCAAGCGAGTGATGTTGTACTGTTGGCGGTTCCGGTTGGGAGCGTTATTAGCCTAATCGCAACTCTTGCCCCTCACCTCGCTCCCGATACTCTGCTGACCGATGTGGGCAGCACGAAATCCGAAGTGCTCCGCGCGGCCAAGAAAGCTTTTGGCGAGGCCATGCCCCGGCGGTTTCTCGGTGGACACCCCATGGCCGGCAAAGAAAGCTCTGGGATCAAATACGCTGACGCCGAGCTGTTTCAGGGTGCGGTGTGGTTTCTCGCGCCCCCGCCCGACACGAAGCGCATGGCCAAACCCATTTCCGAGTTTCTCCGGCTCCTCAAGAAGATTGGTGCGCGCATCGAGGTACTTGACGCCTCGGAACACGACGAGCTGTGCGGTTGGATCAGCCATGTTCCGCAGATGATCTCGACGGCGCTGGCATCAACTTTGGTTGAGGAATATGGCGAGAACGCTCCCCTTCTTGAGTCCGGCGGACGTGCGCTGCGCGAGATGACCAGGATTGCGGCCAGCCCATATTCCATGTGGCGCGACATCGCCATTACCAACCGGCCAGTCATCGCCGAGGCTCTTCTGAAGCTGGAACAAAAACTCGGTCATATTCGCGAGAACCTCGGCACGCGTGAATTAGAGCGGGAATTTGAGCGCGCCCATCGGTTGAAACACTCGGAGAGAAGCTAGGGTCGGGGTGCGCTTAGGGAATTGCGGGACTTACCGGATCATCGCTCTGCGCGAGCGCCCAGATGGTCAACCCGCCGCCAACTGCCACGGCGGTCCATTTTGCAGCGCCTGAAGTCAAGATTGGCCCCCGAGCGGCTGTCGGAGCACCACTCCCTTTCGCGATCAGACCGCAGTTGTCGGCGTCGTCGCGCGAAATCTGCTTGCCTTCCTTGACACGCTCCGCCCCCGCAGCACCACAAGTCACGGTTACATCGTTTTTTCGGGCGATGACGTTAATGCTGCCGCCGGTGCGGGTCACGTAAAACTGCGTCCACTCATTCGAGACCGGGGTGATACGAAAGTCGCGTGCGTTCACGCTGAAGCCTTTCCCGGTTGCGATAGAAACCTGACCGCGGTCCAGTGCGATGCCCTGTCCCTGGAAACGTACAACGGAGTTTGGCTCAATCAGGATGCTGCCGCCGGGTCCGTTAACGGTGGCCGTGCCATTATCTTGGGTTTGAATTACGTCGCCCGACACCACGGCGTTCGAACTGGATAGTTGGCCGCCATTGAGGAACACCGTCCCAGTTCCGGCAAGGACGGCTACACCCGAGTTCTGGGCGAACAAGACGGGTGTAAACACGACGAGCAGGAGCGCGATACTTTTCTTGAACGCGGACCTGTACACAAAGACACTCCCTGCTCCCATCGTCGAGCCCCTCGAATGCACTTGGAGTGATCGTAATCAGGACCAGGAGGGGGGTCAACCGGGTTCTGCAGGGGAAACCTCGTAGTAACTATCGGCGCCAGCGATCCACGGTTTGCCACCAAACGAGCTTCAGCCATTCGTCAAAATTCATTTTTGCCCACTGGCGGTGTTTCCACCACTGCCCGCCGAACTGGGCGGGATCAGTGGCGGCAGCAACGTAGAATTCGTAGTTGGGCAACTCATGCTTGAACGTGTTCAGGGCTCGGCGGGTGTGGTAATCGGAGGTGACGATGAGGATTCTCTTTGCCGCTTTGTTTGCGATGCATTGGGCGATATCATGCGCCTCAGTTTTGGTGGAGAGCCCAAGGATGGGACAGATGTGAATGTGATCATGCTCAGGTAGTGCGTTGACGTAGTCTTGGGCGATATCTACCACCGGCAGGTTGAAAACCTTGGCCTTGGCCGGAACATCCAAGAACAACTCCGGGGCCTGCCCGGCTCGCTTGAGCTCCAGGCCGCGGGCCGGCCTGCGATCGGTGTCGCCGGCCAGGACCACAATCAGATCCGCAGGCCGCGGATCATCGACTACCAGGAAGGAACCGGAGGTCGCAAACAGCAAGATTGCCAGCAAAACGGCAGCGACAACAAGGCTCCAGATGGTTCGCATCGAAAAGGCAGGTTAGCATCCCTTTCAGGGGTGACATAAGTAATCATGCGGGCTAGGATTCCACTCCACCAGGCGGAGGCACCGACGAACCTGCATGCTAGAATCGAGCGGAAATCAACCGTCTATGAGTAGCCCAACCGTTTCGACCACGCATTTCTCTGAGCTGAAAACGAAAATCGAGCAGCACCAGGCCCGGGTGGCGATCATCGGCCTGGGTTATGTTGGGCTGCCCTTGGCGCTGCTGTATTCCGAGAGCGGGTTTAGGGTTACCGGCTTCGACATCGATCAGCGCAAGGTGTCATCCCTGAACAACGGCGAATCCTACATTTTCCGCATCACGGCTCCCGAGATTCAGCAGGCGCGCACCCAAGGCTTCTCCGCCACAGGCGACTACTCGCAACTCGAGGATATGGACGCGATCATCATCTGCGTTCCTACTCCGTTGGACGAATACCACGAGCCGGACATGAGCTACATCACCGGAACGACGGAAGCGATTGCACCTCATCTTCGAGCGGGGCAACTGGTGGTTCTTGAGAGCACCACGTATCCGGGAACGACCGAAGAAGTGATGGTTCCGATTCTGGAGAAGGGTAACCGGCAAGGACTGAAGGCCGCCCGGGACGAGGCGCGGGCAAATTCGTTTTTTGTCGCCTTCTCGCCGGAGCGCGAGGACCCGGGAAATCAGACGGTGGCACGCCGTGACATTCCGAAAGTTGTGGGCGGATTAAACCCGCAGGCTTCCGAACTTGCGGGCCTGCTCTATGGATCCATCTTCAATCGCACAATACCGGTCTCTTCGCCGGCGGCGGCGGAGATGACCAAGCTGCTGGAGAATATCTACCGCTGCGTGAACATCGCGCTGGTCAACGAGTTGAAGCTTCTATGCCTGCGGATGAACTTGAACATCTGGGAAGTGATCGAAGCTGCGTCGACCAAACCGTTTGGCTTCCACCCGTTTTACCCTGGGCCGGGCCTGGGGGGACACTGCATTCCCGTCGATCCGTTCTACTTGGCCTGGAAGGCCAAGGAGTGGGACTTCCGCACGCGATTTATCGAACTGGCAGGCGAGATCAACACCAACATGCCCTACCATGTGCTCGAGTCCGTGGTGCGCGCTCTGAATCAGCAGAAGAAGGCGCTGAATGGATCGAAGGTACTGGTGCTCGGAGTTGCCTACAAAAAGGACATCGATGACCTGCGCGAGTCGCCAGCACTCACGATCATCGAACTCCTGCAAAAAGAGGGGGCGATCGTCAGCTATAACGATCCCTATTTCCCCGAGGTGGGGCGCGGAAGGAAATACGATCTCCAAATGAAATGCGCGCCGCTTGAGAATCTCAGCCAATACGAATGCGTGGTCATTGTGACCGATCACTCCGACTACGACTACGACAAGATTGTGCGCGAGTCGAAGCTGGTGGTAGATACGCGATACGCCACCAAGGGCATCAAAAGCCCGAAAATCGTGCACTGCTAGCCAGGGGCTTTGCCCTCACCGACTCCTGGATGAGACCCGAATCAGCGCGTTAGGCTGGACGGAGCTGGCGAGACCGAGCTGTGGCTGCGGTGCTTGCCAATCAACTTCACGGTGGCGAAGACAAGCAGCAGGATGATTGCAAGCATGGCCGCATATTCGGCCATGTCTTGAACTTGGGCACTCCCCCAGACCCCGCGGCCGCGCTGTTCCAATCGATTCATCGAATAGGGCGGGGGATACACCGAAGTGGCGCTATCGTGACTCTACGGGGCCCGCCAGATGCGGGACAATGGCCCGAAAGTGCCACTAGTTCAGGGGTTTGAAGGGCAACGCCTGATTGACCGCAAACAGCGCGAGTTCGAGTCTGGTTGAAACGCCGGTTTTGTCGAAGATATTGCTGAGGTGGTGCTTCACGGTGTCTTCGCTGATCTTGAAATGCTCCGCGATTTCCTTGTTGGCGAACCCTGCAACCACGGCGGAGACGATGTCCAACTCGCGGGGAGTCAGTCCAAACCTCTTCTGCCGCGAAATCTTGGTGGATGAATCCATCAACCCGCGCAGGTACTGCATGAGATTCGAAACCGGCTCGCGGCCTACCCAGTATTCGCCCGCCAGCACCGAACGAATGCTCCTCATCAGGATCTCGGTACCGCAGTCCTTCAGGACAACACCACGCGCGCCCAACTGAAGCGCCTCCACGATTTGCTCGCGCTCCGCAGCCGCGGTGAGAAGAATGACGCGAACCGGTCCGGCATGGCTGTTGCTAATTTCGCGGAGCGCTTCGAGCCCGTGGCGGCGGGGCATGGCCAGGTCGAGCAGAAGAATTTCAGGCTTCAGTCTGCGAACGAAATCGACGGCTTCGACCCCGTCGCAAGCCTCTCCCACCACCCTGAACCCGCGCTCGGACTCCAGCAGACGTCTCAAGCCATCGCGGAAAATGGGATGATCATCCGCAATCAAGATCGAGATGGATTGAGAGCGCGTGTTATCCATGGGCAGCTTGCCGGTTTTGTGCCACTCGCACCTCGACGCGGGAGCCGCGTCCTGGTCTCGATTCTATCGTGAGGTGGCCTTCGATGAGGCGCACCCGTTCGCGAATAATTGTGGGAATATGAGGGGCGCTTTCAATGTCAAGTTGGGACAGGCGGCCGGCGAAGGGGAAACCAGTGCCGTCGTCCTCGACGATGAGTTCCCAAGAGCCCTTCGACTCCAGCAACTGCACCAAGACGTGCGCGGCCCCACTGTGCTTGCGAACATTCACCAGGGCTTCTTGGGTAATGCGCGCCAGCTCGCGGCAAACAGGCTGAGGAAGAGTCAGTTCCTGATCGTCCATCACGAAGCGAGCTCGAATTCCGGTCTCGCGCTGGAAGCGATCGACAGCATCGTGCAGGAAGCCGGGGAGCCGGCGGGCATCGATGTCGACCGACTTCATTTCCTGCATGAGCTCGCGAAGCTTGAGCACTTCTTCACGCAAGAGCTTCTGAATCCGCTCGAGTTCTGCATCGAGCGGCGCGGTGACGGGATGGGAGCGGCGCAGGACGTCCATCTGCATTTCGACGCCAATGAGTGACTGCACGGCTCCGTCGTGCAGCTCCCGCACCAGGCGCGCGCGCTCGAGCGCTCCCGCGCGCCGGCGAAGGCGGCGGACGAGGTAAACGTTGTAAACCGCCGGTCCAATCTGGCGAACCAGGTCCTGCAAGAAGCGAAGATCCTCTTCTGAGTTGGAACTGAGCTCGGGATCGAGAAAGAAAATGCGTCCGGAGAGATCGGCTCCGGAGGAGAAAGAAATGGCAAGTAGCTGTCCAAAGCCGTGTTGCGCAGAAATACGTTCCAAAAGGACGTCATCGGGAATCGGGCTGAGCACTCCTTCGTCGGTCAAGCCAATGCCCCGGTACTCGCCTTTCCGGCGCCGCTCGGACTGGGCATGAAAGGCGGTTACCGCGCTCGCGAACAGGTACGTATCCGCCCCGCCAGGCCCTGGATCGAGCCACTCCAAGTGGGGGATCTCCTGGCGCATTTCGATCTTGGCGAAGGAAATTTTCGGGCTTCCGCTCTCGCGAGAGGCAAGCAAGCAACGCCGGGAGCGGTAGAGCCGCATCATCTCGCTCAGAATGAGGGATAGATTAAAGGCAAGTCCGGTATCCATCCGTACCATGCCCAGCATGCTGACGGCCTCATCTTTTTCGGCCCGCAGCTTCTTCTGCTGCTCTGCCAGGTAGCCCAACAAGATTCCGATGACCACCAGGTAAACCGACCGCATAAAGAGCCGCTTAGGATCAAAGGCGCCCACATCTTCCTGAAAAACCGGCAGATCATGGGCGGCAAGCCAGTGGTCGACCGAGCTCACGGCACCCAGACGAAGCACCAGGCTCTGCAGCCACAACATCGAAGCCGAGGCCACCGCGGTGATGCAAGTCTCCCAAACGCCCCACCGATAGGCTGCA
>Ga0068863_100007613_pt1 | contig 10590 bp, 11 predicted proteins | sample KBSSwiS62_FD_66596 | JGI IMG/M metagenome (GOLD analysis project Ga0068863, IMG submission 66596) | Switchgrass rhizosphere microbial communities from Kellogg Biological Station, Michigan, USA - KBS Switchgrass S6-2 | ecosystem: Host-associated > Plants > Roots > Rhizosphere > Soil ...
CCTTCGCAAGCCAGCGCTTTCGATTTATCGGCGCTGGGGTCACGACGGCGACCGTTTCGACTTGCATTTCGGCGTTGCGATTCGCAGCAGGTTGCGGCGGAGCAACGCGTGCGCTGCTGGCATCGGACGATTCGCGTATATCGAGCGGTGCGACCCAGCGATACCCGAAACGCGGAATTGTGCGCAGAATCCGCTGATCTTTGGCGTTGTCGCCAAACTCGCGACGGATGCGCAGCACGGTTTGACCGAGCAGCGTGTCGCTGACTTCGGTCTTACCCCACACTGCGGCGACTAGTTCGTCGCGGCCCACGGCTCGATCGTGGCGCTCGATCAAATACGTCAGGCAGTCGAATACGTGCGGAGGCAACGCGAGCAGCCGATCAGCAAGCCATACCTCGCGCAAGGTTGGATCGACGCGGTACTCGCCAAAATGATAGCTGCGACGGCTCATGAGCCGGAAGCTTAACTTGTTGGATCGATGGATGTCGCCCAAGCGCGCCGCGCGCAGGCAATTCGTTAAAGTATATAAATATATAAATCCACAACTGCTGTGCAATGACCGTCGATAGCGACGACACAGCAAGCGTCAACCAACACGCTCTAATTCATAATTTATTGATTTTGTTATCTTTACTTCCAGTGACATCGCCGTGACCAAAGGCTCGATCCCTGTACTGTCCACCGCCCAAAGGTTTAAGATGCTGTTCTCCCGCAGCGAGACCGCCGTGTACGCCACCTCAGCTAGTCGCTACTTGTGGATCTTCCTTGCGCTCAGCGCACCGGCGCTGGCAGGGGTGGGAGCCAGTTCGTCCGGGGTGACCACCACCACGGGCGATTCGACGGACCCGTCGGCGGATGTGCAGTCCCAGTCGTCCGGATTCGTGCAGCAAAACCAACAACAGCAGAACGCCGAGGCAACCAACGCAGCGGCTGCCGGCACGCCGGGTACCCATGCCGGGACAGCTTCTGGCACTGGTGCCGCTTCAGCCGATGCAGCGACAGCCGATGCCTCCGCCGTTGCGAATGGACAATCGGCGCCAGCAGGCAATACAGCTGCCGCCGCCCCGCCACCGCCACCACCGGTGTATGAATCGACGATGCGCCGCCTTGATCGGCGCGCCGAGCCCTCGCCCATGACGATCGAGGCCAGCGGCCCTCCGGGTGCGGAACGGAAACCCGATGCTGCGGCCAATCTCAACGCCAAGCAGGATGCGGTGGCGGGCACCGAATCACCTGCTGCTGCGCCCAAGGCCGAGGGAGAGCAGCCCAAACCTGCTGCCGCGGCACGCGCAACTCCGCCCGTCGAAACGCCGGCGGAACGCCTGATCGTGCCGCCGGCCGTGACGGGCGGCCGCGGGGCGGCGCCCGACGGCGTCACGTTCTACTCGGGGCTCACGGTGGCCGGGGCTTTGCTGGCTTTCGGCTTTTTCACGTTCATGCGCCTTGGGCGCAACGAAGGTTCGGAGTAGCGATCCTCAACGCTTGGCTTTGAGGATAGTTCCCTTGCAGTTTCTGGCACCGCAACGACAGGCCCAGATGCGTTTGAGTTTCGGCGTGTGCCGCTCTTCGAGCGTGATGCCGTAGTCGTAGGTGAGTTCCTCGCCCTTGCGGATGCGGCGCCGGGTCTCGATCATGACACGGTCGCGGCTGGGATCGCCGCTGTCATGCTCGATCACCCAAGCCTGACAGTTCGGCGCACAGCTGTGATTGATCCAGCGCGCGTCATTCCCACCCACGTTGGCATCGATCAGATAGCGTTCGTTGAGCGTGAACAGGAACGTGTGACCGCTGTCCACGTCACCGCCATACGCGCGATTCGCCTGTGCGTGCGTAAGGCGGCGCCCACGATATTCGATCAGTTCAGCGCCGGCCGGCAAATCCTGGGCGGCGAATACGCCGCTGCCATGGATCGGCGAACGGCGGCGGACGAAACGTCTGGCCATGTAAATTTCAACTAGATTGTCGGACCGGTAATTATAGCCGACGCTCGGAACACAGCGCGCGCAGCGTGCCTGCAACGAATCTGGCAAACTCTCGCCATCCATTCGGGAGAACAAGATGCGCGTCATGCGCTTGGCAGTCTGTGCAATTCTCGTGATTTCTTGCGCCGGCGCGTGCGCGCGCGGGCACGGCCATCGCAACAGCGGCAGCGACGTGGCCGGCCGCTTCGACTATTACCTGATGTCGCTGTCGTGGTCGCCGAGCTTCTGCGAAACCCACCCGGACGAGAAGTCGCAATGCGCGCATCAGGGGTTTGGCTTCGTGCTGCACGGCTTGTGGCCGCAGAACCGCAACGGCAGCTGGCCGCAGCATTGCCGCGCCGACGCGGCGCCGGACCAGGCGACGATCGAGCATACGCTGGCGTTCATGCCGAGCCGACACCTAATCGAGCACGAGTGGGAAACCCACGGCGCCTGCACCGGGCTGGATCCGCACGGTTATTTCGATCTGGCCGACCGCGCCTTCGCGAGCGTCAAGGTTCCGACCGTGCTGGCCGCGCCGCAGCGGCCGCCTGCGATCAGCGCGAACGAAGTCGTGAGGGATTTTGTGCAAGCCAACCCTGGCATGAGCGAAAGCATGCTCAGTGTGAGCTGCCGCGACGGTTACGAGTTGACTGAAGTGCGTGTGTGCCTGAACAAGGATTCGCTGACGCCGCAGGCGTGCGGCGGACGCGTGCGCAACAGTTGCCGCATGGGAACACTGAAAATTCCTGCATCTCGATAGAATTCCGCTTTGGGGAATCCACATGAAGATCATCCGCGCTCTGGGTAAATTGTTGCTGGTGTTGATTGTGCTCGCGGGCATCGCGCTCGCGCTGGTTTACTGGCGCAGCAGTGCGTTGCTGGCGCAGCACATCAAGGTTGACGAGCCACCCTTGGCGATTCCGCAAGACGCCGAAGCCATCGCGCGCGGCGAACATATGGCGGTGACGCGCGGCTGCACGGACTGCCATGCGGCGGATCTCGGTGGTCGCGTGCTGGTCGATGCATTTCCGATCGGGCGCATCGCCGCACCGAACCTGACGCAGGGCAAAGGCAGCATCGGACTGCTCGACGCGACGCGGATGGAACGCGCGATCCGCCACGGGCTCGGCGAAGGCGGGCGCCTGCTGCTGTACATGCCTGCGACAGATTTCTCCGCGCTCAGTGATGCCGACACTGCAGATCTGATGGCTTATGTCAGCACTCGGCCGGCCGTCGATCGCGAAATCCCGCCACCCGCAGCCGGACCATTGATCCGCACCTTGTTCCTGCTCGACAAGGCGCCGCTTGCCTACGCGCTGAAGGTCGACCATCACGCCGCTCACGTCGGCGCAGTTGAAGCCGCAACCACTCCCGAATACGGGCACTATATGGCGCGCATATGTACGGGTTGCCACGGCGAACATTTCAGCGGCGGCCATGTACCTGGCACCCCGCCGGATTTTCCGGACGCCGCCAATATCACGCCCGCCGGGATCGGCAAATGGTCGAAAGCCGACTTTTTCGCTGCGATGCGCGAGGGCAGGCGTCCGGACGGACGAACGCTCAATACCTTCATGCCCTGGAAAGCGTTTGCCACGATGACGGATATGGAGCTGGATGCGCTGTGGGCATTCCTGCAGACCGTGCCCGCCGCGAATACCGGTGGGCATTAGACTGCCGGGTACCCCGCAGTATAATCCGCGGCCTTGAACGGAAGACCCCCATGTCGCAAGCAATGATGAAGGCGCTGGTCAAGCGCGAAGCCGCCAAAGGCATCTGGATGGAACAGGTGCCGGTGCCCGAGATCGGCCCGAACGAAGTGCTGGTCAAGCTCGAAAAGACCGCGATCTGCGGCACCGACCTGCACATCTACAAGTGGGACGAATGGTCGCAGCGCGTGATCAAGCCGGGACTCGTGATCGGCCACGAGTTCGTCGGCCGTATCGTCGACATGGGACCCGGCGTGCGCGGGTACACATTGGGGCAGCGCGTCTCCGCCGAAGGCCATATCGTGTGCGGCGTGTGCCGCAACTGCCGCGCGGGCAAACAACATCTGTGCCCGAACACGGTCGGCATCGGCGTCACGCGCAACGGCGCGTTCGCCGAATACGTGGCGATGCCGGCGTCGAACCTGTGGCCGATTCCGGATCAAATCCCCTCGGAGCTCGCGGCGTTCTTCGATCCGTACGGTAATGCGGCGCACTGCGCGCTCGAATTCGATCTGATCGGCGAAGACGTGCTGATCACCGGCGCCGGCCCTATCGGCATCATCGCCGCGGGCATCGCCAAGCATGTCGGCGCACGCAACGTCGTGGTCACGGACGTCAACGACTATCGCCTCAAGCTCGCCGCCGACATGGGTGCGACGCGTGTCGTCAACGTGTCGAAACAATCGCTCAAAGAGGTCGTCAAAGACCTGCACATGGAAGGCTTCGATATCGGGCTGGAGATGTCCGGCAATCCGCGCGCGTTCAACGACATGCTCGACTGCATGTATCACGGCGGCAAGATCGCCCTGCTTGGCCTCCTGCCGAACGGCGCCGGCATCGACTGGGACAAGGTCATCTTCAAGGGCCTGGTGCTGCACGGCATCTACGGCCGGCGCATGTACGAAACCTGGTACAAGATGACGCAGATGCTGCTGACCGGGTTCCCGCTGCAAAAGGTGCTCACGCACCAGATCCACATCGACGATTTCCAGAAAGGCTTCGATCTGATGGATTCGGGCAATTGCGGCAAGGTCGTTTGCAGCTGGAATTGAACACTGGATGTGTTCATCCCGGACAGCACATGGATGTGCGTTGATACGGGATCCAGCTTTCGCTTCGCGTTCAGCGCCGATTCGCGGCGTATCCGGCAAATTGCCGCGATGATTCCAAAATGTTTCTATGCAGCGCTTTGCGCGCTGGCGGTCGTCGGCGCAGCGCACGCAACACGCGATTGCACGGGCGATTGCGATTCCGAACCCGAGCCATTCCTGCAGGCGCCCGCCTTGGTGCAGCCCGCCCTGCTCTCCGGCCCCAACTACCGCATAGTTCCAGAAGTCGAAGTGCACGGCTACATGGCGCGTTTCGTCATCGACACGTCGTTCGGGCCGCTCGATGCGGACAGCACCGAGTTGCTCGCAACGCGCGTGTCCGAGATGCCGGCGCTCGAAACGCTCGACCGCGCAAGCAAAAGCAAAGCCTTCGCCCGCGCGCTCGCAGCACGCGCGCGCAAGACCGGCGCAGCGATCGTTCATGTCGTCGAGCACCCGGTCGATACTGTCACCGGCTTGCCGCAAGGCGTAGCACGCTATCTTAGTGCGCAATGGAATTTGTGGACCGGCCGCGCGCAGTCCGTCTCCGACCGTTCGTCGCGCGAGTTCGAGAACAAGGGTGATCCCTACCGCGCACCGGCAGGGCCGATGACGGCCGGGCGCGCCCCTGCGCCAAGCGAATCCGACGAGCCGACAAATGCGGACAAGAAGAACCGCGCCTGGTATGCGCGCGCCGGCAGCGAGACCGGACGCGAAGCCAAGCGTTATCTCAAGTACAGCCAGCAGCGCCGCGAAATGGCGAAAGTGCTCGGCGTCGATCCGAATTCCACCAATCCGCTGCTGAACGCCAAACTCGACGATCTTGCGTGGGCTGCAGTGTGGGGAAACTTTTCCGCCGGCCAAGCACTCGGTGAAATCGGCGGCACGGCGGCCGACGTGATCTCGTGGAGCGGCAAGCTGAACCAGTACGTCCTCGAGAAGACGCCGGAAAATCTGCGCGAGGAGAACCGCCAGCGCCTGCTGAAGTTCTGCAGCGACGATTTCGCGGTGCGCCAGTTCCTGCGCCGCGGCGGCTTTACCGACACCCTGCGCACGGCGCTGGTGCAGTCGCTGGAAAAACTCAAACCGGCGAAAGGCTGCGACGAACTCGTCGAACTGGCGGCCACCACGCGCGGTGAAGTCGAGGCGCGCTATCTGGTCGATGCGTTGAAGCTTATCGAGCGCGAATCGGATGCCGCCGAAGGAACCTTGTTCGTCGCCGGCGCAGCAATCGCCTGGCGTACACCGTCGGGCAAGTTGTTGCTGCCGCTACCGGTCGATTATCTGACCTGGAGCCACGACATCCACGACTTTTTCGACCAGCCCGCGTTCGCCGCACACGACAAGAGCGCGTTGATCGGCGGCGAGGCCTCGACGCTCGCGCAGCGCAAACTGACCGAACGCGGCTGGAGCATCGCACAGCGCGCTCCTTTCGACGGCGCCCCGGCATATGTATTTGAAGGGAACATCGCAAGACTGCGAGAATAGGCTCCTTTTCGAGGAGCCCTCCATGGATTACGCCGCCCGCGACCGCCTCACCGCCGAGCTCGATTCGATCCGCGAACAGGGTCTGTACAAAACCGAGCGCATCATCACCTCGCCGCAATCGGCGTCGATCAGGACCGACGGCGGCCGCGAGGTATTGAACTTCTGCGCCAACAACTACCTCGGGCTCGCCGACCATCCCGAGATCATCAAGGCCGCAAAGGAAGCACTCGACACGCACGGATTCGGTCTGGCGAGCGTGCGCTTTATCTGCGGCACTCAGGATCTGCACAAGCAGCTCGAAGCGACGATCGCGAAGTTCTTCGGCACTGAAGATACGATCCTGTATACCAGCTGCTTCGACGCCAACGGCGGCCTGTTCGAGACGATACTCAATGATCAGGACGCGGTGATTTCCGATGCGCTGAACCATGCTTCGATCATCGACGGCATCCGCCTTTGCAAGGCCGAGCGCCGGCGCTACGCGAACGGCGATATGGCCGACCTCGAACAGCAACTGAAGGAGACGCGCAGCAAACGCACGCGCCTGATCGCCACCGATGGCGTATTCTCGATGGATGGTTACATTGCCAAGCTCGACGCAATCGCCAAACTCAAGGAAAAATACGGCGCGATGCTGATGGTGGACGATTCGCACGCGACTGGCTTCGTCGGCCCGACCGGGCGCGGCTCGGCCGAACTGCATGGCGTGATGGACAAAGTCGACGTGTTCACGTCCACGCTCGGCAAGGCGCTCGGCGGCGGCTCCGGCGGTTTCACGACCGGGCGCAAAGAGATCATCGATCTGCTGCGTCAGCGTTCACGGCCTTATCTGTTCTCGAATACGCTGCCGCCGCCGCTCGTAGCCGCGTCGATCAAGGTCTTCGAGATGCTCTCGTCGAGCACCACCCTGCGCGACAAAGTCAACGACAACGCGTTGTACTTCCGCAAACGCATGACGCAAGCAGGTTTCGAGATCAAGCCAGGCACGCATCCGATCGCGCCGGTAATGCTGCACGATGCCAAGCTCGCACAACAATTTGCGCGTGACTTGCTCGATGAAGGCATCTACGTGATCGGCTTCTTCTACCCCGTGGTACCGCAGGGTCAGGCGCGCATCCGCACGCAGATGAGCGCAGCGCACACACGCGCGCAGATCGATCGCGCAGTCGAGGCATTCATCAAGATTGGCAAGAAGCTTGCTGTACTGAAGGGTTGAAATTCGCGCTTGCACCCTTCGCTCAGCGGAGTAACCTGAGCAGGCTGAACCGCGCAACGCGGTTCTTCAGCCGCGGTCGAGGGACCGCACCGCGCCCATAGCGATTGCCGGGCCGTGCCGAAGGAGAGTTGGCGGCTCGCGGAGGCGCTGCCATGACCGAGCCACGACTTCAGCATTACCTGCACGATCAACATATCCCGTTCGAAACGATCCATCACGCGCGTGCACTCACGGCGCAGGAAACCGCGGCGAGCACGCATATCAGCGGCAGCCAGCTCGCCAAGACCGTGATGGTCAACTTGGACGGCCGCCTGGCGATGGTCGTCATTCCCGCCGATCACCGCGTGCATCTGGGCCTGCTACGCCAGGCTACGGGCGCAGACAGCGCGGAACTGGCGACCGAAGCGGAATTTTCCGACCGCTTTCCCGATTGCGAAGTCGGAGCGATGCCGCCGTTCGGCAATCTCTACGACCTCGACGTTTATGTCGATGACAGCCTGGCGCCAACCGCGGATGCGAAAATCGCATTCAACGCCGGCACGCACACCGACGTGATGCGTCTGGCGTACCGAGAATTCGAACGGCTGGTACGACCCAAGCACATTCAGCTTTCGCATTGATCGCGCGACTGGCGGGCTCGCAAACGGGCGTGCGCATCTGGCCCTGGCGCGAGGGCCATGTCGTCACGGCATTCGCGGACTGCGCAATATCAGCGACGTTGCTATCAGCAAGCCGCCCAGTACGACAAACAACCAGAAAAACGCTACGCCTGTGTAACCCACGCTGAGCGCCCCGCTCGCGACGTAGAGCACGCCGATTACCAGCGGCGCGAAGAAGACGTCACGCGCGCCGTTACGAATGCGCTGCCAGGTCCAGACCAGGATCGCGCCGAAAGCGAACATGCAGCCGCTGCAGAAGTGCCAGACCGCAACGATGATCGCTTTCGCACGCGTGTCGAACGCGGGGAATTTCGCGAACTCCTCCGTCAACTTGGCTGTATTCGAATCGTGACCGAACGCCCCCAGCCCGATCACGACGGCGGTAAGCAGAAACAGGATTGACGCGGCTTTGCGCAGCATGACCTCAGGCCTCCGCCAGGCCCGGCAGCGGTTTGCCGGTTTCGAGCAGCGTCTTCAGGCTCGAGATAATCACCGGCCAGCCACCCTTGACCACGTCGGCCGTCATCGGTGCGTTTTCGACTTCGTGCACGACAGTGAGCTTGCAGTTCTCGCCTTTCTGCTCGATCAGATAACTCACTTTCGACAGCTCGTGGCTCAGCGCCGGATTCCAGTGCACGCGCCAAGTATGCATGAGCTTGTGCGGCGGTTCGCATTCGAGCACTTCGCCATCGACCATCTTCGTACCATCCGCCGTAGTCGATAGAAACGGTTCGCCTTTTTTCAGCTTCGAACGGATTTCTGTGCCATGGAAATACTGGCGCGTGAATTCCGGCTCGGTCAGCGCGCGCCACAGTTTTTCCGGCGTCGTACGGATGAAGATTTCGTAGACCAGCTTGCTCTCGGACATGGTTTCCTCCAGTGCGATTTTGAGCCGCGACAGCGCGGCGGCCATCGGTTCGGTGTAGCGGCTGACCCAGCGATCGTGGATGCGCCGGATCGGCACGCGATTCAGGTAATGCTTCTTCTCCCTGCCCTTGCGTTCGCTGACGACGAGTCCGGCCTGTTCGAGCACGCGCAGGTGCTTCATCACGCCGAAACGCGTCATTTGCGCGCGTTCGCAAAGTTCGCCCAGGGTCTGCCCGTCGCGCCGGCTGAGGCGGTCGAGCAGCTTGCGCCGGAACGGATCGGCGAGCGCCTTGAATACGGCATCCATTTCGACGTCGAATATATGTGACTATTTAGTCACGTGTCAAGTATTGCCGCAAACTGCCAGAATCCGCATCTGCCACAGACTGGAAAAACGCATGTTCAACCGCGCCATCGTTCGCCCGCCCTCCGCCTCGTTCGCGCAAGGCCTGACCAGCGCCGATCTTGGCAAACCCGATCTCGACAAGGCGCTGGAGCAGCACGCACGTTATTGTGCGGCGCTGGAACAATGCGGGCTCGAACTGACGCGGTTGGCGCCGGATGTCGGGCATCCGGATTCCACGTTTGTCGAGGACACGGCCATTCTCACTGCGCGCGGCGCGATACTCACGCGCCCGGGCGCGCCCAGCCGCGAGGGCGAAGTGGCGAGCATCGCGGCGACGCTGCCGCAATTCTTTTCACGTATCCACCAGATCGCCGCACCGGGCACAGTCGACGGCGGCGACGTCTGCCAGGTCGGCGCGCACTTTTTCATCGGCATTTCGGAACGCACGAACGCAGAAGGCGCGCGACAACTCGCGGCGATCCTGTCGCAGGAAGGATTCTCATCGGCACCGGTGGATATCCGCGGCGTGCCCGGAATCCTGCATCTGAAAAGCGGCATCTCCTACCTTGGCGACAACCGCCTCGTGCTGATCGATGCGCTGGCTGCGCACCCTGCGTTCGCCGGCTACGAAATCGTGCGCATGGCCCCGGAAGAAAATTACGCAGCGAATTTTCTGCGCATCAACGAGACGGTAATCGTATCGTCCGGGTATCCGCGCTTCGAAGCCAGTGTGCGCGGCTTCGGCTATCCGGTCATTGCGCTGGACATGTCGGAATTCTGCAAGATGGATGGCGCACTGAGCTGTTTGTCACTGCGCTTCTAAGACTCTTCCCGCACCCAGCGCCTGAGCCGCGCGTAGACTTCTTTGCGATCGAGCAGATCCATGTGGTTCATGCCGTAGCCGACCCATTGTCGAGTTTTCGGAAACGCCAGATTTCTGCGCTCGTCCTTGTGCTGGCCGAGCGCGCTGGCGAGCGGAACGAGGCCGTCGCCGAGCAGTTGCTTGGCCGGTTCGCCGGTTTTCTTCGCGATCGAAGCGGCGATCGCATAACACGCTACGTTGTGCGGCAGCGGCACGGCTGTGGGTTTGCGTTCGGTCCGCGCGAAGCGATCGTGCCGCTCCCAATCCTCATCGAGCATGCTGCCATGACGCAGATCGGTAATGCCGGCACTGCGGATTTTGCCAAGGCGCGCAAACGCCGTTGTGTATGGACTTGCGCCCAGAATCACGTCGATCCAGTTGCCGCCGCGCT
>Ga0068863_100007617_pt1 | contig 10588 bp, 8 predicted proteins | sample KBSSwiS62_FD_66596 | JGI IMG/M metagenome (GOLD analysis project Ga0068863, IMG submission 66596) | Switchgrass rhizosphere microbial communities from Kellogg Biological Station, Michigan, USA - KBS Switchgrass S6-2 | ecosystem: Host-associated > Plants > Roots > Rhizosphere > Soil ...
TGGCGGTACGGCTACGAGCTCGGCCAGGAGGTCGACCTCAAGGCCGGATCGCTCTACCCGATCCTCATGCGGCTGCATGCGCGCGGCCTCCTGGAGAGCTGTTGGGAGGCGGAGCCGCCGGGCGGCCGTCCGGCCCGGCACCTCTACCGGCTGACCGGCGCGGGGATCCGGGCCGCCGCCGCGCTGCCCGCGGCGGAGCCGGCTCGGGCCCGGACGGCCCGGCGACCGGTGAACGGCTCCGCACGCATCGCCAGCCGCGGTGCTCGATGAGCGCCGACCTGGCCGGCGGCGTGCTGCAGCTGGTGGTCCGCGCGCTGCCGGCGCGGCAGGCCGAGTGGGGAGACGCGATGCGGGCCGAGCTGGTCGGGATCGCCGGTCGGGGCGAGCGGCGGCGGTTCGCCGTCGGTTGTGTCCTCGCTCTGCTCCGCCGCCCGGCCGGTGCGCTGGCTGTCGGTCGGTGGCTGGTGTGCGGGGTGCTCCTGGTCGCCGCCGTCGCGCTCGGCTGGGCGATCGGCGTCCCCCGGATCCGGGCCGAGGCGCTCGGCGTCGTCGCCGGCCTGGTTCTGGGCCACCGGCTGCTGCGCAGCCGGATCGGCTTCGGCCCGGTGGCGGCGGCTCGCGGCGCCCGACTGCTCGCCGCGGGGGGAATCCTCGCGGTCGGGGCCGAGGCCATGCTCGAGTTCCGCCGGCTCCGGGTGGATCCGCCGCTGACCCTGCCGGTGAACGCGACGACCGGGGTCTACGACGAATCCCGGGCGACCTGGAACCTGATCGCGCTGGCCGTTGTGCTCGCTGTGCTCCTGATCGCTCTCACCGGGGTGACGTCCGGTCGGGTGGCCGTCCGCCCGTCGACGATCGTCCTCGGAGCCGGCACCGCGGCTGTCGCCGCGACGATCTGGCTCGCGGTCGTGCTGTTCCACCCGGCCGCCTCCACCGGAGCCGGCCCCGCCTTGCTCGGCGTGCTGGCTGCCGGCCTCGTGGCCAGCGTGTGGGCCGGCGACTCTTCCTGGGCGCCCGGCGAGCCGGCGGCTCGGGCCGACGCCCGCCAGGCCCTGGTCGCCGGCCTGCTGGCCGCCGCCGGCACGACGACCGCGCTCGGCCTGCTCATGGACCTGTTGCCGCTCACTGGCCACTGGGTGGCCAACGACGCCCCACCGGGGTTCGCGGCGCACCCACCGACCCGGCTGGTCGATACTGTCGTGGTCTGGCTTCCCGGTCTGGTGTTCACCCTCGGCCTGATACTCACCGTGCGGCGGTCATCGCAGGCGCCGCACTCGACCGGCTCGACCGAGGCTCGCTCGACCGACGATCACGCATCAGGCGCGCCCATGACCACCGGTCGAGACGTCGTCGTAGCCCGCTTCACCCGGTAGCTGGCACCACCGGCCGCACAGCTCCCGCACAGCTGGCTCCCACCAACCACTCAGCGGACTCCCATCAGCCGCTCAGCGGGCTCTCATCGTGCGCTCACGCTGCGGACGGATCGTTCACAGCGTGACCCCCTGCGGGTCCCCAATGCCAGCGCGGTCGCCGTGCCGACCCACCACCGGCGACCGCGCTGGTACTCAGAGCAGTCCGCTTCGACCGGCCGTCCTGGGCGACCGCCGGGCACGTGCCGGATCCGCCGGTCGGTCGTCAGCGCACCATGTCCTCGACCCTGCCCTGGCGGGTGGATACCCGATCACTCGATACTCGGGCTCTCGGACACGCGCGTTTCCGAGCGGCTCACCCGCAACCATGCGGCGAGCGCCTCGACCGATCGGAGCCTCCAGTGACCGAACCTGCGAAGCCGGTCCAGCTGACCGTGATCGACACGAACACCGCCCCGTGGGAGCTCTTCCCCATCGAGTACATCAAGACGAACCTGGAGCACGTCCCGCTGGTGAACGACCCCGACACCGGGATGATGGTGCTCAAGATGGTCTACCGGGCCGGGTTCACGAACCCGTGGCACAGCCACCCCTGCGCGCACGGCGTCTACGTGCTGGAGGGCGCGCTGAACACCCATCAGGGTCGGTACCCGGCCGGGAGCTTCGTGTGGTTCCCGGAAGGCGGGATCATGGAGCACGGTGCGACCCAGGACGAGGACTGCACGTTCCTGTTCATCACCAACAAGCCGTTCGCCATCCACTACGTCGGAGACGAGAGCGACCCGGACGCCCCGAGGACCTAGACCGGCACCGCCTTCCGACCGTCGTGGTCGTGGTCGTGGTCGGCCATCGTCGGGAGGTCCACCGGGAACAGTGAGCCTGCTATGGAGATCATGGGGGTGTGCAGACTCGGGCGTTGGGGGCTGATTTCGGGGTCGGGATCGGGGAGCGGTGGTTCGAGGACTACCACGCCGGAGCGGTGTACGAGTACGGGTATGTGAGCGTCAGCGCGGACGACATGCTCGAGTTCGCGCGGCGGTTCGATCCGCAGCCGATCCACGTCGACCCGGAGTTCGCGGCCGGCGGTCCGTACGGTGGGTTGATCGGAAGCGGATGGCACTCGGGAGCGCTGGCGATGCGGCTGCTCGCCGACCACTACCTCTCGCGCGTCGCCAGCCTCGGCTCGCCCGGGGTGGACGAGCTGCGCTGGCAGGTCCCACTCCGCGCCGGCGACACCCTCCGGCTGCGTACGACGATCGTCGAGGCGCGTCCGTCCCGATCCAAGCCCGACCGCGGCGTCCTGGTGACCGACGTGGAACTGATCAACCAGGACGACGGCCGTCCGATCAGCTTCCGCGCCGTCAACTTCCTCCTCCGCCGCCCGACCTGACCGGCGGCGCGCGCCTCCACCCGCGGGCGTCTACTCACGACCGGCTCCAGCCGTCCTGGCGGTACGGACGGGAACCACTCCCCGGCTCGAACGGTCGCCGTGGCCGACCCACCACCGGCGCCCGCGCTGGTACTCAGAGCAGTCCGTTCACCGCGCCAGCCGCCCGAACACCTCGGCGGCGGCCGCGCCGAATCCCTCCGGCTGCCCGGCGGCGGCGAACGTGCGGCCGACCTCCTCGAGCTCGTACGCCCAGCGCCAGCCGCGCTCGGCCCCGGTCCGGGCCGCCTGCTGCGACCGGGTCGGCAACCCGGGAAGGCTCAGCGTCCACTCGGTCAGCAGCTCGTCCTCGACGCCGAGCTCTCGGGCGGTGGCCCGGATGGCCACCAGCAGCGCGGTCGTGCCCTTGGTCCAGGCCGCATACGTCATCTTCAGCGCGGACGCGTCCGGCACGATCCGGGCGGCCAGGTTCGTGCCGGCGAACAGCGCCGCCACCACCGGCGCGTCCGGTCCGGACAGGTAGAGCCGGGTCGTGTCGGCCCGGTGCGGCGGCGGGCCGATGATGCCGCCGTCCACGAACCGCCCGCCGACGGTCTCCCCGACCCGCGCCGCCGTCGCCGGGCTCACCGCGTTCGCGTCCAGGAACAGGCCGCGGTAGCCGGCGAACGCCGAGGCGACCTCGACTGCGGCGTGCGGCGGGCAGACCGACATGACGACCTCGCAGGCGTCCCGCAGCCGGTCCACCGTACGGAGGTCGGTGAACTGCTCGGCCCGGGCCCTGGTCGCGTCGCTGCGCCCGGCCGAGGCCCAGCCGACCTCGATCCCGCGCGCCACCAGCACGCCGCCGACCGCCGCGCCCATCGACCCCGGATGCACGATCCCGATCATGGCGCGACGGTAACCCGGCGCGGACCCGAGCCGTCAGCGACCGGACTGGATGTATCCGATCAACTGGTCCCGGTCGGCCTCGAGCTCGTCGATGCGGCTCTTCACGACGTCGCCGATGCTGATGATCCCGGCCAGCCGGCCGTCCTGGGTGACCACCGGCACGTGCCGGATCCGCCGGTCGGTCATCAGCCGCATCATGTCCTCGACCGTGTCGCCCGGGCCGGTGACCACGACGTCCGAGGTCATCACCGTCGAGATCGGCGCGTCGAGCAGGGCCGCCCCGGCGGTGCGCAGCGCCCGGACCACGTCCCGCTCGGAGACGATCCCGTCGACCCCGCCGTCGGCCGAGACGACGACCGCGCCGATGCGGTGCTCGGCCAGCAGGTCGAGCAGCGCGGCGACGGTGGTCTCGGGCGATGCCTTGGTCACCACGCTGCCCTTGCGTTTGATCAGGTCACTGACGAGCACGCGGACCTCCTGACCGAGAAGGGATCACCAGACTACGGCCAGTAGCACGCGCAGGGGAGTGCCTACGATCCAGGGGTGAGCGGGGTGCGGCGGTTCCGGCTCCCTCGCTGGCTGCGGTGGGGTGCCGGCCTGGCGGCGTTCGTGTTCGCGATCGAGTATCTGGTGATCCCGCAGATCGCCGGCGCGCGCAATGCGCTGCACACGCTCAGCGACGTGAAGCCGGCGTACCTCGTCATCGGTACGGTGCTGGAGATCCTCTCGGTGATCGCGTACGCGGCGCTGACCCGGTCGGTGCTGCCGGCGAAGGGCCGGCCCGGCTTCTGGACGCTGCTGCGCATCGACACCACGACGCTCGGGGTCAGCCACATCGTGCCGGGCGGGGCGGCCACCGCCAGCGCCGTCCGGTTCCGGCTGCTGCACGTCCACGGCGTGGCCGGGCCGGACGCGGCGCTCGGCGCAGCGGTGCAGGGCGTCGGGTCGGCCATCGTGCTCAACGTGCTGCTCTGGATCGGCCTGGTGGTGTCGATCCCGGTACGGGGGTTCAACCCGCTCTACACGACCGCCGCGATCGTCGGGGCGTTCCTGGTCGCCGGCGGGGTGATCGCGGTCATCCTGCTCACCCGCGGCCAGGAGTCGTCGGTCCGGTTCGTGCGCGCCGTCGCCCGGCGGATCCCGTACGTCACCGAGGACACGGTGGAGCGGTACGTCCGGATCGCCGCCGCCCGGCTGCGCGAGCTGGCCAAGGATCGCCGGATGCTGGTCCAGGCCGTCCTCTGGGCCACGCTGAACTGGCTGCTCGACGCGGCGGCGCTGTGGGTGTTCGTCGCCGCGTACGGCTTCCGGCTCGGCCTGGACGGGCTGATCGTCTCGTTCGGGCTGGCCAACGTGGTCGCCGCGCTGCCGGTCACGCCGGGCGGCCTCGGCCTGGTCGAGGGTGTGCTGGTGCCCACGATCGTCGGTTTCGGCGCACCGCGCAGCGTTGCGCTGCTGGGTGTCGTCTCCTACCGGCTGGTGAACTTCTGGATGCCGATCCCGGCCGCCGGGTTGGCGTACCTGTCGCTGCGGGCGGAGTCGCTGCGGCTGCCGGACAGCTGGCGGCAGCTGATCAGGCGGCCGCGGGACGAGGACGACGAGGTGGTCGCGGGCGACCTGCCGCTGGCGGACGACCTGCCCCTGGGCGACGACCTGCCGTCGGGCAGCGACGTCCGGTCAGACGACGACGCGCCGCAGCACCCGTGACTCCCACGGCTGCAGGGTGCCCGTCCCTGCCGTGCCGTGCGTGCCGAGCAGCAGTTCGGCCGAGGCCCACGGCGCCGGCTCGGCCAACGCGACACCGGCCGGCGAGCCGGACACGTTGCACAGCACCAGCAGCTCGGTCGACTCCAGCCACCGGGTGAACGCGTACACCTGGCGGTCGTCCGGCAGCAGCATGGTGAAGTCGCCGAGCGCGACCGCGGGCTCCTCGTGCCGCAGCGCGATCAGCCGCTTGTAGTGCGCGAGCACCGAGTCCGGGTCGTCCCGCTGGGCGGCCGCGTTGATCTCGGCATGGTTCGGGTTGACCGGCAGCCACGGCGTGCCGGTGGTGAACCCGGCGTTGGCCGAACTGTCCCACTGCATCGGCGTACGCGCGTTGTCGCGGCTGGCCTCGCGCAGCCCGGCCAGCACCAGGTCCGGGTCGGCACCCCGCGCGACCGCGTCGGTGTAGTGGTTGATCGACTCGATGTCGCGGAACTGGCCGATGCCCGACCAGGGGAAGTTCGTCATGCCGAGTTCCTCGCCCTGGTACACGTACGGCGTGCCGCGGTGCAGGTGCAGCAGCGTGCCGAGGGTCTTGGCCGACAGCGGGCTGCCGTCACCCCAGCGGGAGACGATCCGCGGCTGGTCGTGGTTGTCCCAGTAGAGGCTGTTCCAGCCGACGTCGGCGAGGCCGGCCTGCCAGCGGCCGAAGCTGGCCTTGAGGTCGCGCAGGTCCAGCGGGTGCATGTCCCACTTGGACGCGGTGTGGTCCAGCCCGACGTGCTCGAACTGGAACACCATGTCCACCTCGGCCCGGGCCGGGTCGGTGAACAGCCTGGCCTCGTCCACGGTCACCCCGGGCATCTCGCCGACCGAGAGCAGGTCGGGGTCGGTCAGCACGGCCTCGTGCATCTCGTGCAGGAACTCGTGGATCCGCGGGCCGTCGATGAAGTACGCCGACCCGTCGCCGTACGGGACGGTGCCGAGGGCGGGGCCGTCCGGCAGCGCGGTGTCCTTGGAGATCATGTTGATGACGTCCATCCGGAAGCCGTCCACGCCCCGGTCGAGCCACCAGCGCATCATCGCGTACACCGCCTGGCGCACCTCGGGGTTCTCCCAGTTGAGGTCGGGCTGCTTGCGGCTGAACAGGTGCAGGTAATACTCGCCGGTCCGCTCGTCGAGCTCCCAGGCCGGGCCGGTGAAGAACGAGGCCCAGTTGGTCGGCTCGGCCCCGGGCGCGCCGGGCCGCATCCCGGAGCGCGGCGGCCGCCACCAGTACCAGTCCCGGCGCGGGTTGTCCCGGGACGAGCGTGACTCGACGAACCACGGGTGCTGGTCCGAGGTGTGGTTGACGACCAGGTCCATGACCAGCTTGAGGCCGCGCCGGTGCAGGTTCGCCAGCAGCCGGTCGAGGTCGGCCAGGGTGCCGAAGCTCGGGTCGACGTCCTCGTAGTCGCTGATGTCGTAGCCGCCGTCGGCCCACGGCGAGCAGTAGACCGGGGACAGCCAGATCACGTCGACGCCGAGCTCGACCAGGTAGTCCAGCTTGGACTCGATCCCGGCCAGGTCGCCGATCCCGTCGCCGTTCGCGTCGGCGAAGCTGCGCGGGTAGATCTGGTAGACGACGGCGCTCTTCCACCACGGCTCGGCCACGCACAAAGACCCTAAGGCGTACGGCTCGACGGGCCGTATCCGGCCGGAATACCTCTGGTACGGAGGTGATTTACTTAGCTGTAGCTAAGCAACTTGGAAGGTCGCGCATGGCGTACAAGTGGATCGCCCTGTCCAACACCACGCTCGGCGTCCTGATCGCCACGGTGAACCAGTCGATCGTGATCATCTCGCTGCCGGCGATCTTCCGCGGCATCGGGCTGGACCCGCTGGCCCCGGGCAACACCAGCTACCTGCTGTGGATGCTGATGGGCTACCTGCTCGTCTCCGCGGTGCTGGTGGTCACGCTCGGCCGGTTCGGCGACATGCTCGGCCGGGTCCGCATCTACAACCTGGGCTTCCTGGTCTTCACGATCGCCGCGGTGCTGCTGTCGGTCGATCCCTTCCGCGGGGAGGCCGGCGCGCTCTGGCTCATCGTGTGGCGGGTCGTGCAGGGCGTCGGCGGAGCGATGCTGATGGCCAACTCGACCGCGATCCTCACCGACGCCTTCGGCGCGAACGAGCGGGGCATGGCGCTGGGGATAAATCAGGTCGCGGCGCTGGCCGGCTCGTTCATCGGGCTGGTCGCCGGCGGGCTGCTGTCCCAGTGGGACTGGCGCGCGGTGTTCCTGGTCAGCGTGCCGATCGGCATCGCGGGCACGATCTGGTCGTACGCCTCGCTGAAGGAGACCGCGCGCAGCCAGCGAGTGCGGATCGACTGGTGGGGAAACATCACGTTCGCAATCGGGCTGACCGCACTGCTCGCGGCCATCACGTACGGAATCCAGCCGTACGGGGGCCGGACCGAGGGGTGGACCAACCCGCTGGTGCTCGCCGGCCTGATCGGCGGCGCGCTGCTGCTCGTCGCGTTCGTGATCGTGGAGACCAAGGTCGCCGACCCGCTGTTCCACCTCGGGCTGTTCCGGATCCGGGCGTTCGCGGCGGGCAACGTCGCCGCGCTGCTGTCGTCCATCGCGCGCGGTGGCATGCAGTTCATGTTGATCATCTGGCTGCAGGGGATCTGGCTGCCGCTGCACGGCTACGCGTACGAGGAGACGCCGCTGTGGGCCGGCATCTACCTGCTGCCGCTGACGGCGGGCTTCCTCGCCGCCGGGCCGCTGTCCGGACGGCTGTCCGACCGGCACGGCGCCCGGCTGCTGGCCACCGGTGGGTTGCTGCTCATCGCGGCGACGTTTCTCGGGCTGCTGCTGCTCCCGGTCGACTTCTCCTACTGGGCGTTCGCGGCGCTGGTCGCGCTGAACGGGATCGGTTCCGGGCTCTTCTCCGCGCCGAACACCTCGGCCGTCATGAGCAGCGTGCCGGCCGGCCAGCGCGGTGTCGCCTCCGGCATGCGGGCGACCGCGATGAACGCGGGCACGGTGCTGTCGATCGGCGTGTTCTTCTCGCTGCTCATCGCCGGGCTGGCGCGGTCGCTGCCCTCGGCGCTCGGCTCCGGCCTGGCCGCGGCCGGTGTGCCGGCCGACGCGGTCGCCCGGGCCACCGCGCTCCCGCCCGTCGGCAGCGTGTTCGCCGCGTTCCTCGGCGTGAACCCCATCCAGCAGTTGCTCGGTCCGGACGTGATAGCGAAGCTGCCCGCCGGCAAGGCGGCCGAGCTGACCGGCCAGTCGTTCTTCCCCGGGCTGATCTCCGGCCCGTTCCACTCCGGGCTCGTCGTGGTCTTCACCGCGGCGGTGGTGATGTCGGTGATCGCGGCCGCGGTCTCGCTCGCCCGCGGCGAGCGGTACGTGCACACCGACCAGGTTCCCGACCCGGAGGTGGCGGCCGCGTCCGTGCACTGAATTGCCCGGCTGTCCCGGCGCTGTGACCGAACCCGCAGCATCCGGGCCGCCGACTGCTTAGCATCGGCTAAGCGTCTCGCCCCGCCCCCGACGATCTCGGAAAGGCCCCGAATGCCGTACAAGTGGATCGCCCTGTCCAACACGACGCTGGGCATCCTGCTGGCCACGGTCAACCAGTCGATCGTGATCATCTCGCTGCCGGCGATCTTCCGCGGCATCGGGCTGGACCCGCTGGCCCCGGGCAACACCAGCTACCTGCTGTGGATGCTGATGGGCTACCTGCTGGTCTCCGCGGTGCTGGTGGTCACGCTCGGCCGGCTCGGCGACATGCTCGGTCGGGTCAAGATCTACAACCTCGGCTTCGTGGTGTTCACCGTTGCCTCGATCCTGCTGTCCGCGGTGCCGTTCACCGGCAGCGCCGGGGCGATCTGGCTGATCGGCTTCCGGATCGTGCAGGGCATCGGCGGCGCGATGCTGATGGCCAACTCGACCGCGATCCTCACCGACGCGTTCTCGGCGTCCGAGCGGGGGATGGCGCTGGGCATCAACCAGGTCGCCGCGCTGGCCGGCTCGTTCATCGGGCTGGTCGCCGGCGGGCTGCTGTCCGAGTGGCACTGGCGGTCGGTGTTCCTGGTCAGCGTGCCGCTCGGGATTCTCGGCACCGTATGGGCATACCGGTCGCTGCGCGAGGTCGTGGTCCGGCGCGTGGTCAGCATCGACTGGTGGGGCAACCTGACGTTCGCGGTCGGGCTGACCGCGATGCTCGCCGCCATCACCTACGGGATCCAGCCGTACGGGGGGCACACCGAGGGCTGGACCAACCCGTGGGTGCTGACCGGGCTGTTCGGCGGGTTCGCGCTGCTGGCGCTGTTCGTGTTCATCGAGTCGCGGGTGCGGAACCCGATGTTCTCGCTCGGCCTGTTCAAGATCCGCGCGTTCGCGACCGGCAACATCGCGACGCTGCTGTCCTCCATCGCCCGCGGTGGCATGCAGTTCATGTTGATCATCTGGCTGCAGGGGATCTGGCTGCCGCTGCACGGCTACGACTTCGAGCAGACGCCGCTGTGGGCCGGCATCTACCTGCTGCCGCTGACGGTCGGCTTCCTCGCCGCCGGGCCGCTGTCCGGGCGGCTGTCCGACCGGCACGGCGCGCGGATCCTGTCCACGGCCGGGCTGCTGCTCGTGGCCGTCACGTTCCTCGGGCTGCTGCTGCTGCCGATCGACTTCACGTACTGGCAGTTCGCCGTGCTGATCGCGCTGAACGGCGCCGGGTCAGGACTGTTCGCGGCGCCGAACACCGCCTCGGTGATGAGCAGCGTGCCCGCCTCGGAGCGGGGTGCGGCCGCCGGCATGGGGTCGACGTTCATGACCGCTGGCACCGTGCTGTCGATCGGTGTGTTCTTCTCGCTGCTCATCGCCGGGCTGGCCAACTCGCTGCCGTCGACGCTCGGCTCCGGCCTGCAGGCGGCGGGGGTGCCGGCCGACGCGGCGCAGCGAGCAGCCGAACTGCCCCCGGTGGGCAGCGTGTTCGCCGCGTTCCTCGGCTTCAACCCGGTGCAGGCGTTGCTCGGGCCGCAGGTCATCGGCCGGCTGCCGGCCGACCAGGCCGCGCGGATCACCGGCCAGCAGTTCTTCCCGCAGCTGATCTCCGACCCCGTCCACTCCGGGCTGGTGGTCGTGTTCCTGGCCGCGGCCGGGCTGGCGGTGGTGGCGGCGGTCGCGTCGGCGCTGCGCGGGAGCCGGTATGTGCACGTGGACGAGGAGCCGGTGGTGGTGGACGACGGCGCGGT
>Ga0068863_100007619_pt1 | contig 10587 bp, 10 predicted proteins | sample KBSSwiS62_FD_66596 | JGI IMG/M metagenome (GOLD analysis project Ga0068863, IMG submission 66596) | Switchgrass rhizosphere microbial communities from Kellogg Biological Station, Michigan, USA - KBS Switchgrass S6-2 | ecosystem: Host-associated > Plants > Roots > Rhizosphere > Soil ...
CGCCTGATAGTCTTCGAGCGGGAACTTCGAGTCGATCGGCAGCCACATCGGGCGGTCATCGCCGCTGCCGCGCCCGGGAAGACGGATCGCGAACTCGACCCGTTCGCTGCCAGTGTCGCTCGTCGCCACGTTGCACGCATATTGATCGGGTGCGAGGACCTGTTCCAGCAGCGTCGCCAGTTGAACTTCGCCCCACGTGCCGCGCGTCTTTACGTTCGCGAGCACGCGCCTCAGATCGCCGACGCCGGTTGCGAGGACCTGCATCTCGCCAAGGCCCTTATAGACCTGCTCGAGCCGCTCGCTGACCTGGCGGAACGATTCACCGAGGCGTGATTCGAGCGTGCTTTGCAGCTTCTCGTCCACCGTCTGGCGCATCTGATCGAGCTTCGTGGCGTTGTCGTCCTGGATCGCACGGAGCCGCTCGTCGACCGTGGTTCGAAGGCCTTCGACCTGACGCTCGAGTCCCGCACGTAACGCCTCGATCTGCTGCGCCTGCGTTTGTGCGAGTGACGTCTGGGCGTGCACCAGTGATTCGCTCAATCGATGGACCGATTCCGAGCTCTCAGCGCGATGGTTCCGCAGCTCGTCACGAAGCGTCCGGTCCACCGTGCGCGGCAACGTCTCGAGCTCGCTGCCAAGCGCACGCACTGCTTTTCTGTTGAGTGCCAGAACGACGACGGCAACCGACAACGACACGAATGCGATGACAAGAAGCGCTGTTTCCATGCGATCTCCCGGAGGTTTCCTGGTCCACCTCGCCAGATCGCACAATAAAGGGGACCTGTGACAGCCCAGGTCAATTTCAAAAATCCTTAGCAATTTCGGTCCACCGTCCGTCCGGATTGACTCGCGAGATACCCCAGCCCGATCGTCGCCCCTGCGAGAAGTCGTACAGCTCCTTGAGCAGCCACCTCGCCTCGCGCGTACCGCGCTCGGTGAGCCCGGCCTGAGTCGCGAGCGCGAATTGCGGGAAGCCGTATCGGAACCACGGGACGTGGAGTCCGGTTGCGAACCCCGACACGGGTGAGTGGATGACGACCGACAGGTCGTTGAACCGTGCAAACAGGATCTCGCCCGCGATCTCGATTCCGTCGACGACGATCTGAATCGGGATGTTGTGCAGTGCCTCGGGGGTGACGCTGTCGCTCATGGTGTCTCCTGCCTGTGAGAAGACACCCAGACGACCGAGATGACTCGGCGGGACCTTTTGTTGTCGCGTCTAACGACCACATCCGCGCGGGATTGCGCGTTGGCACCTTGCCGGTCCAGGCAGGTTGCCGGGACTCGCCGCATCGGGCGAGCCGCTCTGGATGTCGCCCGCCATTATAGCGGAATGCGCCCCCTTTACCGTTCAATTTTCTCGCCGAAGTCGTTGACTCAAGTGGAGGCCTTTATGGATCCGCTGAGCAGCGATTTCGACTTCAACATGCTGTCGCTCGAGGACCTGCTGCGCGCGCGCGACTTCTTTCACCTGCACCTGATGCACAAGGCGAACGTCGCCGGGACCGCCGTGGGACGCTACCTGATTCGAACGACCGATCCGTATCCACCGAAAAAGCCAACTCCGGCGGATCACCTCGCACCGCGCACGCTTGAAAACTCCGAGGTGCGGGAGTATTCGTGGCCTTGCCTTATCGTTCTTGTGGAGAAATGGGTTTCGGCCAACCACTTCGGCGAAGAGAAGGATTTCTCCGCCACGGACTTCGTGCCCAAGACGATCTATATGCCCGACGGCCGAAGTGTGCCCGTCTGTGTTGTCGAAGCGCCGCCGGTCACGACTGCGCCCCTCCCGATCAACCCACCGTCACTGCAGCAGAAGAGCAGTCGCAAGCTTTCAGGCGGCTACGCCGTCGAGACCTACGTCCAGGGAGTTCCACGGCTGGGTTCGATCGGATGCCTGGTCACGGACGGGCATAAGAAATATCTGCTCACGAGCCGTCATGTCGCAGGCGATGCAGGCACCAACGCTGTGGCGTCAGTGGGCGGCAGACAAGTTGAGCTGGGCAAGGTCTCCGACAAGCAGATCGGCATTCTGCCGTTCGAAACACTTTACGACCGCTGGCCTGGCAAATCTCTCTTCATCAACGTCGACGTCGCGCTGATCGAGGTGCCCGACGTCCGCGAGTGGAGCGCGTCGATTTTCCTGCTCGGGCAACTGGGGCCGCTTGCCGACCTCAGCACACAGAACCTGTCGCTGAACGTCATCGGATGTCCCGTACGCGCGACCGGCGGGGTGAGCGGTCCTCTCAGGGGGCGAGTCGCGGCGCTGTTCTATCGATACAAGTCGGTCGGCGGCCGTGAGTACGTCTCCGACTTCCTCATCGGCTCGCGCGAGGACACACCGCTGGGCACGCATCCGGGAGACTCCGGCTCGATCTGGGTCGTAGATCTCGAGGACGCGAAAGACCGACTGATGCCGCTGGCGATTCAATGGGGCGGCGCCGTATTTGGCAATGCCTACGAATCGCTCCCCTTCGCGTTGGCGACCAACTTGAGCAATGTCTGCCGCGAGCTGTCCGTCGAGATCGTGCGCGCCAGTCACTTCGCGCAATTCGAGTACTGGGGAGCGGTTGGTCATTACACGATCGGCTCGCTGGCCTGTACGCAGGCAAGCGAGCCCATGCTGAATCAGCTTCTGCTGAAGAACCAGGCGCGGATCAGTTTCAGGCCGGCCGACATCGACACGACGGTGAACGACGTTTCGGTTCCTGGCTTCGTCGAGCTCAATGACGTACCTGACAAGGTCTGGAAGATTCAGAAGAGCGCCGACACACCTTACGGGCGCAAGGGCAACGAGAATCCCAATCACTACTCGGACATCGACCTTGCCATCGCCGGTCAGAAGTCGCTGGACGAGCAAACGCCGACGGCGGCGGCGCTGAGCACCACGACCTGGAAGGCGTACTACAAGGCGATTGGCTGGAATACGGTGTCACAGAGGGGACTTCTCCCCTTCCGCGTCTGGCAGATCTACAAGCAGATGGAAGCGTTCGTCCGGGCGAAGGACGTGGCGTCGTTCATCGCGGCGGCCGGCATCCTCGCCCATTACATTGGAGACGCCTGCCAGCCACTTCACGGGTCGTACCTGGACGATGGGGATCCGTTCAGGAAACCTGACGGGAGCCCGGCCCCCAGCATGCTTCCGCACGGAACGGGATTCGGCAATGGTGTTCATACGGCATACGAGAAGACGATGCTGGACGACAACTACGAAGACCTGGTCGAGGGAGTCACGAACGTGCTCGCAGGCTCGTCGCACGGAATGGCGCTCGTTCCAGATGGACGTCACGCCGGCTTCGCGACGATTGAACTGATACGTCGCACGCGCGCCAACCTGGCGCCGATGGACATCATCGAGAAGTACGTGGCCGTCAAACACGCAGGCAACAGTAGCTCGATGGGTGCGCTGCTTTGGGCCGATTTCAAGGACCAGACCATCAACTGCATCGCCGACGGCTGCCGCACGCTGGCGATGATCTGGGAGAGCGCGTGGGTCAACGGCGGTGGAGACCACATCCCTGAGAGCAAGCTTCAGACGATCACGAAACCCAAGCTGCGCGGAATTTACGAGGAGCCGACCTTCTTGCCATCAAAGGCGCTCGGGCAGATCGATCCGCTTCTATAAACGCGGCCGCTCTCCTCGTTTATAGCGGCGGCGGGTCTTCAGGGAAGGAGTCACGCTGCCTTGGGAGTTGGAGATTGGGCGTTGGCGCGGTTCCAACATCCTCTAGACCCGCCGATGCGCAACAGTGATTGACACTCTGTCTCGAGGGGACTACCGTCGCCGCGGAGGAAGAATCGATGCGTCCTGCCCGCCTTGCCGTCCTGGCTGGATCGATCGTGGCGATGGTGGTCGCCGTCGCGGTGTCGGCCCAGCAAACGAAGCCTGCCAAGCCGATGCAGATCGAGAAGGTCAAGGACGGCCTCTATGTGATTCGCGGTCCTTTCAACCCGTGCGCGCCGAACGGCTGCGGCGGCGGCTATGGCGACGATGGGCTGCTGCACGAGGCGGGGGACGTGGCCGTGCGCGTGACGTCTGAAGGGCTGATCCTGGTTGACGACAAGTATCAGAACAACGTGGCGGACGTCCTGGAGAAGGTGAAGAGCGTCAGCCCACAACCGATCAAGTATCTGCTCAACACGCACCATCACACTGACGATGCGGTGGCGACGCGACCTTCATCAACATGACGGAGATCATCGCGCACCGCAACGTGCGCGAGAATTTTCTGCGCAACAAGCAGCCGGGCGCTCCGCGCGTGACGTTCAACGATCAGGCGTCAGTCTTTCTGGGCGGCGTCGAGGTGCGTGCGTATTACTTCGGCCGTGGTCACACCAATGGCGATGCGGTGATCTATTTTCCCGATCTCAAGGTGCTCCACAGCGGCGACCTCATCACCGAGGGGATGCCAGTGATGGATTACAACAACGGCGCCAGTGCCATCGAATGGGTGACCGTGCTCGACAAGATCCTCGCGCTCGACTTCGACGTGGTGATCCCGGGTCACGGTGCGCTGCTCACCAAGGAGCGCATCCGTTCCGACCGGCAGAAACTTGTGACGATGAACCAGCGGATGGCGGAGCTCGCGCGCAAGGGCGTGCCGCTGGAGCAGGTGTTCGACGGACTGAAGCTGGCTGATCTCGGTGGGACCGCACCGTGAGCACCGTGGCGTTCAAGGGCGGCTTGAAGGGGTATTACGAGGAAATGAAGGCCGCTGGTGTCAGGCAGTGAACCGTGAACGGTCCCGGTGGTGTCAGGCAGTGAATCGTGAATCTGGCTGCAGGGTGTGCGTGGGAGACTAACCGCCGCTGCCGCGATGGTTCGCTTCGTACGCTCGTCCGCCAGGGCCTCAATCCGGGTCGCAGGCAGTGAATCGTGAAGCAGTCGCCAGGACTGTTCCTCACTCGCACCCGAAGTAGCGCTTGGCAAAGTCACGGCCAGCGCCCGACTTGAGATAGCGGACGAACTTGTCAGCGGCGTCTTCCGACGCGAACTGCACTGACACCACGAGCGCCCACGGCACGAAGCTTCGTGTCTGTGGCGACTCCCCTGCGTTGTGCGATGCCAGTCGAGCAGGAAGATCGGCCGTCAGCCCGATGTAGTGGCGAGTCGGATCTCGACGGCTCCGGATGATGTAGACGATGCGCTTGCTGGACATGCCCGTAGAAGAGGCACGAGTGATGCCACGCCCGAATTCGAACAAATCGCGCAACATACATTGTTCGTGTTGCAGTTTTCGCCACCGGAGACAGGCTGGCAGTTTGAGGATATTGCGCCGCCCTGCAGAACAGCACCGTGCATGACGGCGATTCGTATCAAAAGGCTCGACGCGACGGTCGCGCTCACTCCTCGTCGTTGCTCGATCGCGTTGCGAGCGCGTAGTGGGCCGAGGTCAATTCTCCGGCGGTCTTCGTGAGCCGTTCAAGCTGAAATCCCACGTTGGTTCGTTCTTCGTATTCCTCCTGCTCCAGCCAGCCCGGCTTGTCCGGCAGCAATTCGCCGAACGCCAGGTCCGCTTCGCCGACTCTGTAGGTCTCGGTCGCGTCGATGTGATCGCGAATGAACTCGATGACCTCTGCTCGCCACTCGTGCCGCTCCGCTTCGTTCGCACACATGTGATCTGGAAGCAACGGCTCGTCCTCGCTGTGCTGGTCTGGCGTCCGCTCCTGTTCGCGCTTCCAATGATCGGCGCTTCGCCGATGGCTGTCGATTCGGCGATTCAGCAGGGACCGTAGTTCTTCTCCGGTGATCGTCAGCTTCAGTCCGTCAATCATGAAGACGCTTTCCTCCTCTGACGACGATGGCATCGTCGTCACGACGGATTCAATAGGCAAGATTTGCGATCTTTAAGGAGAGTGCGTGCGTGCTTATTTCACGCGGGCAAACAGCATGTCCCATTCGCCGTGATGCTGGCAGCTGTCGGCGCGTGAGCCGGCGAATCGCCGATCGAGCACGCGCAACTGAATCATTTCGACAACGTCGAAGTGCTTCCAGCCATGCGGCGCGCCACTTCGGCTGGCGCCACTGATTTGATAGGCGAGAAGCTTCTCGACGCCGCCCCGGATACCGTAGTCGTGTGGCTCGACGATGCGGGGGCGTTCGTCTTTGTAGACGAATTCGATCAAACGCTTGTTAGTTATCGCGAACACCAGGTCCGAGTTCACCGTTGGCCTCCGACGTATCGATATCGGAGGCCACGCCCTCACATCAAGCACGTCAGCTCACAGCTCACCGGTGTTGGCGGAATCGGATTCCTTCACGTTGCCCTGACCCTGGAGCGCGAGACCGCGATCGACCACGCTCGACCACTGCGCCGATGAGGTGTTGCTGTATGCGTCGTGCCAGTTCCACCACTTGTACGGCGGCGTCTGCGGGTAGCCCTCGGGCGAGTCCTCCCATTCTTCCTGACGCCCGAGCGCCGTGAGGTCGAGATAGTTCCAGGTGCTCCCCATCTGCTCATCGCCGCGGTTGTTGACGAAGTAGGTGCGGAACACGTCGTTGCCATCGCGGATGAAGGCGTTGGTGCCGTGCCATTCGTCCACGCCGAAGTCCTTGTCGAAGCCGTCCGTGATGGTGAACCACGGTATCGTCCAGCCCATTCGCGCCTTCAGGCGCTCGATATCCTCCTGTGGCGCGCGCGAGGCGAACACGAGCGTGGTATCACGCGCGTTCAGATGAGCGACGTGCGCGACCTGGTCGGCCACGAAGGAGCAGCCGCGACAGGCATGCTCGGGCCAGCCGTATACGCCGGGCTCGAAGAAGGCGCGATAGAGGATCAGCTGACGACGGCCGTCGAACAGGTCGAGCAGGCTCCTCTTACCCTTTGGCCCGTCGAACTCATAGGCCTTCGTCACGGCTAGCCACGGCATCCGCCGGCGTTCGGCGGCCAGCAGATCGCGGGCGCGCGTTACTTCCTTCTCCTTCAGGAGCAGCTGCTGGCGCGCCGCTTCCCACTCCTGTGCCGACACAACCGGTGGCGTGTTCATTGGAAGACTCGCTTTACGCGTCGCCGTTTCCTTCTCCTTGTTCTTATCCATTTCTTTCCTCTCGTTCTTGCTGTTCGTGCTGCTGAGCACTGTCGTTGACGAGCTCGAGCCGCTCCTCACCCGACCTCGTGAGACAACGCTAGCGCCAAAAATTGAAGCAAGGGGAGTGACAAGTGTGGCGGGATTCCGATGGGCTCGCTGACTCCACTGTCGGTTGCATGAAGTGGTTACGATGCCATCAGCTGCGTCACGCAGCACAACAGCGTTGCGGCAAGAAGTCGGCAGCGTAGCGACATGAATGCCCATCGCGATTTTCGTATCGGGATGCATCACCGCTTCGCTTACGAAAAAGCCGAAATCAATGAAATCGCGAACTTCGCCTTCATAAGCGGTAGGGCCAATCGCGCTATTACTAATAAGGAACCCCGGAAATATCTCCCCGAGATCACCAAGAGTCGCGGCGAAGAGGCTCTGACACATCAACTCATTCCAACCGACAAGAAACTATGGGAGCTGGACGCATATCGCGAGTTTTTGGAGTGGCGAAGGAAACGACTCGCGGCGCGGCTGAATAGTCTTCTTGGCGTGGACGACTCCGAATGACCGATGGTTGTCGCTTTGGGAGACGACAAGCGACGTCCCCAGTGACTTCGCGACCCCAAACATTCAATTGAGGCCCTGTTATTGGAATTCTCAAACGCGGGTCAAAAAACGGGTTGGTAAGATGCAAACGTTTCTCGCGGGCAAGACTTCTACTCGGAAACCGACTCGCCACCTCCGAGAGAAGCCCAAACCGACTCCGGCACATCGGTCTCGAGCTTCCATCTGACGGTGATGGGCCGCTCGCCATGCCAGTTCAAGAACCCAACGTCGCCGCAGTACACGAACGGCGCTGCACCACCGCCCGCCACCCTCTTTTGTTTGCGAACGAACAAGTGAACGGCGAATCCTTGTTCAGCGTGCTGTCGGATATCCCGACCGTCGCTGCTGTCCTGGCTTGTTCGATTCTGGCTTTGCCACTCGAACTCGTTGCGGCTGATGAAGTGATCCTTGTACTTAAAATCTGCTGCGTGCGCGGACTTGTCCAGCGTAACGAGCAAGAAAATATGCCCAGGCCTCTTCACAAACCCAGCGTTCCAGATTGCGGTCGAAAACTCGAAGCCAAACATTGGTGGGATCTGTTCTCGGGAATAGCTTCGCCACAACTGCAACTCGCCACTCCGTCGACCCAGCGGCGCCAAGTGCCAGCCGTCGTCCTCCAATTCAAGCGCGACGGCGTGGCGTGTGCCCGGCGCTCCCGCATCCGGCCCGAACCACTGACGCAGAATCCTCGGTAATTGATTGTCCTCGTCTTCTGACTTCCTCACCACGTTGACGGCGATCTTCACGAAGTTTGCGGAGTACGCTTCTCCGTCGATCACGACATCTGTCCATCCATTCGGCAAGTCGTTTCGCTCCGGCTCTGCCGGCAGCATCAAGATCGGTCTTCCGTTCGCGTGATTCACTTTCAACGTCGAGAAACCAGCGGTTTGTTTACGCGCACGATCGAGGTACTCGATGAGCCGCCATTCCGCGAGCTCGCGCACCAACTCCTGGAGGGCCGGCGCAACGTCGGCATCGACAGCGAATGTTGTCTGAAACATCTTGTCTTGGTAACTGAAGTACGACACTCCTCCAGTTCCCTTCCCTCCGACCCACGCGGCGATGGGATTCTGCTCGAGCAACCTGATCAACGCATTCCGGTCCTCGAGAGCCGACCCGATGTCTGTCGATGCCATTTTCGTTCGCGTTGCGAGACGTGCGACGTGCGCAGCAAGTTGATCGATGTGTATAGAGCCCGGAAAGCTATCGGCATTCAGCATGGCCAGGAGCACCAGCATCTTGTAGCTCTTCACCATTTCCGTCGTGTCGAGCGAGTTCACAAACGCATCGTGCCGCTCGAATGCGCCCTTTTGACTGGCGTCCAGATCGCCCATCGAGACAACAAAGCGGACCCACGAACCGGATCGGTCGCGAACCGCGCGCGGGTTGTAGCCATCTTCGTAGACCTCGGTCGCCGTAGGTCTGATGCCGTGCAGGGTCTTGAAGTCTCGGTAGTAACGTTCCAGCGCATCGTCCTGTCGTGTGCTCCGACGCAACAGGCCTTTAAGAATCTCGATTGCCTCGAGCTCGTACGTGACCTCACAACCGGGGGGTAACTCCTGGGCGCCGGTTCGCAGGCGCTCGAGCAGATTGAGAATCTCTCGGTCGCCAGATGGAAGACCAAACAACGTCTGCGGTTTCAGCAGGAACACCGTGTGGTTCCCGATGTAGTCGATGACGACCAGACGCTCCTTGCCGGCCGCCTTCCTAAGGCCCCGTCCGAATTGCTGCAGCCACAGAATCTTTGACTCGGTTGGACGGAGCATCATGACGGTATCGAGCGCAGGGAGATCAACGCCTTCGTTGAACATGTCCACTGCGAACACGATGTCGAGCTCTCCCGCCTCGAGCTGTTCAAGCGAGGCGGCGCGCGGCGCGGATGTGGGACCCGAATGGACTGCGACAGCGCGGACTCCTCGCTCCCTGAAGAAGGCCGTCATGAAATCCGCGTGACGTTGCGAGACACAGAACCCAAGCGCCCGCGAGCCACCCCGCTTTCGAAGCTGCTCGAGAGCGTTTTCTGCGCGTCTCTGAGTCGCGACAGCCGTCGTCAACGCCGTGCGTCGAAGCGCGTGCTGCGCCATGGGATGTTCGTGTAGTCCACTTCGTCTGGAACGCCGTAATAGTGAAACGGCGATAGCAGATCCTTCCTGACGCCCTCTACCAAATCACAGCGATAGACGAGGTTCTGCTGGCAGAGAGCCAGCAGGTCGCCGCCATCGGTGCGTTCCGGCGTGGCCGTGAATCCCAGTAGAAACTTGGGTTGGAAGTGGCTGATCAAATGCCGGTACGACACGGCCGCCGCATGGTGGAACTCGTCGACGATGACGTAGTCGAAGTCGTTAGGTTCGAACCGATTGAGATGTTCACGCTTGCTCAGAGTTTGGATCGACGCGAACACAATGTCCGCGTGCGGGTCCTTCGTGTCGCCCGTGTAATGCCCGAGGCGCGCCTGCGGTCGGATACGTCGGAATGTGTCCAGCGCCTGGTTGAGAATCTCTTCGCGATGTGCCACGAAGAGCACGCGTCTAAACTCGGAACGGCTCGTGTCGAATGCGGACAGCCACGTTTTTCCGAGACCGGTTGCCAGTACTACCAGACCGGCCTTGTTCCCAGCGAGACGAGTCTGCCCAAGAGCGTAGAGCGCCGCCTCCTGCACCGACGTCGGTGTCACCGGTGGCTTGGGCGCCTCTCTGGCGACGTCGGCGGCTTCTACAATCGGAAGTCGAGCCGGTCTCGTTTCGCGATACCGCGCGATCCAGTCAGCGGTCAGATCTTTCGTGCAGGGGTGCCAAAATAGTGCATTGAAGGCGCCCACTGTGTTGTCGTATCCGGCGCCGTCACGAGATGACAGGACTTGGTAGTTCCACTCCACGGCACTCGTCAGAGCTGACGCGCTCAGGTTCGAGCTACCGATGAATGCCGTTCCGCCACCTCCCTCGCCGAAGATGTACGCCT
>Ga0068863_100007620_pt1 | contig 10587 bp, 6 predicted proteins | sample KBSSwiS62_FD_66596 | JGI IMG/M metagenome (GOLD analysis project Ga0068863, IMG submission 66596) | Switchgrass rhizosphere microbial communities from Kellogg Biological Station, Michigan, USA - KBS Switchgrass S6-2 | ecosystem: Host-associated > Plants > Roots > Rhizosphere > Soil ...
GACACCCGTGAACGCGGCGGTCCCCGGCTTCACGCTGGACGATTGCAGGCGGCCTTCGATATCGCCCTTCATCCGGCGTCCGGCGCGCCACATGTGGACGATCATCCAGGTCACCGAGGCAGCGGCGACGATCGCGAGCGGTCCGTCGAGTAGCTCCTGATTGGGCGCATTGAACAACGCGTAGCCGCCGAGCACGCTGGCGCCAATCGCCGCGGCGATCCCCCAGTGGACGGCGGGGACCAGGCGGGCGCGACCAGACTTGCGCAGGTAGGCCAGGCTGATGGCGACGATGAGGAACGCTTCGAACCCTTCCCGCAGGGTGATGACGAGGGCCTGAAAGAACGCCTGGACCATGGAATGAGACCGATTTCTAAAAAATGAGATTCAATCTCACAATCGATCTCAAGTCTACTGCGCGATATCCGACCGGTCAAGTCGGCTATGGGTTAGGTGATAGCGCGCGCGAAAACTGCCCTGTTTGCGCCGCTGGTCCATGAGCGATCGTCAGTGTGTAACGCCGGAAGGTTTGCCTGACGCTGCTCGTGGATAGCTCAACACTTCGCGACATATCGCGACGTATGGCATAGAGCGCCTGGTTGAAGGCTATTCAGCCGGGGAGAGGGCCATCAACACTCCCCAACGAAACCAGGCTATGTGACATTAGCTCTGAGGCTTGGACTCGAACCGGCAACCCTCGAATTACCAGCCAGATTCCGGCCCCTTGCGACTCTCAGTTTGGCTAGAACGTCGTTCGGACGCCGAACGTGAAGAAGCGCATCACCGATCCGAGCACCTGCTCGAGTGACGCCTCGTGTCCCGGCGGTAGCTGCGTCATGGTACAAGCGACGGAACAAGGTAGGCATAGGCCAGCACGATCAGACCGACGAGGCACGCGAGCACGATGCTGTGGACGAACACGGCCTTGAAGATCGCCGCCTCGCGTCCCGGCTGACGCGTGGCCGTACTTGCGACCACGATCGACTGCGCGTCGATCATCTTCCCCATCACGCCGCCCGTCGAATTCGCGGCGCCCATCAGGATGGGACTCAGCCCGAGTTGCGTCGCGGTGACCTTTTGCAGGTTGCCGAAGAGCGCGTTGGATCCGGCATCGGTGCCGGTGAGCGCAACACCCAACCAGCCAAGCAACGTGCCGAAGAACGGGAACAGCACGCCCGTGCCGGTGAGGCTGAGGCCGAGCACGGTGTCCATCCCCGAGTAGCGCGTGACGTACGCGAGACCCACCATGAAACTGATCGCGAGCGTCGACGGCAACGTCTGCACGAGTGTGCTCCTGAACAGCCGCAGCGTGCGCGCGAGCGGCAGCCGCGCGAGCGCCGTCGCGACGAGGCCAGCAACGAAGACGACGGTGCCGGGAATCGCGATGAAGTTCAAATTCACGATCGCGTCTTCGGGTGTCGGGGTCGGTACCACCGGCGGCATCTTCAGCACGGCCCGATGCAGCATCGGCATCGGCGTGCTGAGCGCCGGAAAGTTCAGGTACTTCGCGATGGCCGGAAGACCGGTGACGAAGATCAACACAGACGCGATGATGAACGGCGACCACCCGTTCAGTACGGTCGTCGCCGCGTGCTGCTTCGCTACCGTGTTCGACGCGCCGATCGGCATCACCACCGGCGGGCTCCACACTTTCAGGAACCCCACCATCACCAGCAACGAAAAGACCGCCGACACGATGTCGACGAGTCCAGGCTCCTGGAAATTGGACCAGTAGAACTGCATGGCGGCGAAGGAGGCGCCGCCGAGGAGCAGCGCCGGCCAGACCTGCAGCGTCTCGCGCCACCCCACCATGCTGCGCACCAGCCAGAACGGCAGGATCAGCGAGATCGGCGGCAGAATGCGTCCCGCCATCGCGCTGAACGCCGATTCGGGCAACCCGGTGACACCCGCAAGCGTGCGGATCGGATTGCCAACGCCACCCCACGCGACCGGCGCCGTGTTGGCGACAAGGCAGAGCGTCGCGGCTTGAAACGGCTCGAAGCCGAGGCCGATGAGGAACGCGCCGGCAATCGCCACGGGGGCGCCGCCGCCGCCGGCGCCCTCGAGAAACGCGCCGAAGCAGAACGCGATCAGCACCAACTGCAGGCGCTTGTCCGACGACAGCCCGGCAATCGAGTCCTTCATCACACCGAACTGCCCCGTCTCGCAGGCGACGTTGTAGAGGAAGATCGATCCGACGACAATCCAGGCGATCCGCATCAGGCCGAAGATCACGCCGTGGAATGCGGCGGTGCCGACCAGGAGCGCTGGCATACCGAAGACGAACAGCGCCAGTGTGACCGCGACGACGAATCCACTCAGCGCCGACACCCACACGCGTTTCTTCAGCGTCACGAGGACGAAGAAGAGCGTGAGAACCGGCAGCGACGACACCGCCGTCGACAACAGGCGATTGCCGAGCGGGTCGTAGACTTGCGACCAGGACATGATTTCGTCTAATTCACGCGCGAGTGCGCATTATGCAACGGTTCCGGGCATATCATTCGCCGCTCAGTCAGGGATCGGTACATGCACGCAACACGAACGTTGACCGCCATGTTCGGGGCCGTACTGGCCCCTTACCTGTCGCGCGAACGGTTTTCATACTGATGGCATCTGTACCGACGCGGCATCCCGACACTCGACATAGCAGCCTAACCCCGCGTGCAACCGTCGGCGCTCGCTGCTCCATGAAGCGCCGTGATGCGTTGACGTTAGGTCCCGACAAACGGCGCAGTGGCGACCTGAGGCCCCTGGCAGGTTCACTCGCCATTACGCGACTCCCATTTTCTGTCGAGCGAATCGCCGACAACTGCGAATCTCGGTGTGCCGGTCCGAGGCGTATGATGCTGCGAGGAATCGGGTATGACCGTCATTTGTCGTTCTCCGGATCGGCGGTGACGGTACAGAGCGGCTGCAGCTGTGTTCTCGTGCCTGCTGGCAGGTGCGAGGACGCGAGTGCTGCGGCCAGCCTCGGCGACCTTCAGTTTGGATCTGCAGGCTGATGCGAGGAGAAGCGATGAACCGGCGCGCTTCACTGCTCTCGGTGTCGTCGGCGCGGCCAGCCAGTTGGCGGCGCAGGGGCCGCCAGGTTTGCTGGGCGGCGCGACGGTACGAGCTGACTGGCTGGCGAGACACGCGGAGACGATTCTCGAGCCCGACCTGCCGATCATCGATCCGCACCACCACCTGTGGATTCGCCCAGGCTCGCGCTACCTCGCAGACGATCTCCTTGCCGACATGAACAGCGGTCACAACATCGTCGCCACCGTGTACGTGCAGGCGCAGTCGATGTATCGCCAGAGTGGACCATCGGAGATGCGCCCGGTGGGCGAGACCGAGTTCGTCAACGGCGTGGCGGCCATGTTCGCGAGCGGCGCTATGGGCCGGTCGCGCGGGTGCGCGGGAATCGTCGGCCGCGCCGACCTCATGCTCGGCGGCCGAGTCGAACCGGTTCTGCTGGCGCATCTGCGCGCCGGTGGCGATCGCTTTAGGGGTGTCCGCCACACCACATCGTGGGACGCCGATACGCGGCTTAACAATCCCGACTATCCTTCTCCGCCGGCACTACTGATGGACCGCACCTTCCGGGAAGGCATCGAAGTACTCGCCCGCCTGGGGCTGTCGTTCGACGCGATGGTCTATCATCCGCAGCTCGACGACGTCGCCAACCTCGCCGGCGCCTTTCCGAACCTGCCGATCGTCCTGAATCACTGCGGCGTGCCTATGGGAATTGGCACCTATCAGGGGCGCCACGATGAGGTATTTGCCCGTTGGTCGGCCTCGCTCCGCCGGGTCGCGACCCACGGGAACGTGTCGGTGAAGGTAGGCGGGCTCGGGATGCGGTACACCGCGCTCGGCTTTTCTGAGCGAGCGGAACCGCCGTCATCCGAGGTCGTGGCCACGCTGTGTCGTCCTTACGTCGAGACCTGTATCGACGCGTTTGGAGCGTCGCGCTGCATGTTCGAAAGCAACTTCCCGGTCGACAAAGTGTCTTACAGCTACCAGGTGTTTTGGAACGCTTGCAAGCGGCTGGTGAGCGGTGCCAGTCCGATCGAGAAGACCGCGCTGTTTGGCGGCACCGCCAAGCGCGTCTACCGCCTCGACGCGGTCAACCTGGGCTAAGCGCCGGCTGGCTGCATGTTCACCAGCCTTCGTTGCTGGCTCGGCTTCGTTACCCGCGACAGACGCCGATCTGTTTACCCATGCAGGCTCCGGCGCCGCCGGGAGCCCTCGGACACGGTCGGTAAACGCTGCGCGACTGATGAGGAGTAATTCCCGAGTGCTGAGCGAAGGAGCCGGCTGGGGGGAATTGTCAGTTGGGTGGCACGAGCCGCTTCAGTTCTTCCAGCCAGTTCTGCACGACGACGAGGTTCTGCGGCGCGGCCTCGTTGCCACCGCCTTCTCTGATCATGAGGAAGCGCCGGCCGTCGGGGGCGATGTCGAACGCCCGCCCAAAACCCGAATAAGCGAACTGACGCTGGAGGATTCGGGCCGGCGTGCTGCTGCGCCACGACGGTCCGGGCTCCATCCGCACGCCCATCAGCGCGCCGTCCGGCGAGCCGTAGAACAGTTCCTGTCCGTTCCGGGACCACAACGGCATGCGCCCGCCGCCGGTCGAGACCTGCCACCGGCCGCCGCTGACGTCGGGGAACGGGCGCACGTAGATTTCCTCTCGCCCGGATTCGTTGGACTCGTACACCAGCCAGCGTCCGTCCGGTGCGATCTCCGCATTCCGCTCCCCGAACTTCGTCTGGACGAGCGGTTGCGGGCGTCTCGGCGGTTGCAGCGGCATCAGCATGAGATCGTCCTGTTGGCCGACTTCTCGAATAATGATGCGGGTGCCGTCCGGGGTCATGGCCACTGGCAACCGAAGGTTTGGGCCCTCGGTCAGCTGCTCCACCGCGCCGGTGCCATCAGCGGCCTGCCAGAACAAATTAGACCCCCCCGCGCGTGTCGATGCGAAGATGAGGCGCCGGCTGTCGGGCGACCAGAGGGGATACTGGTCGGCTCCCGGGTCGAAGGTGAAGCGCGTGAGCCTCTCTCGCGCGAAGTCCCAGATCCAGATGTCCTGCTCCTGGTCCATGACGGCGAGCGCCACGCGCGTGCCATCCGGCGAGATGCGCGGAAAGGAGTAGGCGCGCAGGGGCGTCGGCACTCGCTCCTCGCGACCCATACGGTCGACCCAGACGAGCGATCGGGCCGCTCCTGGCCCACCGCGGCCCGGCACATACACCATCGTGCCGTTGGCGGCGACGGCCGCATCCACGGCCCCTCCGACGGACGTCACGACCTGTTCGACGACCACCACCGGCGTCCCCGCGACCTCGAGCCGATTGCGGTCGAACGCCACCGCGCGTAGCGTGCCGCCGGCGCCGTAGACGAGATGCCCCGTGGGCACATAGTGCGCGTGGTGGCCTCCCCGCACGAGCACTTTGGACGTCCCAGTCTTCAAGTCGGATACGGCGATCTGGGCGTTATCGAGGGCGCCGGTGGCTGCGGAGATCGTGAAGAGCACCGCCTGCCCGCCCGGCAGGAGCTCCGGCCAGAGATGATCGGCCTCGCCACGCTCCCGGTTGGGTTTGGTGAGCACGGTCGGATCACCGCCAGCGGCTGAGACGCGCTGCAGACCCGTGGAGGCCGCATCCGTCGCGTAGACGATCGTACCGTCCGGCCCCCACGTGGCCCCGCGCGAACCGTTCCCATCGATCCGCGTGATAGTGAGCGGTGGGCCGCCCGTCAGGGCGACCCTCTTCATCGTGGTTCCATCGAAAAACCCGACCCACTGGCCGTCCGGCGAGACGAACACGCCTCGCGGCGCACCAAGACCGCTCAGCACGTAGGGCTCGAGCTGGTCGAGCGCCCGTACCAGCAACTGGTTGTTGCTCCGATAGACCACCCGTGAACCGTCCGGCGTGATGGCGAGGTCGCGATCGAAGCCGCTGATGCTCAACGCGGTCGCGCCCGCCGTCGTGACCTCGGTGCGGAGCACGCGCGGCGAGGCCGGACGCATGGTCCACCACACCGCCGTGCCGACGCTGGCACCGCCGATGACGAGCGTCGCCGCGCCGACGAGCGCCAGGCGCCGTCCAAGCATTCGGCGCACAGAAGCCACCGCCGCATCGACCTGGGTGTGTACGTAGGCCGGGTCTTGCCCTTGAGACCCGGCGTTTCCGGCCGCCGGCTCGAACGCCCCCTCCAGCGCCAGCCGCACGTCGGCGATGTCGTGGATCCGTTGCCTGGGTTCCTTGTGCAGGCAGCGGCGAAGATACGTGTCGAGCACCGGTGGCACGGTGGCTGGAAGGAGAGCCCAGTCCGGTTCTCGAGCAAGCAGCGACGCCAGCGTGTCGGACACCTCTTCGCCGGCAAAGGCTCGTCGCGCTGTCAGCATCTCGTAGAGCACGCACCCGAACGCCCAGATGTCCGCACGCTTGTCCACCGCTTTGCCGCGCGCCTGTTCCGGCGACATGTACGCCGCGGTGCCGAGAATGACGCCGACGTCGGTCATCATCGCCGGGCTTGTAATCGTCGGTGAAGCGGTGACGTTGGCCGATGCTGCCGACGCCGGTTCGAGCGCTTTGGCCAAGCCGAAGTCCAGCACTTTCACCGTCCCATCGGACCGCAGCTTGATGTTGGCGGGCTTCAGATCCCGATGGATGATCCCCTGCTCGTGCGCGGCTTCCAGCGCGTAGGCGATCTGCTTCGCGATCGGCAACGCTTCATCGAGGGGAATCGCGCCGCGCGCAATGCGCTGTGACAGGTCGTCCCCCTCGATCAGTTCCATCACGAGCGCTGAGACGCCATTACTTTCTTCGAGCCCGTAGATGGCGGCAATGTTCGGATGGTTCAGCGAGGCGAGGACTTCAGCTTCGCGTTGAAAACGAGCGAGCCGTTCGTGGTCAGCCCCGAGCGAGGGCGGAAGGATCTTGATCGCGACCTGACGCTTCAGCTTCGTGTCGGTCGCTCGATACACCTGCCCCATCCCGCCCTCGCCGATCTGCTCGGTGACTTCGTAGACGCCGAGGCGCGTGCCAGGACTGAGGGTCAAACGGCTGGAAGTATAACGGTTAGCGTCGCACGGACGCGATCACTCCTCTGTAACGCCGATCTGTTTAACGAAGAGCGCCTGGGCGAAGGTCGCGTTTCGCAGCGAGCTGTTGAACGATTGCCGCCAGGAGCCGTTGATTCCGTGGGTGGGGGTGCTGCGCTCCGCTCGGATGTCGATCAGCGCCCGCCGGGAGAGTTTCCCCTGGCATGCTTTGAGCAACACGGCCAGCTTGGCGGCTTTCACGGCCGGCAGTGTCTTCCTCAGCCAATCGCTGCGCCGAGGGTCTCGATACTCCGTGTAGACATTCGCGGCGTCGTGCTCGACGCCTGCTTCGACCTCTTCGAGACTGTTCGACTCTTTGCCGATGGATTGAATCGCATCGATGGTCACGTGGCGCCGATACAAGAGCCCAATCGTCTGGCGTTCGCAGACACGCCCGCCGGCGTCGGCGCATTTCAGTTCGGGATGATATTCGTAATCCGCGATGACTTCCGCATAAGTGCTGACGCGCGCCGTCACGCGATCGCCGGCATCGCCCGTGGTCGTTATGCCAAACGTCTTCGTGGAGTATCGATCGAGCCACGGCATCGACAACCAGCGACGAGAATCGAGTGTGTAGGGCGCGATCAATTGAAAGTGTTGCGGCAGCATCCCGAACGGATGCCCGAAGGCTCGCACGTGCGCCGTGATGAGGAAGTTGAACGGCTTCACCTGGTTCCGGTAGCGCTTGCGCTGGTTGACCCGAGCGAACGGGCACCACAGCGGTGGGCTGCTGATGGTCAGTTGTCCGACGGCAAGCATGTTCCCAAACCGTACCGTCTTCGATGAGCGTCCGAGTGCGCGCCGAATCATGTTCAGCCAGACCTCGCCAATCCAGTCTCGATCATCGTCCTCCGGATTGAGAGGATTCAACAGGTGACCTAAGCCGTGCTCGGACCATCGATCTTTTTCGTTGTTCTGTTCACTGCGCAATAAGACCGGCGCTCCGTCCTTGTCGCGCAGAAAGAGTGCGTAGCGCTTGGCCGAGATGGCCAGGCACCACAGCTGCCGCCGCTTCGATTTCGAATCGGGCTCGAAGTTGTCGTGTTCAATCTTGAGAATCGAATTGCCAACGGCGCTTCGGTCGTAGGGGTTGAGTGAGCCGAACTGTCGCGCAATGCCGTCGACCTGCGCCCATGTCAAGGCCGTTACGCCTTCGCGTCCATCCTTCGTACGCCGTGCACCGCCCGGGCACGGCACGACGCCGCCAGCCCTTGTAGCGACGATCGCCATCGAGTCCGTGTCTTCCATGGCAAACGTTCCGCCGCGAGACGACACCGCGCGCTCCAGCAGCGCTAGCATCAGCCGCGCAGCGGCCGTGATCAATGACGCCAGCGGCGGAAAACAGTACTCCCCTGGTTGGTCCGGGTGGGCGACGCGGCAGGTATAGCCGTCCGGGTCAATCGCTTGGCACTGGACCGTCACCAGCCGGTCAGACTCCTTGCGATGCATTTCCGCGTAGATGCCGTAACTCGTGGCGTTGGCCAGCACTTTGAGCGCCCCATCGAGTCGTTTGCCTTCGACGGTCGTGAGGTCAGTCCGCTCTGCCAGCCGCTTCCGCTGTTCGATCACCACTCGAAAGAATTCTTCGCGGCTCGGATCGACGGGAACCATCCCGCGCAATTTGATGGGCGTCAACGTGGGCAGTGTGCCTTCCGCGTGCAGTTGGAAGGCGTCAAGGATCTTCGGGACGTGACCCGTCGGCCCGCTCGAACAGCTCATGTGCTTCGCGCAGGGCCAGTTCGCGCTCGTTCGTATCGTCCAGCGATGGAACCAGTGGTCCGCCTCTCCAAGGCGCCATATGGCGCTTCCAAAGCTGGAATACCGTGCGATGCAGGACACCGAAATGCAGAAGCTCATAACGCTACTGCGAGCTGACGCGCCAGACGCCCAATTGGTTAAGATCAGTTTTCTCGGTTATTCCTGAGGTCGGGCCGCCGCGAGGGCTGCGCACTGCGATGGCGCAAACAGGGCAGTTTTCGCGCGCGCTATCACCTAACCCGTCAAGTCGGCTATGGGATAGGAGACAGCGGGCGCGAAAACTGCCCTGTTTGCGGACTCGCGGATCCAGTCGTTCACACGACGACCAGACAAGTGCCGAAAAACCAAGCCACGTGTTCGCCGGTCCCTGTGTCGTGCACGTACGCGCGATAGTTCGTCTGGCCGAAGCTGCGCCTGATCCAAGGGCACGCGACCAATCGGAAATCGCGGTCGAGGAACGTCACTACTGAAACCAAGGCACGAGCGGAACTCCCGGCTGCAGCAAGGCAAACGGGCTCGAATCGAGGATGAATGTGCTTTCGCAGCGATGGGGGATCGACCCAATAGGTGACGATCGCGAAAATGTTGAAGCGTCGTTTCGACGGTCAGACCACGCGGAGCTGGTTTTGACAGCAGAGTCGGCGTGAAACGGAGGTCCTCGATTATCGACCGACGATGGGAGCCAGCACGAGCTTGGGCGATCGCAACTGCGCCGATGCGACGACAGGCTCATCAGTCGCTTCGAAGCGCTGCAGAGCGCCACCTTGCGGAATTGTATATAGAGCGCGCACCCTGTAACTGAGACCAGTGTGCACAATGAACTTGAATCGTCCGTCGGCTCCAGTCCTCGACGACATTGTGACGATGCGGTCGGTGCGTTCGCCGTCGTCCAGCCACACCGACACGCCGGATGCCGGCCGTCCATCGGGCCACAGGACAACGCCGGTGAGCTCATGGCTTCCCAGCGCCGGCGGCAATCGTAGCGGCTCCAGGTGAACATGGTCGCCTTCGCCGAGTTCGATAATCGCGGCGTAAGTCTCAGTCGGCGTACCGGGATACAAGATCTTCGGATACAGGATCGGCGGCTCAATCATTCGGCGGAGGCTGACACCGACGCCGTACCGACCAGGGGACAAGGCGCCAAACTCGAATCGCCCGTCGCGATCCGTTTTCGTTGTCAATCGCTCGGCGGACGTCCAAAGGCGATCGCCAGAAATCAGCTCGACCTGAACGCCCTCAGCTGGCTGGCCGCCGGACGTGAGCGCTATACCACTGAGTCGTCCGTCGTACCGCACGCGGAAATCAGCGGCGACGCACGCCCGAGGGTCAGGGATGTTGATCCTGTACTGCAAATCCCTGGCGCTGAAGACTGCAGGTGGAATGGCCTGCAGCTCATAGCTGCCGGCTGGAACACCTGCGATGTCGTAGCGACCATGTTCATCCGTCTGTGCGTCCCGCGCGGCGCCTGGACCACGCAGCAATAGATGCACGAATGGAACCGGCCAGGTTTTCGACTCTCCAAAGGCGAGATCCTGATGCCAGTGCGTGACGACGCCAAAGACATGTCCCGAGACCGACGGCGATGACAGTTGCCCGAGAAATCTCAGATCGTCGGCGGCCTGCGATGCCAATCGCGTCCGCGTGCAGATACTGGTGCTGAGCCGTCCATCCCTGCCACGGAGGGCGTATACGACGTATCGCTCTCCATTCTTGAAGGGGTACCCGCAATCCCCTCCGCCCAT
>Ga0068863_100007623_pt1 | contig 10584 bp, 13 predicted proteins | sample KBSSwiS62_FD_66596 | JGI IMG/M metagenome (GOLD analysis project Ga0068863, IMG submission 66596) | Switchgrass rhizosphere microbial communities from Kellogg Biological Station, Michigan, USA - KBS Switchgrass S6-2 | ecosystem: Host-associated > Plants > Roots > Rhizosphere > Soil ...
TACCTAGCATTGATATCGAAAGCACTACCGTGACTATGGGCAGAGAGTGTCGAGGTGCTGCCACGAACGAATCGAGCTGTGTATGAGCCCTCCCAAGACGAAATGAGGTTCAACAGCCCTGCTTTTTGCCACTCAAGAAACAGAGCTTGTACCCTTGGGCCGACTTTTTTGTGGAACTGCACCTTGCAAGTGGAGGGAGCTCCGCGGACGTTTTTGAGCTGGGGGATCTCAAAAAGGGCGATGTTTTGCTCAACCCATCCGTCTAGCACGTCGATACGTTCTGGGTTGCCCTCTATGGGTATCGGCCGATACTTGAACCGTCCGAAGAGCTGTTCTCGTAGCGCTTGAGAGGGGGATAGAAGACTCGGACGAGGGGGCCATTCGGGGCCATTCTCTTTGTCGTCATCGTGAATGTCCCCAAACCCAAGAGCGATGGCTTTTGCGTAGGTCTGACGGCCTACTTCACCATCGTGAGGGATGAGCCCCTGGGCGGATTGAAAGGCAGAGGTAGCCGCCGCTGTTTTAGGGCCATAGCTCCCCTCAACAATGCCTATGTAGTACCCCTGTCCGAGCAAGAAATGTTGCCAACGCTGGACGTCGGGGCCGATAGAACCAAGCCTCAAGACCTGCATACCCGAGGCTGGGCAATAAAGGGCTAACTATCAGACTCGGGCTCTTTTGGCGTCTCGGAAGTGGCTTCAGACACGGGTTCCTCTGCAGCGGGCTTCTGTAGAAACTTGGCCACGTCGACAAGAGTCTCCGAAGAGATGTGCTCATTGTCCTCCCCTGGGCGGACTGACGGCTTCGCCTCTTCTGGAGGGACTGACGGCTTCTTTGACGGTTCGTCTTCCCTGAGCGAGACGTCAGACCCCCAAAGATTCTGGAGCAGACTCTCATCCCCAGCCATCGCTCGATCCACCTCGGCTCGGGTCAAACTCATAAATGCAGTGTGCCGCTCCCGTCTCTCCAACGCCTTCACAAGGTCAGAGTCGGCCCTGAGAATGGCGCGTTTGACCTGGAAGTCCGGTTCGCCACTGTTAGGAGCCAAAGCCGTGTATGCCTCGTAATAAAGCGGGACGAACTTCCGGTAGATGACACGTTCCGGCTTTGACTCTTCAGAGGGCCAGTCTGGATTCACGCTGACCCTGTCTGGAGTCCAAGGACAAGGTAACGGAGGCGGCTTTCTAGACCCAGACTCTGGCGCCAACCAACCGTTTGTCCGCGCAACGATGAGCTGAGGCAATCTGAACGTAACGCCGCGTAACGTCCAATTGCCATCGTCGAAAAGCAACTTCTCCCCTCTATGCACGGTAACGCTCTCCGGCTCTTTTCCTAGTTTGGGGTGAGGGGCAATGCCAAGTTGAAAGTCGCAAGTCGCGACAAAAACCTCGCCTTTTGGCTCGCTTGGCGGAACTTCCTTGGGCGGCGCGGGAGTTAGCGTCTTTCGATTCTCAAACCCTCGCTCATTACGGTATTTCCACAGCCAGATGGCTGCCAGAATCAGCGTCGTAGTGAGAGCAGAGATGATAACTGTTTCAAGCATACCGCCTCTCTACACCGAATCTGACAGTCTACAAAAAAGTGGTTGCTGACCCCTCCCCAGCGGTGTACTCAGGACTATAGTCATCAACACCATAGTCCTGAGTACACCCACCATGGTCTATAAATACGTTTACCCAAAGCCGTCTGTGACGGTTGATTGCGTCTTGTTCGGATATGACCCGAACAACGCGTCGATCGACGTCCTGCTCATTCAGCGAAACGGCGATCCTTACAAGGGATCCTGGGCTCTCCCAGGTGGTTTCGTTGAGGTTGGCAAGGATGACGACTTCAGCAAGGTCGCCCGAGCCACAGAAGAAAGTGGCTTCGAGCCAGATCAAGGGGAATCCCTTGAAGACGCCGCACGACGCGAGCTCGAAGAGGAGACCGGCACAAAAATCGATTTCCTCGAACAGCTCTACACCTTCGGCACCCCAGGCCGAGACCCAAGAGGACGAGTTATTTCAGTAGCTTACTACGCTTTGGTGCAATCCAAAGACTGCACCGTCAAGGCGGACTCCGACGCGGACGACGCAAGATGGTTTCCCGTCGACCGAACTCCCTCACTCGCCTTCGATCACGCGGACATTCTTGAGATGGCCGTCAAACGACTTCAATCGAAAGTCAGGTACACCCCGATAGGTGCCAACTTACTTCCTTCCAAATTCAGCCTTTTGGAGCTCCAAAAGCTCTATGAGTCCTTGCTCCTTCGGAAACTCGATAAGGGGAACTTCCGAAGAAAAATACTTTCAGCTGGTATTTTGACACCGGCTGGCACGCGGCAACACGGAAGCAAAGAGCTTCTGCTCTACAAATTCAACATGCGAGCCTACAACGCTGCAAGTCTCGCCGGTTTCAACTTCGAGCCTCGATACAAAAAAGGGGAATGACCAATGTCCATGGCAAGAATCGTGCACCACAACCTCGCGCTCAACACGGATTCGTACAAGCTCTCTCACCCCTGGCAGTTCCCCGAGGGCATGGACGGCATGATGTCCTATCTCTCAAGTCGTGGAGGGCTTTTCGGCAAGTCCATGAGCTTCGGGCAGCAGTATCTCCTTAATCGCTACCTGGCGGATCCTGTGACCAAAGAGGATGTGCAGGAGGCGAAGGAGCTGGCGGAGGCTCATGGGGAGCCCTTCCGTGAAGACGGTTGGATGCGCATTGTGGAGAAGTTCGACGGCTTCCTCCCCATTCGTATCCGTGCCCTCCCCGAGGGCACGATGGTGCCGACGCAGAACCTGAATCTGCGTGTCGAGTCTCTCGACAAAGAGACGGCATGGCTCCAAGGGCACATGGAAACCATGTTGGTTCGTCTTTGGTACCCACAAACGGTGGCGACCTTGAGCCACTACATCAAGCGGGACATTCTCACTGCGCTCATCGAGTCTGCGAATGACCCGTGGACAGAGATCTTGTTCAAGCTGCACGATTTCGGGGCACGAGGGGTTTCCTCTCTGGAGTCTGCCGGTATCGGCGGGATGGCACACCTCGTCAACTTCAGGGGCACTGACACTATCGAAGCCCTTCGTTACGCTCGGGCGTACTATGGCGAGCCCATGGCGGGGTTCTCGATTCCCGCGGCTGAGCACTCCACCATCACGAGCTGGGGCCGCGAGGGTGAGCTTGCGGCCTACCGGAACATGATCAAGCAGTTCCTGAAGCCTGGCAAAATCGTCGCCTGTGTTTCGGACAGTTACGATATCTACAACGCTGTCCAGAACTTCTGGGGTGAAGAGCTGCGCGAAGAGGTCAAAGCCTCTGGAGGCACTCTCGTCATTCGTCCCGATTCAGGCACTCCTGTCGAGGTCGTCCTCAAGTGCCTCCGCATCCTCGAAGACAAAGTGGGGATGACCAAGAACATGAAGGGCTACAAGCAGCTACCGCCCTACTTCCGCATCATCCAAGGGGATGGCGTCAACCGAGACTCCATCAACGAGATTCTGAGCGAAATGCTCCGACACAAATACTCAGTGTCGAACATCGGGTTCGGCATGGGTGGCGGGCTCTTGCAGCAGCTCAACCGCGACACCCAGAAGGTCGCCTACAAATGCTGCGAGGTCACGATCAACGGAGTGCCTCGCAAGGTCTTCAAAGACCCGATCACCGACCACGGCAAGAAGTCCCTCTCGGGCCACCTCGACATTGTGATCGAGGGAGGTCAGTTCAAGACCGTGGAGGGCGAACGCGACAACAGCGCGCTCATCACCATCTACGAGATGGGCAAGATCCTCAACCAAACGACCCTCGCCGACGTGCGCAAAAGGGCCGACGCAGACCTCGTAGAGGGGTACGGACGGGCCGCATGAATCGCTATACACTCAACCCTCGCGTTGACGTTCTCACCGAAAGGGTCTCACCTACTGCAGACATCAACACCCTTCGTGACGAACCCATGTTCCATCGCGCAGACCTAAAATTCGCGATGGAACATGGAGGGCCACTCACTAGGGCAGCTTTGGACAAACTCCCGCCGCTTCACGGTGATTGGGTCATCGACTCACGAACTCACATGCTCATGCCAGGACATTACCCCGCAATGCCAGGATGGCACTGTGATGGTGTACCGCGCACATTGGATTGGAGCCAAGGAGACCCCAAAAAGGCCTCCCAATTTCAACCCAATCTCGCTGAGCTTGATCCAAGCGTGATGAACTTTGCAGTTACAGTTAGCGACAAACCCAACGGCGTCAGTCTCACCAAATACATACTCAACTCATTTACTGTGTTGGTTGAAGAGACCCCCTCTACAAACATCTGGAGTCAAGTCAGCAACCAAGTGGAAAGCACTCTAGAGCTACTGGATTGGGCTGCAGACGACGGTAAAATTGTGCGTTTTTCGATGACCAGTCTGCACAGTGCACAACCCGCTTTCACTCAAGGATGGCGATGGTTTTTTCGTGCGTCACCAGGAACACCAGCAAATGAAATTCGGAAACAAACCATGGTTTATGTGACACATGGACAGGGGTGGTGACAATGATCACTCAAAACGAACCTGTATCGAAGCTCTTGGATCATGCTCCTTTGCGTGTGTCCGTTGCAGCAACTGGGGCAGGGGCAGGAATCCAAAAGCGCCTATGGGACGTGCCAGGGATCTCGGCTGTGCTTGTGGAGGCTTCTTTCCCCTATGCCCCTGAGGCTACGGACAGTTTTCTGAGGTTCAAACCTTCGCGCTACTGTTCAGCACTCACGGCAATGGAAATGGCGATGGAGTGCTACTATTCGGCGTGGCAACCTGGAGGCCCCAAAGCGATTGGGGTGGGGCTCTGTGCTTCGGTAGCGTCACTGAAGCATCACCGCGGGGAACACAGAATCTTCGCGGCCTGGTTTTCTGACCATGGGTGCCGGATCTACGAACGTGTCCTAGAGAAGTCATCCGAGCCAGCAGTTTTGGCGCGGCTCCTCGATGGCGCAGTTGCGGACTCTATCGGGGTTCTGGCGCTCCTAGAAGCTGTTGGAGAGCCGATGAACCTTGCTCCCGAGGCGAAGTCCTACGACGGTTCACCCGTCGCGGCAGAGGCCTTCTGGAGTCACCCCATGTTCATGAGAGACGGGTCTCGCTGTGACGTGAGTACAGTTGAGGTTGAGGCGCTCTTCCCTGGAGCGTTCAACCCTCCACACCATGGGCACTTCGGGATGGCTGCAGCGTTCAGAACAGCCACGCGTCTCGAACCCACCTTCCACATCACTGCTGTGACACCGCACAAAGCGCCCCTAGGGATTGCGGAGATGCTTCAACGAGCAAAGCTCTTGGAAGGCTACAATCGCATGTTCACTATGAACGACCCCCTCTACTTGGACAAAGCGATGTGCTTCCCAGGGCGACCCATCCTCATTGGAGTGGACGCTCTGGAGCGCATGCTCGACCCTCAATGGGGAGTGCCGCCAGAAATCCTCGGCTCCGAGTTCGCACGGCTCGGCACACAGTTCTATGTGCCTGAAACCAGAACTATCCGAGGCCGCGAGATTCGTATGACAGAGCTAGTTCTTCCAGTCGGCTTGGTGGTCAATCCCATCTCAGGCAGCTGGAATATCAGCTCTTCGGATCTTCGAGCTACTTCCGTTTCTTCGTAGGCTTGGAAGCCTCATGGTCATGCTCCTCTTCAGGGGGAGCATGATGTGGAGCTTCATGCTCCACTTTCTCCATGACCTTCTTCAAAGAGTAGTCACTAGCAACTGGACTCTTTGCCCCCTCGTCAAGAGCCTCGCGAAGCTTGCCCAGCTTCTCATTGCGATGGCTGAGCACCTCGTCGATCAGTTCGACGAGGTGCTCTTCTGAACGAGCTAGGTGCGACCCATTTCCAAGTGCCGCTTGTGCTCGGTTCTTGAGCTCTTGCAGTTCCTGATCCGACATTCGAGCCATGTTGCCTCCGACTGTACACAGGCGGCTCGATAAAAAGAATCAGCGCTCGGCAAGAATTGGCGGTGTTGGCCTCAAAGAGGAAGCAACCACAGGCACGATAGGCTGCTGATTTGCAGCCGTGGCGACCATCGAGGTCATCACCTCGTCGTCATGAACAGGAGGCCGAGTCTTTTTGGTTGTCAACCAACGTTTGGCCAGGTTCATGCGCTTCATGCTCGACTCGTACCCCTTCATGCAGTTGCCTCCTGCATACAGGTTCAAGTAGAACTCGACTTGAGACTTGTGGATCTTCCCGCAGATAGCGAACGAAGTACGCACCATCCACAACATTGCCTTGAAGCAGTTTTGGCGCTGGTTTACCAGGTCAGGCCCGCTCAATCCCCATTGGCCAGGCTCAGACCACACCCAGTAGCCATTCTGGTCAACGCCAATGCGTCGAGGGGTCTGCCCGTTCTTGTCGGGCTCCCCTAGATTGATCTGCCCCAAACACCACGACCTGCCTCCATCTCCACGCGCCAAAGGCCCTTTCCCGAGGTCTACGTCCCGACGGAAATCAGACTCATAGCGGGCAATAGCGAGAAGCACTGCGGCGGTCTTGGCCCTCCCTTGAGAGCCTTTAAAAAGGGGCTGCTCGTTCTTGTCATATACGACAGCAACGAGATCCTTTGCGATCGCCTCGTATCTCTCGTTCATCTCTTCTTGTGTCTCTTTGGCCTCCGGTGTCGCTGGCGCTCGACCAGCAGGAGCCACAGACACCATCAGAGCAACCATCCATGCAACGATACTTTCCAAAGCTGCCTCCTTCCTTTGTGGAGTCAACGGGTTTTAGTTCTTGAGGAACTGCCTGCGTTGAATTTGTCCTGTGTCCACCTCGGTATGCTTACGTTGTTACTGCTTTTTTACAGAGAGATTGTTGGTCGGAGGTTTGGGCTAGCGCAACATACTCGTTGCAGAGACGCCGGCAACCCCAAAACGACCGTTAGGCCATAGGGCGGGACTTCAATAGGTTATGGATCTGGGGCTTAAATCGACGTTTCTACCTCAAATTGGAGCAGCAGAGGTCAACAACCCCTGTCCGCTTTGGGTGCACGTCGATTTTCATGGCCGGTCTTCTTACACCGGAGAGGTTGGTGTAGGGGAGGGTAATGCACAAGTTCGATGTACATCGCATCTTCTATGGGCGAAGTGCGAAAATAAGCAACTACCAGATCCGAGTCTATGGCTCCCCTCGCGTGAAGGCCATCGAGTCCAAAGAGGCGGACAAAGAGAAAGCACAGACTGCTATTGTTCTTGCGTTGGCTCAAGCCTTCGACGCATCAACCAGGAGTTGTCGTCCAGTCTACTTGTTCGCGCCTGAGCTACGACTGGGGTGGATCTGTCTTCAGATTGAGTCGATGGCCAAAAATCTCGCCCAGCGTTTAAGGAGTGAGGTAGTCCCTGGCAACAAGGAAGACACTCAGCGGGTGCTCAGAGTGCTCAAAGAGTGGGTGGCTCATATTCACCCAGGCTCTCCAGAGAAGTGGATGCCAGTAGCTCCTGAGAGGTGGACAGCTTTCGGGTACATGAAGGACGACCCCCTCATCCCTGAATGGCTCCGTCTCACACTCGGGTAGCGGTGTAGAGGGGGTATTCACCACTAGGAGAAAGCCCAACACTTTCGCCTAGATTGGGAGGGTGTGAGCCATTGGACAAGGATCTTGACATTGACGCATTCTGGGGTGATTTGAGCCCGCCACCCCCTAAATACGCCTCGCTGGCGCACCTCATGCAATGGGTTAACTCAGAAGAACCACTACTTGACCTGACACCCCCTCACTACTCCAATTTACTTCCCCACATCCAAAAACTCCCCTCCGTCATCCAGTGGAGTATGGGCCAGGGGTCTCTGTTGTCAGGGGTGATCGAAGAGCTCTCTTGGTCGCATAGAAGTCAAACCTTCGGCGACCGGCAATGGTCAGTTGTAGGCGGGTTTGTCGGAGACTCGAACTGCGACGTGCCCGTCGAGATCCGCCAACTCCCCAAGCTCTACTCTTTAGTGATGGAAGTGAAGTTCTGCGCAGAGGAAACCCTCCCTCCAACAGACCAGTTTGCCGCCCTTCAGGCCTTAGACCAACACCTCTACTCCGCCCCGAACGAGGCTCTTGTTTTCTACCGATGGTGTCACCTCAATGACTATGCCCCGCGTACGATCATCGTGTTTGACGCGTATGACCGTGCGTCGGAGGATGAGAACGCAGATGTGGCACGCATTCTCCATCATGCCGGCCCCGCCCTCGGGGTCATTCGGGGCTTTACCTCATGAATCGATACACTTTCGGGAGCTTGCTTCGCAAAGCCCGCCAAGAAAAGGGGATGACAGTGCGCTCGTTCGCCGACGCGATAGGGTACTCAGCCCCTTACGTGAGCGACGTGGAGAACGGCAACCGCCTTCCATTTGTGGACGCAATCTTACCTAAGATTGCGGAGCTACTTGAGCTCAACTTAGAAATGCTACAAACAACGGCCAGTGCAAGCCGTCAAGGCGGCTTTCTTCTGCCTATTGCTTCGGAGAGGCACAACGAAGCGGCGGCACTGTTGTCCAAGCATTGGTTGAAGCTGAAACCGGCACAGCTCAACTCGATCTTGAGACTGCTCAAGACGGCTTAGTTGAGGCCGCCCTGGGCCGGAGGGGTCGACCCGCGGTGCGCGATTAACTGCACGAGGGCAGAGCGAAGCCGCCCCTGTTGGTTCTCGGACTCCAGCATGGAGAGGACAGAGCGACCGAGCTGGAGCTGAGCGTCCTCCAATTCGGTGAACGCGTCTCGGATCTTGATGCACAGGTCGTGAGCCCAATCAGGAGCCTCGTAGTCTGCCTCGTCGATGTTGGAGGCGAACTCCGAGGCGATGGCAATGATGATTTCTCGACGATCAGCCCCTTTGGCCGCCTTGAACTGGTTGAACAAGTCGATGATCTTGTCCGTAATCATGGCCGACTCGTCATGCACCTGCCCACACGAGGCGCATGCACCCTCGGGAAACGTGCCAAGGGCGTACCAGTAGTGAGCCGGCGACTGAGTAGTCTCCGCCTCGACTGTCTCACCCGCCCGACGGTCAACCTTCACGGTCACCATGGCTTCGTATCCCGTACGGAGAGGTTGCAACGCAATGGACTGGACTTCACCCTCCACCCGCACTCCGTTGTGCCGTGACTCGACTCTATCTCCTACATTCACAATACCCATGCTGTTCTCCCGTCCCGAGCTCTACACCGGTCAGCGACGCTTCTTTTTCGGTTTGGCCGCATTGGCCGCGTCACGCGCGTCCTTCTCTGCTTTGTTACGCTCTTGTTCTTCTTTGACAGCCACAATCACCGAGCGGCTCATATTGGCCGCCTCTTCCGCCTCAGCACCAGAGATCGGGGAATAGGGCACCTTGGCATCAAGAAGCGCCTGGACACGAGCAATCTCATCCGGTGAGTGCACCGTGCCGCCTGAGTTGAGATCGATGTACCAGCGATACACCTCCTCAATGGTCTGCAGCTCGTTCACGTACCACCTGAAAGAGGCAGTCATGATGTCAGGGAAGCTCGTGTAATCTTCGTGGTACCACTGGCCGAAGATCTTGAACTCGTTGCTCAAGTAGCCGAGCACCGCGTCGATGCGCTGCTTACCGTCCACAAGGACATACCAGCCACCAGGGATATCCCTGCCGATTCGGCCGTAGTGCCACATAGGGCAGTTGAAGTAGAGATCTTTGCCCGACTTGCCACCCTGCAAAATGTACTCGATGTAGTTGACCTTCTGAGTGGTCGACCACACCCGACCTCGCTGGAAGTTCGGATTCACGTCGAGCCCGTAGTCCACCACACTGTGGTGGTAGTGCTGAGGCAGCCAACGCCAACTTATGTCGACGGCATAACTGGCGCCACGGGTGTACTGCGGAATGTCCTGATAGCTGGGCATACTTCTGGAGAGATGGTAGCTTTCGCCAAACCGAAGTTCAACGAATTACCGAGGCGGAAGCTTAATTCGGACGGCTTCCGCCACCTTTGGGTGCAAATAGTAGCTCACGTCTCCACCGTGACGTGCGATCTCTTTGACCGTTGAGCTCGACACGAAGGAGTGAGTGGGGCGAGTGGGGAGGAAAAATGTGTCGATGCCAGGGGCAAGCTGGGCGTTGGTTTGAGCTACCCCCAACTCCTTCTCGAAGTCCGAGACAGCGCGGAGACCTCGAACGATGACGCGTACTTCGAGCTCCTTGCAGAAATTCACCAAAAGGCCGTTGAAGCTCCGCACTTTGACGTTGGAGTATTCGTTACACACGACCTCAAGAAGGGCGAGGCGATCCGTGAACCCAAAAAGAGGGTTCTTCGCCAAGTTCTCGCCAATCCCCACGTACAATGGGTCGAATACCTGGCTGGCGCGAGCGATGATGTCCTCGTGGCCATTCGTGACGGGATCGAAGCTTCCGGCGTAGATCGCAGCTGGCAAAAGTCACCCCCTAGTTCAGGTGCTTCTTAACGCGGGAGTTTTGTTCCGCAATGTCCTTTTTCCACTGCGCCATTTGCTCGTTGGTCGGATCCTTGCCATCTAGTTGAATTTGCAGCCCATCTAGGCATGGAGAGATTTCGACACGGTACGGGGCAACGCCCCAGATTTGAGCGAGTCTCTTGCGCAGCTGGTCGATCTTCTGGTTGGCGA
>Ga0068863_100007626_pt1 | contig 10584 bp, 9 predicted proteins | sample KBSSwiS62_FD_66596 | JGI IMG/M metagenome (GOLD analysis project Ga0068863, IMG submission 66596) | Switchgrass rhizosphere microbial communities from Kellogg Biological Station, Michigan, USA - KBS Switchgrass S6-2 | ecosystem: Host-associated > Plants > Roots > Rhizosphere > Soil ...
GCGCGACATTGCCGGCGCTCTGGCCATGGCGGACGAGCCATAATCGTTTCGGCCAACGCCTCATCATCTGTCGCCACCTTTCCCGAACGCCGCGATCATGCGCGAAGAAAGGCGCTGCGCCGGATCGGTTCCATGCGGCGGCGGCGATCGAATATGATCAAGCGATCGGCGGGCCGCTCATCGCCGGTTCAGTTGAGCGCGTTTATGCCACGGCAAGACCCAGCTTCAGGATATACGCCCATGCACATCGCATTCAAAATTCTCGCCGGCGCCGCGCTGGCCTTCACCGCCGCCGCCGCCATCGCCGCCTCGCCGGCCGAGGTGCGCGGTGAGGCCAGGCTCGCCAAGGCGATCGAGGGCAGCATCGCCGGCAAGCCGGTGCGCTGCCTCTATCTGCAGGACATCCGTTCGAGCGAAATCATCGACCGCACCGCGATCATCTATCGGACGACGGGCAGGAAATTCTACGTCAACCGCCCGCGCAGCGGCGCGCGCTCGCTCGACCGCAGCGACGTGCTGGTGACCAACACCCACTCGTCGCAGCTCTGCAACATCGACATCGTCCATCTCTACGACACGACGTCACGGATGCAGACCGGCTTCGTCGGCCTTGGCGACTTCGTGCCCTATACCAAGGTCAAGACGTCGAGCCGCTGATCAAAGCGGCTGCGCGAAGACCGGTCCTTCGCGCAGACCGAGCCACGCCGCCATCCGCTCCAGTTCGCCGGTCAGCGCTTCGCCGGTGTGGGCGGGTGCGCCGGGTTCGAGATGGACGGCGTGGACGATCAGCCGACCCGCCTGCCGGTCGGCCTTGAGGTCGGCGCGCGCGACCAGTCGCTCGTCGAGGAGCAAGGGCAGCACATAATAGCCGTGCGTGCGCTTGTGCGCCGGCGTGTAGATCTCGATCCGGTAGCGGAAGCCGAACAGCCGCTCGGTCCGCATGCGCTCCCAGATCAGCGGGTCGAACGGCGCGAGCAGCGCCCGCGCGACGATCCGCCGCGGCCAGCGCGCATCGCGATGGACGTAGAGCGGCCGCGACCAGCCTTCGACCGCCGCCGGGATCAGCGCCCCGGCCTCGACCAGTTGGGCAACCGCGGTGGCGCAGGCGGCGGGATCCAGCCGGAAATAGTCCCGCAGTTCGGCCTCGCTGGCGATCCCCAGCGCGGTCGCGGCACGGTCGACCAGCGCGCGCGCGGCGTCGGCTTCGGCGGGTGTCGGCAGCGCCAGAATCGCCGCAGGGATCACGCGCTGGGTCAGGTCATAGACGCGCTCGAAATTGCCGCGCCGCGTCGCGGTGGTGACGTGGCCGGCCCAGAACAGCCATTCGAGCGCGCGCTTGGTGTCGCCCCATTCCCACCAACCGCTGCGGCTGCGGCCATCCTCGAAATCGGACGCGGCAAGCGGGCCTTCAGCCGCGATGCGGTCGCGGATCGCCATCGCCGCCGCCCGCCCCTCGGTGGCGAAGCGGCGCATGCCCGACCAGCCGGCCTCTCCGCGATCGGCCCGCGCCATCCGCCAGCGCAGCAGCGGATGCAGGTCGAGCGGCAGCAGCGACGCCTCATGCGCCCAATATTCGAACAGCCGGCGTTCGCGCCTGCCACCCCAGGCCGCGCGATCGAGCAGGCCGCGGTCGTAACTGCCGAGCCGCGAGAAAGCGGGCAGATAATGCGCGCGCGCCAACACGTTGACGCTGTCGATCTGATGGAGACCGAGCCGCTCGACGGTGCGGCGGAGATGGCCCTGATCGACGGCGGCCGGTGCCGCACGTCCGAAGCCCTGGGCCGCGAGCGCGATCCGCCGCGCCTGCGGGAGCGAAATGCGTTCGGTCATGTGCGGCCGGGATCCCCTCTACCGCTTGCGGGAGAGGGAAAGACGCCGAAGGCGGCGAGGGTGAGGGCACGAAGGGCGAGACCCGCACAGGCCCTCACTTTGACTCGCTGCGCGAGTCCGAGGAAGGTTGGATTGCCCCCGGCAATCCAAGATCGTGCCGGGGGCACGATCGACCTTCCTCGCTCTCCCGCAAGGCTCTCCTGAGCTTTGCCGAAGGGCGGTAGCGGGGTTGGGAGCGAGATCGAACGCTCCATCAGTCCGGCTTCTCATATAGCCCCCGCTGAAACCCCAGAAACGTCGATCGGATGTCCTTGACCTTGCCGAGCGCGCGGACCGCATCAGCGGCGGAGCCATATTTCAACTGGAGCAGATCGGGCAGTTTGAGATCATCGAGTTCGCTCTCGCCGACCTCCACATATTGCGACAGGACGAACTCCAGAAAGGCGCGCTGCCGCGGTTCGCAGTTCGACATGATCGCCGCTCGCCGCCCCTCGACGCGTTCGGCGCGCTTCAGCGGCGGCCGCGTATAGGCGATGTAGGCGAGCACATCGAACAGGTCGCTGTCCTGCGAGTCCGTCGCGCGGCGGATCGCCTCCAGTTGCTCGCCGGCGAAACCGCGCTCGGCGAGGCCCTCGATCAGGCTGCGGCGGGTATCGGGCTGGCTCCAGATCTCGCGCAGTTCGTCCTCGTTGCGGAACAAGTCGGGCAGGCTGCCGAACAGCGCTTCGATGAACTGCTGCGCGGAGACCGGCTTGCCATCGACGCTCCAGAAGGTCGTCGCGCTGATATGCTGGAAGCTGCGTTCCTTGCCGTCGGCCAGCCTGATCAGCAGCCGGGTCTTGTCGCCGTCGCCGTCGTCGTCGCCCCCGATGATCGGTTGGGGATCGTCGCCGCCTTCGGGCTTCGGCCGCGACACGCGCGGCGGATCAGGCTCCAGCGGTTCGCCGTCCCACTCGGGATCGTTGAAATGCTCATAGGCCTTCACGAAATCGAGGATCGTGAAATAATCCTTGCCGTCGAACAGGCGGGTGCCGCGACCGATGATCTGCTTGAACTCGATCATCGAGTTGACCGGCCGCATCAGCACGATGTTGCGGATGTTGCGCGCATCGACGCCGGTCGACAGCTTCTGCGACGTCGTCAGGATCGTCGGGATGGTCTTGTCATTGTCCTGGAAGGTGCGCAGCCATTGCTCGCCGAGCTGGCCATCGTCCGACGTCACCCGGACGCAATAATTCGGATTGGTGCTGGTCTTGATCTGGTTGATCAGGTCGCGGATCAATCCGGCGTGCGGTTGCGTCGCGCAGAAGACGAGCGTCTTTTCGCGCTGGTCGATCATCGCCATGAAGGTCCTGACGCGATAGGCCTCGCGCTCGCGGATCTCGATCGTGCGGTTGAAATCGCTTTCGGTGTAGCGCTTGCCTTCCTCGACCGCGCCCTCGACGACATGGTCGTCGGCGGTGTAGACATAGTCGTCGATCGTGGTGCCGATCTGCCGGACCTTGAACGGCGTCAGATAGCCGTCGTTGATGCCTTGCTTCAGCGAATAGGTGTAAACCGGATCGCCGAAATAGCGGTAGGTATCGACATTGTTCGTGCGCTTGGGCGTTGCGGTCAGGCCGATCTGAACGGCCGGCGCGAAATAGTCGAGGATCGCGCGCCACTCGCTCTCGTCCTTGGCGCCGCCGCGATGGCATTCGTCGATGATGATGCAGTCGAAGAAATCGGGCGGATAGTCGCCGAAATAGGGCGCCGGTTCGCCCTCCGCATCCGTGCCCGAGGTGAAGGTCTGGAAGATCGTGAAGAAGATGCTGGCATTTTTCGGCACCTTCCCCTTCTTCTTGATCTCGCCCGGCTTGATCCGCGCCAGCGCGTCGTCGCCGAAGGCGGTGAAGCTGTTATAGGCCTGGTCGGCGAGGATGTTGCGATCGGCGAGGAACAGGATGCGCGGGCGGCGGATGGCCGCGGCGCCGGCTTTCCAGTCCCCCAGATTCCAGCGCGCCTGAAACAGCTTCCACGCGATCTGGAACGCGATCGCCGTCTTGCCCGTGCCGGTGGCGAGCGTCAGCAACACCCGGTCGCGCCCCTCGGCAATCGCCTCCAGCACCCGCTCGATCGCATTATGCTGATAGTAACGCGGCTCGAAGCGCCCGCCGCTGGTCTCGTAAGCCACCGCGGCGAAACGATCACGCCAGGCATTCGCCTCGGCAAAGGTCGCGTCCCACAATTCCTGCGGGCCGGGAAAGCGATCGACATGGCCCTCGGCGCCGGTCGCCATGTCGATCCGCCAGATCACCTTGCCGTTGGTCGCAAAGGCGAAGCGCGTCAGCAGGCATTCGGCATAATCCTTGGCCTGCGCCACACCCTCGCTTTCGGAGAGTCCCGCGCGCTTGGCCTCGATCGTCGCCAGCTTGGTGTTGCGATAGACCAGCACATAATCGCAGGATTTGGGCTTCGCGCGCCGGCCCTTGCCCATGATCCGCCCCGGCGCGATCACCTCACGCCGCGTCCGGCTCTCCGAAACCACGCCCCAACCGGCCGCGCGCAAGGCGGGGTCGATCAGCTCGGCGCGGGTTTCGGATTCGTTCATTTTGTTCCTTTTTCGCTCTGCCGGGCTATGGCTTGCATGCTTCGATCAAGAAGTTTCCGCACCAGATTTGAAACGTCACGTGTTAAGTTTCAATGACTTATCGAAGCACACACGCTGCGCCGTTCGCCACCGATCAAAACCCGATCAAGAAACGAGCTGCCCGGCTTCCAAACAACCGCCCAACGGTTCGATCGATCATGCCGCCCTGAGCGACGTCAGCGGCAGTGCCACCGTCTCCAGCGTGGCGAGATCAAGCTTGCGCGAGGCGTGGTCGATGTCGATGCCAACCAACGAGCCATCGGCGTCGAGATCGGCATTGACCCCGTCGGCAATCTCCCGCGTCTCGCTGCCCGGACCGGCCTTCAACTCGATATAGAGACTGTCGGTCTCGGGATAATAATGCAGCTTCATATGTCCTCCCTGCGGAAGTTCCGATCGAGAAAAGCGTTGTGCAACGTCTCCCCGTCTTCCAGCGTGACGACGCGCAAGATGCGCGGTTGCGCCTCGCCCTGCAAGCGCACCTCGCCCCAGTAACGAATGCGGCCGTCGTCCTGGGCTTCCCGGCGGAGCGGCACAGCGATCACCGCCGCGCACATCGCTCCGGTCAGATAGGGCCGCTTGCGGAGCACCTGTTCGACGAAATAGCGCGTTGTCTTCACCGCGCTGGCGCGCCTATGGATTCGCTCAAATGAGGCGCTCCTGTCCAACGACGCGCTTGGCACTGCCATCCGGCATTATGCGTTTGCTGCGGATGGCGCGGATCGCCTCGTGAAACTTGGAGTCGGAAAACCTGACCTTGTCGGGATGCCAATTTTCGCGCGCTTCATAAATGATCGCGGCGTCGGAAATTTCGGCACCGTCAAGGATGAGGTTATTCCAAGCGGCATGGACGGTGGCCAGCAATTCGGCTTGCTCGGTTTTCATGTGAACGATGAGCGCGACTGACCTTTCGAGCGGTTCCTGTACCGGCCTGATCGTCAGCAGAGCGCGGGAATACATCTCATCAAATCGTGCCAAGGGCTTGAAGATATAGCCGCCACCGCTAGTGCGCTTTTCAAACTCAAAGAATCCGTTCGCTTTAGCCCATTCCTCCGCGGCAAGCATATGCCGAAAATCATTCGGTCCAGCTGCATCCTTGATTGGTCGCCGACCCAAATCAACCGCGCCAACGCTTTCGCAAAGTTGAAGCACCTTTTGAGCCTTCACCCGCCCGAATGTGTTTTCGTTGCCGTGTGCAACATGACGCCGATACGCGAACGCGAGCACATTCGCCGTGAATGCAGGCGCGCTAAAGTCATTGTCGTTGTCGGAAGACGTCTGAATTACTGAAGCGGCTCGCTTACCGACCGCCAATTCGCCAGCAAAAGCGCTTCGTAAGAGAGCGCTCTTCAAGTCGCGTAAATGACGAAGGCGCGAGCGCGTGAGCTCGACCAAGTGCCGGGCCTCCAACGAAAAAACCATGGCACGATCGACCAAATTCTGCTGATCGGCCAAAGGTGGAAGGGGCAACAGAACCTTCTTTGCAGAGCCAACATTGAAATGCTTCTGAGCCGCGCCTACCAATTCCCCGGCGACCGCGCGCTTCCCGATATTCGAATTGAGAAAAGCGGCCAGGAAATGTGGATTCAGCAAACGACCAGGCCGGATGACTACGAGATCCGAACAATTCGCTGTCGGTAATGTCGATGGAATCACGGCGGCGGTCCCTGGATATCCCGTTCTTACGACCGCAACATCACCAGGGCGCAGACGCGATTTTTTCAGTTCCACGTCGAACTGTTCGTCAATAAACATCATGCCGTCGAATGAAATTTCAAAAGGCCGAACATTCTGAGAGCGCAGAAACGGGATTCCCTCTGACTGATACCGATCCTTCATTGGACCAACATGGCCCACGGTCACGCGCTCGCATTGATCGACCAAGGTGCCAATTTGGAACCTCGATTGCGCCTCTAGTACAAGGGCATCGAGTTCGCTCGCAAACAAATCCTCGGCGTTGGCGAGGTTCCTTTCAGCGTTGGCGGTGGCGGTGGCGATGGCGGCGAAAGCGTTATCCAGCACAGCCACAATCCGTAGCTGCTCTTCGAGAGGCGGCAGGGAGATTTCTCTAGCTTCCATGGCACCTTTAGTAACATGGATCATTGTTGCGCCTGCACCTTGAGAGGCTTTAATCTGCTCTTTATCCCAATCGAGAAAATAATAGAGATATCTCTTATTCAACCGGCGTTCATCCGGTTCCATCTTCCAGATATGGTAGTGGTATATCACCCGACCACCATCCCATATTCGCGGCCCAAACGAGGCCGACCATGCGTAGAGTAAATCGCCGTTGTCACAATAATTCTTTTGGTCCAATTTCAAATTGGAATAGTACCAGTTTCGATTAGTGAAGAAATTTCCGACTCGCAGTACCGGTGTCGGACCTGCCGCAAGAAGTTCTTGTTTTTTGTAGGCGCGTCCGTTAAATAGCTTGCAAACCGTGCCCAGCGGCGCCTTCCCCCAACCCGCCGTCACAGCAATTCCCTCACCCGCGCCAAGATCTCTGCGCTCTCTGCATCCAATGCTGCAATCTCGTCCAATATCTCCTGCGGGCTGCGCAGCAGCTCGGCTTCAGGCGCGTTGGGATTGCGTACGGTCAGGTCACAAGTCGCCGGATCGATCGCACCCGCAGCGATGATCCAGCTATTCGGTCCATCCCCAAAATTCGCTTGTTTCTCGACGAAATCGGCCATGTCGGCATCGTTCAACGCGCTGGTCTTGCCCATCGTCCGCCCGGGGTCGAGCCGATAATACCAGATGCCCTGCGTTGGCTCCCCCTTCTCGAAGAACAGCACCACCGTCTTGACGCCGGCGCCCTGGAACGTCCCACTGGGGCAATCGAGGATCGTATGCAGATTGCAGCTTTCCAGCAGTTCGCGGCGCAGCGCCACGCTGGCGTTGTCGGTGTTCGACAGGAAGGTGTTCTTGATCACCACCGCCGCCGCGCCGCCGGCGCGCAGCGACTTGATGAAATGCTGGAGGAACAGGTACGCCGTCTCGCCGGTCTTGATCGGGAAATTCTGCTGGATCTCCGGCCGCTCCTTGCCGCCGAACGGCGGGTTGGCGAGGATCACGTCGAAGCGGTCCTTCTCCTGGATATCGAGGATGTTCTCGGATAGCGTGTTGGTGTGGACGATGTTGGGCGCGTCGATCCCGTGGAGGATCATGTTCATCGTGCCCATCACATAAGCGAGGCTCTTCTTCTCCTTGCCGTAGAAGGTGCGGGACTGGAGGATGTCGCGGTCGGCGGTGGTTTTCGCCTGCGGCAGCAGATAGTCGAACGCCTCGCACAGGAAGCCGCCCGACCCCATTGCGCCGTCGTAGATCTTCTCGCCGATCTGCGGCGCGACGACCCGGATCATCGCGCGGATCAGCGGGCGGGGCGTATAATATTCGCCGCCATTGCGGCCGGCATTGCCCATCTTGCGGATCTTGGCTTCGTACAGCTCGGACAGCTCGTGCTTCTGGTCCTGCGACCCGAACGAGAGCTGGTCGACGAGGTCGAGCGCGTCGCGCAGCGAATAGCCGCTGGTGAAGCGATTCTTGATCTCGCCGAAAATCTCGCCGATCTTGTACTCGATCGTGTCTGGTCCGGTCGCGCGCTGGCGAAAGCCGTGGAGATAGGGAAACAGCTCGCGGTTCACATAGTCGATCAGGTCGTCGCCGGTCAGCGCACGGTTGTGGTCGATCTTGCCGTCCCGGCCCTTCGGCGCCGCCCAGCGGCTCCAGCGATGCGCGGCATCGATGATGTGGACATAGGGCTTCCCCTTCAGCTCGGCCTGGGTAGCGCGTTCGTCCTCCAGATCGTCGAGATATTTGAGGAACAGCAGCCAGCTGGTCTGCTCGGTATAATCGAGCTCGGTAGTGCAGCCGGCCTCTTTCCAGAGGACGTCGTCGATGTTTTTGAAGGTCTGTTCGAACATGGCGGGTTAGTGCCGCAACCACCGGCGGCGCGCAATCGGCAACGCGACCCAATCGCTCAATCGCGGTCGATATGCCGCGCCGCCCACGCATAATCCTCCGCCGCCTTGCGCGCGCGCGGATCCTTGAACGCCTTGGCGGGATCGGGCGCGTCGCCGAGCGCGTGCAGCAACGTCCACATCGCGAAGCGGCGGCCGGGCTCGCGCTCCGTCCCGAACGCGATCGCGATGCGCTGCTGACCGTCGGCCAATGCCGCTTCGTCGAGCGAATCGAGGTCGGCGGTGCCGAAAAAATGGGTCAGCAGATCATCAAGGTCCATCGGCATGCGATGCCGCGCAGCCTGCCGCAAAGCAATGCTCGTCGCATCTCGCCCCGGGGCATTCGGGTGAAGGATTGGCGCCGCGCTCAACCCCTCTTCCGTGAAGCGGGCTAGGGTTTTCGTGCTACGGGCGCCCGCCATGGACACGGATCACCGCGCCGGTGCCCCAGCCCGCGGTTGCCGCCGGTGACCAGCACGACCTTGCCGGTGAAATCGAAAAGCCGATCCATCGCTTGGCTCGATGATGTTCCGAATGATCACGCCTTCGCGCGCCGCTGCCGGTACTTTCCGAGTTCCGCGCGGGCGATCGTCCGGTTGTGGACCTCCTCCGGCCCGTCGCCCAATCGCATCACACGCATGCGCGCGAAGGTGAAGCCGAGCAGATGATCGTCGCCGACGCCCGCCGCGCCGAACGCCTGGATCGTCGTGTCGGCGAGCTTCTGGCCCATCCGCGTGACCGAGACCTTGATCTGCGCGATCTCGCTTCGCGCCGCCTTGGCGCCGACTGTGTCGATCATCTTCGCGGCCTTCAGCACTAGCAGCCGGTTCATCTCGATCTCGGTGCGCGCCTCTGCCACCCGATCCTGCCATAAGGACTGGTCGGCGAGAGGCTTGCCGAACGCGACGCGCGAAACGAGGCGGGTGCAGAGCTTCTCCATCAGCCGCTCGCACAGGCCGATGATCCGCATGCAATGGTGAATCCGGCCCGGCCCCAGCCGCCCCTGCGCGATCTCGAAACCGCGGCCCTCCCCCAGGATCACGTTCGCCGCGGGCACGCGGACATTCTCGAACCAGATGTCGGCATGGCCGTGCGGCTGATCGAGATAGCCGAGCGTCGGCATCGCCCGCGCGATGCGGATGCCGGGCGTGCCGGGTTCGACCAGGATCTGGGTCTGCTGCAGGTGCGGCGGCGCGGTCGGGTCGCTCTTGCCCATGACGATGAACACGCCGAGCTTGGGCGAAAAGCCGTTGGTGATGTAGAATTTGTGGCCGTTGATCACATACTCGTCGCCGTCGCGGACGATGCTGGTGCGGATGTTGGTGGCGTCGGACGAGGCGACCTCGGGCTCGGTCATCGCGAACGCCGACTTGATCTCGCCATCGAGCAAGGGCTGGAGGAAGCGCGCCTTCTGTCCGTCATCGGCATAGTTGGCCAGCAGTTCGATATTGCCGCTGTCGGGCGCGTTGCAGTTGAACGCCTCCGACGCCCAGTGCACATGGCCCATCACCTCGGCGATCGGCGCATAATCGATGTTGGAGAGGCCGCCTTCGCGCAGATGCGGCGGCAGGAACAATGTCCACAGGCCCTCGGCTTTGGCCTTGGCGCGGACCGTTTCGAGGATCGGCGGAATCCGCCAGAGATCGTCGCCGTGCGTGCCCTGCTGCTCGAAATAGAGCATTTCGTTGGGGCGAATGTGCTCGTCCATGAACGCGACGACGCGGTCGCGCAGGTCGAGGGCACGCGGGCTGGGTGTCAGGTCCATGAGGTGCTTTCGTCGGCAGCATAGCTCCTCCCCGGAACGGGGAGGCGGTTAGTCTTGTGTCGTTCAAGCCCCGCGGCCTTCGATCGTGGCCCGCGCGAGCGCGGCGACCGTGAACACGCGCTCCTGCGTGTGCAAGGTCACGCGGTTCGACGACGTGCCGATCGCCGCACGCTTCAATATGCCCTGGATCATCGCGGCATAACGGAACTGCGCAAAACCGAGATAGAAATGGCGATGTGGCAATTCGGCGATGCCGAGGTTGCGGCAGTACAGATCGATATAATCGTCCATCGTCGGGATGCCGAGCGCGGCGAGATCGTGGTCGCGCAGGCTGGAGGCGGCGCCGCTGTCGTCCTGCGGTTCCCACCAGGCGCGGACATGATGGGCGAGATCGACGAACG
>Ga0068863_100007636_pt1 | contig 10576 bp, 10 predicted proteins | sample KBSSwiS62_FD_66596 | JGI IMG/M metagenome (GOLD analysis project Ga0068863, IMG submission 66596) | Switchgrass rhizosphere microbial communities from Kellogg Biological Station, Michigan, USA - KBS Switchgrass S6-2 | ecosystem: Host-associated > Plants > Roots > Rhizosphere > Soil ...
GCGCCCGCCGAAGCATCGGACGCGACGGCGGCACCGCGCCGGTCGCCGGGCCATCGCGGTGCCGACATGCGCGATACGGTCGCGGAGCTCGCCGAGCGCGCACAGCTCATTAGTCAAGAAGCAGGGACCAAAGTCTCGGCGGCAATGCGAGACGTGATCAGCGCCGCCGCGGGGATCGCCGGATTCGCGATCGAGAGCGCCAGGGATCTCGTTCAATACATGGTGCGGCGTGGGCAGATGACACCCGAAGAGGGCGATAAGCTGATCCGTGAGGCCGAGGCTGCGCACGCCAAACGACCAGCGAGCGAAAAAACCCGGCCTACCGCCACAAAGGTCGCCACCGATCGCGCGGCTGCCGCGAAAGCCGAGGCGGCGGCACGCGCGGCGGCGCAACTCGCCGCCGCTCCGCCGCGAATGCCCCCCACCCCCGTGCGTCCGGCAGCGCCGCCGTCGAACAGCGCGCATCGGCCTGAAGCGAAGGCGGAACACTCCGCTCATGCGAAGGGCGCGGAGAAAAAGCCCGCTGCGCAAAAGGCCGCCGCACCACCGCCCCCGGCCAAGCCTGCGAAACCGGCCAAAGCGGGCAAGCCGGCAAAAGTGGCCAGCGTTAAGAGCACCAAGCCGACAAAAGCCGCCAAGAAAAAGAAGTAGCGCTCACCCAATCGCGCGTCGAAGGTTCAACACCGCCTCGAGCAACTCACACATCGCCGCGGTGTCGGGAACGTGGAATTCCGCTGTCGTCCGCTCGACAGCGGATTCGGGGCCGACCCACACCGTGACCGCGTTTGGTAGCCGCGATCGGAACGCTCGAAACATGTCTTCGTCCGTTCGGTCGTCTCCAGCGCACAGGACGGACGCGCCGCCGGCAAGCGCGCCGAGCTCCTCGGCGACGAGAATGGCGGCGGTTCCCTTGTCGATTTCTACCGGCGGTCGCAGCTCGAGGACCTCTTTGCCGCCGGTGAGCGCGAGGCCGAGCTCTTTGGCAATCGCGGCGACGCGCGCCGTGAGACTGGGCACGACGCTCGGATGCGCGAGGCGATAGTGCACGCTCAGCGTCCATCGCTTGTTCTCGACAATCACGCCGGGCAGCGTGTCGGCGATTCTCTCGGCCCGCCCCGCTGCCTCCGCGACTGAATCCGCAAAGCCGGCGACGGCGTCGCGGGCGGACGGCGCTTCACCAGGCGCCGCCACTTCGATTCCATGATTGCCGATGATCCAAACGCCTGGAACGTCTACGAGGCGACGCGCATCTTCCGCGCTTCGTCCGGAGATCGCGACGACGCGCACGTTCGCGGCAGCGGTCAAGTCCGCGAGAATCTGGCGCGTGTCGTTCGGGAGAGCCGCGTATTCGGGACGCGGCGCGATCGGTGCAAGCGTTCCGTCTACGTCGAGCAGCAGAACGAACGGCGAACCGCGGAGCCGCTCCCCGATCGCGGCAGTGAGCGGGAGCGCCGGGGTCGCGAGCGCGTCAGGCAAGCGCCGGTTGGTGCTGGATCCCCATGATCTCAGCGGATCGCGCGAGGATCGAGTCGAGCCAGTCGAAAATCGTGGAGTTGTGGAGTTGCCGGCGCATCCGCCGCATGCGGCGCTTGCGCTCGTCCGGCGACATCTCCAGCGACGTGCGAATCGCCGCGACGAAACCGTCCACGTTGAAGGGGTTGATCAGAACCGCGCCCTCGATTTCCTCGGCTGATCCGGTGAAGCGACTGAGGATCAGCACGCCACGCTCGTCGATCTGACAAGCGACGAATTCCTTGGCGACCAGGTTCATCCCATCCTGAAGCGACGAAACGATACAAAGGTCCGCCGAGCGATAGACGGCGGAGAGGAGATCCGAGTCGACGTTCTCGTTGATCAAGACGATCGGCGTCCATTCGGGCGTGCCAAAGCGAGTATTGATCGCGATCACGGACTGAACGACGTCGCGCTCGAGCGCGTTGTACGCCGGAAGATCCGTCCGCGACGGCGTGGCCACGAAAATGAACGTGAACCGCTCGCGCAGCTCGGGCGACTCCGCCCAAAGTGTTTCGAGCGCGCGTATGCGTTCCGGGATGCCTTTCGTGTAGTCGATGCGATCGACGCAGACTCCGAGCTGCCGGGTGCCTTTGGCGTATCGCTCGCGCAGGGTGTTCACCCGGGCGACGCTGTCGGCCGACGAGGCCATCTCCTCGAAACGGTCGACGTCGATGCTGATCGGAAATGCGCCGACCTGCACGACGCGATCCCGGAAGGTCACCGTTTGGTGAACGTGATCGACGCGCGACTCGGGAACGAACTTTTCGACGCAGTCGAGAAAGTTGACGGCGTATCGGTCGATCTGGAACTCGAGGAGGTCGTTGCCGAGCAAGCCGCGCAGGACCGCCTCGTGCGTCCCGGACGGCAACAAGCGGAGAATGTCCGCCGGCGGAAACGGGATGTGCCAGAACTGATTGATGAAGAGCGACGGCCGCATTGCCCGGAGAAATTCCGGCGCCAGAGCGAAGTGGTAATCCTGGATCCAGGCCATCGCGCGGCCCGTGCAGCGCTCCGCTTCGTCGGCCACGGCGTGCGCGAAGCGCAGGTTCACCGCGCGATACCGCTCCCAAAACTCCGTGCGATACTCGAAGTGTTGGATGAGCATGTGGCAGAGCGGCCAAAGCGCGCGATTGGCGAATCCGTGGTAGTAGCCGTTGACGTCCGCGTCGTCGAGCCAGACACGACGCAGCGTGTAGCAGGATTCACCCGGCGGCACGGCGACGCGTCCGGTTTCGTCGGACACCTCGTGATCCGCGTTTCCCGATCCCCACGCGACCCAGGTTCCGTGCGTGCGGCGCATCGTCGGATCGAGCGCCGTGACGAGTCCACCCGCGGGCTGCTTGACCTCGACGCCATGCATGCCGCGAATGTGCTCGTACGGTTCTCGGTTCGAGACGAGAATGAACTTGCAGTCGTTCAGGTAGTGCGTGAAATCGGCCATAGAGGGTGACAGGGCAGCAACAGGCATGCCCGCCACCGGGCCCGAGTTCGCGCGATTGGCGAAGATTCGTGCGGGGACTACGTTTAGCGTTGCTTGAGCGCAACCATCGTCACGCACGCGCCGACGCGCATCGATTTCGGCGGCGGATGGACCGACGTGCCGCCCTACTCCGATGAGATGGGCGGCTTTGTCTGCAACGTCGCGATTGCCCGTTACGCGACCGTCACCGTAACGCGCACGGCAAGCGCCGAAGATGCGCGCGCGCCCGAAGTTGCGGGCGATCGAGAGGGCGATCGTTCCATCGCTTCCGCCGCGGCACGCCGCTTCCAAATCGACGACGTCCGCATTCAACTCGATTGCGACTTTCCGATCGGCGCTGGACTCGGCGGGTCCTCGGCGGCGGGCGTGGCGACCGTCGCCGCGTTGGCGACTGTCAGCGGACGCGCCATGTCCCTCGACGAGATCGCCGAGCTCAGCCGATCAATCGAGATAGGTGACCTCGGAATTCCTGGCGGCAGACAAGATCATTACGCCGCGGCATTCGGCGGCGCGCTCGCGTTACGCTTCTCGTCCGAAAAGACGGAAGTAACTCGCATCCCGCTCGATTCCGAGTTTCGCGCCGAGATCGAGCGGCGCTGCTTCATCATCTATACAGGAAAGAGCCGAATCTCCGGTGAGACGATCAACGCGGTGCTCGGGGCCTACGCGGCGCGAGAGCCGCGAGTGCTTGCCGCGCTCGAGCAGATGCGCGAAACCGCCGAAGACATGGTCGATGCGCTCCGAGCGCGCGACCTCGACGCGTTGGCGGCGCTGGTCGGCGAGCAGTGGCGCCATCAGCGATCGCTTCATCCGACGATTCCCACGCCGCTCATCGACGAGATCGTCGAGCGCGCGGCGCGCGCCGGCGCGGTCGGCTCGAAAGCGCTCGGCGCGTCGGGAGGCGGGTGTGTTCTCGTCATTGCCGGAAGCGAACACGTGGAGGAAGTCCGCGGAGCAATCGCCGGCCTCGGGCAGATACTACCGTTCGCGATCGACGAGCACGGAGTGCAACAGTGCCGATAGCAACCGGTGACGCCGTCGCGCTCGCGCGAGCCCTGGTTCGCGTGGATTCGCGAAACCCGTCACTCGTTCCTGGTGCGCCCGGCGAGCGCGCCGTCGCCGAGCTGCTCGCCGGTATTCTCAGGGAGTGGGAATTTCGCGTCGAGCTGTACGACGCGTTGCCGGGGCGGCCGAACGTGGTAGCGCGAATCGGAAAGCCCGGCGGCCGCGTGCTGATGTTCAATGGCCACCTCGATGTCGTTGGCGTCGAAGGAATGACGCACGCTCCTTGGGACGCCGCCGAGTGGGGTGACCGCATCTACGGACGCGGCTCGTCGGACATGAAATCAGGAATCGCCGCGATGTGCGCCGCCGCGGCGCGGATTGCCGGCGAGATCGACGGCGAAGTGATCGTCGCCGCGGTCGCCGACGAGGAATACGAGAGCGCCGGCACTCGCTCGTTGATCGAACGAGGCATCCGCGCCGACGCGGCGATCGTCACCGAGCCGACTCGCTTGGCGATCATGCCGGCCCACCTCGGGTTCGTGTGGATCGACGTCACGACGCACGGTCGGGCGGCGCACGGAAGCCGTTGGGACTTGGGCGTCGACGCGATTCGCCACGCGGGGCTGGTATTGTCCGAACTGGACCGGTTCGACGCCGAGGAGCTGCCCAAGCGTCGCCACTCGCTCCTCGGCCGACCGTCAGTGCACGCGTCGATGATCTCGGGCGGAATCGGCATGTCGACGTACCCCGACAAGTGCACGGTCCAGATCGAGCGTCGCACCATCCCGGGCGAATCTCCGGATGTGGTGCGACAGGAGATCGAGTCGGTGTGCGAGCGAGCCGGCCAGCGACGAGAGAATTTCCGCGCCGATGTGACGGTGACGTTCGCGCAGGAGCCGAGCGACGTCGCGGTCGATGCGCCGATCGTCGCTGCATTGGAGAGCGCACTCCGTGAATCGAACGAGGACGTACGCGTCCAGGGCATGACCGCATGGACCGACGCCGCGCTGCTCAACGCGGCCGGTATCCCGGCGATTTGTTTCGGTCCCGGGGACATCGGCCTGGCCCACGCCGCCGAGGAGTATGTGATGATCGAAGAGATCGAGCGGGCGACGCGCGTGCTCGCGCAGCTGGCGCTTCATTGGTGTCGCGACCCGATGGCCGCATGGCGCAGCTGACCCACGCCCAATACGACGCCCTCGAGCGCGCTGTGACGCAGGGCACACGTTTGGCCTTTCAGCGCCGGGGGCGACGGGAGTACGTCGTCGTACCACTCGCCCTGCGGCTGGAGAACGGCCGAGAGGTGGTGGACGCCCGCCACCCGGTGACCGGTCACGATCTCAAGATCTACATCGACGAGATCGACGGCCTCGAGGTCCTTGGGTGAGCGGCGGCCCATCGGAATCCGGGTCTCCGGCTCGCCCGCCGCTCGTCGCGATCTACGCCGACGAGTCCTGCCTCGGAAATGGCCGCGAAGGCAGTAACCCGGGCGGGGCCGCGGGCGTCATCGAGTATATGGGGCGGAACGGAAGTCTCACCCGGTGGGACTACTGGGTCTCCGAGCCCGCGACGACGAACAACCGCATGGCTCTTCGCAGCGTGATCGAGGCCGTTCGCGCGATCTCGCGAAAGGGCGTGCGCTTTCGCGTGGTGTTCACGAGCGACTCGCAGTACCTGGTGAAGGGAATGAGTGAGTGGGTGCGCGGGTGGATGTCGAGGGGCTGGAAGCGAAAAGAGGGACCGATTCTGAACCTCGAGTTGTGGCAGCAAGCAGTGGACGTGGTTCGCGACGGCGGGCATCAAGTGGACTGGCGTTGGGTTCGCGGCCACGAGGGACATCCGCAGAACGAGTACGCCAATCACCTGGCGACTCGCGCGGCGCGAGAGCAGACGCAGTCCGGTGGCATCGTGCCGTCGAAGTTCGACGAGTGGTTGGCAGTGGAACGTGAGAAAGAACGAGTGACCGTGGAGCCGCAGGCATTTCCCACCGACGACGCCTTTCGCGCGTCGCGGCCGTACCCGGTGGTGGCGCGCCCCAACTCGGTCACGTGAGTTCGCGTTTGACGCGGACAGAGGGGGAGGTGTGTCATGACGAAATTCCTGGTGGCGTTGCTCCTCGGGTTGGCAATGGGGTATCACTGGGGCTACGACGAAGGGTGGGCGGGAAAACCGTCCATCGTCGCTCGGAGCCTGGATCGTTTCGGCACGTCCAAAGTGCGCGCCGCCCGTGAGGAGAAGGAGAAGCGGGTAGAGGAGGCGTCGAGGCCCTAGTCGATAGTTTTACCGGGTGAGGAGGGGAGGAGGACAACGACATGGACAACCTCGATCGAATGTTCCGGCATCTCGCCCGCATCGTACGCGCGAGACATCCGCAGTATCTCACCCAGCCGTTCACGGTCGCCGAGCTTCACCAGAGCATTCTCCCCTACCGCCTTCATCGCCGCGAGCTCGGGCTCGAGACGAATGAAGATTACGAGATCACGCTGAGCGAGCTGCTCTCGGGGGCGAGGGATTACCTGATCGTGGATGAGTCCATTCGCGATCGCCTCCGCTCGGAGCTCGCGAGCAAGAATCCGGATCCCACGGCGTTCAAGCAATTCGCGACGTCGACCGTCGCGCTCTCGCCGAACGCACTTCGCTCGCTCGAAGCCGGGCCCGATGACGACAGCACGCCACTCGCCGTCGAGGCGCTGCGCCCATCGCAGATGACTGCTGAGACACCGGTGGCGAGCGCTCCGCCGCCGCCCATCACACATCCTCCCCGGCCCGCCCCGCCCCCGCCCCCGCCCCCCCCCCCGAAAGCGGCGCCGCGTCCCGCGCCGTCGCCCGAATCTGCCTCGCCTTCCCCCCGCGTCAGCACCTCGCGCTCGCCGATCGGTTCGCGCGCTGTGGTAGCCAACGCCGGCGATCGATGCCGATACTGCAACGAGCTGCTGCCGGCCGGCCGCACGATCACCTTCTGTCCGCATTGCGGCCAGAATTTGACGGTCGTGAACTGCGAGGCCTGCGGGACGGAGCTGGAGCTGGGATGGAAGTTCTGTCCCATTTGCGGGCGCCCCGCCGCCTCGGGCTAGCGAGCCGAAGGATCTTTCGCCCCGCTTTTGCAATAGGATAGGACGACCTCAGCGGTGGTTCTGTTCACATGGGTACGCCAGCCATTCGTCCATTCAGCCGGCTAGCGCTCTTCGGGGCGGCGAGCATCGCGCTCGTCGGATGCGCGCCCGCAGGTTCCAGCTCTCCATCGACGTCGCCGTCGCCGGCCGCGAACACGAGCGGCGCGCCGACCCAGACGCGCGGCTGGCGCGTGACGACCAAGGAACACGTCGATCTTTGGCTCCACGGCTTCGCGCTGCTCACCAGCGACACGGGGCACGTTCCCTTTTTCGCCCGCGGATACAAGCAGCAGATCACCGCGCTCAAGCGACAGCGCAACGTTTTCTCACAGCTCGACGCGAATCAGCAGGATCTCTCTCGGCGCTTCGCCACCAATCCGTCGCTGACCAACGCCCAGTTCCTGGCGATGTACTTCAATTCGTTCGCGGAGATCGTCGAGGCGACGGATTTTCTCGTTCGTTCACAGGGGAACCCACGCGCGTCGAGCAATCCGGACGTGCAGCAGCGGATCGCGTTCCTCGCCGCGAATTTCCCGACAGCCGCCGATCGAGACTGGGTGCGCCGGTTCGTGGAGGCGCTCCAGGACGAGAACAATCGCTTTTATCACGACTACTGGACGAAGGAGCAGCAGACGCGCGGTGCCGCCTTCGCCCAGTTCAATCAGGAGTGGACCGCGAAGTACGCCCCAAAGCTTTCGCGCTTCCTCAACAACACGCAGCAGCCGTCCGGTGAGTTGCTGCTCTCCCTACCCGTCGGCGGCGAAGGTCGTACGGTGAACGACGGCAAGCAGGCGAACGCGATCGCCGTCGTTTTTCCTCGCACACCCGACGCGTCCGCGGAGGCGTTGTACGTCTTCGCCCACGAGATCGTCGCGCGGCTCGTCGACGAAGCGATCCGCGACAACACGACGCCGGCGGAACAACGCTCCGGCGCATCGGGCGGGTATGTCGGAAACGGCGCCGTTCGCGGTGGCGCGTTGCTCCTCCAGCGTGTCGCGCCTGAGTTGGTTCAAGGCTACATGCGCTTCTATCTCCAAACGCTCGGTGTAGCCGTTCCGGCGGGCGACCCGAGCGCACAATTCGCTACTGCGTTCCCGATTCCGGCACCGGTTCTGACTGCGCTTGGGAGATCGATAGAATCGGTGCTTGGAGGAATCTGAAAATGAGGAACTGTGCGAACGGCGCGACGTCGCGAACGTCGCTGTCGGCTCGCGAACGTCGCTGTCGGCTATGGTCGGCGGCGGCGGCTCGCGGCTAGCTCGCGGCTCGCGGCGGTGCGCCCGGCTTGCGGTTGTTGGCTTGCGGCCGCGGCTTGCGGCGGAGCTTCGGCTCTCGGCCAAGCTCAGTGTCATCCTGAGGAGCCCTTCGTCGCTGTCGCTCCTCTAGGGCAGGCTGCGCGACGACAGACCTACTGTCCCGAGTTAGTTACAAGAACGGGACAACAGGTCCTTCGCTTCGCGCAGGAGACAGCAAACTGCCGTTGAGCAGCGGAGAGCCGGCCGCATCGCCGGCAACCGCAGCCGGCCGCATCGCCGGCAACCGCAGCCGGCCGCTAAAAAGCCGCCAGCCGTGCGCACCGCCGCCGGCTGACAGCCAGCCGTCCGCCGCCGCCGCCGACCATAGCCGACAGCGACGTTCGCGCCGTTCGCGCCGTTCGCGCCGTTCTCTCATGATCCTTCTGTCTGACTGTCGCCTCCCGTCGCGGCGATTAAGCTTTCAGTATGCCCGATTCGCCGGTTCCGTCTCGACCGCCCACACCGCTCGATCGCTCGGCTCTGGAGCGAGTGCTGGCGCGCGCGGCTGAGCTGCAGGGAAAGACGGGCGACACCGGCGACCCGGCCGAGGAGTTCACCGAAGACCAGCTGATCGAGCTCGGCAAGGAAGTCGGGCTCACGCCGCAGCATCTGCGACAAGCGCTCGCCGAAGAGCGAACTCGCTCGGTCTTGCCGGAGGAAGAGGGCGGCGTCGCGTCGCGGCTGTTCGGCCCCTCGCGGATTTCGGCGGCGCGGACGGTGCCAGGTCGCGCCGCGGACATTCTCGCCGCGATCGACAATTGGATGCAGCGACAGGAACTGCTCATCGTCAAGCGGCATCACGCCGAGCGCATCGTTTGGGAAGCGAGACAGGATTTTCTCGTCGGGGTGAAGCGCGCACTCCGCGTCGGAGGGCGCGACTACGCGCTGTCGCGCGCCTTCGAGGTGTCGGCGACCGCGATTGGCGTCGATGACCAGCGCGTCCATGTCGCGCTCGAGGCCGACTTTCGAACGCAACGTCGGTCGGCCGTGGCGCAGAGCGGAGTCGGCGTCGTCTTCGGAGCGGCGATTGCTGGATCACTGCTCATCGTCGGCGCGATCCCGCTCGTTGCGCTGGCGCCGGCGGTGATCGCGCCTGTCATCGGGGTGACGGGCGCGCGCGTGATGCACAATCACGTGGTAACGCGCGCTCAGCTCGCGCTCGAGCAGCTGCTCGACCGTCTCGAGCGTGGCGAATTCAGCAAACGCGGCGCCGATTCGCTGCTCGGCGCGATCGTCGCCGCGGCGACGGCGATTCCGTCGCGCAGGCCGTAGTTGCCGGGCCCGTCCGGCTTCCGCGGCACGTATCGAATCGACGACGACGCGCGCGCGGCCTACTCCGAGGCGGCGGGGATCGGCCAAGTCATCCCGATCGCGGTAGCTGTCCCAACAGACATCGACGACCTCGTCACGCTCGTACGCTGGGCGTCGGATACGCGTACGCCGCTCGTTCCGCGCGGATCGGGAAGCAGCATGCCCGGCGGCGCCATCGGCAGCGGCGTGATCGTGGATCTCAGCCGGTGGAATCAGATCGGCATGGTCGATGTCACGCGTCGTAGGGTGCGCGTCGGCTCCGGTGCGACGCGCGGCGCGGTCGACGCCGCGGCGCGTGCGCACGGCCTTCGCTTCCCGGTTGACCCGTCGAGCGGCGCGTTCTGCACCGTCGGCGGGATGGCGTCGACGAATGCCGCGGGAGCGCACTCGCTGAAGTTTGGATCGACCCGGCGTTGGGTGAACGCCATCGACTGCGTGTTCGCCGATGGCACGCGTGCGTCGATCAGCCGCGGAGCGCCGGCGCCGCGAGGAATTCCGGCGATCGATCGGTTTCTCGCCTTGGCGACGACGCTCGTGCCGGCCGAAAGCGCGACGCCTTCCATCCATCGCGGAGTTCTCAAGGAGTCGTCCGGCTACGCGATCGCCAACTTCGCGAGCTCGGGAGAAATCGTCGACCTCCTGGTCGGCAGCGAAGGAACGCTCGCGTTTTTCACGGAGCTCGAGCTTGGGTTGATTCCCGTGGCCGGCGCGACGAGCAGCCTGTTGAGCGCGTTTGCGTCGTTGGAAGACGCGGTCGTCGCGGCAGGACGGGCGCGCGACGCCGGTGCCGTCGCGTGCGAGCTGCTCGATCGAACCTTTCTCGATGTCGCGGCCAGCGGCGGCGCGTCCGATCTTCC
>Ga0068863_100007637_pt1 | contig 10575 bp, 12 predicted proteins | sample KBSSwiS62_FD_66596 | JGI IMG/M metagenome (GOLD analysis project Ga0068863, IMG submission 66596) | Switchgrass rhizosphere microbial communities from Kellogg Biological Station, Michigan, USA - KBS Switchgrass S6-2 | ecosystem: Host-associated > Plants > Roots > Rhizosphere > Soil ...
CAAGACGGGCAGTTGCAGTTTAGCCGTTACGGCGAAATGTACTTCCTGACGAACATATGGAGTCCATACTCTCATGAAGGCCGGGCACTACCAAAGGGTGCCACGGAAAAAGAGCTCATCAGCCGCGCGAACCAAGTACAAATGGCGGGCATTCCTGTTCGAAGGAAATAGTCCTGATGGCGAACTTGCGCGGAAAATGTGCCAGAGGCGGCAGCAGGGAAGAAGCTAACCTCCCTGCTGCCGTGACGGCGGCTTGACGGTCCACCAAAGGAATTCGACCATTCCTTCGATGGCAGAATTTGATATGCTTCCCTTGCACATCAATAGCTTGCATCGAAGATGGGAGAAATTACTCAGCTCCTTCACGACTGGCGCGACGGAAGCCGCGAAGCTGAGAACGAGCTCTTTGCCATGGTGCTCCCGAACCTGAAACGCCTCGCGCATTATCTGATGAAGGGCGAGCGTAAGGGCCATTCTTTGCAACCTACCGAGTTGGTCGACCAGGTTTACTTCAGTCTGGTGTCCGCCAAAGACCGGGATTGGGAGAACAGGCGGCATTTTTTCGCTATCGCGGCTAGGGCCATGCGCCGGCACCTTATTGACCATGCGCGCGGAAGGCCCGACGCGGAATTCATCGCTCTAGACGAAATCCGAGATTTTCTCGCCGCGGATTCCACAAGAGTGGACCGGACGATTGCAGTGGACCGGCTGTTAGGACAACTCGCTGCCACCAACCCGGAATGGTGCACTTTGGTTGAAGTCAAATACTTCCTTGGACTGACGGACGAGGAGGCGGCAGAGGCGTTGGGTATGAAGCTCCGCACCATGCAGAGAATGTGGCTCGATGCCCGGAAATGGCTTTTTGCACAGATGGAGTGCGGCGATGTTAGCAAAGGTGCAGGACGATGATCTAGTGATGAGTCTCGTCGAGACGGCTCTGGCCGTGTCGACGGGAGAGCGCCAGGCCTATATTCAAAACGCCTGTTCCGGCAACCCCGAACTATTCTCGCTGGTGTGGGAGTACGTCGAGGCAGAACGACGCATGAACGGATTCCTGTTGGAGCCGCTATATCCACAACTCCTATCCGAGCATCCCTTCAAGCCAGGCGAGCTTCTTGATGGCCGCTTCCAGATTGTGCGCGAAGTGGCTCAGGGCGGCATGGGTGTCGTATACGAAGCGGTGGACCAGAAACTGGAGCGGCGCATCGCGCTCAAGTGTGCCAAGAGCGGATTCCGCAGGCGGCTGCCGCCAGAGGTTCGTAACGCCAGCGATATCGGCCACCCGAACGTGTGCAAGATCTTCGAAATCCACACGGCATCAACTGCCGATGGAGAAATCGATTTTCTAACAATGGAGTTTCTCGAAGGCGAAACACTGTCCGACAGACTCCGCAAGGGACCTTTACCTGAAAAGGAAGCGCACACCATCGCGCATCAACTTTGTGCGGGTTTGGCCGAGGCGCACCGTAAGCACGTGATCCACGGCGATCTCAAGAGCAACAACATCATAGTAACTACCGCGGATGACGGAGCCATCCGGGCAGTAGTTACGGATTTCGGCCTGGCGCGCACCCTCAAGGCTGCGCAAGGAACCACGCAGTCGGGACCGGCTGCGGGAACCCCGGACTACATGGCCCCCGAGCTGTGGAAGGGCGGGAAGGCTTCCGTCGCCTCCGATATATATGCGCTTGGCGTAATACTTCACGAACTCGCGTCCGGGGTAAGGCCACAGAAGGAAACAGAGCGGACCACGCGGAAACTACCGGGACTGTCTCCTAAGTGGGACCGCGTCATCCAGCGCTGTCTGGATCCAGACCCCGGTCGAAGATTCCGTGGAGCCGACGAGGTTGCGCAAGCGCTCGATCCGCCCCGAACCCGGCTCTGGGCGCTAGCGGCGATTGCGGCCGTGGTGCTAGCGATTGTGGGAAGTGTGGCGACGTATCAGGCAGCAACAACCCCGCGGGAATCAGTGCGTCTCGCGTTTCTTCCACTTGAGTCTGCGGCGGACACCGCACCGCTCGCAGAAGACTTGTCGCGAAAGACTGCTAGCCAACTGGCCAGGTTGAAAGGCAGCGCAACTACGAAGTTCACCTTAATACCGCCGGATGCCTCACTGCTAACAAAGGGGACCCTCAGCGAGAAGGCTAAAGCGCTGCGGGCATCGGGCGTCACGCATGTGTTGCATGGGACGCTGGAAAAAGAGAATGAAAACTTCGTCTTGCACGGGTATTTGACCGATGCGCGTACTCAGGTCAATACAAAAGAGTGGACGGCGGCGTACGCACAGGGAGAAGGGCGATACGTTCCCGTGGCCTTGGCGGGAGTGGTCACTGGAGTGTTCCGGCTGCCGCTACTCGCCGCTGCGGCGCCCGTGAACACGGCAGCGCGGCAGGATTATCTCGCCGGGCTTAGCTACGTGCGGCGGGACACCGGAGTCGACGACGCTATCGTAAACATGGAGCGAGCCGCCCGTGCAGATCCTGATTCTCCTCTCACTCATGCCGGACTGGCTGAGGCGGAATGGTTCAAGTACTATCTCACCAAGGATCAGGCTTATCTGGACCGCGCTTCACAGTCGGTACGGAAGGCGGAACTGCGCAACCCGGATTTGCCGCAAGTGCACCGCATAGCCGGGCTGCTCCGGGCAAACTCCGGCCGATATGAGCAGGCCGCCGCAGATTACCGCAGGGCCATCGAGCTCGATCCCGCTAATAGCGACGCATACAGGCGTCTCGGTCTTGTTTACGAGCAGAACAACCAGATTGAGGAGGCTCTGGCGTCATATCGCCGGGCCATTGAGGCGGAGCCGGATTATTACCGTAACCATCAGGCATTAGGCTCCTTTTACCTGCAACGGGCGAATTATGGCGAAGCAGTCAAGCAATTCGTCAGGACGGTTCAATTGGCGCCCGGTGAGCCGAATGTGCACTTTGCTCTTGGGACCGCTTACATGAACTCAGGACAATTTACCGAGGCTGAGAATGAACTTCGCTCGTCTTTGCGACTGGGAGAGACAGCAACCGCGTTGCACACTCTTGGATTAGTGTTGATGTACCAGGGACGAGATATGGAGGCGAGCCCGTACATTAACCAAGCGTTGACCCGTTGGCCTGAAAGGCACTTGTGGTGGATGAACCTTGCTACTTCCTACCGGCGGCAAAACCTGATCACAGAGGCTGAAAGGGCCAATCGCCGTGGGTTGAACTTAGCCGAGAAGGAGATTACCCACGATCCACGCAATGGAATAATCCGGTCCCATTTGGCGTACTTGTGCGCCAGTCTCGGAGACCGAAGCAGGGCCGAGTCCGAAATCTCGCAAGCCTTGCAACTCTCGCCAAACGATGCTCAAACTCTGTGGTGGGCGGCTTCGACCTACGAGGCAATGGGCAGGCGAGATGCGACACTGGCCGTTCTGGGCGCTTCGACGGGAGAATTGCTGGCCGAACTGAGCCGCTGGCCGGATTTGGCGGACTTGCATAAGGATTCTCGCTTTAAAGAGTTGTTAGGATCCCACCGGGGTAGATAAGGAGGACGCAGATGTTGATCGAGTACAAAATCAAGTTCGAGGAAGATGGCGTGACCATCACTCAGCGTGTCGAACCAGATTCTTCGGGCAGCGCGCCTGTCGAGCGAACGATTCCGCCCAGCGGATTGACGGGCCGAAGCTTGGGCAGAGCGTTTGAGGCACCGCCGGGCCGCAGTGGCCAGGATGGCAAAGATCAAAGCGGTACTGGCGGCGGCCCTGGGGATCCCACCGGCCCGGGCGGCCAGGGACCGGGTACAAGGCCGACTATCATTCTTGGGCCAATTGTCGTGGGTGCTCCAGCTCGCAAGCCGGATACCAAGGCGCAGGCCAAAGAAAGTCAACCTTCCACCAAGGCGCAGGCCAAAGAAAGTCAACCTTCCGCCTCGGCGCAGGCTAAAGAAAGTCAAGCTTCCACCTCCGAAAAGACGTATCGCAAAGAGAAGGAGTAAAAAATGCCAGGCATCTTTCAGATCGAAAAGCAGCGACAGGACATGTGGTGCTGGGCCGCTGTTGCGGTAAGTGTGGACCATTATTTTGCTCCCTCATCGACTTCCACGCAGTGCCAGGTCGCGCGGCTTGTACTCGACTTGGATGAGTGCTGTACTGATCCCGACCCATGCAACACTCCGGCGAGCCTGCAAGTCTCTCTGACCAAGGTCGAAAAATGGAAGGAAACAAGGCCGCGACCTTTGCGGTTCACCGAAATCCAACGAGAGATCGATGCACTCCGGCCCGTGTGCGTATTTATCAGGTGGAATGGGGGCGGGGGGCACTTCGTTGTGATCAACGGCTACTGGCTGTCCGCAGAGGGTGACGAGTGGGTGGAGGTTTCCGATCCCCTGTTTCCCAACTCTATCGTTCTTTATGATGTACTCGTCTCCGCCTATCAAAGCGCTCAGGATCCTCTAGGCGGCGGCCAGTGGGCGGCATCATGCCTGGTGGGGGTATAGAAATGGCTGTTATTACACCGAACGCTTCCGACCAAATCAAACGGGCACTCGCGGCGGGTCTCTTGGGCTTCACGAGTCCGAATGATCCTCTCGCGAACGATCTCAAGACAGGGCGGCTCGGACTTCATATCTTCACGCTTGGACTACGGGACATCGCGAATGGACTTGAATCCGTCAAGCCTGCCGGTTGGAGATTTCTCGCGGGCCATCCGCCGGGCGAAGTGCTCGCTGCGGATGTAACTGAGGCAATCCCAGGCAGTGGGACGAACGCGGTGCCAAAGATGACTAGTCTGTCACACGACTCTCTCATCGGCGGCGCTATTCGAGCAATACACGAAGTCGAAACCCTGCCTGAACTGCAGGGTCATAATTACGAATTACGGGTATTGAGAATCCCCGGACTTCTCATTGAGGCATTTTGGCTCAAATCGCTGGACGGCGGGGACGACCTGGTGGTTCCGGTCCTCACTCGCGGCGCGGAACTCAAGGCGATGAGAGCTTACCCTATCGCCCAGTTCCTGGAGATCGCTAGACCTATGGTCGCAAAATTCCTGAAGTTCGATGAGTATCAGAACTGAGTGAAGGAAGGTCGCGAGTGTGAGTGATTGCGCGAAGAGTTAGCGCTTGTGCTGTTCCCGCAGCACCGCCGGATCGTCCATCTTGATCGAAGGCTTCGGATCCCTTGGCTCCTTAGCCTTCGCCGGGTCGAAAATCTCCTTCGCCACCGGCTTCATTTCGTAGCATTGCGGGGGCTCGGCTGCTGAGATGTCTTCCCTCCTTGCCCTCTTCCTGCCGGTTTTCCTTTCCGCGCAGACCACTCTGCGCCAGGCAGCCGGCCAGCGCCGCCTGCTCTTCGGAGCGGCTGCACATGCAAGCGAGTCAGGTGGCACCAGCCTGTCGAACGAAGCCGCCTACGCCGCCGCGCTCTCCGCACAATTCAACATGATGGAAGGGGAGAACGCAATGAAGTGGGCCGCGCTGCACCCCGGCGCCACGCTCTACGACTTCACAGGGGCCAACAGGCTGGTCAACTTTGCCCGCCAACAAAACATGAAGATGCGCGGCCACACCCTGCTCTGGCACCAATACAACCCCGCTTGGCTGACCGACCTGGCCAAGACAGCGACGCCGCAGACCATGGGAGCCACCCTCAAAGACCACATCGACACGGTCGTCGGCCGCTATAAAGGGCAAATCTTCGCCTGGGACGTAGTGAATGAGGCAGTCAGTGATTCGGCGACGGCCAACGGTACCTTGTTGCGCGATTCCGTCTGGAATGACCAGCCCGGCATCGGCCTCGCCGGCACAGCCTACACGCCCTGCTTTTCTACAACGATTACAACATCGAAGGCCCCGGCGCGAAGTTCTCGGCCGTCCTCAACATGGTGCGCGATTTCGTGGCGCGCGGCGTCCCCATCCATGGCGTCGGCTTCCAGATGCACATCACTACGGGCGGCTATCCGGACACGGCCGGACTACGCCAGAATTTCCACCAGATCGCAGCCCTTGGCCTGCAGATCCATATCACCGAGATGGACGTGCGGCTGCCGATCACAAGCGGCGCGGCCGCTACTGCGGACCTGACCACGCAGGCCGCCACTTATTCGCGTATCCTGACGGTCTGCCTGCAAACCCCGGCCTGCACCGCGCTGCAAACCTGGGGCTTCACGGACAAATACTCCTGGATCCCCACCTTCTTCACCGGCTTCGGGGCGGCCCTCCCCTTCGACGCCGGATACCCGCCGAAGACCTGCGTGACATCCCTGCTCAATGCCTTCCAGTCCGTGGCGCCGACCGGCGACGATGGTGAGTGCGGCTCTTGATGCCGACGGCCTGGTGGCTTCGAATCTGTCCGGAACCCGCGTCCTCTTCGATGGCGTGCCGGCACCGCTGATTTACTCACTTGCAGGGCAAGTCAGTGCGGTTGTGCCGTTTGAGGTTGCCGGACGGCAACAGACATCCGTCCAATATGAGTACAACGGCATCAAGACAGAGGCCGTGCTATTGGATGTCGTCGCGAATGCCCCTGCCATCTTCGCCGCCAATGCGTCGGGTGCCGGCCCGGGACTGATTCTGACTTCTGGTTTCTCCGTAATCACGGCTGCCAATCCCGCCCCGGTTGGCTCGGTGGTGGTTGTGCTGGCACGGGCACGGGCGCGGTTTTGGGTGGGGCAAGAACGGGCAGCACTGCTCAAGGCCCTGGCCAGCAGGCGGCGATGGTGACGGCGACGATCGGCGGTCGGAACGCGCCCGTTTCTTACGCCGGTCCCGCACCTGGTTTGGTGCAAGGGGTAATGCAGGTGAATCTGAGCGTACCGCAAGGCCTCAGCGCCGGGATCTATCCGGTGGTACTCATTGTGAGCGGCGGCGGCATTCGCACACAGGATGGCATTACACTCGCAGTCCGGTAACAGTCGGTTCAGTGGCGATGTTCGGGCTGGAAAGATTTGTCCGTCAGGCGCAGATAACGTGCAGGGTCCTCGTTTTGCAACCGCTTGCGAAGCATTTCCGCTGCCTTCCGCAAGCAGGCGTCGCATTCCTGTACATGGTCCCGAATCTCTATGTCGAGCAATGAATAAGTTTTCCCCGTAATGTACACTTCTAAATCTTTGGACTGTGGGTGGTTCGATAGCATGATAGCAGCCATGCATTGCACACGAGCAATCCACTGACCGCTTGCGAGTTGCTGTCTTTTCAATGGTTTAGAAATTCTAGTCGGCCGGGTCCCGGCAATTTTTTCCCAATCAAATCTGCATTGGACGCTTCCAAAAGCGATCCAGGTCGGGACGTCCTTATCCATTGGGGGCCGGCGGATAGTAGTAGACGCTCTACATCGATGATGTAGAATGTCTACGGGCATGAAGAATCGATGGACGGTATTTGGCCGCAAGCAGCGGGATCGAGATCTGGATGAGGAATTGACCGCACACCTGGCGATGGCCATCCGCGACCGGATTGAGCGGGGAGAAGACCCGAGGATGGCGGAGGAAGCCGTCCGCCGGGAGTTCGGAAACCGGTTGCAGGTACAGGAGGCGACGCGGGAATCGTGGGGATGGACGTGGGTGGAGACGTTCGGGCAGGATGTTCGTTATGCCCTTCGCGGTATGCGATCCAGCCCCGGATTCGCAGCCGTGGCCATTCTTTCGCTGGCGTTGGGAATCGGCGCTAATACTGCTATCTTCAGCCTGATCAATTCGGTTATTCTCAAGGCGCTGCCAGTTAGTCATCCAGAGCAATTGTTGCAAGTGACAGCGGGCAAAGACTCCTATTTCGCCAACCCGGTCTGGGAGCAGCTTCGTGATCGCCAGGACATATTCTCCGGGATCTTTGCCTACGGCGGGGATCGTTTCAATCTGGCGTCCGGCGGCGAGGCAAGGTATGCCCAAGCAAACTATGTGTCGGGTCAGTTTTTTGACACGCTAGGTCTGCAGGCGATGATCGGGCGGACGTTCACACGGGCTGACGATCAGCGGGGGTGTCCAGGAACGGCCGTGTTGAGCTACGGGTTTTGGAAAGCAGAGTACGGCGGCCGGGCCGATGTGGTGGGCAAGACTGTCTCGCTGGATAATCACCCCTTCGAAATTCTAGGCGTAATCGGGCCCGAATTCACGGGCGTCGACACTGGCAGAAATAGCGAACTGTATGTGCCGATCTGCACGGATAAAATCTTGCGCGGCGAAGGCAGCATATTGGATCATGGCAGAGCGGTATGGCTTCGAATTATCGGGCGTCCGAAGACCGGGATTTCGGCGAGTCAGGTCGAGGCCCGGCTGCGGACTCTGGCTAATCCGATTTTCGAAGCCACGATGCCGCGGGACCTGAGGCCGGGTGAGCGGGAACGCTTCGGGAAGCGTACGTTCCACTTGCAGATGGCCGCCAACGGGCTCTCGAATCTTCGCAAGGAGTACCAGCGGGCGCTGATGGTGCTGATGGCTATTGCTGGAGTGGTCCTGCTGATTGCGTGCGCCAACGTGGCGAATCTGCTTCTGGCCCGGAGCGCGTCACGGGAAAGGGAGATTGCGATTCGCCTGGCGCTCGGCGCGGGGCGCGGGCGGTTGATTAGGCAACTGCTCAGCGAAGGCGCGGTGCTTTCGCTCAGCGGCGCCGCGCTCGGGATGTTGTTCGCGCAATGGGGCGCGCGGTTGCTGGCCAGTTTTCTCTCGGTGAACCACAACACCGTGTTTCTCGATTTGAGTATCGATTCCCGTGTGCTGGCGTTTACGGCCGGAGTGTCGATTCTGAGCGGCATGCTGTTCGGTCTTACGCCGGCGTGGAGAGGAACACGGGTGAATCCGCAATGGGCGATGAAGGCGAATGGGCGCAGGATGGTTGAGGGCACACGGTTCGGGATCGGCCACATGCTGGTGGTGGCGCAAGTGGCGCTGTCTCTAGTTCTTGTGACTGGCGCGGCTTTGATGCTGTCGAGCTTCGTCCGGTATGCCGGCTTTGAGCGTAACGGTGTTCTGCTGGTACGCGTGGATCTGCCGAGCGGACGGCGCGGTGGTGTTTTCGAAGAAATGCTGACGCGGCTGCGAGCGCTGCCCGGAGTCAGTTCCGCCAGTACATCGGCTGTGACGCCGATCGACGGAAGCCTGGAGGCCGCCTATTTACATATCGACGGCTACACTTCGAAAGGTGGTGAGGACAACCTGGTTTACCTTAACGAAGTGAGCGACCGGTTCTTTGAAACCCTGAATACGGAGCTGGTGGCGGGGCGCGATTTCAATGCCCACGATACCTTGGAATCGCCGCGGGTAGCCATCATAAACCAAACGATGGCGAAGAAATTCTTTGACGGACAGAACCCCATTGGAAAGCGGTACCGGCCGGAGCGAGGTAAGACTCTGCTGGCGCCGGTTGAGATTGTAGGCGTAGTCAAGGACGCAAAATACACGACGCTGCGGGAGGAGGTTCATGCCACCGCCTACGTCGCCGCGAGCCAGGAAGCGCGGCCGGGGGAATCGATCACCTTCGCGTTGCGGGTTGCCGCGGGCGCGCCAGCGGCAATGATCCCGGCCGCAAAGGCGTCGATCGCCGAGGTCAATCGTGACGCCTCCCTGCAATTCAAGACGCTGGCGCTGCAGGTGGACGAATCGCTGTCCAGGGAGCGGTTGCTGGCGACGCTCTCCGGCTTCTTTGGAGGGCTTGCGCTGGTGCTGGCGATGATCGGGTTGTACGGAGTGATGTCGTATAACGTGGCGCGGCGGCGGAATGAAATCGGGATTCGTATGGCGCTGGGGGCAGAGCAGTGGCGCGTGATGCGCATGGTGCTGGGCGAGGTAACGATGCTGGTCGGCGTAGGCTTAGTGATTGGACTAGCCGCGGCCCTGGCGACCGCGCGTTTCGTCGAAAGCCTTCTTTACGGCGTGAAGGCGAACGATCCCCGTACGCTCGCAGGGGCCGCGGCAACACTGGCCGGGGTGGCCGCGTTGGCCGGGTTTCTTCCGGCGCGGAGAGCTTCGCGGCTGGATCCGATGAACGCCCTGCGCGAGGAGTAAGAGAGATGAAATCTTCTGTATTTATCGCGACGAGTTTGGACGGTTTCATAGCGCGCCTGGACGGCGCCTTGGACTGGCTGCCGGCGGGCGGGGGCGAGCCTCATGGTTACGAAGAGTTTATGGCGACCGTAGATGCCCTGGTGATAGGCCGCAAGACCTACGAGACTGTACTGGGCTTCGATGCGTGGCCTTACGGCAGTAAGCCGGTTATCGTGCTGAGTTCGAGTATGACCGAGTTGAAGGCGCCGGGCGGGGCTGTGTGCAATTTGATGGCTGGTACGCCTTCCGAGATTGTGGAGCGGCTGGACTCGCGGGGGATGAAGCATCTTTACATCGACGGCGGCGTGACGGTACAAGGTTTCTTGCGGGCTGGGCTGATCCAGCGGCTGATTATTACGCGAATACCCGTGCTGCTGGGGAGCGGGATTCCGTTGTTTGGGCCTTTGGCAAAGGACATCCGGCTGGAACATGTGAGTACGAAGTGGTATGCCAGCGGCATGGTGCAGAGCGAGTATTTGGCCAACTACTAGTGAAGGGCGATCACGGGGTCTGGGCCGGATCCCTTCGGAGTGTCAATTACTCTGATGATTTTTCGGTCTGC
>Ga0068863_100007639_pt1 | contig 10573 bp, 11 predicted proteins | sample KBSSwiS62_FD_66596 | JGI IMG/M metagenome (GOLD analysis project Ga0068863, IMG submission 66596) | Switchgrass rhizosphere microbial communities from Kellogg Biological Station, Michigan, USA - KBS Switchgrass S6-2 | ecosystem: Host-associated > Plants > Roots > Rhizosphere > Soil ...
CAATACCGGCAACACTATTGTCCAGTTCTGAGAAGGAGTAGATGATAAGCCCAAGACGGGTAAGCAATGAGACCGCTATTACAAGGAAGCCCATTAAAAAAACCGGTCCGAAGCGATACTGAAATATTTTGCTGAACCGGGATGTTCCTATTTGATCCATCTGCAAAAATAAGCAATCAAAAAAACAGCCGCCAATAGTATTCAGCAGTTCTTATAAAACAACAGGCTGCCGGTTTATTTTTTTATGTCTTGCTGTTATAATTTTCGCGTTCAGGTAGCCCATGGCCAGTGCCAGTGGATAATCTCCAGCCCAATGCACTTCGGTATTCATCATGGCAAAACTTGTGAGCCCTATGAGTGTGTAACCAATCGGTTTTATCCATTTATTTTCGGGATAGTTATCTGCAAGAATACAAACCGTGGTCATCATGGTTGCCAGGTGTCCCGATGGAAATGCATCATAACTGGAAGTATTGTTACCAAATTCTTTAAAAGAAGGAAAAGGTCGCCAACGGCCACCGGGCACGGTTCGTTCAAAAGGGCTTTCCCGGCCGGTTATCCTTTTTACAACCTGCGTAACAATGGCGGCGGAACAAAATCCTTCCATCAAATCACTAGCAGTCTGGAGTGAACGATAATTATTGGCAATTTTTCCCTGCAGCCAGAAGCCACCACCAATGGCAACCCCTATCCACCCTTCACCCAGGTTATAAAAAGCTGAATTAATATTGCGTGGCATTTTGAATAACTTGATATCACCCCCGGTCTTTTTGATGCTGAGCACTACTTTATAATCAGTTTGTGGCTGCCAATGGATATTGCGGCCCATTTGCATAGCGCCGTCAAGCAGCGGCTGATCATAATGGATTAATATAGCAGTTGAACCGGCTACCGCCAGCAAACCCTTCCAGCCATTTTTTTGAAATGGACTTTTGCTGATACCCCAGACATCTTTGGGAAGGTTGCTGATAAAAGCGAATGGCCTTGGCTTTGCGTAAAGATGGCCGGTAGTGGAAACGGAAGGAGCGGGAACCGGCAAGGTTATAACACTGTCGGTTTGCTGTGCCTTCAATGCAGGTGACGACATAATAAAAATTCCGGTTAAATGCAGGGCCAGCAATCTTTTCAGCATCAAATCAGTTGTTTCAAAGTGGTTAATCGCACTAAAATACCATCTTATCACTTTGAAACAAATTAAAAATTAACTCATTTTTAATCTTAACAACTGAACAACCAAATATTAATATCAAAACAAACTTTTGCGACTGCTTCTGCCACCCAGGCCGAGCGCGCCCAGCAATCCGCGGGTAATAACACTGGCAGCGGTGCGGCCAACCTGTTTCACAATAGGGTTGTCAAAAAAACCGGGTTCTGCTTTTGTCTTTTTATCAGTGGCAGCTTCGGCAGATTTGTTAGCGGCATCTTCTAATTTTTGAGTAAGAATTTCGTATGCGCTTTGGCTATCAATTACCTGGTTGTACTTGCTTACCAATTTTGATTTGCCAACGATGGCATCAATTTCGGCATCGCTGAGAATATCCATACGGCTGCGAGGTGCCAGCAGCATGGTATGAACGAGGGGAGTGGGTATGCCTTTTTCATTCAGCATGGTGATAAAGGCTTCCCCGATGCCCATTTGCGTAATTAGATCTTCTGTTTTATAGAAGCTGGTTTCAGGATAGTTTTCCGCAGTTTGTTTAATTACTTTTCTATCGGCCGCAGTAAACGCGCGCAAAGCATGTTGCACTTTCAAACCCAATTGGGCCAGGATGCTGGCCGGTACATCCATCGGGTTCTGCGTACAGAAAAAAATGCCAATGCCTTTGGATCGGATCAGCTTTACAATGGTTTCAATCTGTTGCAGCAAAGCATTACTGGCCTCCTGGAAAATAAGGTGGGCTTCATCAATAAACATAACCAGCTTGGGCTTATCCAGATCTCCCTCTTCCGGGCAACTGGCATACAGTTCAGCCAGCATTTGCAGCATGAACGTAGAAAACAATTTCGGTTTGTCCTGCAAATCGGTCACGCGTAAAATGGAAATCATACCGCGTCCATCATCGGCAATCCGCATCAGGTCGTTTACCTCAAAACTTTTTTCGCCAAAAAAGACATCGGCGCCCTGCTGTTGCAGTTCAATTACTTTCCGCAGTATAGTGCCGCTGCTGGTAGTGGCAATCTTTCCATATGTTTTTTCTATTTCAGCCTTGCCTTCCGCGCTGATGTATTGAAGGACTTTTATGAAATCTTTGAGATCCAGCAAGGGCAATTTATTGTCGTCGCAATATTTAAAAATCATCGCTACCAGTCCCTCCTGGGTATCATTCAAATCAAGAATTTTACTCAGCAGCACAGGCCCGAATTCACTTACGGTAGCGCGTAACCGCGTACCTTTCTGGTTGCTGAGCGTCAGAAATTCTACCGGGTAGGCGGCCGGCTTATAAGCGCCGCCTAATTTTGTATAGCGCTCGGTAATTTTATCGTTTACGGCTCCCGCGGCTCCAATACCGCTTAAGTCTCCTTTTATATCCATCAGTAAAACCGGCACACTGGCGTCGCTCAGGCACTCGCCGATTAATTGAAGCGTTTTGGTTTTACCCGTTCCCGTGGCACCAGCAATCAGGCCATGACGATTCATTGTTTTAAATGGAAGCAGGATATCAGCCCCCGGCACTACTTGTCCATTTAGCATGCCCATTCCAATTTTTGCAGACTCTCCTTTAAAGCTGTATCCTGCTTTTACTGCTTCCAGGAATTTTGCATTATCGGCCATAAATTTTTGTGTGGAAGGTACAGGATCAACCCGATTACAAAGGAAAATTTTATTAACCCGGATATCGCTGTTTTCACCCAGGTGTTGATACCGGCGGCAGCACCAAACATCGTTGTCCGCCCGGACGATACCGTTCGGACGGGTGTCACTTCCTTGTACTGTATCGCTTTACCGGGCACTGCAAATCTTCCCGTTCAAAAAAATGATCAATGCTCAACATTCAATGCTCAACCGAAGGATTGCCGGACATTGATCATTGAGCATTGTTTGTTGAACATTTTCTGAGTCCGCGCGCCCGGCAATCGCTTTACCGTCATAAAACTTTATAATAAAGCGCGTTGTATATATAACCGCAATCCTTAATTTTGAAGCTCATCAAACCCGTGCTTATCGCTCCATGGCGCTCATACACTTTTATCTGCCAAAAACAGTAGCCAGGGCTTTGCGCCTTCCGGCCGATTCGCCGAGGCGGCAGCAAATAAAAGTGCTGAAAAAATTATTGAAGAAAGCAAGGTTTACGGAGTTTGGTCAGCAATATTTGTTCGATGAAATATTGTTCAGCAAGCACCCGGGCAAAAGATTCCAGGAACTGGTACCGGCCAGTAACTACAACAAAATTTATAAAGACTGGTGGCATAAAACGCTGGAGGGTAAACCCGATGTTTGCTGGCCCGATAAAATAAAATACTACGCCCTTAGTTCGGGAACATCTGAATCGGCCAGTAAATATATCCCCGTTACAAAAGACCTGCTGCGCGGCAACCGGATTGTGATGATAAAGCAATTGCTGAGCTTACGAACCTATGAAGATATACCGGTACGGGCGGTAAGTAAAGGATGGCTGATGATCGGCGGAAGTACGTCATTGCAAAAAGGAAGGGGATACTACGCGGGCGATCTGAGCGGCATTACAGCCAAAAAAGTACCATTTTGGTTTTCTCCTTTTTATAAGCCGGGTAAAAAAATTGCCAAAGAAAAAGACTGGACAAAAAAGCTGGAAGAGATTGTTGAAGGCGCACCCAATTGGGACATCGGATTTATTGTAGGCGTGCCGGCATGGATACAACTTTGCATGGAAAATATCATTGCGCGGTACAACCTGCAAAGCATACACGATATCTGGCCGAACCTGGCCTTTTTTGTGCATGGTGGTGTATCATTCGAGCCCTATAAAAAAGGATTTGAAAAACTATTGGCCAAACCGCTTACCTATATCGAAACCTACCTTGCATCAGAAGGTTTTATTGCCTACCAGGATCGGCAGCACGCAAAAGGGATGAAGCTGGTGACCAACGAGCATATCTTCCTGGAGTTTGTTCCTTTTAACGACGATAATTTTGATTCGGAAGGAAATATGATCGATAACCCTGAAGCATTAATGATACATGAGGTAGAAGAAGGAAAGGATTATGCTTTGTTGCTAAGCACCGCCGCCGGCGCCTGGCGTTATTTAATTGGAGATACGGTTAGGTTTACTGACAAAGAACGCTGCGAAATTGTGATTACCGGCAGAACAAAACATTACCTGAGCCTGGTTGGTGAACACCTGAGTGTTGAAAACATGACAAGGGCCGTGCAACTGGCCAGCGAAGATCTGAATATCTCCATTCCTGAATTTACCGTGGCCGGTGTACCCTTCGGCAATTTTTTTGCACACAATTGGTATGTTGCCTGCGATGATAAAGTGGATGCGGCACTGCTGAAAGAAAAAATTGATCACCACCTGAAAGAACTGAACGATGACTATGCTGTTGAAAGAAAAAGTGCGTTGAAAGATATTTCGGTGACAGTATTAAAGGAAAATAGTTTTATGGAATTTATGCAATCATTGGGTAAAGTAGGCGGCCAGCATAAATTCCCGCGGGTACTGAAGGGTAAAATGCTGCAGGACTGGCAGCATTTTATTGCAAACGGAACTTTATAATCTTCATTTAATAGTAAACTTCTTCTTATTTCCCCGGCGCAGGCCTTTTTATTTTATCTTTAAAAAACAATTATAATAACAATTATAATATAGAATGGGAGAAGCACTGATAGTAGGATGTATTCTTGGGTTTTTCCTGGTGATATCGGTAGGGCCTGTTATTTTTACTATTATCAAACAAAGCCTCAACAATGGCATAAAAGGAGGCTTTAGTTTTGTGGCAGGCGTGTGGTTGAGCGATATCATACTGGTAATAGTCAGCAATCTTTTTTCAGTATTGGTAGCCGATATACTCGAGTATAAAAAGGCCATTGGTTATGCCGGAAGCATTTTCCTGATAAGCATGGGAGCGTACTATTTGTTTTTAAAAAAAGTGACCTTGCGCACCGACGCTGCAGGAAAAGAACTCCGTTTCCGCAAAAGAGACGCTGCAAAAATTTTTATTTCAGGGTTTTTAATCAATACGCTTAATCCCGTATTGCTGCTTACCTGGTTCCTGTACGCACTGGGGTTTTCTGTAAAATACGATATCAATCAGCGTGTGGTTATTTTTTCTGTCTGCTTGCTGATTAATATTGGCGCCGATATTTTAAAGGTGCTGCTGGCAGAAAAGCTGCGAACCAAACTTACTATTCATAATATATCCGTTATTAACAAAATAGCAGGCACCATCCTGATTGTGTTTGGCAGTTTCTTGTTGTACGAAACCATCTTCCATATTGATCGTTTAAAACCGATTCTCAGGGCCTGATACCGCTACTGCATCAACAACGCCTGTTTAACAAAAAGAACACGCAATTGTAAAGCAACCGGCGTAATTTACTTCACCATGCCGAAATTTTTACTCCTGATATTGATGCTGACCCTCTCCGTGAAAATTTTTTCGCAGGCCAGCGATTTCATTGTTGTGAAAAAAAGAAATAACCGGACTGTTAAAACTTTTTTTCCGGGGCTGCCCATCTCGTTTGAAACGGTTGATAAAAGACAGGCCAGCGGAACAATTGAAGCCATCAGGAACGATAGTATTTTTGTAAAAGAGTGGGACATCAGGCCCATGCTGAACAGTTTTGGCATACCGGTCGTAGACACCGTGGGAGCTTATCTCAGCGGTTTTCATTATAAGGAAATAGGAAAAGTAGATATATCAGACAGAATGAAATTTCAGCAGGTTACAATAGGGCGTCTTTTAGTCATTGGCGGCAGTGGCTATATTTTACTGAATGTTATTAATGGGGCCATTCAGCATGAATCTGTTACCGGGTCTAAAAACCTTACCAGCCTGGGCATTGCCGCAGGTGCGGTGGGCGCCGGTCTGCTGGCAAATTATATAGCAAAACATAGAAATAAATATCATGTTGAATACGTTCACATGAACGAGGTTAAAAAATTGCGGGGCTTTTAGACGCTAATAAGCGCGAATTAACGCGAATCAGCGCTAACCAGGAACCTTGTAATTTTGCGACCGGATAACGTATTAAGATTAGGACGGCTATTGTTTTGTAACAGTTCATTCTTTTTTGATATTCGCGCCTATTCGCGTTTATTGTATTTAATAATTCGCGTTATTCGCGTATAGTTTTTCTGCATGGCTAGCTCCGGAAATGGATTACTGTTAAGAATCTGGCGAATCACCAAGCGTGTTTTCCTTATCTTATTCATTGCCCAATTTGTATATATACTTCTGTTAAAATGGATAAATCCGCCTGTTACTCTTACCCAATTGGGTAGCTGGGTAAGCGGACATGGGTTAAAACGGTCTTATATAAGCGCAGGCCGTATGTCGGAGAATGCAAAACTGGCTGTGATTGCTTCAGAGGACCAATTGTTTGCGGATCACAATGGCTTCGATTTTAAATCGATTGAAAAAGCCATGAAGCACAACAGCAAAAGCAAATCACTGCACGGCGCCTCAACCATCAGTCAGCAAACGGCCAAAAATGTTTTTTTATGGCAGGGCCGAAGCTGGTTCCGCAAAGCCCTCGAAACCTATTTTACCTTTATGATTGAGTTAATATGGGGCAAAAAAAGAATACTGGAAGTGTATATGAATGTGGCAGAAATGGGTAACGGTATATTTGGCATAGAAGCCGCCGCACAAAATAATTTTAAAAAGCCCGCCCTGCGTTTATCCGAGCAGGAAGCGGCCATGATTGCTGCCTGTCTTCCCAATCCAAAAAAATATACCATCCGGCCACTGTCGAGGCCCGTAGCCATACGCTATCCATGGATTGTGCGGCAATTGAATAATCTTTCCGGTGATGAGGATCTTGATAAGATTGTGGGAAATAGCTATGCGGAAAAGTCATCAAGGAAGTAAACCCGTGATGCGAAATGTTCAATGATCAATACTCAATGATCAATAAGCAACCTGGCGAATGAACATTGAGTATTGAGCGTTGATTATTGTAAGTTATTTAATGGATGAGGAGTTTATCCACCGCATTGATGGCTCTTTGAAGCCGCTCTTCGTAATTTCCATAGATATCCACCCAGGGCGTTTTTTGATGGATCATAATTTCTTTGTAGATATTATATAATTTTTCTCTTCGTTCCAGATCAGGATATTCCCTCAGTTCATCTTTTACCCAGGGCAGATCAACATTGCAGAGCAGGTACAAATCGTATTTTCTTTGCTCAACCTGGTTAAGTATCCAGGAATGTACCTTGCCAAAAACAAATTTGCACCATACCTGCATCACATACATTTCGGTATCGATGAAGAGTAATGGCGTCTGCCGGGAAGAGGGTGCAGACGGAAGGGACTGTTCTGTTTCTTTAATATATTTTTCTTCTAATGCTACCTGGCCTTTGGCGATAGTCAGCAATGAATCGTAGGTATAATCGGTGCCATGCTCCAGCAGGTATTCGCGTGCATATTCGGGGCACCATCGGGTATGGTAATGATTGGCGAGCTTTTCGCAGAGGGTGCTTTTCCCGGTTGACTCAGGCCCTATTACAACAATTTTTTTCATGCAGCGATCATGCTGTTTTTAACTTTCTTTCTCCAGGTTATAAGGCCCATGATGGCCAGTACCAGGAATACAAGGTATTGAACGCTGGTGAATACAGCATGTTTGTAAAAGTACAGTGGAATAGATGCAAAATTGGTAATGATCCACCAAACCCAGTTTTCTACTTTTTTTCTTGCCATTTGCCACATGCCAGTGTAGGCTGCTGCGGAAGCAAATGAATCTCCCCAGGGAACGGAACTGTTGGTATATTTTTTCAAAATAAAAAAAAGCAATCCCCAGCTTATGAAAAAGAAAGCTATACTGACAGACCAATCTTTCCTGTTGTTAAACGTAATGGGCAATTCTTTACCATCTTTTTTTCTTGTCCATACCCACCAACCATAAATACTCATTACAGTATAATAGAAATTCAGACTGCCTTCGGCGTACAGGTTCCACCATTGAAAACAGAACCAGGTGTACATTACCGTATTAATAATACCAGTGGGATATACCCATATATTTTCTTTTCTTGAAAAAAGTACACTCGCTATCCCGAAAAAAACGGCCAGGTATTCGGGCCAGCTCGTATTTTTTAGCCCTTCGGTAAACTCCTTTAATATTTCCTGCAATTTTTTTGTGTTGGTTAATCAAAGATAGCCGTCCGCACTCAAAAGCTATACGTTTACAATTATTTGATTTTGCGAACCGGCAAATCTTCGTAGCTTTTAGGTCCTTATTTTTTTTTCATTAAAATCAATACAACATGACTGTAAAAGAAATTGCCAGTCGCCTCGCAGATTTATGCAGGCAAGGCAAATATGAAGCCGCTCAGAAAGAACTATACAGTAAAGATGCGGTAAGTATAGAACCGGAGGGATCGCCTGGTTTGCAAACGGTGGAAGGACTGGATGCTATCGTTGAAAAGGGACACCAGTTTCAGGCTATGATTGAACAGGTACATAGTAGTACGGTGAGCGACCCCATTATCGCAGGTAATATGTTTGCGGTTGCTGCTGTACTGGATCTTACGTTGAAGGGCATGGGACGCGTGCCCATGGAAGAACTGGCTGTATATGAGGTACAGGATGGAAAAGTGGTAAAAGAGCAATTCTTCTACAACACCAAATAGCTACTGATTATGCTGGCGGTTAGTTGATGAATGCAGTATGCAGAAAAAGCCGCAGATTCGCAGATTACCATGCGGATAATCTGCGAATCTGCGGCTAAGAAATAAAAAGCGCCTGTATGGGCGCTTTTATTTTATATCGTTGCAATTAAAAATTATTCTGCTTCGGCTACCACTTCCTTTACTTCAGGTATCATGCGTTTCATCATACCTTCAATGCCAGCTTTCAGTGTAATCATGGAAGAGGGACAACCACTACAGCTTCCCTGCAGCATCAGGTTTACTACCCCTTCATCATAACTTTTAAACTGTATAGCGCCGCCATCCATTTCAACGGCAGGCTTTACATAATTTTCCAGCAATTCTTTGATGCGTTTTACCACATCATCATCATCCGCCGCAACGGTATTGCTGCTTTCCTGTTTCATCTCTGCTATTTCATCTTCATTCACCACGATCTTTCCTTCTTCCAGGTATTCCTTCAGGAACTGCCGGATGGAAGGTATCACATCGCTCCATTCTGTTTCGGGCGTTTTTGTCAGGGTAACAAAATTGCTGGCTATAAACACCGCTTTAATAAAAGGGAAGCCAAATAATTCTGTTGCAAGTGGTGATGGCTTGGCACTTTCTATCTCCTGGAAATCGATACTCTTCCCGGGGTATAAAAGCTTATTGGCTACAAACTTCATCGTTTCCGGGTTCGGCGTCATTTCTGTATAGATGCTTATCACCGGGCTGCCTGTTTTAATCATACATTCAATTTGATATACAAAAATAACAATAAAATGCCAGTATGGTTATAAAACACCGGATCAATGGCTGCAATCTTCTGCATGCGCGTGGTTATGAACCCGGCAAAAACGATAGTTGAGGTAATGAGCGCTGATAATGGCCATTACCGCCGGAACCAGGAACAAAAGATGGAAGCCATGCCAAACCTGTTTCGCGAACAGGAAGAGAATACCGATGCTAAAAATCGTCAGGGGTAAAAACCGGTGATGGTGTTTCCTGAAACCATGGCTTAAGGCATAAGCGCCTACCAGAAAGGCCAGCGCAATCATACCGTATTCGAAAAGGGTGTTTGTGATAATATCAAAACCAAAAATAGGAAAGCTGGTCAGCAGCAACGGAAGTACGGCGCAATGCACAGCACAGGCTACAGAAGCCGTGATGCCCAGGGCGTCCCAGTTTATTTTCAAGCGCATAAATGCAAATATAGCCCATAAATGCAACTGGGTTGCAACAAAATGTATAAAATTTTAAGAAGCTGTTTAAATTCATGTTTTGAAAACACCGGTAGCGTTTCAAAAGTGTACAGCAGCCCTTGAACCACAGAGATTCATAGGTACATAGGAGTGACATAGGCTTTCTATGTGTTTTTCTATGTATCTATGTGCCTATTGTGGTAAAAAATATCTGTATACGAATTCTATACAATCGAATTTAAACAGCTTCTAAGATAATTGGCCGGCCTATTTCTGGGCATGGCTGCAATAAAATCGACAAATGGACCGCAATCTTATAATTAACTTTGCGCCCTGATGAAAAAGAAAACATTGATTTATATTGGTTTTTTTATCCTGTTGTTTACGGGGTTTTACTACGGCTTAAAAATGACCATCCCGGGCTATGGCGAGGTAAAAATGCCGGTATTGAGCTATGTGCAGCCATTTTCTTTTATTAACCAGTATAACCAGGTGATTACGCAGAAAGATGTGGCGGGAAAAGTCTACCTGGCTGAATATTTTTTTACTACCTGCAAGGGCATTTGTCCCAAGATGAACAATAACATGAAG
>Ga0068863_100007642_pt1 | contig 10572 bp, 9 predicted proteins | sample KBSSwiS62_FD_66596 | JGI IMG/M metagenome (GOLD analysis project Ga0068863, IMG submission 66596) | Switchgrass rhizosphere microbial communities from Kellogg Biological Station, Michigan, USA - KBS Switchgrass S6-2 | ecosystem: Host-associated > Plants > Roots > Rhizosphere > Soil ...
CGATCGTAGCTATCGGCGACGCCGTAGCGCGCCTGATTCTGCTGCGCCACCAGGCGTTCGCGCCGGGCCTGGAGCTGCTCGATCGCGACTGTCTCGATCATGTGCCCCTGCCGGGCCATCAAAATCTCGACACGCTGCTGGGCTTCGCCCACGCGCACGCGGAGTCGTGAGATTGGAACGTCGTATCCGGCATAGCTGTGCGTCGCCGCCTGCCGCGCTCTGACGAAGGCTTCGTATTTCTGATGGAGTGCATCGACTTCTGTATTCAATTCGTTCAGGTGCACGTATGCCGCGGTCAGGCGCTCCTGGTATTCGTTTTCCATACGCCAGGCGAGCGCACCACGCAGGCGTGCTGCGCGTTCCCGAAGTGCGAGAGATTCCGGGCTCTCAGAATTGCTGAGCTGCTTGTCGATTTGTGCAATTCGCTCGAGGGCGATCCGTTCCTCCGTAGTCGCCATCTGCTCGGGCCGAGGGGCAGTCAACAGCGTCTTCAGGTGCCTCGCCAGCTGTGCACGCTGTTCGAGTCGCAAGCGCATCCGCACGTCCAGCTCCTGGAACTGCGCGTCAACCCCCGGCAGCAGTGGTTCGTAGTTTTGTCCTCGCAGTTCGACGAGTTCGTCAAAAGCATCGAGGCTGGTTTTCCAACCGATGAGCTTCGATTGCAGTTCCTCGAGATCGAGGTAGTTCTGCAGCGCTGTCTGAAAGTCGTGGGACGCCATCAACTCCATCAGGTAATACGTCTCGGGCGCTTCGGGAAGGCTGCGCAAGCGGATGACCCACGTCGCATCCTCCCGGCTCTCCTCGCGGATGAGGGCCTTCAGAAATCGTCCTTCTCTGATGCTGCGGATCGATGCGTCAACTCTATTGATCTGGTTGCTGTACGCCTCGAGCGCCTTCCCGTACAGAATGGCGGCGCGGCCGTGCAGATTCAGGCTGGCATAGGCATGCGGCAAGGCGAGCATGGCTTCCTGGACCGCGGCGTCTGTCGGTTCACGCTCTGCGAGCATGCCCCACGGAACGACCGCACGGTCATACTGCTTTGCCGAATCCTCGGCAAATCCAGCGCGCAGCAAAGCCTGATTCGAGAATGGTCCTTCCAGCAGAACGCGGTCCCAGGCTTGTCTGGCGCGATCAAAATTGCCTGATTCGAACAGGATGGTGCCAAGTACGAGATTGGTCTTGTCACGGATTGCAAGACCGGCGCGATCGGTGGCCGGCAGCTGCCCGGCCTTGTCGAGTTGCGCGATCGCTTCCTGTTGCCGATTGTCCTGAAGCAGAGCGATGCCGAGGTTATACGCAACGAACCCCGACAAGCTCTCGTCGCTGTGTACCTGCTGAAGCACCGTGACGGCCTCGCTCGGCCGCCCGGTCGCCAAATAGACGTTCGCGCGCAGGAACTCGACGTCGTCCTGTATCTCTGCGGGCACTGTCCCCTGGATGCGTCCAAGCGCATTCAGCGCGTCGTCGAGCTGACCTTTCTGAAAGTGAATGCGAGCGAGTCTGAACGCAGCTTCGTTTCGCACGGCTTCATCGACGGCGCCCTCGAGCACGGCCTTGATGGCGCGGCCTGCGCGGTGGTGCATGCGGTAGTTCAGCTCGAAATCACCTACGTCGAATTCGGCATCGTTGATGTGATAGTGCAACGAATCGAGCTCGGGCTGATCGAGACCTCGGTACATCGCGAGCTCGGTGTCGAGCCGCTGGAGTGCATCGAAATACTGTCCCTGTAACGCGTGAAAGAGCGCCTCACCGAAATAGAGATCTTTCAGGTCGGTGGCTGTGGCCGGACCCGCGGCAAGTCCGATGGCCAGACCGAGTGCGATGAGCTGGCGTGCGACTCGCATTGTTTACCATTCCCCGAGCGCGATCGGAGGGCTGGCGGAACCCGGGCCGGCAAGCGTGAAGCCGACCATCTTGGGTTTTACTTCCTTGCGGACGGTAAAGCGTTCGGTGCGAGTGAAGTCGGCGCCGCCCTCAGCTTTGCCGTCGACAAGCACCTCGAGCTGATGATCGCCGGTCGATACGTTGCCGACGTAGAGCCGTTGCACACCGCCTTTTCGAAACGCCTCGAGTTCCTTAGCGCTGTAGATGTGGTGCGCGACGAGCTGTCCGTCGATCTGAAGCCGCACGGCGTCGAGCCGCATCTGGTCGCCCTTGGCGAGCGAAATGAAGATCGCGACCTGTGTCCCTGAGGGATAGAGCAGTTTTTCCTCGAGCTGGTTCAGGTCCGCCGCAATGCTGAGGACGTCGGACTTGACCTCTTGAACCTGTTCATCGAGGCCTTGCGCGGTATTGGCTTGTTGCGCGAGAACAGCCGTGGGTGCCAAGACAAAGACAGCAATCAAGATCCATTGAACGCATTTGCACCTGGCCTGGGCAGTCATTCATTCCCTCCATGGGTAATCTGAGACCGTTGGTCCAGTGCACTCCGCCTTCCAGCGGGGCTTACTGGTTGATTCTGCGAGATGTGGGTCGAGCGTGTCGCTTGTGGGGTGGTTCCAGATAAAGCAACTATGTTGACACCCGACAAAGATATGACACGGGGAATTGGCGACGGCCTGCCGGATCCCTCACCCGCCCCTTCGGGGCACCCTCTCCCGAGGGGAGAGGGACAACCCGCACGCCTGTCCTTCTCCCCCCGGGAGAAGGTGGCCCGAAGGGCCGGATGAGGGATCCGACAGGCCATTTTTAATTCCCGGACGCCTTCCCCACGATGTACACATGCTTGTTGCGAATCTGATTGTCCGCGACATCCGAAAGGAGTTCGCGGAGGGGAGTTCGAGTCTGTGTTTGCGGCTTGTCGCCAATCCATGAAGCCTGAAATGTGAATCCGCCAGCCTCCTGGTTCAACAATCGCAGTGCACGTGCGAGCCCTTCCAGTACGCATGGATCGAGATTCCAGGTATCCGCGTCCGCATCGGAATCGGCGCTCATCAGAGAGCACGCGCATCCTCCGTCTACAGACAGGTGCAAAGAGCCGGGGTGTGGATAGCGGCGTTTCTCAACACACAAGCCGGAGGCTTGCGACAGTCTTTCCGGACTGATCTTGTCTGGAACCGCGGGCACCATGAAAACTCGAAGACACATAATTCAATCCAGACAGGCAAATTTCTTAACAGCGCCTGCAACAGGATTACTGTACTTCGGGGACACAAACGGTGATGCACGCTAATAGCGTTTGGAGGCTAGTTCCACTTCTTGAGTTGGGGCCACAATACCTTGAGATCGCGCTTGATTCGACGGCAGAGGAAGATGTCGTAACGCTCATCAAGACGAGAGTAGGGATGCTGCGCGCGGCCGGCCACCTCAACGCTTTCGAAAACCTCACGGTCGCCGCTTCCATCGCTCCCGAGAACAATAACCGTATCGCCTTGAAAATCTCGCGGTCCCCACAGCCAATAGTTCTGATGACTGCCGATGGCTTTGGGCAGTCCATACCTCGGCCCGAAGAAGTCGATCGCACCCGCCTCGCCGTAGTTATTCGCAAAGATCGCGGTGCGCGACCGCTCCTCTGGCGGTAGGAGGTTGTAGATTCGCGCGACTTCGCGAGTCATTTCTTCCCAACCGAATTCATCGGCGAAATATTGAGGAAGCGGACCTGTTGCCTGATTCTCGGCGCGAATGGGCTCGATGCCGATCGAATGCTGGTACTGGATGAACGCCTCGGGGCTTAGTATCGGTGACGACAGCGGGACCAGCACCGCTGTAACAGCGAGAATCAAAGCGGCATACGTGAGTCTGACCCAACGCCAGCGGTTTTGAGTTGCAGTTTGGAACGCGACGGCGCCGGTTGCCAGTAGCATCGGATAGGCAGGCGCCAGATAATAGTTCTTTCCGCCGAGAGCGATAAAGAGAACGAGCATCACGCCATACGTCCACCCCAATAGACGATAACGGCTTCCTCGACGCGCACAGAACAGCCATGCCAGGCCCGTGATCCAAAGTGGCAGTAGAACGGGATTCAAGATCCGGGCCTGATCTGCGATGAAAGACAGCGGGCCACGAACCACATCGCGCCCGCTTTGACGAACATTGTTCATCAGTTCGAGGAACGGAAATCCATGCCGAACCAGCCAGAGGAGGTTGGGTAGAAAGATTAATAGTCCAGCGGCCGCGCCGAACCAGAGCCATCGGCTTCTCAAGGCATGGCGTTCGCGCGTCGCGAGGAGTCCCACGAATACACCGCAGGCAAAGAACGCCACGGAATATTTGTTTTCCATGCCAATGCCCATCAGGACGCCGAACCAGAGCCAATACTGTCTTTGATTGGTGTTGATAGCTCGGACGATACACCAGGCACCCCCCATCCAGATCAGCGGCTCGAACGCGTTCATCGTCATCCAGTGATGCATGATGAGATACACGGGGACAACGGCTACAGCCAGCGCGGACATCGCTTGAGCAAAACGCTGCCCTCCGAATTCTTTCGTCAGTTTGCCGGTTAACACGACGAGCGCGGCGCCTGCGAGCGCGGGCAGGAAGCGAAGCCCGAGCAGGGATTCACCAAAGCCGCGGCGGGCTATCCAGACGATCAGCGCGATCAGTGGAGGTTGATCCACATAGCCCCAATCCAGGTGCTCCGCGCAGGCGAGATAGTAGAGTTCGTCTCGAAAGATGCCGTATCGGCCAGCCGTCAGAAGATGGAAGAGCAGCTTCGCGGCAGCGATCGACAGCACAATCGCGAATCCCGAGACCCGCGGTTCGACTGCACGACGGTGTGGCGTGGTGTTGGATTGGGAAAGCATCGCGCAGATTATAGCGGCGGTGAGGATCCCTCACCCGGCCCTTCGGGCCACCCTCTCCCGGTGGGAGAGGGAATGACCGGCAAGCTGTCCTTGTCCCACCGGGAGAAGGTGGCCCGAAGGGCCGGATGAGGGATCCTCAAAACCCACGCACGCATCACTTCGAACCGCGCTACCATCCTTGGCATGGTTCGTCTATTCACCATTACAACTACGGTGTCCTTCCTTCTGGTGCTGTGGGCTTCCGCCCAACAACCGACACTTCCAATCCAGGATGGGCAACTCATTCCTTTGTGGTCCGGCGCACCGCCGGGAGCCCTCGGCGCTGAGGATCGCGACATTCCCGCCGTCACCGTATTCCTGCCGCGCACGGTCGGGGCAAATACTCCCGCCGTCATCATCTGTCCGGGTGGCGGTTACACAAACCTCGCGAGCAATCATGAAGGCCGCCAGGTGGCGAACTATTTCAACTCGCTGGGTGTCGCGGCCTTTGTGCTGCGTTACCGGTTGGGGCCGCGCTATCACCATCCCATTGAGTTGGGAGACGCACAACGAGCGATTCGGACATTGCGCTCACACGCATCGGAATGGCGTCTCGATCCAGCGCGCATTGGCATCATGGGATTTTCGGCTGGAGGTCACCTCGCAACGACAGCCAGCACGCAGTTCGATACCGGTAACTCCGCCGCTGCAGACACAGTCGATCGCGCGGGCAGCCGCCCCGACTTCACGATTCTTGGCTATCCCGTGATTTCGATGGTCGAGCCCTGGACACACCAGGGATCGAAGACCAACCTTCTCGGCAACAACCCGGATCCGGAACTGGCAGGAAGCCTGTCCGGAGAGTTGAGGGTCACCAAAGACACGCCGCCGACTTTCATTTTCCACACGAACGCCGATACGGCGGTACCCGCAGAGAACAGCGTTTATTACTATCTCGCGCTGCGGAAATCCGGTGTTCCTGCTGAAATGCATATCTTCGAGAAAGGACCTCACGGTGTTGGCCTCGCCAACGACGACCCCGCACTTTCCGAATGGTCGAAGCTACTTTCCAACTGGCTGCGCGTGAGGGGAATTGTGAAGTAGCAGAGTTTTGACTCAAAACTCTAGATCCAACTTTTCCGGTAACCTTTGCCCTTCAACCTGGGACTTATCGTTAGCAGGAGTAGAGGATTTAACGGCGCGACGCGTTAAGCGTCTGGTCTGGCTACCTCGGCGGAAGAGGGGAGTTTCCAGAGAACCCGCTTGAGTGGTCCCGCAGTCGCCAATCCGAGGAGTGCGCCGGCGACTGCGTTGCCGAGGAGTTGCAACATGACTTCTTCCGCCCCAATGTTCATTGCCAACCTGCTGACAACCGTAGAAACCGGAAGAGAAAACAACCCGCTGAAGTACGCACCGATTGCACAGACGATGACCCAGTGAATCCTTCGCACGTCGCTTTGTCGAAACGCCGACCACTGAAGCAACCCGACCGCTGTTCCGACCAGTGCGGCAAGAAGCGCCATTGCGGGCAGCAGCGCCCAGGTCTGCCACCGGTTGAGGAAGAAAGGCCCAAGCGAGGACATGGAAAGCACGGCCGAAAGCCAGTTGGATACCAGCGTACCGATGACACCCCCAACTGCCGTGACGAACACCCACCGCCACCGATCACAAAAGCGGCTCGTCAGAACGTAAGACTGAAAGAAGCCAAGGCCGAGCCAGAGGGGAAGACCTGCAAGCGCCCACCGAGGGTCCAGCCCCCATTGTTCAAAAACCCCCGAAGTCCTGAGCGCCAGGGCGACCATCGATCCGGCGCCGAGTCCCAGAGCACACGCCAAAACCCAGCGCAGCCGGAAATACCATTTCAGGTAGTCACCGGTGGTCGAGGTTAGCAATTCAAACGCCGAGAAAAGGAAGTCGGGAATGATGCGGAACCACAGCGTTGCAATGCCCAGATAGCCGCGCTTCTGAAAGGCATCGCGGAGCATGTCTCGAAAGGCCTGTTCGACGGAATCTCCCAATTCGTTCACGAAACTGGACGGATAAAGCCACATGAGCCATCGATAACAACGGATCGACCAGAGTCCGGGTTGCGCTTTTATCGTGTTCATATGGCTTTGGGGTTGATGATGCGGTGATCGCGTGCATAACGCAACAGAACGGAGAGCCGCTCCGATTCCGCGGCCAGCACTTTGCGGCCAAGCGCGCTGAGGCGGTAGTAGCGTCGCCGCTCGTCGTCGAGCTTTGGATCGGGGCGATTTGCGGATTCTTCGATCAAGCGGGATGTGAGAAGGCGCTTGATTGAAGTGTAGAGCGTTCCCGGCCCGAACGTCGTCGAGCCGCCGGTGATCTCTTCCACGTCGGACATGATTCCGTAACCGTGACGCTCGCCGTCGGCGAGTACGAGCAGGATGTGAAGGTCTGCGTGGTTCAATGGGAGAAATTCTTTGGCCATGTGCCTCCTAGATCTAGATACGATCTACTATATCTAATATCGATATAATAGGTCGAATCTAGATCCATGTCAACCCATCACCCCTCCTGGCCAGGAGGGGTGGCTGCGGCATCAAGAAAAAAGTCGCGATAGCATCCTTAACGCCGCAGACGGGGTGGTTGTTCAAGCAAATCTCCTGAACAACCACCCCGGCGCTTCGCGCCACCCCTCCTGGCCAGGAGGGGCCATGCGCCTATACGCCGATCGCAGACAGCACAATTCGTCCGTCGCGTTGCGGTGGGCACCAGAAATAGCCCCCGGTAACGGGCCGTGTGAACGCGAACAGTCCATCGACAACCCCATCGTCGAGCCCGACCATTCTGTTCAGCACTCGTTCAAACCGATCGAGCGACTCTCCGAACGCGAGAAAGTAGAGCCCGTGCCGGCCCTGTTCGCTCCACGGCATGGATCGACGCAGCATGAACGCCGGCGGATCAAAACTTTCCTGAGCCGAGCGGCGGACGTGTGCAGAGGCAGGCGCGTCGGGGATCTCTTCATTGTTTTCGAAGCGACGACCAATCGTGTGATCGCGGTGCAGAATATCGAGTGCCATGAACTGACTGAGATCGTGTACCCATCGTTGCACGGCCGCGAAACTTGAACCCTCGAGATGCCCACTCGCAACGATCGCCGCTTCACGGGCAGCGTCGGCCTTGGGGTTTTCCGTTCCGTCTTCGTATCCGCTGAGATCGAAACCTTTGCGATAAATGAACGTGCTGACCTCATCGACTAAGGCGAAATCCTTACCGAGCAGTTTCTCAATGGAGCGAGACGTGTCGAAGCAATCCGATAGCGAAGATTCGCGTACCCAGACCCAGAGCGCATTTTGCGTTGACGGCGTTTCGACGCCTTTCCCGGCCAAGCCCGGAAAGGAGCGGAGCCCGCTGATCGATGCGCCGAGCGCTGAAACGAGGGAAAGACCGAGACCGATCACACAGGAAGGCGATGCTTCGTCGGCGAGTTTGCGGATCGCGCGGTGGGGATCGGCACCAAATCTGAGATCAAATGTGAGATGACGCCCAACGGCTGGGACCGGTTCGAGAATACCGTTTTGTGGTTCCATAGGGAGACCAGCTTAGCAGACGAGAGAAGGACCGCGAGCCCTGGGGATGCTGTGGAAGAAATTGAAAATTGGACTCGTCCAATTTTCAATTTCTTCTCTCTTTCTCTCTCACTGAGAGGCAGATGGGAGGTTCTCAATCCACTTCCGAACCAGTTCGGTGGCTTCTTCATCGGGAATCGCTGTCCCGAGCGGCGGCATCTGGGACGACGGCCGTCGCGATCGCATCCGATAAAACAAGGTGCTGCGCTCAGGTGCGCCGGGCACGACGATGCGCGAGCTGTCCTCGGGGATTCCCGGCATCACGTATCGTCCAGAAGCATTGACGGCAGTGGCGTGCGCACGCTCGGGGACACCGTCCTTGGAGTCGTGAAGCAGCACAAGTCCCAGGCGATCGAGCGGGACGCGATCGTTGTGACACCCGCCACAATTCGACGAGAGATACCCCAGCGCTGCGCGCGCTATGGGATCACGTTCCCGAATTCGTGGCGGATTGGTCGTGAGATCCGCACGGGCTGGGAAAAGCAAGTCCTGGTCTACAAGCGTCCGGATCGTGACCGCATTTGCCGGAAGCGGCTCCGCGTGCGGCGCCAGCGGATCGCGATCATCCGACAGTTGCAGCGCGTTGAAGCCAAGCACGACTGCCGGTGAGGATTGGTGACACGAAACGCAGTCTTCTCGCGCGGGTATCGAATGTTTCTTCCCACGACCGATCTCCGCAACATTGGCGATGCCGTTATCCGGCGCCAGTGCTGCGTCGGTTTGATTTTCATTCCACACGTAGGTCGCAAAGAGCCAATCACTCTCTGCGGTCTTCCAGATCATCCGCGTTTCCACTTTGCGGCCATTCCACGAAAACTGCTTCCATAACTTCGTGCCCACCGGGAAGCGCCACGCATCGACATCCGAGACATCGACCTTCGCGCCTTCCGGCAGACGGATCCACCGCGACTTCTTTGCACCATCCGTCCACAGAGGGTATTGCGGCACGAAAAAGACATTGCGTGCGTCGATCGCACCGCTCGAATCGTAGAGTCCCGTCTCCGACAACCGAGCCGGAGCCAAAACTTTCTTGTCGTCCGTTGCTGCGCCGGTCATGACGCAGGCGGCCCACAAGACGTAAGGAAGAATCAAAAGTGCGATCAGCGCTACGCGTCGCATTACTCACTCTCCGGCGGATCGATTGGCTGCGGCACGCGATTGCGAATTGCAGGAATCGACTGCAGGAACGCGAAGACCGCGCGCAGATCTTCATCGGTGGCATTGCGGTACATGGGATACGGCATCGGCGGAAGGATCGGACGGCCCTGACCTTCATGGCGTCCGGTTCTCAACGCTCGGATGAAGGTTTCGTCTGTCCATTTCCCGAGGCCGGTCTCGGGATCCGGCGTGAGATTTGCCGTGAAGCTGACGCCCCAGGCGCCGCTGAAGGCGGTATTTGTCCCAGCCCCTACCCATTCCCATGGGCCCTTCTGCCGCGTCACTGCCGGCATGACCATGTCCTGCGGATGTCCCGACAGCATGCGTGTCATGTCAGGCTCAGGGCCCTGCGGTCCCATTTTCCACGGGGTGTGGCAATCGTTGCAGGCCATGATCTTTACCAGGTAAGCGCCTCGCTCAACCTTTGAATTGGCGTTCTGGACGGGTACAGGCTGACGGGTTTCGGTAGATTGGAAAGCCCTCACCCGCCGCTTCGCGGCACCCTCTCCCGGGGGGAGAGGGTGGCTGAGGACCACGCCCGTCAAAGTGACCACCGCTGCAGCAAGTGAGAGAATCGAACGTTTTTTCATGGAACCTCCTTCGGTTTCGTTACTGCAGGCAGGCTAACAATTCCCGAAAGAGCCGGTTCCTTAACCTTCCCTAGACATTCCCTAAAATTTCCCTAAGACTGTGCTTCGTGACTGCAAAACCTCTCTTCTCGGACGAACTCGTGGCATTCATCGAGTCGGGACTCTCGATTAACGTCGGGAGCCGCGACAGCGAACTTGAACCGGACGGTGTTGTCGCGTGGGCAGCGCGAGTTCACGACGATCGCACGCAGTTAACGATCTATTTGCATAAACAGGCGGCGGAGGCGATGGTCCGGAACCTTCGCGTCCACCCCGAGTTTGCAGTACTGCTCGAGCGGCCGACCACTCACCGCGGCTGCCAGGTCAAGGGGCGTTTTATCTCGACACGTCCCGCAAAGCCGTCGGAACGCGCGGTGGTTGAGAGGCAAGCCGAGAGTTTCTGCGCGGATTTGGAGGGCATCGGAATTCCGCGCGCCCTTTCGAGTTGCGCGGAGATCTGGCCCTGTG
>Ga0068863_100007644_pt1 | contig 10571 bp, 10 predicted proteins | sample KBSSwiS62_FD_66596 | JGI IMG/M metagenome (GOLD analysis project Ga0068863, IMG submission 66596) | Switchgrass rhizosphere microbial communities from Kellogg Biological Station, Michigan, USA - KBS Switchgrass S6-2 | ecosystem: Host-associated > Plants > Roots > Rhizosphere > Soil ...
TCCGAGAACAGGATGCCGTTGTTCGCCACGATGCCCACCGGATAACCCCAGATGCGCGCGAAGCCGGTGACGAGCGTCGTGCCGTAACGGGCCTTGAACTCGTCCAGCTCGCTGCCGTCGACCACCCGCGCGACGACTTCGCGCACGTCGTACGGCTTTTTGATGTCCGCGCTGATGACGCCGTAAAGCTCCTGCGCGTCGAATTTCGGCGCCACCGGCTCGCGGACGTCGACTTCGACCTGCTTCGGGCGATTGAGATTGCCGACGATGCGCCGGGCGATGGCGAGCGCGTGATGGTCGTCGAGGGCGAAGTGATCGGCAACGCCGGATACGCGAGTGTGCACGTCTGCGCCGCCCAGTTCCTCCGCCGACACGATCTCGCCGGTCGCCGCTTTGACGAGGGGCGGTCCGCCCAGGAAGATCGTCCCCTGCTCCTTCACGATGACCGACTCGTCGGACATCGCCGGCACGTAAGCGCCGCCGGCGGTGCACGAACCCATGACGACGGCGATTTGCGGGATCCCTTCCGCCGACATCGTCGCCTGGTTGAAGAAGATTCGACCGAAGTGATCGCGATCGGGGAACACGTCGATCTGGTTCGGCAGGTTCGCTCCCCCCGAATCGACGAGATAGATGCACGGCAGGCCATTCTCGCGGGCGATCTCCTGCGCGCGCAGGTGCTTCTTGACGGTGACGGGGTAGTACGTGCCGCCCTTGACCGTCGCATCGTTGCAGACGATAACGCACTCGCGACCGCTGACGCGGCCGATGCCGGTGACGATGCCCCCGGCAGCGATGGTGCCGTCGTACATGCCGTGCGCAGCGAGCTGCGAGAACTCAAGGAAGGACGAGCCCGGATCGAGCAGCGCGCGGACCCGCTCGCGCGGCAACAGCTTGCCGCGCGCAACGTGCTTCGCCGATGCGGCCTCGCCGCCGCCGAGCTCGATTTGCGCGACGACCGCGCGCAGGTCCCGCACGAGCGCGGCCATCGCGTCGCGGTTCTTCGCGAACGTCGCGTCGCGCGGATCGAGCTTCGTCTCGAGGGCAGGCATGGTGTGGACGCGAGCTTCGGTTCGTCGGGTTTGGAGCGCCAGGGCCTAAGTGCGCTCGAGCGTCGCGAGGCGCGCGGCCAGCAGGACAAAGAGCGCGCCGACCACGCCCGAAAGCCAGCGCGACGCCTTCGCATGCGTCCGGATGCGCGTTCCCGCTTGCGCCGAGAGCCACGCGACCGGCAGGTTGGTGAACAGGCTGTTGAAATTGAACAGACAGCCCAGCGCGATGAAGGCAAGCGCTTTCGACGGCGCGGCCGCGTCGATGAACTGCGGCAGGAACGCGAGGAAAAAGAGCGCGACTTTGGGATTCAGCACGTTGATCACGAGCGCCTCGCGAAAAATTCGAGGCGCCGCGGCGCGCGCGAGGAGCGCGCCCTTCGTCGCTGCGCCCGACGGCCGGACGCTCGACACGACAAGGCGAATACCCGCGTAGAGCAGATACGCCGCGCCGCACCACTTGACGACGGTGAACGCGGCGGCGGAGGTCGCAAGTAGAACCGAGAGACCGAGAGCCGCGGCGAGCGTATGGAACACGCAGCCCGCCGTGATCCCGAGCGTTGCCGCGACACCCGCGCGAAAACCGCCGGACGCGCCGCGCGCCGCGATGTACGCCATGTCGGGTCCGGGCGTGACGTTGAGCAGGAGGCCCGCCACGACGAAGAGGCCGAGGTCGTGTATGCCGGTCATGTTCGCGGATGCCCCGGCATCAGATCGTAGGGATGGACCCATCGGGGTTCGTCCCTGATCCGGGCAAGCCAATCGCGCACCGCCGGAAAGGCGCTCCAGTCGGTGCCGAGCTCGTCGTCGAAGTAGAGATAGCCGATGAGCGAGATGTCGGCGATCGTCAGCCGTTCGCCGACGACGTAATTTCGGCGCTCGAGATGCTTGTCGAGCACGCCCCACGCCGTCTCGGCGCGGCGCCGGAACTCGTCCAGCACGGCGGCGTCCGGATTCTTGACGAACATGCGCATGTAGCGGTACGTCGCCGTGTAGCTCGTCAGCTTGTGATTGTCCCAGAGGAGCCAGCGCAGGATCTCGCGGCGCTCGACGGGACTATCGGGGCCGAACCTGCCGAGCGTTTCCGCGAGATAGTCGAGGATGACACCCGACTGGCACAACACGGCGCCGCGATGCTCGAGCATCGGAACTTCGCCCATCACGTTCATCGCGCGATACGCAGGCGTCTGCGTCTCGCCGTTGAAATAGTCCACGAAGCGCGGCGCCCAGTCCGCCTCGGCGAGCTCGAGCGCCAACGCCGGCTTGTAGGCGTTCCCCGATTGGGCGAAGCAGTGGAGCAGGTAGTCCGACATCAGCGCATCTCCGCGGAAATTCCGAACCGTGTTCGCGGCGGAGAACGCTAGAACCCGCCCGTTGCGAGCCAGCGCTCGACCTGATCGAAACGGTCGAGTCCCCAGAACGGCTCGCCGTCGACGATGACGAACGGCGAGCCGAACACGCCGCGCGCGATGGCCTGCTCGACCTCGCGTTTCAACGCATCCTTCATCGCCGGGTCGTCGACCGCGGCGCGGGCCTCCGCCGCATCGAGGCCCTCGCGCGCCGCGACGGACGCCGCGACACCCGGGTCCGAGATGTCGAGGCCCTCGGTGAAGAACGCCCGGTACATCGCTTTCAGCACGCGCACGGCGAGCGCCGAATCGCGCGTCTTCGCCCACAGCACGATGCGCGCGGGGGCCTGGCTCGCGATCGGAAACTTGGGCGGCATGCGAAAGCCGGGGATGCCGTGAAACCGCGCGCTGCGCTCGAAGTCGCGCCGCGAGTAGTCGCCCTTCAGCGGCACCATCGTGAGCGGCGCCGCACCGGTTTCCTTGAACACGACGCCGAGCAGCATGGGGTGCCAGTCGACCGCGCGGCCGTACTTTTCGGCCAGCGCCTCGATCTTCTGCGTCGCGAGGAAGCCGTACGGCGAGGAAAAGTCGAAATAGAAGTCGATCGCTGCGGCCATCCCTTTACCCTCTCGAGCCAATTGTTCAACCGGCGAGCGCCCGGCCGATGACGAGCCGCTGGATCTCGCTCGTTCCTTCGTAGATCTGGCAGACGCGAACGTCGCGATAAATCCGCTCGACCGGAAAGTCGGCGACGTAGCCGTAGCCGCCATGCACCTGGATCGCAGCGGAGCATACGCGCTCCGCCATCTCGGAGGCGAAGAGCTTGGCCATCGACGCCTCCTTGAGGCAAGGCCTACCCGCGTCACGCAGCGATGCCGCGTGCCAGGTGAGCTGGCGCGCCGCTTCGATCTCCGTCGCCATGTCCGCGAGCTTGAAGCTGACCGCCTGGTGCTCCGCAATCGCCTTGCCGAAGGCGACACGGTCCCGCGCGAAGGCGAGCGCGGCTTCGAAGGCGGACCGGGCCATGCCCACGGCCTGCGCCGCGATGCCGATGCGCCCGGCCTCGAGATTGGAAAGCGCGATCCGATAACCTTCGCCTTCCCGGCCAAGCAGGCTCGCGGCCGGAACCCGGCAGCTCTCGAACGTGATCTGCGCCGTGTCCGACGCGCGCTGGCCAAGCTTCTCCTCGACGCGGGCGACGTTGAAGCCCGGTGCCGACGTCTCCACGACGAACGCCGAAATGCCTTTCTTGCCGGCCGCCTTGTCGGTCACCGCGAACACGATCGCGACGTCGGCATTCTTGCCCGTCGTGATGAACTGCTTCACGCCGTTCAGCACCCACGAATCGCCGCTGCGCTCGCCACGCGTCGCGATGGCGCCGGCGTCCGACCCCACCTCCGGCTCGGTCAGGCAGAAACAGCCGAAGCGATCGCCCCGCGCGAGCGGCTTCAGGTACTTCTCTTTCTGGGCTTCGGTGCCGAACGCATTGAGCGGACCGCACACGACGGAGTTCTGCACGCTGACGATCGTCGACGTCGCGCCGTCGCCCGCGGCGATTTCCTCGAGCGCGACGGCAAGCGACACGTAGTCCATGGCCGCGCCGCCGTATTGCTCGGGGACCACCATCCCCAGCGCGCCGAGCGCACCGAGCGCATGCAACGCTTCCCGCGGAAACGTGTGCTCGCGATCCCAGCGCGCTGCATGCGGCGCGAGCTCGTCGCGCGCAAACGCGCGCATCGTGTCGCGGACGAGCGTCTGCTCTTCGGTCAGCAGCATCGGTTCACGGCGCGTGCGGCACCGCGACGTGCGCAACTGCCGCTGGCTGCCGGTTGATGAGCCAGATGCCCGCGACGACGAGACAGGCGCCGACGACGATCGGGACGGTGAGGCGCTCGCCCAGCAGCACGACGCCGAGAGTGATTGCAGCGACCGGCACGAGATTCACGAAGATCGCCGCTCGCGCAGGACCGAGAGCGCCCACGCCTTCCAGATACCAGACGAATGCCATCGCCGTGCCGAAAATTCCCATGTACGCGAGCGACAGCCAGGCGGCGGCCGATATCTGGGGAATCGCGAGATTGCCGCGAACCAGCGCGACCACGAGCAGCATCGCCGTGCCCGCGAGCGCGGCGTACGTCGTCGCTGCGAGCGGCGAGAGGCCGGAAAGCGTGCGTTTGCTGAGCAGCGTATAGAACGCCCACAGAACCACGCAACCGAACAGCGCAATCTCCCCGCGGCCGATGCCCTGTTCGAACAGCGTGCGCGGATTGCCGTTCGACATCTCCACGGCCACGCCGCATACGGCGAGCGCGGTACCGGCGATCTTGGCCCACGTCAGCCGATCGCCCATGAACAGGAACGCGCCGAACATCGTCGCGGCCGGGCACAGCGCGATGACGAGCGACGCGCGCGACGCCGGAACCGTTTGCAGGCCGTACATGAAGAAGAGGTTGTAGAGCGCGACGCCGGCAAGGCCCAGGCAGCTGACGGCAACCCATTGCCGCGGCGCAAGGCGCGGCAATTTCTCGTGCTGGATCCGGGTCAGTGCGAGCAGCGCAACGACAGCGATGAGGAAGCGCCACAGCGCCGCTTCCGGCGCGTTCATCTCCGTCGCGGCGATCTTTCCCGTGATGTAGGTGCCGCCCCAGAAGAGCGCGGCGAGGGTCATCTTGCCCAGGATCACGGTGCGCGGCTCGGCGGTCATCGGCAGCGGCGCTTCATGATCGTTCCTGCCACGCGAGCCGGAACGCGAGCCCACCGAACACGACGGCAAGCGCTCGGCGGCTGACGCGGCCCCATCCGGCACGGCCAACGAACCAGCCGCGCACGGTGGCCGCTCCCAGCACGAACAGCGAATCGCCCGCGACGACGATCACGAGCTGAGTCACTGCGAGCAGAAGGCTTTGCGTGAGCACGCTGCCTTGCGCGGGCGTCACGAACTGCGGAAAGAACGCGAGCTGGAACAGCGCGACCTTGGGATTCAGGATCGCGGTGAGCAGTCCCTGGCGAAAAAGCTGCGCCGACGGAAGCGGCGCCGGCGCAGCTTCCGCCGCGGCGGCGTCCGGCGCGCGCCACGTCACGACCGCGAGCCACGCAAGGTAAGCCGCGCCCACCCAGCGCACGATCTCGTACGCGAGGGGTACGGCGGCGAGCAGTGCGGACAACCCGAATGCCGCGGCGAGCGCGTGAAGCGCGAACCCCGACGACGTCCCGGCGAGCGAGACCAAGCCCGCCGCCCGGCCCTGCGCCAGCGTGCGCGAGACGAGGTAAAGGATGCTCGGACCGGGCGTGGCGACGAGCGCGACACAGGCGAGACAGAACAGCAGCCACGTATCAATGGGTAACATCGAAATAGGCGACATCGAAACAGGCTACGTCGGCATGGGCGACATCGAATGGCCGCACGATCGCTACAGGAGCTCGATCGCCATCGCGGTCGCTTCGCCACCGCCGATGCAAAGGCTCGCGACGCCGCGCTTCTTCCCGTGCTTGCGCAGCGCCCCGAGCAGCGTGACGACGATTCGCGCTCCCGATGCGCCGATCGGATGGCCCAGCGCGCAGGCGCCGCCGTGGACGTTCACCTTGTCGTGCGGGATGCCGTGCTCCTTCATCGCGGCCATCGTGACGACGGCGAACGCCTCGTTGATCTCGAAGAGATCGACGTCCTTCGTGGTCCAGCCCGTCTTGCGATACAGCTTTTCGATCGCGCCGACGGGCGCCGTCGTGAAGAGGCCCGGCTCCTGCGCATGCGTCGTGTGCGCGACGATCACCGCGAGCGGCTCGAGCCTGCGCTTTTCGGCGGTGGAACGGCGCATCAGGACCAGCGCCGCCGCGCCATCGGAGATCGAGCTCGAATTCGCCGCCGTCACGGTGCCGTCCTTGCGAAACGCGGGCTTGAGCTGCGGCACCTTGTCCGGCGACGCCTTGCCAGGTTGCTCGTCCTTGTCGATCACGACGTCGCCTTTGCGGCCGGTGACGGTGACGGGCGTCGTCTCCCACGCGAACGTGCCGTCGTTGTTCGCGCCGAGAGCGCGAGAGAGAGAAGTGAGCGCGAACGCGTCCTGCGCTTCGCGCGTGAAGCCGAACGTCCCGGCGCAGTCCTCGGCGAACGTTCCCATGAGCCGGCCCTTGTCGTACGCATCCTCGAGGCCGTCGAGGAACATGTGATCCTGCACCGTCTGGTGGCCCATTCGATAGCCGCTGCGCGCCTTGGGCATGAGGTACGGCGCGTTCGTCATGCTCTCCATGCCGCCCGCGACGACGATGTCGGCGGAGCCCGCGACGATGAGATCGTGCGCAAGCATCGCCGCTTTCATCGCCGAGCCGCACATCTTGTTGACCGTCGTGCATCCGGCCGCGAGCGGAATGCCGGCCTTGAGCGACGCCTGCCGCGCGGGCGCCTGTCCCTGGCCTGCCGGCAGCACGCATCCCATGATCACTTCGTCGACGTCGTCGGGACGTAGGCCTGCGCGCTCCACGGCCGCTTTGATGGCCGCCGCACCCAGGTCGCTCGCCGAGAGAGACGAGAAATCGCCCTGGAAGCCACCCATCGGCGTGCGGGCGGCGCCGACGATTACGACGGGATCGTTGAGCATGGCATCGCCCCCGAATTCATTTCGTCTGGTTGAAGAGCTCGCGGCCGATCAGCATCCGGCGGATCTCCGAGGTGCCGGCGCCGATCTCGTAGAGCTTCGCGTCGCGCCACAACCTTCCGGTCGGATAGTCGTTGACGTACCCGTTGCCGCCGAGGCACTGGATCGCTTCGCCGGCGATCCGGGTCGCATTCTCGCTCGCGAACAGGATCGCCCCGGCCGCATCCTTGCGCGTGGTCTCGCCCCTGTCGCAGGCCTGCGCAACCGCGTAGACGTACGCGCGCGCCGCGTTGAGCGTCGTGTACATGTCGGCGAGCTTGCCCTGGATGAACTGGAACTCGCCGATCGGCTGGCCGAATTGCACGCGCTCGTGCACGTAGGGAATCACGACGTCGAGGCACGCCGCCATGATGCCGAGCGAACCGCCGGCCAGCACCGCGCGCTCGTAGTCGAGCCCGCTCATGAGCACGTTGACGCCGCGGCCTTCGGCGCCGAGCACGTTCTCCAGCGGCACCTGGCAGTCGTCGAACACGAGCTCGCAGGTGTTCGAGCCGCGCATGCCGAGCTTGTCGAGCTTCTGCGCGGTCGAGAAGCCTTTCATTCCGCGCTCGATCAGGAAGGCGGTTACGCCGCGCGGCCCGGCGGCGTCGTCGGTCTTCGCGTAGACGACGAGCGTGCTTGCATCCGGCCCGTTGGTGATCCACATCTTGCTGCCGTTGAGAACGAAGCTATCGCCTTTGCGGTCCGCGCGGAGCCGCATCGAAACGACGTCGGATCCCGCGCCGGGCTCGCTCATCGCCAGTGCGCCGACGTGCTCGCCCGACACGAGCTTCGGCAGGTACTTGCGCTTCTGCAGGACGCTGCCGTTGCGCTCGATCTGGTTGACGCACAGGTTGGAGTGCGCGCCGTATGACAACCCGACGGACGCCGACGCGCGGCTGATCTCTTCCATTGCAATCACGTGCGCGAGGTAGCCCATGGCGGTGCCGCCGAACTCCTCGCCGACGGTGATCCCGAGGAGGCCAAGGTCGCCCATCTTGCGCCAGAGGTCCATCGGGAATGCATTCTCCCGGTCGATGTCCGCGGCGCGGGGCGCAATCTCATCGGCGGCGAACTGGCGCACGGACGAGCGCAGCATGTCGATCGTCTCGCCGTGATGGAAATCGATCGCGGGAAAGTCCTGCATCGTCGCCCCCTCCAGCCGTTTGCACGCCCCCGCCGGTGCGGCGGTTGGGCTATCATTGTAACGTTTACGTAAACGTCAATGTGGCGCCACGAAATTCATCGATCCTGGTCCCCCGAACCGGCTCCCGCGTCTTCTGGCGACCCGAGTTTGAGCCGCCGCCGGCAGTCCCGCTCGATGAACGCGATCTCCGCGAGCACGGCGTCGATGTCCTCCCGCTGCTGGTTCAGCATCGCGCGGCGGTCGGCGAGCATCTGCAGGAACTTGGCGAGTTGAGCGCGCTCGTTGCCGGCCGTCGCGTAGATGTCGAAAAGCTCCCGGATCTCGGACAGGGACAGGCCGAGCCGCTTGCCCCGCAGGATCAGCTTGATCCGCGTGCGCTCGCGCTCGCCGTAGACCCGGGCAACACCGCGCCGGCGGGGAGCGAGCAGGCCCTCGTCCTCGTAGAAGCGTATCGCGCGGGTCGTCAGGGCGAATTCCTGCGCGAGATCGGAGATCGAATAGGTGGTTGCCGCCCGTTCGGCGGCAGGCGGCAGGGGGCGTCCCCCGGAGGCGTTGACGGTGGACATCGCGAGGCGCGGCGACGCGGAATCCGCATCGAAATGAGAGTGTCACGATAGCATATCGAGTTGACAGCGCCGGGGGCTCCCCGGGTATGCTGCGGCGCACAAAAGCAACCGCCCATGCGCGACCTCCCTTCCGCCCCTCCCGCCCTCGCCTATCCCGTCGACGCCGCGCCCACCGCAGGCGAGGTGACCGAAATCGCGCCGGGCGTGCTGTGGCTGCGCATGCCGCTGCCGTTCGCGCTCGACCACATCAACCTGTGGCTGCTCCGCGAAAAGGAGGGGGGTGCGACGCTCGTCGATACGGGCCTCGGCGACACCGCCACCCGAATGATCTGGGACCGCCATTCCGCGGCCGTCCTCTCGCCCATGCCGATCCGCCGCATCATCGCGACGCATTACCACCCGGACCATCTCGGCAACGCCGCGTGGCTATCGCAGCGCTACGGGTGCGGCATCGCGATGACCCACTCCGAGTACATGACGGCGCACGCGGCCGCCGGCCAGTTCGCGGGCTACGACGCGGAGAGCATCATCAGCCTGTTCCATCGGCACGGAATGGGGGAAGACCACATCGCGGCGCTTGCGAAGCGAGGCAACCGGTATCGTCGAGGCGTTCCCGAGCTTCCGCAGTCGTTCGACCGGCTTGTCGCGGGAGACGTGTTGGATGCCGGCGACAGCCGGTGGCGCATCCTCGTGGGCCGCGGGCATTCGCCGGAACACGCGTCGCTGTACTGCGCCGAACGCGGGATCCTGATCTCGGGGGACATGCTGCTGCCGCGCATCTCGACCAACGTGAGCGTCAGCGCCAACGAGCCCGCCGGCAACCCGCTCCGCCGCTTCCTCGATTCGCTCGACGACTTCGCCGACCTTCCGGAGGAGACGCTGGTGCTCCCATCGCACGGTCTGCCCTTCCGCGGGATCGCGGCGCGCGTCGGACAGCTGCGCGCGCATCACGATGCGAGGCTTGGGGAGCTTGTGACGGCGCTCGAGGCCACCGCCCGCCCCGTGAGCGCGGCCGACCTCTTGCCGGTGCTCTTCCGGCGCGAGCTCGACATTCAGCAGCGCTACTTCGCCATGGGCGAGGCGATCGCACACCTCAACTTTCTCTGGCAGGCGGGCAAGGCGCAACGCGGGGTGGAAGCGGACGGCGCGATACGATTCGGGCCGCGCGTAGGATAATCGGGCCCGCCGGTTATCATCCGTCAGGGATTCGCGCCTCGCCTTACGGATTTGTGCCTCCTCCTTAGGGATTCCTAGTCGTCCCGTCGGGATTTTTCATTGCTGCCGCAGGGATTGTCATTCGATTCAGCAAGCCCCAATTCGACGAAAGCCCCCATGTCCGCAACTGCCAAGACCCGCGCCGTGCCCGCTCCTGCGCCCAAAATGACCCATGACCCCGTCGCGCTCGCCGACTCGCTGCGCAGCGCAGCGGAGAAGAGCGCCAAAGTGATCGGCGATTTCGCCGCTCGCCAGGCGGAGTCGGGAAAGTCTCTCGTCGCGGACGAGCTCGGAATCGGCAAGGCGTTCATGGAGCTCGCCGCGAAGATGCTCGCCAATCCGTACCGGCTCGCCGAATCGCAGATGAACCTCTGGTGGAACTACATGAACCTGTGGCAGTCGTCGACGATCAAGCTCCTGGGCGGCGCGCCCGAGCCGGTCGCGACGCCCGGGAAGGGGGACAAGCGCTTCAAGCACGAGGACTGGGAGCAGCATTTCCTGTTCGACTACATCAAGCAGAGCTACCTGATCGCCGCCGACGCGCTGCACGATGCGGTCGGCAACGTCGAGGGCCTCGACGACGCGACGAAGCGCAAGGTCAACTTCTTCACGCG
>Ga0068863_100007646_pt1 | contig 10569 bp, 10 predicted proteins | sample KBSSwiS62_FD_66596 | JGI IMG/M metagenome (GOLD analysis project Ga0068863, IMG submission 66596) | Switchgrass rhizosphere microbial communities from Kellogg Biological Station, Michigan, USA - KBS Switchgrass S6-2 | ecosystem: Host-associated > Plants > Roots > Rhizosphere > Soil ...
GGTTTTTTGTCTGCTGTCAAAACGTAGATAAGAGTTTATCCAGAAAAGCCGCTATCGCGGTCAAACCAGATGCAGATTCCAGTTCATTGCGCGCACGATGAAATAGTCCCGATTGGGCAGCTAAAACCCAATCCGCGCAACCCGAACAAGCATCCGCCGGAACAGATCGCGCTTTTGGCGAAAATCATTCGTGCGCAGGGCTGGCGCAACCCGATCGTGGTCAGCAACCGCAGCGGCCTTATGACCAAAGGCCACGCAAGGCTCGAGGCGGCGCGCAGGTTGGGCTGTAGCAGCGTCCCGGTTGACCGCCAGGATTACGCCAGCGACAAAGAAGAAGTCGCCGATATGATCGCTGACAACCGCATCGCGGAACTGGCCGAGGCTGACCGGGCGATTCTGCGCGAATTAGCCGAAGAACTGGACGACGGCAGCTTCGACATGGACTTGACCGGCTTCGATCAGGGCGCGCTCGAAGAACTAATGACCGCCGCACCGCCCGAAAGCGACATAGACGCCGAGCCGCAGATCGACAAGGCCGACGAACTTCGGCAGAAATGGGGCGTTAAACGCGGCCAGATTTGGCAGTTGGGCGAGCATCGGTTGATGTGCGGCGATTGCCTTAACGGGGTGGAGCAATTATTCGATGCCGAGCCGGATTTAGTAATGACCGATCCGCCTTACGGAATCAAAGGTTCATCAATGATGATGGGCAGCAAGGAGTCGTCCAAGCGTAAATCGCAACGCCTATCGTTCTCTAAATCATGGGACAAAAAGCGCCCGTGGATTTCTCATATTCTAGCAATCGCGCCAAAGGTCTGTATTTGGGGAGGACAGTATTTTTGCCATCAGTTACCAATCTCGGATGATTGGTTGTCGTGGAATAAGAAAAATCCGAATCTCTCCTTTTCCGAATTTGAATTAGCGTGGACGAATTATGGAAAACGCTGCCGCGAATTGGATCATCATTGGAGTGGTGAAGAGCAGGTTCATATTACACAAAAGCCGACTCCTGTTTTCAATTGGTCGATTTCGATCTGCCCGACAAATCCCGAAATAATTTACGATCCATTCGTTGGCAGCGGCACAACCATAATCGCCTGCGAACAACTAGGCCGTAAATGCCGCGCAATGGAAATTGATCCCGGTTACGTCGCGGTCTCAATTCAGCGATGGGCGGACGCCACGGGCAAAACGCCTAAACTCTTAAATGCCGGGCGCTGATCTAACGTGGCCGGCTGTGCGCATGGCGAAGATGATGGATATTGCGCCGAGCCGGTTGCGGCAATTGGTCGCCGAAGGCATCGTTCCGAAAGCGGGCCGCGATAGGTTTCGCCCGTTCGAGGTCAACATCGCCTACATTCGTTTCCTGCGTGATCGGGTGCAGTCGCCGGAACTAAGCGACTCGGAATTCCACAAGGCGAAACTGGCCAAACTCCGCAGCGAGCGCGAGCAGATCGAACTCGATATGCAGATCAAGCGCGGAACGCGGATTCCGAAAGAGGACGTCGACCGGGCTTGGCAGATTGTCGTGAAGTCAATCGCCGGCATCATCAAGGCGAATCGGAACAAGATGCTGACCGACGAGCAGATCAACGAAATGTTCGACCTGATGCGCGCAGAAATGGATCGGCTACATCATCAACATGGTAACGGATCAGTTCTCGTTCAAGACGCAGTTTAATTCCCTGTGCGAACTGGCGCGGACGGCGGTCCCGCGCTTTGAGCGCATGGACCCTGGCACGTTTGCCGAGCGCGAGATTCGGATGCCCGGCGAATTTGGTTCGACGATGCCGTGGCGTTTCGCCTTCTTCCCTCCGCAGCGCGAAATGTTCAACGAGATATTCAACCCGCGCAACCGCGAGGTCGTGTTCAAAATGGCGAGTCGCCTGACAAAAACCATGACAGTCCTCGGCGCCATCGGCTACTGCATCGCGGAAGCGCCGCGCAAGATCCTCGTTATGTGGCCGAAGATTGGCGATAGCGAGGAATGGTCAAAGAAACATTTAATGGGCGAACTGGTTGAGCCTACTCCGGCTTTGCAGAATCTTTTGCAGGACGGCCGCGGGAGGCGACTGGCGAACAACACCATTCTATCCAAGATTTTTCCAGGGGGTTATATTTCAATGTTTGGCGCAAATGTCCCAGGCGACTTCCGTAGGGCGAAAGGGAACTTTTTATACGCCGACGAGATTGACGCAATAGCAATCGCTGAATCCGACGAAGGCGACCAACTTCGGCAGTTTGCCGTTCGTGGTAGCGAATACCCGGACACGGTTCAGGTTTATTGCTCATACCCATCACTTAAAGGCCAATCCAACATAGATAGCAAGTATGATTTGTCGGATAAGCGCGTCTGGGAAGTGCATTGCGCTAAGTGCGGCGACCCGTGGGTGATGCACAGAAAAGAGTTGCGCTACGACAAAGAGAAGACAGAATCAGCCGTAATCCAATGTCCAATTTGCCATGCACTCCACGACGACCAGGCAAGATCGGCAATGGCCCGCGCAGGTAGATGGCACCCCACAAGTGATTTCAAGGGTGTCGCCGGATTTCACGCTAATGCGCTTCTGTGGCCGCATCCTGTTGACCGACAGAAATATCCCGGCGGCTTTCTTCAAATGCTCGCCTTGGAAGAAATCGCCGTTGATCAGGCCGACAACCCTGAGCGGGCCCGGCGAGTTCTGGTCAACACACGCGACGCCGAAAGCTACGAACCCGAACACCTCCAAAAGATCGAACATTCAGTCCTGTACAAGCGCCGAGAAAAATATGATCCGCGCGAAGTTTTGCCCTCCGAAATCATATTCATTACTGGCGGATGCGATCTACAATCAAACCGAGCCGAGGTAAAGTTTAAGGGCTGGGGCTTCCGCAACGGTCTGAAACAATCCTGGGCGATTGATTACCGGATTATCCGCGGGAGCCCGCTACAGGACGAGTTCTGGGAGAAATGCGCGAACGTGTTTCAAAACGTGGCCTGGAAACACCCGTGCGGGAAGTATATCCACCCATCAATCATCCTTTTTGATTCGCGTTTTCGCCCGGACGAGGTTTTTGCGTTTACGCGCAAGATGCAGCGCCTTCGGATCTATGCTTGTGAGGGTGCAACGACCATTTCTAAGCCGATTGTCCCAAAAAAGCCGATGAAACGCGGCGTTCCGCCGGCCTTAGTCTGGGAAATCGGCACGCATGAAGCAAAAGATGTGATTTATCAGCAGTTGGAGTTGTCGGACCCAGACGCACAGGGATTTTGCCACTTTCCGGAAACTTCCAGCTTCACGGAAGGCTACTTCCGCGGCCTGACAATTGAAGAATCAGTGATGCAACGCGGCCGCGACGGAAACTTTTATCGGTTTTTCTTCAAGAAATCAAGTGACGACCGGAACGAACCGCTCGACGCGGAGGTCTATGCCAACTCCGCGGAGCAAATTTTCCGTCCAAACTACGAGAAACTAGCGCGCGAGTTCCAAACCGAGACTGAGCAACCGGCGCGCAGCGTCAACCCCGATATGGATATGCCCCAACCGCGGCCACGGATGAGCCGTAGCCGTTGGATGAGCGGGTTTAGCAAGGTTTAATACGATGCGCCGCTTGTTTTCTTCACTTTGGAGTATTGATGGGAATTCATTCATGCTAGAACCACTAAACGAGCCGTTGGGTTTTGTCAAATGATGCCTAGAAAGTGGATTCGGTGGACCTGTAGCGACTTTGTTCGACATCAACATCGCTGGAAATGGACAGCGTGGCTGTGCGGACGCATCCAGCTTCTTTTCTCGAAGTTATGACCCAAGATCAACAGGAAAACTTCCGCACCGAGCGATACGCCAAACTTAACCAGGTCCGCTGGGAGCATTTTCTGTCGATGGGCATTCCACTCAAGGGTAAAACCATCTTCGAGCCGGGTGCGGGCATTGGCGATCAGACCGAATGGCTGCTTTCGCAGGATGTTAAGAAAATCTATGTAAACGACGGCAGGACAGAGAATCTTGACGTGATTAAAGATCGATTTTGCGGAGATAAGAGGGTCGTAACCATAATTGGCGACATCGAAACCTGCTTGTTTGACATAAGATTTTCAACACTCTTCGTTGACCTGATTTTCTGCTACGGCGTTTATTATCACATCGCCGACCGTCCGCCGACCTTCCCGATTTTGCACGAACTGTCCGGCATGGGCGAAATGATCGTGCTGGATTACTTGGCAGGGCAAGACAACGAGGTCGATTACGGCTACGACAACCCTTCGACTTCGCTCAACCAGAAAGCGACCCGACCGCGGCCGGAAAGCCTTCTGCAAGCCCTGAATGACGTTTGGGGTTACGGCTACGAGCCGGTAAAGCAACTTGAATGGACCGATCCACTCGCCGCCGAGACCAGAATGATAGCAGTCGGCTCGCATTTTCTTATTTCAAACCCAAATTTGCTCAGATTTGATCCTGCATTGACAAAAGCCGCAATCTGAATGGCTGTCGCGCAGACTACAGGTGCGCCCGAACTCGTTGAACAGGGCGGCACTTACGTTTTCACTGAAACGCTTTCGGACTTTCCATATACCGATTGGACTGCGCAGTATTTGCTGCAAATTCCTGGCTCGACGCCTTACACGACGAACGCCACGAACGGAACCGGCACCAATACCAACTTTGTTTTCACGCTGAACAAGGCAGACACGGCCAACTGGACGCCGGGGCGCTACACGTTCTCCATTTACGCAACCGAACGAGCCGCGACCGCGCAGCGCGCAACGGCGCGCACCGGTGTAATGAACGTGATCCCTGATTTGTCGCAGACTCAAGAAGCCAGCACCGCACAAACGATGCTGGACAACATCAACACGGCGATTACGCAGTTGACCACGGGCGGCTTTCAATCCGTGTCGGTTAATAATGTGTCTTATACCCGATATGACGTTACGACCCTGATCGCCATGCGGACACGGCTTCAGGCCGAGGTTATCCGCGAGCAGCAAGCGGCGGAAGTCCTTCGCGGCATCAATCACACCGGTATTATCGGAACCCGATTCAAATGGCCTTAGACCTGACATCAATATTCAAGCCTAAGCCGCCCCCTCGCCGCCGCGGTCCCGGTAAAAAGACGCTGGCGAAGCTGGCTGCGCAGAATGAGCCGCCGAAGGTCGAAAAGTCAATGACGGTTCAATCCGTTTCCATGACGCAGATGAAACGGGCTTACAAAGAGGTTGTGGGGGTCGGTGGCATAAATTCCGATTGGGCGCTTTCCGGTATTTCCGAGGATTCGGACGTTTGGCAGAACATTTTCGCGCTTCGGTCGAGGTCACGCGACCTGTTTCGCACCGATGTTTACTTCAAGAAATACAAGGAGGAACTTTGGGCGAACGTGTTCGGTGCGGAAGGCATTACTTGCCGAATGGAGGTCAAAGAAAACGAGGACCGCGTTTTATATTCGCCTGATGAGAAGAACTTCCTTGAGGGTCACTATCGCCGGCGCGAACGGGTCGCCAGACACCTCGAGCGGAAGTTTGGTCAGCGCACATTATCGGAACGACAAGCCACAATCCAGATCGGCGACATGGATCTTTACGCCAACAAAGTAATCGAGGACGGTTGGCGAGAATGGAAGCGTCGGGAATACTGCACGGTCGCCGGTTGCTTCGATTACAACCAGGTTTGCCAGATCCGGCTTCTCTCTGCCGCGCGCGATGGCGATTTCTTTATCCGGCACGTGCGCTCGCCCAGCGTCAACAAATTCGGATACAGCCTGCAACTGATCAACGCCGAGTGGTGTGATTATCAGCTGAACACGAAGGCCGACAACGGCAACCAGATCCGAATGGGCATCGAGCGTGACGATATGGGAAAGCGGATTGCTTACTACTTTATCAAACGACAGCCGCAGGATTGGCAGTTCTCGGTTCCAGGTGCAGCAATGACTTCCGCGCCCAAGACTTATCAGCGCGTCCTTGCGGAGGATATTATTCACTATGCGCGATATGAGGACGGCGATTCGACGCGGCCGGCCCCGTGGTCAGCGCCTGTAATCCAGAAATCCCGACACCTCGACAAATACGAGGAAGCCGAAGTCGTCGCTGCACGCGTGTCGGCCTGCAAACTCGGATTCTTTACCTCCAACATGGTCCCAGAAGGTGGCGAAGCGATGGGCGACCGACCCGATCCGACACAGGAAGCGACGATGGACGCCGAACCGGGTTCGTTCACGGGTCTGAAATGGGGCATTGACTTCAAGGAATGGAATCCGTCGCATCCGAATGGAAACTTCGATCTGTTCCGAAAGGGTCTATTGCGTGCGTGGTGCGCGGGACTCCCCGGTGCGAATTACAACATCATAGCCAATGATCTCGAAGGCGTGAACTATTCATCTGGTCGCCTCGGTATGCTGGACGAGCGTGAACTCTGGAAACTGATCCAACGCTTCGACATCGACATCGCCGAACGCCCAATATTCGAGGCATGGCTTTATATGGCGCTGCTGACCGGAGCGATTCCGTTGCCACTCGTCAAGTTCGACAAGTTCAACAAGCCAATCTTTCGCGGTCGCCGCTGGGCGTGGGTGGATCCGCTCAAGGAAGTGCAATCATCCGCACTCGAGGTAGCCAATAAATTCACAAGCCGAACTCGAATCATTGAAGATTCAGACGTCGACGCGGATTTCGAGCAGGTTCTTTTCGAGTTGGCCGAGGAAGAAATGCTGATGGAAGAACTCGGCATGAACCCGGCGCCGGCAGTCGGTAAGACAAACCCGGACGATTCTCCACAGGATCAATCGTCTAACGGTAACGGCAAGAAACCCGTAACGTCAGGGAAAAAAGATATGGAAGTTTCAGAAGTGCTCGCTTTGATTCAGGCAACACGGCAACCCGCTTCGGCACCGGCAAACGTTTCGGTCAACGTTCCACCAATCCAGATCCCGCCGCCCAACATCACGATTACAAGTTTGGCCATTCCCGAACAGAAAGCGCCGGTCGTGAACGTGAAGGTTCCAGAAGCAAAGACGCCCGATGTGGTCGTCCATGTCGCGCCCGCGGCGGTCACGGTGAAGAACGACATCCAGATTCCAAAGACGAGCAGCGTCAAGGTGAAGCGTGACCAGGCCGGGAAACTCAGCGGAATCGAGATCGAGAAGGAATGAAACGACTGTTTGCCATTCTGTTTCTCGCGGTCGTATCGGTGCAAGCCGAGGACATTCGCGTTCTGATTCTGCTTATGCGCTACCCGAACACATCCGGCACATTCAGCGCCGCGCAAGCGCAAGCCAATTTCACATCGACGACAGCAGCCTTCTATCAAAACGCCAGCTATAACCAGGCGACTATTACGGCCGAGGCGCATGGCTGGTATGTCCTGCCATGCACACGGAGCACTTGCGAATGGGAACAACTCGACGCGACCGCGACCGTCGCGGCGATAGCCGAAGGCGTGAACGTCGCCAGTTTTAGCCATCGTTATTACATGATCGCAGGTGGTGTGCCTGATTTAATCTGTAGCGGATCGCCATGCGGGGTTTTGGGCACGGCTTGGGATGCCGCAACGATTACAAGCCCCGCGATCCAGATACACGAATTCGGTCACTCTCTGGGTTTAGGTCATGGCGACATCGGACCCATCGGTGGCGGCGGGATTTACGGCAGCGATTCCGAAACGCTCTTGTCCGCGCAACGCTACACACTCGGCTGGCTGGATGCCCCGCCGATTACAGTTTCCGGTCAGTATCCGATTACCTCAGTCGAGCAGTTCGCCGGACAGCGCAGCTATTCCATCGTCAAATCAGATGGCACTAAATATTTCTTGGACTATCGACAGTCCTACTATGGTGTTCCGGTTCTCTACGTCGAATCAGACGGTTACTACACGAACGTGATGCTTGACCCGTGCGGAGGTTTAGGGCAACGGGTCGGGAGAAGTTATTACGATGCCACTGAGCGAATTCTCGTCACGCTCAATAGCGGAGGTTTGATTGGTAGCGTGAGCGTTGCGTTTGATAGCCCGCCTCCGCAGCCATGCGCTCCGAGTCCAACGCCAACACCGACTCCAACTGCACCGCCGCACGGTCGCAAGAAATAAATGGCTGCAACAAATAGCTACATTCAAGTCGCGCCTGATTCCACAGGCAAGAAAATGCAGACCTATCTCGCCACGATTGGCGCGGATGATGTTCATGCCGAAGCGGTGCGACTTGTCGATGGCGATTGTGCTCCACTGGGGACGACTGCTGGCGCATTGAATGTCTATCTTCCAAACCTTAATACGACGATTTCGAGCACGGTTAATGTTCAGTCGACGAACGCGTCGAACTTTCTTGCGATAATCTCCGGCACCGTTACCGCGATTCAATCCAATGCATCCAATTTCCTTGCAACTGTAAGTCAAGGCGGAACGTGGAACGTAGGAACATTAGCGTCGATCACGAACCCGGTCACGGTCGCACAATCGAATGCCTCAAATCTTGCCGCTACAGTTTCGGGAACGGTCACAGTCAACGCCGGTACGAATCTCAACACATCGCTTCTCGCAACCTCGGCAAAGCAGACAGACGGCACACAAAAAACGCAAATCTGCGATCCGATCAATGTTTCAAATATAGCTGGGATAACTGCCGGGGCACTCAACGTCTATTTGCCGAGTATCACGGCGAATTCTGGCACGAACCTAAATACCGCGAACGTTTCGATAAAGATGGTCACAGGTTCGCCGAACCTGTTGAACGGTCAGGTTGCGGCAACAAACGTCGCCGCCACTCTCGTCGCTGCGCGGACCCTCCGGCGCTCAGTTACCATCCGAAACCTCGATATAACCAATTCTGGTTACATCGGAATCGCTGTCGTGGCGACATCAAACGGGATGCTGGTCGGCCCAAGAGAGTCAATCTCGACTGATTTCACCGGACTAATCCAGGTGATTATGTCGAGCGGGACCGCTAACTTCGCATATCTCGAAACCTACGACTAATGGCATTCACAGACTTTTATATCAACTCGCTCGGTTCAAATTTGAATTCCGGGTCCAGTCCTAATGCGAACGCTTTTTTTACCTCTACGAACGGAAACTTTCAAGGTTTGGGGATCTCGAATTTCAGACCCACAGACGGTCAAAATCCGTTCGGGAATGTTGGTACTAATGCATTCACGAATTTCGCTAGTATCTACGTCGATGGTGCAACTGTCGGTGTTTATATTGTCCGAATTACTTCAGTTCAAAATGCCGCGAACGGCAATATCAGCGTGTCAGTCGGAAATTCCTACGGAACCGCGCCCACAAATTCGGCTACAGCTAGAACCATAAAAGTCGGTGGAGCCTGGCTTGGACCGAATACTAACGTCACAACGTTTCCATTCGGGTTAGCTGGGACAATTGGATGAGCATTAAAAATGCGGCCGGAGATCAGGTCCGGGTGAACGTTAAGAACGATCAGACATACACACTTACCGTCGCGCTTTCGTTTGCGACGTTAGGGGCTGGCGTTTTACAAGGTTACACCAGTTCTCCGGGTGATCTTGGTAGAGCCACGTTTACAAATAACCTCACTAGCGCCCCTTTATTTACCGTCGGCGCAAATGCCAACTGCACTTTTGTTGACCTGATATTCGACAATACCGGAGCAAGTTCCACCAGGGATTTGGTTAATTCTAATTCCAACCTGACAGTCGTGTTCTTACGATGCGTTTTTAAAAATTCAAGAGCGTCGGGTTTAGCCAACCTCTCAAATGGTGTAGTCACATACGCGATAGAATGCGAGGCGTATAATTGCAATACAAGTAACAGCGCGGGCCATTCCGGTTTTCGCGCTGGCGGAACTGGTGGAATGTTCTGTTATGCCTGCTACTCGCATGATCACACTGGTTCAAATGCACACGGATTTGGCGCTAGCGCCGGGGATATTACGCTTGTGAACTGCATTGCTGATACATGCGGCGGCAGCGGTGTTCTTGCGAACAGTGGCAACCAAGGGGTCGTAGTTAGCATCAACAGCAATTATTACAACAACACCGGAGATGGAATCAAATTAAGTGGCGCGTCAGTATCATGGTCGATCATCATGAATAACAATTTCCTTAAAAATGGAGGCGCTGCGATCAATAATGCCGTCACATCACAAGGTGGAATTCTTTACAATAACGGTCGCGGCGCGGGCAGTCAGGCAAATGGCAGCGCGGACACGTTACAAGCCATCGTCAATACCGGCACGGACATTACATACGCCAGTGGCGATACACCGTGGAATGCTCCTACGACCGGAGATTTTACAACCATTCCAACTTCCGCTGCGCGTTCTGCCGGGAGAGGCGTGTTTACGGAAACTGATGGAACTAATACCGGGACGGTTGCTTATCCAGACATTGGCGCGGCACAAGCATTAGTAACACCGGAATTACGGATTCCGTCTATAGCTTCGATTTAAGATGCTTCTCGCGCTTCGATCTCTCTGGGAACCGACGACAACGCCGACGCTGCCGAATCAGCCTGGGCGCGTTTACAAGGGTCAATATCCGTATTGGCAGCAGAGAAAGAAACCCTACTGGGAGAAGGACGGTGACCCGGATGAAGACGAATTCATGGTCTTAATGGGGATCGACCT
>Ga0068863_100007654_pt1 | contig 10563 bp, 9 predicted proteins | sample KBSSwiS62_FD_66596 | JGI IMG/M metagenome (GOLD analysis project Ga0068863, IMG submission 66596) | Switchgrass rhizosphere microbial communities from Kellogg Biological Station, Michigan, USA - KBS Switchgrass S6-2 | ecosystem: Host-associated > Plants > Roots > Rhizosphere > Soil ...
GGGTCGGGCTGCCACACCAGCGGGATCATGCTCATGCCCTCGTACTCGGTGCGGACGAAGTTCTTCAGGGCCGCCCCCCACTCGACCTGCTTGAGGGTCACCCGGATGCCCGCGCCCGCGAGCTGCTCCTTCATGACCTCGCCGGTCCGCACCGTCTGGGGGAAGCGGGGCGACACCTCGAGGGTGGTGTCGAGGCCGCCGGCGAAGCCCGCCTCGGTGAGCAGGCGGCGCGCGCGGGCGGGGTCGTGAGCGTAGTAGGGGAGACCCTTGTCGTCTCCGCGGTAGCCGAAGGGCGCGTCGCACGGCGGGATCTTCGTGGTGATCTCGCCGTGGCCCCGCAGGACGCTCGCGATGATCTCGCGCCGGTTGATGGCCACGCTGACCGCCCGCCGGACCGCCGCCTCGGTGAAGGGCGGCCTCGTCTGGTTGAAGGCCATGCCGTGCTGGGCGCAGTAGCCGTCCGGCTCGCGGAGCACGACGCCGGCCGCGCCCTGGAGCTGCCGGTCGATGAGCGGGTCCACCGACCACAGATACTGGACGGTGCCCGCGCGCAGGGCGGCCAGGCGGGCGGCCTCGTCCGGGATGATCCGGTATTCCAGGCCGTCGAGGTAGGGGAGGCCCGGCTCGTGGTAGCTCGGGTTCCGCTTGAGCACGACCGTGTTGTCCGGGACGAAGCGATCGAGCATGAAGGGCCCGGTCCCGGAGGCGACCCTCTGCAGGTCCCCGTTCTTCTCCACGATGTCGCGCGGGACGATGGCCCCGTAGTGCGGCGTGGCCAGGTAGGAGAAGAAGGGGGCGAACGGCCGCTTGATGACGAAGCGCACCGTGGACCGATCCGGCGCCTCGACGCGGTCGATGATCGACCAGTTGGAGCGCCAGGGCGACGCGGTCTTCTCGTCGAGCATGCGCTCGAACGAGTACTTCACGTCGTCGGCCACGAGGTCGCGTCCGTGGTGCCACCCCACTCCCTTCCGGAGCTTGAACACGAACGTGGTGTCGTTGACCACCTGCCAGGACTCCGCGAGGTCGCCGACGATGTTCATCTTCGGGTCGCGGCGGAGCAGGGTCGAGTAGACGTGCTCGGCGATCATCCAGCTGTGGGCCGCCGCCGACTTCTGGGGGTCGAGGCCGGGCGGGCTGACGTCCGCCGCGACGACCAGCGTGCCGCCGCGCTTCGGGGTCTGGGCCCGGGCGGGCGGGACGGTCGGCGCGGCGAGCCCCAGCAGGGTGAGCGCTCCCGCTCCGAGGAACGCGCGCCGGGTGGGGCCGGGCTGGAGCCGGGTCGAGTCCTCGATGCGATCGGTCATGCCGCCCTCCGCTCACTGGGCTGCCGGTGAACTGCCGAGCGCCATACTCGCCCGCAGCGACGGAAGCGTCAAGGGTTGACTGCCCGGCGCGGCTCGGGAATAATCGCGCCACCCCGTACCCCGAGAGGACCCGCGACCATGACCACTCTTCGATCGATGGTGCTGACGTGCCTGCTCTTCGTGGGTCTGGCGCTGCCCGTCTCCGCCGACGAGCTGGTGGTGGGAACCTTCGGGGGCACCTTCGTCGACAACTCGAAGAAGTGCCACGCGGCCGCCTTCGAGAAGGCCACCGGGTCCACCGTGAAGTACGTGCTCGGCAGCTCGGTGCAGACCATGGCGAAGCTGCGGGCCGCCGGCGGGCGCGCGGAGCTCGACGTGGCGTACATGGACAGCCAGATCGTGAAGCAGGCGAAGGCGGAGGGGCTGCTGCAGCCGCTCGAGCCCGCGAAGATCCCCCAGTGGAACGATCTCTACGACGCCTCCCGCGACAAGGACGCCTACTGGGTCTCCATGATGTTCGCGGGCACCATCATCACCTACAACACGAACCTGGTGAAGACGCCGCCCACCTCCTGGGCCGATCTCTGGAAGCCGGAGTGGAAGGGCAAGCTGGCGATCCCGGACATCTCGGGCACCTCCGGCCAGCAGTTCCTGATGGCGGCCGCGCGGATCAACGGCGGCTCGGTCGAGAACATCGATCCCGGCTTCGAGGCGATCAAGAAGCTCAAGCCCAACATCCAGATGATGTACACGCAGCCGGACCAGATCATCCCGCTGTTCGAGCGCGGCGACATCGCGCTCGCGGTGTGGTACACGGATCGGACCGGCGCGGCGGCCCTGAAGGGCGTGCCGGTGGCGGCGGCCTATCCGAGCGAGGGCGCGATCGGGATCGTGCCCACGGTCTCGGTGCCCAAGGCGAGCCAGAAGCGGGAGCTGGCGCAGAAGTACATCGCGGTCCTCCTCTCCCCCGAGGGCCAGCTCTGCTTCGGGCAGAGCCAGTTCGCGGGGCCGACCAACAAGAAGGTGCAGCTCCCGGCCGACCTGGCCAAGCTCGTGCCGTACGGCCCGCTCGTGCAGCGCATGTTCTTTCCCGACACCGACCTGGTGGCGAAGAAGTTCCCGGAGTGGTCGGAGCGCTGGGGGCGCGAGATCGCGCGTTGATCCCGGGGTGGCGGCGAGCGCGTCTCCCGCGGTGAGCGGCGCCGCGCCGGCGCTCAGCGTCCGCCGGCTCCGCAAGTCGTTCGGCCCGGTGGTCGCGGTCGACGACGTCTCGCTCGACGCCGCGCCCGGCGAGTTCCTCTCGCTCCTCGGGCCGTCGGGCTGCGGGAAGTCCACCCTCCTCCGGATGATCGCGGGCCTCGTCGAGGCCGACGGGGGCCAGGTCGTGCTCGCGGGCGAGGACATCACGCGAGTCGCGGTCCATCGCCGCAACCTCGGCCTGGTCTTCCAGTCGTACGCGCTCTTCCCCCACATGACCGTGTTCGAGAACGTGGCGTTCGGGCTCCGCCGGCGCGGGGTGGGGATGCCGGAGCTGGCCCCGCGCGTGGAGCGGATGCTGGAGCTGGTGCGCCTCGGCCCGCTCGGGGCCCGGCCCCCGCGCGAGCTGTCCGGCGGCCAGCAGCAGCGCGTGGCGCTCGCCCGGGCCCTGGTCACCGAGCCGCGGGTGCTGCTGCTCGACGAGCCGCTGTCGAACCTGGACGCGCTCCTGCGGGATGAGATGCGGGTGGAGCTGAAGCGGCTGCAGGAGCGGCTCGGGACCACGATGATCTTCGTCACCCACGATCAGGCGGAGGCGCTCATTCTCTCCGACCGCGTGGTGGTCATGGAGGCCGGGCGCGTGGAGCAGATCGGCCGGCCGGAGGAAGTCTATCGCCGCCCGGCCACCGCCTTCGTGGCGCGCTTCCTCGGCCGCGCGAACTTCCTCACCGGCACCGTGGCGACGACCGGGGCGACCGGCACCGTCGTCGCCCTCGACGACGGCCGGCTCTCGGTCGTGGCCGCCTCCCGCCCGGATCTGGTACCCGGCCAGCCCGTGAGCGTGGTCGTCCGGCAGGAGAGCATCCGCCTCGAGCCCGCCGGCGCGGAGGCCGCGGGCCCCAACCGGTTCGCGGCGACCATCGTCTTTCATGCCTTCGCGGGGCAGGCCCACCACTACGTGATCCAGCTCGGGGACGGGCGCGAGCTGGAGGTCGCCGCCCCCGGCGCGACGCCGCCGCTCGCGCGCGGATCCGGCACGCACGTGGCGTGGAGCCCGGAGGACGTGATCCTGCTCCCGGGGGGGGCGCGGTGAAGCCCGGCTCCGGCTGGCGGCTCCTCGCGCCCGCGCTGCTGCTCCTCCTGATCGCGTTCGTGGTGCCGGTGGGGATGATGGTGCCGACCAGCCTGCGCCCCTACGTCCCGCTGGTCGGGATCACCGGCGGCTTCACGGCCCGTCACTACACCCGGCTGGTGACCGACTCCTACTATCTCGAGATCATCGGCCGGACCCTCGCGCTCGGCCTCACCGTGACGTGCGCCACGCTGGTGATCGGCTACCCGGTGGCGTTCTTCCTGGCGCGCACCCGCTCGCGCGGGCGGAACTGGCTGACCATCCTGGTGGTCTTCCCCCTCATGCTGAACCTGGTGGTGCGCACCTTCGGCTGGATCGCGCTGCTGGCCCAGAACGGGCTCGTGAACCAGGCACTCCAGGCGCTGGGGGTGGTGGACGGGCCGGTGAAGCTGCTCTTCAACTTCGCCGGTCTGCTCATCGGCCTGACCCACATCTTCCTGCCGTTCATGGTGCTGGTGCTCATCGGGGCCATCCAGAACATCCCGCGCGACGTGGAGGACGCGGCGCGGGTGCTGGGCGCCTCGTGGGGTAGCGCGTTTCTCCGGGTCACGCTGCCGCTGTCGGCGCCCGGGATCCTGTCGGGCTCGATCCTGGTCTTCGTCCTCACCATCAGCGCGCTGGTGACGCCGCGCCTGCTCGGCGGGCCGACCTACCAGGTGATGTCCACCCTGATCTACGACGAGTTCCTCTCGCGCCTCAACTGGCCGGCGGGCTCCGCGCAGTCCCTGCTGCTCACCGCCATGGTGCTGGCGCTGGTCTACCTCTCGGGCCGCCTCGCGCGGCGGGCGGGGGCGCGCGCGTGACCGCGGCCCGGGTGCGCGCGTGGCTGCTGCGCGGGTGGGTCGCCCTGGTCATGGGCTTCCTGATGCTGCCGGTGGTGGTGATCGCGCTCGCCTCCTTCAGCCGCACGTCGTACCTGACGGTGCCCCCCCGTGGCCTCACGCTACGCTGGTTCGCCGCGGTGCTCGGCGATCCCGAGTACGTGCACGCGATCGTCTTCAGCGTGGTGCTCGCGCTCGTCGCGACGATCGGGTCGCTCGGCGCCGGGGTGGCCGCGTCGTTCGCGCTGCTCCGGCGCCGGGTGGCGGGCGGCGCGGGCGTCGCCGCGCTGCTCAACGCGCCCCTCGTCTTCCCGGGCGTGGTGGTGGGGGTGGCCCTGCTGCAGTTCTACGCGATGGTCCACCTGAACGGCACGCTGGCGGGGCTGGCCCTGGCCCACATGGTGATCACGGTGCCCTACGTGGTCCGGGCGGTGACCGCGAGTCTCCAGGGGATCGATCCGGAGCTGGAGCACGCCGCGCGGGTCCTGGGCGCGAGCGGGCCGGTCGCGTTCTTCACCGTCACGCTGCCCCTCATCCGGCCGGGCGTGGCGGCCGGCGCGCTGTTCTCCTTCATCGTGTCGTTCGACAACGTGCCGGTCTCGATCTTCCTGCTGGGCGCGGGGCAGACGACGCTGCCGGTGAAGATCTTCACCGCGATCGAGTACGGGGTGGATCCGTCCATCGCGGCCGTCTCGACCATGCTCATCGTGCTCACCGGCGTCGGCCTCGCGGTGGCCGAGCGCTGGATCGGGTTCCACCGCTTCGTCTGACCCGCCCGGAAGAGAGGGGAATGCCATGGCCGCCGCCGTCGCAGGCCGACTCGCCGACCGTATCGCCGTCGTCACCGGAGCCGCCAACGGCATCGGCCGCGCCAGCGCGCTGCGCCTCGCCCGGGAGGGCGCCGATCTCGCGGTCGTGGACCGCGAGGGCGACGCCCTCCACGGCGTGGCGCGGGAGATCGAGGCCGCCGGCCGGGGGGTCCTGGCCATCACCGCGGACTGGACCGATCCGGGCGCGGTCGAGGAGGCCTTCGCGGCGATCCGGCAGCGCTTCGGGCGCATCGACGTCCTCTTCAACAACGTCGGCCAGAGCGCCCGCGAGCGGGCGAGCGAGTTCCACCTGTCGGAGGAAGCGACGTGGCGCTTCGTGATCGAGGTCTCCCTCGTCGCCACCATGCGGGCCACCCGGCTGGCGGTCGAGGAGATGCGGACCCGGCGGAGCGGCCGCATCGTCAACATGTCGACCGAGTCCGCCTTCTACGGCGACGTGGGGTTCGTGGACTACGCGGCCGCGAAGATGGGCGTGGTCGGCTTCACCCGCTCCCTCGCGCGGGAGCTGGCCCCCTTCCACGTCAACGTCAACGCGGTGTGTCCGGGCGCCATCCGCACCCGCGCCCACGACCGGCTGCCGCGCGAGGTGATCGACAAGGTGCGCAACAGCGTGCCGATGGGCTACGTGGCCGAGCCGGAGGACGTGGCCGGGGTGGTGGCGTTCCTGGCCAGCGACGACGCCCGCTACATCACCGGGCAGTCGATCCTGATCGACGGCGGCCGCTGGATGATCTGACCCCCCTCCACCCTCCCCTCGTGACCCTCTCCCCTCCGGGGAGAGGGCAGGGTGAGGGGCGATCAGGTGAGGGGCGGTCAGGGCGAGCCCGCAGGCGTGGCCTCAGTGAAACGTCCGCCCCCCGTCGACCGCGAGGGCCGCCCCGGTGACGAACGACGACTCGTCGCCGGTGAGATAGAGCGCGGCCTGCGCGATCTCCTCCGGCTCGCCGGGACGCTTGATCACGTAGCGGTCGAGGATGCGGGCCAGCTCGGCCTCCGGGTCGGGCGCGCCCGCCCACGAGGAGCGGAAGAGCGGGGTGTCGATGATGCCGGGGCAGATCGCATTGACGCGGATCCGGTAGGCGGCGAGGTCCACCGCGAGGGTCTTGCCGAACATGACGAGGCCCGCCTTGGCGGCGCAGTAGGCCGTCCGCTGCTCGAGGGGACGCAGGGCCGCGCCGGAGGCGATGTTGACGATGGTCCCGCGCCCGGCCTGCTTCATGGCGGGCAGCGCAGCGTGGCACACCAGCATGGGGCCGGTGAGGTCGACGGCCATGACGGCGGCCCACTCCGCCGCGGTCATCTGCTCGAAGGGCCGCATGAGGTCGATGCCGGCGCTGTTGACGACCCCGTCGAGCCCGCCGAGCGCGGACGCGGCCTCGGCGACCGCGGCCCGCACCTGCCCCTCGTCGGCCACGTCGCACCGGAGCGGCACCGCGCCGTCGACCGACGCCTTCGCCAGGGCCGCCTCGTCGCGATCGAGCATCGCCACCCCGGCGCCCTCGCTCCGGAAGAGGCGCGCGGTGGCGAGGCCGATCCCCGAGGCGGCGCCGGTGACGAGCACCCGGCGACCACGGAGCCTCACCCGCGCGCCTCCGCGCGCAGCGCGGGCCGCACCGCGTCGGCCACCTCGTCGCAGCGCGCGAGCCAGACGCGCGGATGGCCGAGGATGTGCTGGATCAGCTCTTCCAGCAGCGTGATGCGCGACGGGCGCCCGATGATCTGGGGATGCATGGCGAGGCAGAAGTAGCGGTCCTCGCGATAGAGCACGTCGAACTCCCGGCGCCAGGCCTCGAACACGGCCGACGGAGCCTGCATGGTGCGGCCGGGCAAGGTGATCGAGTACTGGAAGAAGGGCGCGTCGTCCAGCACCCACGCGAACGGGAACTCGACGATGTCGGTGAGGCGGCCGTCGACCCGATGCAGGTACGGGGAGTCGTCGTCGAAGTAATTCGAGGAGTAGCCGAAGCCGTACTCGGCCAGCATCTTGAGGGTGTGGGGACTGAACTCGGCCGCCGGGGAGCGGTAGCCGACCGGCTTCCGCCCGGTCATGCGCTCGATGATCTCGATGCCCTTGTCCATCTCCTCGCGCTCCTGCTCGAGGGAGAGATTGACGATCCAGGCGTGCGACCAGGAGTGGTGCGCGATCTCGTGGCCCGCCTTCAAGATCGCCTCGACCATGGCCGGGCGCTGATGCATCACCAGCCCCGGCACGAAGAACGTCACGCGGAGGCCGTAGCGGGCGAGCAGGTCGAGGATGCGGGGCATCCCCACCTTCCACCCGTAGGCCCCCTGGCTCATCACGATGGGGCGCTCGGCGTTCTTCGGATCGCGGGCGGTCCACATGGTCTCGGCGTCGATGTCGAAGGTCAACAGAACAGGAAAGCCCTTGGGCGAGAGCGGCATGACGGATCTCCGGGACGAGAGGTTAGAGGGGCATGGGGCGCGCGCACGGACGCTCGCCCTCGAGGCGGGCGGCGAGGGCCAGCACACGACGGTCGCCGTACCAGGGCCCGACGATCTGCAGTCCGATGGGGAGCCCGTCGGATGCGAAGCCGCACGGCAGCGAGAGCGCCGGGTGGCCCGAGAGGTTGAAGGGCCAGAGATACGGATACCATGCGCCGCGGATCGAGCCGGCGGGCTCGCCCGCGATCGTGATCGGCTCGTACGGGTCGTGGTCGACCGCGAGCGCGGGCCGGGACAGAGTCGGCGACAGCAGGAAGTCGAAGCGCCGGAAGAGCGCCTGCACGCGGCGGTAGACCGCGGTCCGCTGGCCGAGCGCGTTCGCCCAGTCCACCGCCGACCACCGCGCCCCCCGCTCGATGGACTCGCGCAGGCTCGTGGCCACCTTGTCGCCGAACTTCGCCATGTGCGGGCCGACGCGCGCGGCGAGGCCGGCCTGGAGCGAGATCAGGAAGGTCCGCTCGAAGGCCGAGACGTCCTCCTGCAGGGTCTCGACGTGGGCGCCCCCGTCTTCCAGATGGCGCACCGCCGCCTCGCACGCCGCGAGCACCTCCGGATCGACCAGCCGGTTGCCGACCCGGGGCAGCCAGCCCAGCCGCAGTCCGCGCACCGCGACGTCGCGCGGATCGTCCGGCGGCTCCGGGCGCGAATAGGGGTCGCCGCCGTCGAAGCCCACGATCGCGTCGAAGCACGCGGCCGCCTCCGCCACGCTCCGCGCCATCGGCCCGATGTAGGACGTCGAGGAGAAGAGATCGGCCTGCTGCGCGTGCGGGACACGCCCGAGGGTCGGCTTGAGGCCGACGATGCCGCAGCAGGCCGCGGGCAGGCGGACGGAGCCGCCGCCGTCGGTGCCGAGCGCGAGCGGTCCCTGGCCGGTGGCGACCGCGGCGGCGGCGCCGCCGGAGGAGCCGCCCGCGGTGCGCGTCAGATCCCACGGGTTGCGGGTGGCACCGAAGAGCGGGCTGTCGGTCAGCGGCTTGTGGCCGAACTCGGGGGTGGTCGTCTTGCCGATCAGGATGGCGCCGGCCTCGCGGAGCCGGCGAACCGGCACCGCGTCCTCGCCGGACACCTGCTCGGCGAAGATCACCGAGCCCATGGTGGTGCGGACGCCCTTCGTGAACAGCAGGTCCTTGACCGAGAACGGCACGCCGTGGAGTGGCCCGAGCCGCTCGCCCGCCATCACCGCCGTCTCCGCCCGGCGCGCCGCGTCCCGGGCCTCGTCCGCGGTCACGGTGATGAACGCGTTCACCGTCGGCTGGAGGGCCTCGATCCGACGGAGCACCGCGTCCACCGCCTCGACAGGGGAGACCTCCTTGGTGCGGATCTGGCGGGCGAGGGTCAGCGCGTCGGTCCGATGAATGTCGCCCGTCGTCACCGCGGGGCGCGCTCCGTCTCCAGAACCGCGGCGAACGTCTCGGTCAGGCCCTCCAGCTCCGCGTCGCCCATGGGGGTGGAGAGGCAGCCCAGGCCGGTGATCGACATCAGCACCCCGCGCTCCATGAGCCCGCGGATCAGCCGCTGCAGGCGCGCCTCCTCCTCGGGCGTGGTGCGGGTGCTGCGATAGTCGACCAGCTCCCGATCGGTCGGGTGCACCCGGAAGAGCGAGCCCTGGCCGGTGACCGCGCCGGGCACGCCCGCGCGCTTGAAGCAGGCCTCGAGGCTTCCGCGCAGCTTGGCCCCCAGCTCGTCGAGCTTCGCGAAGGCTTCGGGCGTCAGCAGGCGCATCGCGGCCAGGCCCGCGGCCATCGTGACCGGGTTGGCGTTGAAGGTGCCGCCGTGCGGGGCGGCCGGCTTGCCGCCGGTGGGATCGAACACCGCCATCACCTCGGCCCGGCCGGCGACCGCGCCCACCGGGAAGCCGCCGCCGATGATCTTGCCGAGCGTGGTGAGGTCCGGGGTCACGCCGAACGCGCCCTGGGCGCCGCGGTAGCCGACGCGGAAGGTGATGACCTCGTCGAAGATCAGCGCGATGCCGTGCGCCGCGGTCACCTCGCGCAGGGCGCGCAGGAAGTCGCGCTGCGCCGGGATCAGGCCCACCCGGTTCGGGATCGGGTCCACCAGCACCGCCGCGAGGGTCTTGGCCTCGCGCTCGATGCGCGCCACCGCCATCTCGGCGTGGTTGAACGGCAGCACCACCACGTCGTCGAGCACCGCGGGCGGCACGCCGCGCGAATAGCCGGTGCTGGCCGGCGCCGCGAGCGTGCCCCAGTTGTCGGGGGAGGAGGCGAGGCTCACCTCCGCGTAGTCGTAGGAGCCGTGATAGGCGCCCTCGAACTTGGCGATCTTGGGCCGGCCGGTGAAGGCCCGCGCGGCCTTGATCGCCATCATCACCGCCTCGCTGCCGGAGTTGGTGAAGCGGACGCGCTCCGCCCCGGGCAGGCGGTCGCAGAGCAGCGCGGCCAGCTCCACCTCCTCCGGCGTCGGCAGCGGGAACGAGGAGCCGAGGGCGAGGCGGCGGGTGGCCGCCTCCACGATCTCGGCGTGCGCGTGGCCGTGGATCAGCGCGGTGTAGTTGTTGAGGCAGTCGAGCCGGCGATCGCCCTCCACGTCCGTGATCCAGCAGCCGTCGCCCGAGGCCGCGTAGGGCGGATAGGGCGCCATGTAGACGGTGGTGCGCGTGTTGCCGCCCGGCATCACGCCCTGGGCCTGCGCGAACAATGCGGCCGACTTCGATCCGGCCGCGGCCCAGCGGCGGGTCTCGGCCAGCGCCTGCGGCGACTTCACTCCGGTGCCTGGGGTCATGGGGAATCCTCCGGGGGCGATTATAGTCCGCCTCAGGGCCGATTGGGCGCCGACCCCTGTAAGGACAGCCAGTG
>Ga0068863_100007657_pt1 | contig 10563 bp, 14 predicted proteins | sample KBSSwiS62_FD_66596 | JGI IMG/M metagenome (GOLD analysis project Ga0068863, IMG submission 66596) | Switchgrass rhizosphere microbial communities from Kellogg Biological Station, Michigan, USA - KBS Switchgrass S6-2 | ecosystem: Host-associated > Plants > Roots > Rhizosphere > Soil ...
AATATCTTGTGCGATGCCATCGCGCTGCGCCTGCGCAGCGAAGATCACGAATGGCCGTTCAATTACGGCAGGGGACACTGATGCTGGGTAGCAATACAGAACAGTGACACGGCCCTTCGTATTTCCTCGGCGCTCTTTCTCAATCCCATCGCGCACCCCGCGGGCGCGCAACTCGATTTCAATGTCCGGGACGGTTGGACTGGCGACAGTCAGCATCAGTGCTGCCGTGTCTCCGAAGTCGCTGATCCAGGTGATCGGTCCCGCACCGTCAGGAAGGTCAGTGACCTGGTTCAGCCGCTGTCCAATGTCTTGGAATTCCTGCTGGGTGTTCTTGATGTTGTCCAAGAGTCTGACTTGCACAACAGAAATATTGTCCTGGGTGGTGGACTCCACACGGTCCACCTTGCTGTTTCCAGTGATGGCTTGCTCGACCTTCCGCGTGACCAGTTGCTCGACCTTGTCTGCCGAGATACCCGGCCACGGGGTGATTGCCAGTGCGATGCGCACGGGGATGTCGGGGTCCTTCCGCTTGGGCATGTTCATGTAGCCGAACACGCCCCAAGCCATTGTTACGAACAATGCGACCCAAGCAATCTGTCGGTTGTTGACGAAGAATCGCGCGACGTTACGACTGTTATTGGGGTTCTCAGCTTTCATTGAAGGACCTCTACACGCTGACCATCCTTAAGCAGGTTGGCACCGTTGGTGATGATTCGGTCTCCCGCTTGTAGCCCGTTGACTACGCTGATGTCGGTGCCACTGACGGCGCCGATTTCTACCCTGTGAAGGCGGGCCACTTCGCCTGCATTCGAGTCGGAGACAACAAACACTCCATATTTACCGTCTTTAGCTTGCACAATGGCAGAAAGCGGAATCAGCAGAGCGGGCGTTCGATTTGCGCTTTCAGCATTTACTAACTGCAAAGAGCCGATCATTCCCACCTTCAGCAAGTGATCGTGGTTCGGTATCGCCACTTCGACCTCGAAGTTGCGCGTAATCGTGTCGGCTGCCGATGACATGCGGCTGATTCGCGCATGAAATGTGCGGGTGGGGAATGCGTCGATGGCGACGTCAACGGACTGGCCCACTTTGATTGATCGCACAACCGTATCGGGCACCCCAACTACGATCTTTACAGTGCCAGTACTGGCTACCGCGAATAGCGGAGCGCCCGGACTGACGAATGCGCCCAACTCTACGGCCTTCTTCACGATGTCACCGTCGAAAGGCGCAATCAACGACGTATCGCGCAGAGCAATTTCAGCTTCGCTTGTTAGGGCACGAGCGGACTTCAGCTGCTCCTGGGTTGCGTCGTATTGTGCGCGAGCTGAATCAAAGTCCGGTTTAGTAATGCTCTGACTGTCATACAGGCGCTTGGCCCGATCGAAGTCGAGCTGTGCTTTCAATGCGACGGCTTCAGCAGCCCCTGCCTGCGACGACGCTTGTCGGACTTTGTCCTGGTATTCAGTCGGCCGGATGCGAACCAACATAGCGCCGCGGCTCACTCGATCGCCTTCCGCAATATCGCGCATCCTGCCGTCCTGGCCGCGCACCTGCTTGAGGGATACGACGTATCCAGGAATTCTGAACCCCAGTGGAACTTCTGAATCGGGCATCGTTACGGCCGAAAACCGCAGGCCGTCGGCGCTCACGCGCGCTCGCTGATCGATGGCGCGGGCCTGGACTCCCTGAGGAGGTTGGTCAAGTGGCTTTCTCGAACTACAGCCGGCCATGGCCAGCACCAATAGAAACATTGTGATTATCGTCTTCACGTTTATTCGTCTCCCATTGCTTTTCGCAACTCTGCCAGGGCACTCCAGTAAGAGGAGAGTGCCTGCTGATATTGAAACTCTGTTTCGGAACTTCGAGCCTGAGCCTGCAGAAGATCTCGTATGAGTGCTGCTTGCTCTTTATATTTTCTACTGCTAACGCGGAATTCCTCGGCTGCGGCTTCGTGACTCGTGCGAGTGGCTTTCAGTAGCAATGCAGATTCTTTCCACTTGCGATACTTCGCGCCGACCTCCACAGCGATTTGCGATTCGGTTTCCCGTAATCCGTTGCGAGCCTGCTCGACTGTCTTCGTCTTCTCGACAACTTGATTGTGACGTCGTCCCCAATCGAACGGCTCCCAGGTGAGAAAAAAACCGGCTGTGGCGACGTTTGCCGGAAGCACCTTGACGTTGTCCAGTCCCTGATACCTCAGCGACAAACTGAGGTCCGGTATGTATTCCGCTTTGGCAATGCGGCGGTCGTAATCGGCTTGCTTCTGCTTAAGTTGTGCGGTCCGAATCTCGGGGCGGGTGTAAGCAGCGCGCTCCCGTGCGGCTTCGAGAGTCAGAGTCGTGTCGTCCTCTTCGGGCAGAGGATTTACCCGAAAAGGAGTCGCCACCTCCCTCCCCATAAGCTGGTTTAAGTGTTCGCGTTGTGTGGCGAGTCCATTGTCGGCTACCGACAAGTCATACTGAGCCTTGGACAATCGGGCATCAACCTCCAACACATCCGCCCGCAAAACAGTCTTTTGCGCTTCGTGCTCGGCCGTGACTCGCTTCGCCTCTTCCAACGTCTTGACTGCTTCTCCTGCGGCTTGCACGCCGGCCTGCGTTGCCACAAGCTCGAAATATGCGCTTCTTACCTCCGCCGCAATCTTTTGCCGCCCAACCCTCACGTCTTCTTTAGCGATGTCGCGCCCAAGTTCTGTCACACGAATTCCCAGCCCGATCTTGTACAGCTGCGTGAGCGGCTGATCCAACGCGCCGGTTACATACGTCGTGAATCGCGCGGGAGTGCGAATTTTTGCTTCCTTTCCTGGAATTGGTCCGACCCCCGGATAAGTGCCGAACACACCTTGGTCAAACGTGAAGTCAAACGAGTGCAACAGCTCGCCGCCCAACACAGTAAATTGAAATTGCGGCAGCCGCCTGGTGCGCATAGTGCTTACGCGGAAATCGAACTTTTCGGCTTCCAGGACCGAGTTCTTCACCACGCGGTTGTTGTTCAACGCGATGGACACTGCATCGTCCAGGGTGAGCAGTGGGGTCTCCGGCCTCGCTTGTTGCCCAAGCGATCGGATCGGTGACGAACAGATAGCGATGGCGATAATCAGTAAGAGATTTTTCCATTTCATGATTGTTCTGCCTGTGACTTGGTTGAGATCCGACGGCGCGATCGGCGGACCACATCGCTGTCACTCGTGAGTCCAAGGTGCAATTGCTCTACCAACTTAGCGACAGCTGCAAGTTATTGAACTGGCTACGCAAGCGGACCGGGGTGCCCAAACTGATCCACGGCGCTAGAGGGCACTGCCCACATGTGGGCACTAGCCAGCGGGAAGTTTTCAGCAGCAACGAGACAAACTGCGTCGTCGAGTGTGCCGAGTGGAGAGATGAGATCGCTCGAATAGGCTGTTGCTGTGCGTCCAGCTGAACCGTGAGGTCATTGTGAGCGTTGAGAGTGCGTAGGAACCACTTCAGTGTCGTTATCCTCTACCCCGGTCTTGTCCCATACTTGTGGATCTTCAGTCGCGCGCTTGCGCTTCGGACCATTCGATTGCGGCGATTAAGCCTTCGATCAGTGTCCCGGTGTACATCCCTTTCTTTGGCTCTTACGGACCAGATATGCCATCCGCGGGGACACAAGACATCACTATGCGGGGCTGGCTTTTGCCGAAATGTTTAGCCGACGCATTTTGTTCTGGAGAGTGGTACGCTTCAATCCCAACCGTTCGGCTGCTCCGCCCTTGCCACCTACCTGCCCTGACGTGGCTATCAAGGCTTCGAGAATGACTTTGGTTTCCGCTTGTCGAAGGGTAGAGGTCGAGCCAGTCTCCAAATCTATTTCTGAAGAGGCGCGAAGCTCCGCGATCGGCACTTCCAACTCGTCACCGCGTGTCAGAATGACGGCGCGTTCGATAAAGTTCGCCAGTTCTCGGACATTTCCTTTCCAGGCGTGGTTCGTCAGAACTTGCATCGCCTGCCTTGGCACCGACTCAATCCGTTTTTCCATCCGTCTGCATAGCAGTGAAACAAAATGGTTCACCAGCAGCGGGATATCCTCTCGCCGTTCCCGAAGTGGCGGGATCTCAATCGGAAACACATTCAGTCGATAAAATAGGTCCTCGCGAAACTTGCCTTCGCGGATCATTGCGGGAAGATCCCGGTGGGTCGCAGCGATCATCCGCACATTTACCTGGATCGTCTTCGTGCTTCCCAGGCGCTCGAATTCCTGCTCCTGGACCGCACGCAGCAACTTGGGCTGCAGCTCCAGGCTGATATCGCCGATCTCGTCGAGAAACAGTGAGCCCCCGTCCGCCAGCTCGAATCTGCCCTTTCTTTGCATTAGGGCGCCAGTGAACGCTCCCTTTTCGTGCCCAAACAGTTCACTCTCCAGCAGCCCCGAGGGAATGGCGGCGCAGTTCATTCGCGCGAAGGTGCGCTCGCGCCGGGAACTGAGATTGTGAATAGCCCGCGCGATCAGCTCTTTTCCTGTACCCGTCTCTCCGTGGAGCAGGACGGTCGAGTCTGTAGCCGCCACGATGGAGACTTGCTCCAACACGTTCTGAAGGGCTGGGCTCTGCCCGATGATGCCTTCGAAGCGGGAATCAGAGCTCATCGCTGATTCCATGCACAAACCCTGGTGTTCCCGGCTAATCAGGTTAGGAAAACTTGTTTTTGCAAGGCTGTCTAGGTCGGTGAAATCAACAGTCGCGTACGCCATAATCGCCTCCGTTACCCTTCACATGTACAGCGTTTTGCAGAACTCTGTGCTGCCGCAGTGTGAGATCGCAGGCGGCTCAAATGTCAGGCACAGGGTTTCCACGTTGATAGCCGCCATAATGAGCGCTTCGGCGAGTGTGAACCTACGGCAGGTCTCGGCGGTGATGCGGAACATGGCTAATTGCTCTGATCTGCGCTGTCTTCGCCAATCGGTTCCAGACGGGGCGCGGGATGGCACGGTTGCAGGTTGGGATAGTTTGGGAAGATGAGCCGTAACAGTCTTGCGGAATCTTCCAGACGCATAAAACCGGTTCGTGTGGGAATAAACTTGAACGTCATATTTCCTCCTAATCCGCGAAAGGTGGATAGCAGCTAAGCTGATCTCTTCGTCTGTTGACAAAACTCGATAATTTTTGCGAGTTGCGGCTGAGCCACCGTTCTTGACGTTTTCCGAAAATTCTTCGGGATGTAAAACTCAATTACTTTTGCCATGACAATCTCCTAGATCTAGTGAATCTGGGTGCGCGCTGCTGCGCCAAATCGTTCGCTCGCCTTTGTCTGGCGCTATCAGTGCGGGGGCAACATTCATCGCAGCCATGATCAGGACTTCCTGTAGCGTGAAACTGCACGTTGTGATCTTCCACATAAATGCCTCGCGAACCTTCACACCATTGTTCTAAACACGAGCCATTGTCCGCCCAAGCTCCGTTTGCGGGCAGCCCCACATCGGGCCAGATCGCAGACTCTTGGGGAGCGATTAGCACCCTCTTCAGAGGCAAGAAATTTTGGTTGTTGGGGCGTCTAATGGCGTCTAATAAGGAGAGTTAGAACTACTTTTGCGAGGAGGAGCTTCGATGCGCTTCCACCCGAAAAGACGAGCATCGATGGACCATAAACCGGGTCCTAACATTGCGAGAGCGGCACCAGCGGTCCCTAACAGCAGCCAAACCCATTTGTCTCCGCTCAGCGTGAGCATCTTCCAAATTTCAATCAATGCTATGGAGGTTCCCGCGATGGGTGTCCATAAGCCCGCGATCACCAGTATTCCTGCGCCTAACAAGAGGATAGAGGGAACTGACACATTCAGGGATCTTGGATCACTCCACAGCCTCAAGCCCGCGCGCACAATTAGCACGGAGCCAACGACCACGCGCATGAGAAGTAAACCTGCGCCTGGCCAACCGCCAGCAAATGTGGAATACAGCCGTCGCAATGACGCACCTTTAGATACATTCCTAGATTCCTCCGTTTTGGAGGTGAATCGAAACCCCAAAAAGGGTTCGAATTTTCACTATTTAGAGGTTTACCGTCTCGCTTGGAATGGAGCCCTCGTGGAAATTACACTTCGATGATTCCTCTCTTCAGGCCGATCATTGCGGCGTGCGTTCGGTCGTTGGCGCCAAGTTTAGAAAGAATGTTCTTGACTCGACTCTTAACGGTTTCCTCCGTGATTGAGAGCTGATCCGCAATCTGCTTGTTCGCATTCCCAGCCGCGATCAGTTTCAGGACGAGGATCTCTGCTGGCGTCAGGGCGTCGTCCGTCGCATGCTCGGCGAGCTGGCACGAAGCCTCCGGGGAAAGGGTCTTCCTTCCACTGTGGACGGCGCGGATCGTCCCCAGCAATTCCTTATGCAACGTATTTTTGAGCAGGTAGGCCTGAGCGCCGGCCTTGAGCGCACGCAAAATTTGCGTATCGCCTGAGTATGTCGTCAGCACAATCACTTTTGCGTCGGGAAATTCGTTGCGAATCGCAATAAGCGCATCGATGCCGTTCATCTCCGGCATCTGCAAGTCCATGAGCGTGATGTCGGGATGGTGTGTCCGGAATTGCTGAATGGCATCGCGTCCGTTGGATGCCTCGCCTCCTAAAACCATATCGGTCTGAATGCCAATCAGACCGGCGATCCCTTGGCGCACGATGGGATGGTCGTCAACCACAAGAATGCGAATTTGCGAGGTGCTGGCGCTCATGAGCTCCTACTTCACTCCTTCCGCCTTGCGTGAAAAGCACGAACGTCTCTGTTCTGTCGTGACGGCAGGAACGCGCAGTTCAAGTTCGGTACCTGCATCAACTTCGCTCCACGCCACTAGCTTACCTCCGATAAGATTGGCACGTTCCCGCATCCCGGGCAAGCCGTAGTGTCCTTTGCTGCTTTGGCTGGAGAGAATCGCTGGATCAATGCCTTTTCCATCGTCCCGCACCCGTAATTGGAATTGCACATTGTCATAGCGGATTTCAACTTCGATTTGCCGTGCCTGAGAGTGTCGAAAGGCTTTCCGGAGCGCTTCGGCCGCAATTTTGTAGATCTCGTCTCGGAGGATGGGATGCAGATCTCGCTCCCCGCCCTCAACGGCGACCCGGAATCCAGGTCGGTGATGGGTTAAGTCGGTTCCGAGTTCTTGCCCCAGAGTACTTACGGATAGTGCGAGATCATTGCTTTGTACCGTGGAGTCACGCAATCCCTGCACCTCATCCCGGGCTTCGGTGATGAAGTTCGCGGTCTGATCGATCGCATTGTCCAGCTTCTCTTTCGCCTCCATCGGTCGATCCGCAGCAACTGGGAAACAGTTTGGAATCGGAGCAGCACCCCGTGCGCGCTTTGAAGCAGAGTGTCGTGAAGGTCCCTGGCGATTCGTGTGCGCGCGCCCACGCGCGCCTCGAGCGTCATGTCGAACTGATGTTGCAATTGCCGAACACGCAACTTGTACGCCGCCCTGCGAGAGCCATAAAGATGACCGCGCATAAAGCGCGAAACCAATTCGTCTGGTAATACGCGGGAGCGACGGAGAGATCCAGCTTGGTGGCGGTATCGTTCCACACGCCGTCGCTGTTGGATGCGATCACGCGAAATGAATATTTGCCGGGAGGCAAGTCCTCTTTCACCTGAAAGGTGGGGTGGTCACCTCTCATTTCGACTTCATGCTCCCCTACTGCCCAAAGTCCGTCCGCGTGGTCGCTATCACGATGTGATCATTGGGAAACGGATGTGAACCAAAGATAGCCATCTGTGGTCTGCACAACTGAGAACATGCCGGCCGATACAGAGCCATCCTGTATCCGCCATGACGTGTGCATGTACTGCGTGAGGCGCTTCTTCGGATCGAGGGCGTGAACCGGGCCTGCCAGCAACAGTATGGAAGTTAGATGACAGGCCACTGCAACCGTAATCGCGATGCACCACCTAAGGCGAAGCAGAAGTGGTCGCGGGCCTGTCTGTTCCATGTTCGTATCCGAATCGCGTCGAACACCCTGGTCCTGTTCACTTCCGCTCAATCCTGCCTCAACAAGAAGGAACTGTTAAAACCCTCATCTGCGAAAGCACAATCTCTCAATGCCCAGATGTTGGCAAGCGGGACCCTGGTCGGTCCCGACATCACATTCTTAGCCATTCAGAGGTCTACTAGACATCAGATATAGGCAGTCAGACGGAAGACGATTCGGCATAAAATAGGCAGGACTTTTTTCAATCTCACATCAGATTTAGGGGCCGCAATGGCATTCTCGCTCAACTCTCGCTGGGACCGATCGTCTGCGGTGCTTCGACCGAATGACCGGCTGACTCTGGGATTAATCGGGATGGGGGTGGTATTCGCATCACTCGGTCTTGGCGAAGCCGTGTATCGATTCGCGTTCCGCGATTTCGATGGAGCAAGGGATCGCCTTCCAATCGAGATGTTGTTTGGGCTGGCGTTCGCCTGGATGGCTACAAAACTCGTTCGAAGGCTCTACCAATACCGAATGGAAACTTACGAAAGGATCAATTTCATTCGGGATCGCAACTACAAAATTCGTTACGCGGTAGAAGCTATCAGGCCCGTGCCGTATCCCACCAACCATCAAGCGATCCGAGTGATTCGTGAAGAAGTGGAACGAATTGAACGGGCGCTTACCGAGATTACGCCAAGGTAGGTAAAGCCCCGGTGTCGGTTGAATCCCGTCTCTTGTGCTCCTGACTATTGAACCTTGAACGACAAGTTCCGAGTGAGTTGGCGTGCTAGGGCATGACTCTAAGACTTGGAACGCTGGCCACGACGTGCAATGGCTTCGAACCGGAAGTGAACTCTCCCACCTCTTCCGGCAAGTCGCCACTGTCGGCGCGCACGTGCTTTAGATAGTTTGGGCGCAGAACCGCAAGGAGTTCGCGGCGGTTCTTGACGTCGAGCGGTTTGCCGACATGAATCTTGCCCATCCGCTGAAGGAACTTTTCCGGCAACACCCGCGCGAACATCATGAGCGGCCAGGTGAAATTCGGTCCGTTCAGTTTGCGCAGGCGGTAGAGCCACATCAACAACGCTCCGACGCGCCAAGCCATCGGTCCCCACCAGCTGTACTGCCCGGGACGCAGGTTATGCTTCCAGCACTTCATCATGAGTTGCCATTGCAGAGGGCTGAGTTGGCGGGTTTGGGTGACGCCAGTTTGATGCGCCATGCGCGTGTCATGCAGCGGCGTGAAGATGGAAGGTACAAGAAACGCAAATAGTCCGCGGCGGTCCATTTCATACACGAGGTCGAGAGTGGCTCGCGTGTCTTCGTCGGTTTCGCCTGGGTTGCCAATGATCAACGTCATCATCGGGAACCAGTTGTTCTGATTGGCGATGCGCAGTCCTTCGAGAACGACACTTGGCCAGTCATCAATCGAAAATGGAATGCCTTTGCTCGGCATGATCTGCTTCGCCATGCGCACGGATCCCGTCTCAAGCCCGATCAGCGGGACCAGCGCCTTTTTCTGCGGGTGCGTGCTGAGCAGCGGCAAGTGAATCGGACTTTTGGGGAGCAAGACTTCGGAGAGCTGCTGAATCAATTTTGGATCAACGACGAACGGCGCCATTGTGCAGTGGCTGAGTAGATGGCTCTCCACGCCCGGCGTGTTCACGATCTCCGTATAAAGATCCACCAGCGCTTCGCGGTTGGGAAAAAAGAACGGAGTAGCGGTGTGGACCTGGCCCCAGATGAACATGTCCTCAGTGGCGAGGGAGATCACTTTATTACCTTGCCGCACGTTGGCACGCACCGCGTCCATAATCCGCGCTTTAGGCATATCAATCTGCGGGTTCAAGTCAGGCAGACAGAACTGGCATCGGCGACCGCAGCCGGTCGTCATTTCCACCACGCCGAAAGTAGTTCGTTTGTCAGGAAACAGGATGGCGTCTCGCGAGATGGGATGAGCCAGATGCATCTGGCGCGGGAGGGTTTCGCCTGCGACCGCTTTGCGGAATAGTGCCAGGGCTTCAGTAGACTCACTACGACCTTCCGCCACGCAGTCCACGCCGAGTTCTTCGGCAGCGTTAGTTTGCGTGATCTGCCAGCTGCCCGAGCCGCCCACGACCACTTGAAAATTCTTGCGGTAGGGGCTGGACTTGATCTTGTCAAACATCAAGCGGGAGTAAATTGAATTCAGAGGTTCCTTCGACGAGCCATAAATTGATGTGTACACGCCGGCGGCAAATGTGACACCCAGCGGATTGTGGGTGGACACCGCTACCACGCGGGTGTTGGGGCCGATGAATTTGTCCAGGTCGTCGGGGAAGCAGGCTACCACCTCGTCGGACGAGTATTCGCGGAGCAGAGCCTTCTCGAGCACACGCACCCCGGCCGGCATGTATTTCGCGGAGCCATCGTCGTTGCGTTCCACCTCGCGCCACTGCGGATACTTCTTGTTCAGCACGAACTCGAGCCACTGCGGTATTGAGGCCAGGGCCATCTGGATGAAGAAACCAGCGTGGTCAATCGATTCAGTCAGCGGTGCCGTCAGAACGATGAGCTTGCCGCCAGCGGGGACGTTACCTGCCGAACCGGTTGCGCCTGCAGAGGCTCGATGTTGAGGTAATTCCTTCTCGGTGGTCCGCACGA
>Ga0068863_100007658_pt1 | contig 10563 bp, 8 predicted proteins | sample KBSSwiS62_FD_66596 | JGI IMG/M metagenome (GOLD analysis project Ga0068863, IMG submission 66596) | Switchgrass rhizosphere microbial communities from Kellogg Biological Station, Michigan, USA - KBS Switchgrass S6-2 | ecosystem: Host-associated > Plants > Roots > Rhizosphere > Soil ...
CGCGACGCCTGAGTCCCTCGATGAGGAGCTCAGCGGGCGGCCGGCGATCGGCGCGCGACGCGCGCTTCGAGCGCGGACAGGATCGCCTGTCCTTCCGGAACATGGAGGCCGACCCCGAGGCGCTTTGCGCTCCCGTGGTAGTCGAACTGGATCAGCCCGCGCCGCCCTTGCCTCACCCTCACCCCGTACTCAGCCCACCACGCGCCGTTCTCGAGAGGAACGCACAAGGCTGTCACACCGGCCAGCTCAAAGCGTCGAGTGCGAACGAGCGGCCCGATGCTGAGGGTTTGAACAAGGGCGTCAGCGGTGACGGTGATCCTCTCGCAACCGGCGACGTGCCAGACGTTCTTGTACGTCCTCCAGGATACGCCGACGAAGAGGAAGAGCGGGCCGAACAGCCACACGAGCAGCGGCGCTCCATCGCTCGTGGTGCCCACCAAGCTGCCCATCACGACCAGCACCAACAGCGCGATCGAAACGGCGGGGATGACTGCCAACTCCACGATCACGGCTCCCCAAGCACCCCGCTCGGGATGGATCGTGATCCGCAGGCTGGTGTCGCTCTGCTCGATCGTGTAGCGGGAGTCCGCGGATCTTGCGCGTATCACGCCGGAGCCGCTCGGCAAGTCCACCGCGCGCCCCTGCCTACTTCTTCACGATCATCCCACAGGCCCAGCGCGTGCCGGCGTTGCCGGTCGGGTCCGTCTTGCCGTCGTCCGCGCTCATGTGGATCATCAGGCACGTTCCGCCGGTCTTGAGCAGCGAGTTCGGCGCGCCGTCCTTCAACGTCACCAGCTTGGCCAGCACCTCGACGTGCGCCGAGCCGTCCTGCTTGACCTCGAAGTTCGGCAGGTCGCCCGCGTGCGGACCGTCCGGATTGTCCAACCCGTGCTTCTTTCCGTAGGGATTGAAGTGCGGGCCGGCCGAATCGAAGGGCTTGCCCTCGCCCGCGTGGCACAGGCCGTTGTTGTGGATGTGCAGCGCGTGCGTGCCGGGCGGCGCGCCCTTCACGTCGAGCACGATCTTCACGCCCGCATCGGTCTGGGTCAGCGTCGCGTGGCCGACGACCTTGCTGGAGTTGTCGATCAGCTCGGCCGTGGCGCTCGTGCCACCGCCTCCGAGCATCGAGCAGGACGAGAGCGCGAGGAGCGAAAGGACGGCAAACGTGCGCATGGGGACCTCCTGGGTTGCCCAGAGGCTACTCCCGCGCGAGCGGCGCGCAAGTTCGCAAGCTCACAAGCGCGAGCGCTTCTCGACCAGGTCGGCCAGCGTGCCCACGGCGAGCACCTGCAGGAAGGCGATGAAGAGCACCACCGACATGTCGCTCAGGTTGGCCGGCTTGGTCACGAAGCAGTCGACGTACAGCGAGCCGCCGAGGCCCAGGCCGATCAGCAGAGCCAGCGGCACGAAGACCTTCAGCGGGTTGAAGTACATCACCGTGCGCAGGATCAGCGCCGTGAACCCGATCGTGTCGCGCACCGGCCGGATCTTCGAGAGGCCCGCGCGCTTGGCGTAGTCGATCGGCACGTAGTCGACGCGGTGGTCGTTGGTCAGCGCGGCCAGCGTGATCGTGGTCGTGAACGAGAAGCCGCTCGGCAGGATCGGCCGGTACATCAGGACCAGCTCGCGGCGGATCGCGCGCAGGCCGGAATTGAGGTCGGGGATCGGCGTCCCGGCCAGGAAGGAGGCGAGCATGCGCAGGAAGGCCTTGGCCGGCAGGCGCACGGTCGGGATGTGCACGTCGACGCCGGTGCGCGAGCCGACGGCCATGTCGGCGCCGTCGTCGATGCGCGCGAGCAGCTCCTGGATCTTGTTCTCGGGGTAGGTCCCGTCGCCGTCGGTGATCACGACCACGTCGTGGCGTGCGCGCGCGAAGCCGGTCTTGAGCGCGGCGCCGTAGCCGCGGTTGACGAGGTGCTTCTCGACGCGCAGCGCCTGGAAGCGCGACCTGAGCCGCTCGAGCACCTGCGCTGTGCCGTCGGTCGAGCCGTCGTCGACGACCAGGATCTCGACCGGCACCGCGAGCTCGAGCGCGTCGAGGCGCTCGATCACGCCCTCGATGGCGTCGCGCTCGTTGTAGGCCGGGACGACGATCGTCACGCCGCGCGCGGTCAGGCTCTGCATTCGCTCGTCTTCGATGGCGGGCTCCGTGGAGTGCCGCGGAGGATAGCGGTCGGCCGCAGCGCGCGCAGCGCCTTGCGCGCCATTCCGGTCAGCGCCAGCGCCGAAGTCTCGCCCCACGGGACCCAGCGCCAGTCCGCTCCGCGCGGCGGCACTGCGATTTGCCCGCGCCGCAGCGCGAGCCGGATGCGGTGGTGCGTGATCGTGTGGCGCAGCCGGCCGAGCTCGGCGCCCGCGCGGAAACCCGTGGGCAAGCGGGCTGGGAACAGGCGCTGCGAGCCGAGCTCGCGCGTCGGCAGCTCCCACAGGCGCGCCATGCGCCCCTGCTCCGGGCGGCGCCACAAGAGGATCCGGCCGCCGCGCTCGACGAAGAGTGCTTCGAGCTCGACCTCGACGCCGAGCTTGCGCGCCTTGGGGGCGGGAAAATCCCGCGCGCGTCCGAGCGCCCGCGCCGCGCACGCTCCGGCCCAAGGGCAGGCCGCGCAACGCGGCTCGCGCGGCAGGCAGACGAGCGCACCCAGCTCCATCAGCGCCTCGTTCCACTCGCCCGCGCCGCCCGCGCGCGGCACGAGCTCGGCGGCGAGGTCCCAGACGCGCTTGCGCAGCTCGGTCGAGCCCGCCGCGCCGGGCAGCGCGAAGAGGCGCGCGAAGACGCGCTCGACGTTGCCGTCGACCAGCGGCTCGGGCGCGTCGAAGGCCAGGCTGGCCAGCGCGCCGGCGGTGTACGGACCGATGCCCGGCAGCTCCAGCAGCTCGGCGCGCGTGCGCGGGAACTCGCCGGCGTGCTGCTCGACGATGCGCCGCGCCGTGAGGTGCAGCGTGCGTGCGCGGCGGTAGTAGCCCAGGCCGCTCCAGTGCGCGAGCACGTCCTCCTCGGCGGCCCCCGCCAGCGTGGCGATGTCCGGGAAGCGGGCCAGGAAGCGCTCGTAGTACGGGATCACGGTCGCGACGCGCGTCTGCTGCAGCATCGCCTCGCTGATCCAGACGCGGTAGGGCTCGCGCCGCGTGCGCCAGGGCAGCGCGCGCTGCTCGGCCCGGAACCAGCGCACGAGCAGCGGTCGCAAGCGGGGATCGGCGCGGGTGCGCATGCGTCGGCATCCTATCGAAGTGCGCGCGCCCGTTCCGTACCGTGGTCCGCATGCGCACACTGCTCTTCGGAGCTCTCGCCGGCCTCCTGCTCTCGCTCCTGCGCGCGCCGCTGGGCCTGGATCTGCTGCAGATCCCCGCCGTCGAGGGGCACACCGCGCTGGGCGTGCGCGCGCTGGCGCTGTTCGTGATCGCCGGCGGCGTCCTGGCCAGCGTGCACAGCGCGCTGAGCACGCGCCTGCTCGGCGGCGTGCTGCTGGGCTACGCGGGCCACGGCCTGCTGCTCGGCGCGAGCTGGGCGCCGGGATCGCGTCTGGGACTCGCGCTGACCGCGCTCGCCGGGCTCGCGCTGCTGGTCTGGATCGCGCGCGGCCTGCGCGAGGATCCGCGGCCGGCGGAGGAGCCGTCCGCGCCCGCCGCGGGCTTCGGCGAGATGCTCGGGCACGCGCTCGCCGGCGCCGGCCTCGCCGTGGGCCTCGAGCTCGTCGCGCGCCACCTGCGTCTGCACGGCGGGCAGCTCGAGGCCGACGACTCGGTCTTCGGCAGCGTGCTGCTCGCGCTGCTCCTCGTGGGCGCGGCCGCCTTCGGCTGGATCGCGCGCCGTCCGGCCTGGCGCAGCTTCGCGCCGGGTCTGCTGCTGGCCGCGGCGGGCGCGTCGCTCTACCTCAGCCTGCACTCGCTCGCGCGCCTGACCGAGACGGGCGGCCTGCGCGCCTACGTGCACTCGTTCGGGCTCGACCTCGCGGGCCACGGCACGCCTGCCTACGACGCGCTGCTGGCGGCCTCGTTCTTCGTCGCGCCGGCGTTCGTGATCGGGGCGGCGCTGCGCGCGCTCGAGGGGCGCAAGCGCATCTTCGCGCTGCTGCTCGGCGCGGCCGCAGGCCTCTCCTTCGTGCCCGAGCTGTTCGAGACCGCCGCCGACACGGCCTCGAGCGAGAAGCACACGTTCGCGGCGCAGTTCGTCACGATCGCCTCGATCACGGCCGTCCTGGGCGGGGCCTGCGTGCTGCTGTGCCTGCCCGGGAAGCCCTCGCTGCGGCGCTGGCTGGCGATCTCGCTGGCGCTCGCGTGCGGCGTGCCCGCGGCGACGATCGAGGTCGCGCAGCAGAGCGTGCTCGCGCCGTGGCGGCGCCAGCCGACGCTGCCCTACCTGTACTTCGACACGCCCGCGGGCCTGCTCACGGTCGAGGGTCCGATGCAACTGCCGGGCAGCTCGCCGCTGCTGAACAAGATGGTCACGCTCGAGCGGCGCGTGCTCGTGCCCGGGCCGGAGAGCACGCGCGCCGACCTCGCGCGCATCGACCTGGCGCTCGGACAGCTCTCGAAGGAGGCGGCCGAGCGCAAGGACAAGCGCGCGCTGGTGGTCGGGCAGTTGACGCCCTTGATCGCGCGCCGCCTCGGCGACGCCGGCTTCGCGGAGATCGACCGCAGCGCCGCCTGGTGGGCCGCCATGGAGCGCGTCGAGCGCGAGCTCTTCGACACGCTCGCCCCGCCCGCCGGCCAGCGCCTCGCACCGGCCGCCGCGCGCGAGCGCATCGCCGCGGGCCAGTACGACTTCGTGCTCGTGCCGCAGACGAGCGGCGACGTCGCGCGCCTCGCGCGGATCGACGTGCCGGCGCGGACGCTGCTGGTCGTGTGGATCGACGCGGGCTGCCTCGCCAGCGCGAGCGACCTCGGCGACGAAGTGCTGGTCTGCGCGCAGGGCCTCGACCAGCCGAGCATCGCGCGCGTCGTGCACGGCCGCGGCAGCTCCGCCGACGAGCCGCTGGGGCCGCAGTTCCTGCGGAGCGGTGCGCCGGCGCGCTCGCCGCTGCCGCTGTGCTGGATCGCGCAGCGCGAGGACCTGCGCGTGGACGCCGCGCGCGCGCGCTTGTTCGAGCGCTTCGCGGCCGCCGCGCAGGGCAGGCCCGAAGAGCAGCTCGTGCGCGGGATGAGCGCCGTGTACTCCGCGCAGGTGAGCTCGTCGCCCTTCGACTCGGAGGCCGAGCGCTTCGAGCTGCCGCAGGAGGCGCTCGTGCAGCTGCGCGAAGCCGCGCTGGCGCGCAAGCCCAACGGCTTCGTGACGCAGCTCTGGGAATGGACGGCGCTGGTCCTGGCGCAGAAGCGCTGGGTCCCGCAGCTCTACGAACACGTCGAGCCGCTGGCCAAGGCCTGGGCGCCCTGGCCGGCGCTGGAGCGCATGCTCGCGCGCGCCGATGGCGAGTCGCTCGAGTTCGAGAACGCGCGCAAGCGCCTCGAGGCGCTGCGCGAGACCGCGCAGGCGCGCGACCCGGGCTACTGGATCGAGCTCGGCAACACCGAGGAGCAGCTCGAGCACGGCGCGCAGGCGATCGCCTGCTGGCGCAAGAGCTGCGAGCTCGCGCCGGGCCATCCCATCGCGACGCGCAAGCTCGCGATGGCGCTGGTGCGCGCGGGCGATCCGGAGGGCAAGGCGCTCGTCGAACGGATCCTGAAGGCCAACCCCAAGGACAGCGAGCTGCAGGCCTTCGCCGGCGACGGGCCCTATCCCCCGCCGAAGAAGGGCTACGAGCCGCCCGGCGGGCACTGATCAAGGCAGCGTCAGCTCGACGCTGCTCTCCTCGCCGGCGCGCACGCGGACGCGCGGATTGCCCCCGGGAAGCACGACGGCCTCGTTGTCGACCCAGGCGCGCAGCTCGTACTCGCCCGGTTCGAGCGCGTCGGACCGGCCGCTGTCTGCCTGCACGCCGATCCAGCCCATCAGCGCATCGCCGCGGTGCAGTTCGATCGCGACGGTCTTCGCGCTCGCGTGGGCGAGGTGCACCACGACCACCCCACCGCGCTTCAGCTGCAGGTCGCCGAAGTCCCAGCTCGTGTTCGCGGCCAGCGTGACCTTCTCGCTCTGCAGCGCCGCGTAGCCCTTGGCCGCGATGCGGATCGAGTATTCGCCCGGCGGCACCGGCCCGAGATCGAAGCGCCCCGCGGCATCCGCGGTCTCGATCGGCGAGAGGCCCGCACCGAGCCGCAGCGGATTGAACTGCACGCCCGCGAGCGCCACGCCGTCCTCGTCCACGATGCGCCCGCGCAGGCGGCAGCTGGGCAGCACCGTCGCGTCGATCGGGACGATCAGCGGCTCGGTCCCGGGCCGCGCCTCGACCGTCGCCACCGGAAAGAGGCTCGCGTCGGGGGCGTGGATGCGGATGCGGTGCACGGCATCGCCGCAGCCCGTGAACTCGAAGCTGCCGTCGGCCTTGGGCGTCGCGCTCTGGTTGTAGGGCGCCTTCTGCCAGTCGAGCGACTCGCAGTACATCCACCACTTCGAGAAGTCCGTGTCGCGCGCGACCAGCCGGCCGCGGATCGCCAACCCGGAGCCGAGCACGGGCTGCCACTCGAGCTGCGCGCCGCTCGCACCGAAGAGCGTGGCCCGCGCGTGCTCGAAGCCGTCCGCCTCGGCCTGCACCTCGAACTCGCCCAGCGGCAGGTTCACCAGCCGGAAGCGGCCCGCTGCGTCGGCGCGCGTGGTGCGCGAGGCGAAGCCGTACGCGCCGACCTGGATCTGCGCGCGCGCGACGGGCTTGCCGTTCGTGTCCTTGACCTCGCCGGCGAGTTGCGCGCCCGCACGCATGCGGATCTCGAGCTCCGCGCGCACGCCGCGCTCGATCTCGACCTCGCCCTTCCAGGGCGCGCAGCCCGGGCCGCGCGCCTGCAGCGCGAGCCGGCCGAGCGGCGTGCCGGCGAACTGGAACCGGCCGTGTTCGTCGGTGTGGGTGAACTGCGCGGCCGGGACGCGCGCGCTGCCGCCGTCCTCGAGCGTGTACTGCTCGTAGGACTGCTCCTCGCCGAGCAGCACCTGCGCGTGCGCCAGCGGCTCGCCGCGCGGGTCGAGCAGCGTGCCCGCGAGCGCCCCGCCCTGCGGCTCGAGCACGATGCGCACGCCCTCGATGTCCACCGCCCCGCCGATGAACTCGTGCTGCGGGCTGGGCGGATGCAGCGGGGCGTGCGCGCTGAGCCAGCACAGTCCCGGGCGGATCGAGCGGATGCGGAAGCGGCCCTGCGCATCCGTGCGCGCCACCGGGAAGGCGTTCCAGCCGTTGCCCATCTGGTCGGTCAGGATCTCGGCCCCGGCGATCGGCCGGCCGTCGCGCTCGACGACCGTGCCCGCGAGGTCGAAGCCGCGCGGGATCGTGAGCTCGATCAGGGCCTGCTCGCCCGCGACCGCCTTGCACTCGCCTACCGGCCCGCGGTCGAGATAGGCGCTCACGTGCCCGGGCGGGATCGACTCCACGAGGCACGTCCCGTCCTCGCCCGTGCGCACGTCGAAGGCATCGGCATAGAAATCGACCGAGCCGTTCGAGTAGATGCGTGCCGTGACGCCACTCGCGGGCGTTCCGTCGTGCCAGTGCAGCTCGAGCCGCACGGTCGCCTGCGTGGAAACCGCGACGGGTGCGGGCGCGGGTTCCGTCGCGACCGCATTGCGCTGCTCGCTCTCCCCGCGGCTCGCGAGTTCGTCGTTCGCATTGAGCTTCGTCGTGTCCGGACCCGCGAGCGGCGCCTCCGCCCCCGCGGACGGGTGCAGCGGCTCGAGCCCGCGGGTGACCAGGAACGCGGTCGTCGCCAGGGCGAGGACCAGGACTGTCGCGATCGCTTTTTTCGCTGTGCTCACGGCAAGGACTCCGACGACGGCCGCTCCCAGGACACTCGGCACCTCGAGCTTCAGCCCGCGGACGAGCGTCAGACACCACGCGCCGTTCCCCTTGCGCGGTTCGCGGTCGAGCCGCGCGCGCAGCTCCTCGAGCCCGCGCTTCACGCGCGTGCGCACGGTCTCGACCGGGAGCTTCAGCCGCCGCGCGACTTCGCGCGGCGGCAGGTCCTCGGCGAAGCGCAGGATCATCACCGCGCGCACGGGCTCGTCGAGCGCCAGCAGGTGCTCGAGCAGCCAGCGCCGCAGATCCTCGCGCGCCAGGATCTCCTCGGGCGTCGGCACCTCGTCCTCGGGCCGCGCCGCGCGGGTCTCGCGCTCCGCGCGCCGAGCGCGCGAGCGGTGAGACTTCGAGGCGAGGTTGCGCACGAGCGCCGCCAGCCAGCCCTTCCAGGAGCGTGGATCGCGCGGCGCGTTCTCGAGCGCGGCGAGCAGCACGTCCTGCTCCAGGTCGCGCGCGAGCTGCCGGTCGAAGACGAGCGCCTGGGCCAGCGCACGCACGTAGGGCGCGTGCTCGAGCACCAGGGCGGGATCGTGGTCGGAGCGGGGAACGGACACGCAGTCTGAGTCCCCGCGGATCCTACTTCCGGTTCAGGATTCCGGCCGAACTCTCAGTCGAGGTACTTCCTGCGCCGCGCCGAGTCGAGTTCGATCTCGACCAGCTCGCCGGGGGCGACCGTGTGGAACGAGACCACGACGAGGTTCTCGCCCCCCGGGGCGAAAGCGTGCGGCATCCCGGGCGGGATGACCTCGATCGTCCCGAGCGGGTCCGCGGCGTCGAAGCAGCGCAGCGCGACCTCCCGCTCGCCGAGGAAGGCGCGGCCGCCGCCGCGGATCGCCGTCGTGTACTGGGTCGAGTTCGGGTGCAGGTGCGCGGGATTGCGGCTGCCCGCCCGCAGCACGAAGACCCAGGCGCTGGCGATGCCCGCGGGAAGCCTGCCGCGCACGAGCCCCGGCTCGAGCGGCTGCCCTACGAAGGGTTCGTCGCAAGCCGCCAGCCCGTGCTCGAGCGCGACGATCGCGCGCTGCAGTTCGGGCGCGCTGCGCCAGCCCTCGACGAGATCGCCCAGCGCCCGGAGGTCCGCGATCGGCATGTGGCGCGCCCTCAGCGCTTCGCCGGCTTCCATCCCGCCTTGGCCGGGTCGTAGCGCACCTTGTTCTGCGGGAACTTCGCCAGGCGCTCCTCCGCGGTCTGGATCAGCGTGTCCACACCCGCCGCGAGGTCCTTCGGGTCGTACTCGACCACCTCGTTCGGCGGCACGCCGATGCCTTCGATGCCCTTGCCGCCGTTGAAGCGTCCCTTGTTCGTCGCGACCGAGACGAAGAGCGCGAAGAGTCCCGAGGGCAGCTCGATCGTCTCCTTCGAGCTGGACATGCCCGCGGTCGCGCTCTCGCCGATCAGCCAGCCGCGGCCGTCCTCCTTGAAGATGCCGGCACCCGTCTCGCCCGCGCTGCGCACGCCGGCGTCGACGAGCACGACCACCGGGCCGCCGTAGGGATGAACGCCCGAACTCTTGTATCCCTTGCCTCCCGGCAGCGTCGCGCCCGGCGGCAGGAAGCGCCCGAGGAACTCCTCGTGGTCGAAGCTCCCGCCGCTGTTGCCGCGGAAGTCGACGATCATCCCGGGCACGTCGCCAAGGCGCTCGAGCGCCGGATCGAGGCGCGCGGGCAGGTCGTCGGGGCACTTGCGCAGCCAGACGTAGCCGAAGCCTTTCGGCGTCTTGCCCCAGCGCACGGGTGCCTCGCCGTCGAGCTTCTCGGGCAGGTACGCGGGCCCGGCCAGCGGGACCTCGGCCACACCGCAGTCGAGCGTCTTCGAGAGCGGTTTGCCCTTGGCGTCGAGCGCCGCGATGTCGAGCTTCGTGCCGCGCTCGAGCAGCGGGCCGTAGTTGCAGGCGAACCAGAACGCCTGCTGGTCGGTCGAGTAGCTCTCGACATCGGACATCTGCTTGACGCGCTGCGCGAGCCACTCGGCGGCGCTGAGCTTGCCGAGCTTCGTGACCTCCATCCCGGGCGCGAGCCCCTGCTTGGCCGCCGTGCCGAAGACCGACTTCAGGTAGATCTTCGCGCCGCTCCTGCAGAGCGTGAAGCCCGCGCTCGCGCTCTTCGGGAAGAGTTCGTCGGGCGGCTTGATCGAGGCGCCCTTGCCGACCGGGCGCACCTCGCAGTGGCCGTCGCGCAGGCGCGCGAGCAGGCGGATCAGGAGGCCGAGGTGCTCGCGCTCGTCCTTGACCTTCTGGGCCTCGGCCTTGAAATCGGCGCTCACGGCTTTCCAGTCGATCTTCTTCTGCTCGAAGAAGTGGCCGCACTTCTGCTGCAGCGCCTCGAGCGCGAAATCGACGTCCTTGACGCACACCGCGCGGGCGTCGCCGCTGGCCGGGAGCGGGAAGGAAGCGCCCGGAACGAGGGCCAGGACGACCGCGGCGAGGCTCATGCGGGGCATTCTAATGACCGCCCGTCCGGGCCGCCCCGGGGAGGGGCGGGTCGGTATACACTTCGGGTACCGGGTCGGCAGGCCCGGATGGCGCCCCTGGAGAACGCGAACCATGAAGTCCTCTCTCTCGAAGCTCCTCGTCAGCGGCGCAGCCCTGGTCGCGACGGCCACGCTCGCCTGGGCGAGCATCCAGCGCCTCGACCTCGCTGCGATGATGAAGCTCTCCGACAACGCGGTGATCGGCAGGATCACGCAGCGCGAGACG
>Ga0068863_100007659_pt1 | contig 10563 bp, 15 predicted proteins | sample KBSSwiS62_FD_66596 | JGI IMG/M metagenome (GOLD analysis project Ga0068863, IMG submission 66596) | Switchgrass rhizosphere microbial communities from Kellogg Biological Station, Michigan, USA - KBS Switchgrass S6-2 | ecosystem: Host-associated > Plants > Roots > Rhizosphere > Soil ...
GGTGGTGGGAGATCGTCGGCCCGATCACCGGGGACCGGCGGGGGACCTGGGTCTACTACCGCGTCCTGCCCGAACGGCTCACGCAGGTCTCGACGCTGGTCGATCTCGCCCCGACGAGCTGATGGCCACGTCCCCGCTCTCGCGCAGGCTCCTCGCCGAAGCCGTGGGAACCGCGCTGCTCGTGACTGTCGTCGTCGGCTCGGGGATCGCCGCGTCCCGACTCTCTCCGGGTGACGTCGGGCTGCAGCTCCTGCAGAACTCGATCACGACCGCTCTCGGCCTCGCCGTCCTGATCCTGGTCTTCGGTCCCGTCTCCGGTGCCCATTTCAACCCCGTCGTCACCGCCGCCGCCTGGCTCCTCGACCGTCGGCGCGACGACCGTCTCCCGGGCCGCGACGTCCTCGCGTACACGCTGACCCAGACGCTCGGGGGAATCCTCGGTGCGGTGTTGGCCAACGCCATGTTCGCGCTCCCGCTCGGCCAGATCGCCACGACCGGCCGCGCGGGCACCGGGCTCTGGCTCGGCGAGATCGTCGCCACGGCCGGCCTCGTCGCGCTCATCTTCTGCCTGGCCCGGTCCGGGCGCGCCCCGCTCTCGGCCGCCGCCGTCGGCGCCTACATCGGTGCCGCCTACTGGTTCACCTCGTCGACCTCGTTCGCCAACCCCGCCGTGACGATCGGGCGCATGTTCAGCGACACCTTCGCCGGTATCGCGCCTGCGTCCGTGCCCGCGTTCGTCGTTGCCCAGGTCGTCGGGGGGCTGCTCGGCGCCGGCCTGGTCGTCGCCCTCTACCCCGCCGCACGCCCCGCTGTGGCGCCACTGACCCCCGCCGAGGAGTAGCCGTGTCCGACATCCCCGAGGTCCTGTTCGTCTGCGTGCACAACGCCGGGCGTTCCCAGATGGCCGCTGCTCTGCTGCACCATCACGCCGCCGGCCGGGTCCGCGTCACCTCTGCCGGCTCCGCCCCCGCCGACGAGATCAACCCGGCCGTGCGCGCCGTCATAGCCGAGCTCGGGATCGACCTCGCCCACGAGTTCCCGAAGAAGCTGACCACCGACGCCGTCCAGGCCGCGGACGTCGTCATCACCATGGGCTGCGGCGACGCCTGCCCGATCTTCCCCGGCAAGCAGTACCTGGACTGGGCGGTCGCCGACCCCGCAGGCCTGGACGTCGACGACGTCCGCCCGATCCGCGACGAGATCGACGGCCGGGTCCGCGAGCTGCTGAACACCCTCGTCACCGAAGCGGCGGTTTAGTCGTGGCCGGCGCGGGGGCCTTGCCCGGTCGCCGGGCCGCCTAGTGTGAGTTGCCGACGGTGGTGATCGAAATGCTGGGTGCCGAAGTGGTAGACGTCCAGCACAGTCATCGTGGGACGGAAGTACGGGTCCCAGTCGGTCGGGAAGTGCATGCTCAGCTCGAGGCCGGTGGCGCTCTCTGCGGCGAGACCGCGTTCCAACCCGCGGATGATCCGGTCGAGGACTTTGGTCATGGCGTGGGCGGTGAGGACCTGACCGCCTACGCATGAACCGAGATAGTTGATCACGTGGAACGGCCGGCGGGCGGCATTGAGCGTGGCCGCGAACCACCGACTGTGGCCGAGCCGCCCAAGCGCGCGGACGAGCGGCAGGAGTGTGCGCACGACGGCGTAGCCGAGCACCATGTGGAACAGCAACTGGCGATTCGTCCAACGTGTGCCGTTCGTGGGTCGTCGAAGTGCCTCGACGGAGGCGGCGGCGACAAGACCTCGAAACTCATCCTGTGCGCGGCGCATCTCGTCGAGGACATTCGCTGACTCCATGAGAGATCGCCTCCCTCGCCACGAGGGTACCGCTGCGAGGCTCACATCCGGGGCCGTGCTGGTGATCTCCTCACCACCGGTTCATGATCGCGACCACGTAGCGACCGCGGCCACCCGTGGACAGCGGGTCGGAGCCGGACACAGCCGGACCGAACGAGAACGGCCTCCGACCAACGTTCCCGCTGGTCAGAGGCCGTTGTCCCCAGTGTGGCAGGTGAAGGATTCGAACCTTCGTAGGCGTAAGCCGACGGATTTACAGTCCGCTCCCATTGGCCGCTCGGGCAACCTGCCGGGGTGCAGTCGGCGTGCCGACGTGCGGGGAGAAGGATACGACAGACGTGATCGGGTCCCGACGAGGGGGGCCCACCGCATGCGAGGAGGACCCATGGCCGACCCGTCGTTCGACGTCGTGAGCAAGGTCGACCGCCAGGAGGTCGACAACGCGCTCAACCAGGCCGCCAAGGAGCTGTCGCAGCGCTTCGACTTCCGCGGAACCGGAACGTCGATCGCGTGGTCCGGCGAGGAGGCGATCGCGCTCGAGTCGGAGACCGAGGAGCGGCTGGCCGCGGCCGTGGACGTCTTCAAGGAGAAGCTGATCAAGCGGAACATCTCGCTGAAGGCCTTCGAGGTCGGCGAGCCCGCGGTCTCCGGCAAGACCTACAAGGTCACCGGCAAGATCCTGCAGGGCATCGCCTCGGACAAGGCCAAGGAGATCAGCAAGGCGATCCGGGACGAGAAGCTCAAAGGCGTCCAGGCCCAGATCCAGGGCGACCAGCTGCGGGTGTCGGGGAAGAAGAAGGACGACCTCCAGGCGGTCATCGCGCTGCTGAAGTCCAAGGACTTCGGGATCGCGCTGCAGTTCACGAACTATAGGTAGATCGGCGGCGCCCGGGTGCTCTGACCTGACCATGTCGGAGCTGAAGGCGGCCGACCCGGCGTGTGTTCGAGAGCGTCCCCACTTCTGATGATGGTGTGAAGGGGCCGTTAACAGCGCCGGGGGTTCGCCGATGAATCGGCCGTGACCACCCCTCACCACCCCTACGGGTCTTCGTCTCAGCCGCAGCAGCCTCAGTACGGGCAGCAGCCCTACCCGACTCAGGGCTACCCGCCGCCCGCCGGGTACCAGCAGGTCCCGCAGCAGCGCCTGCAGCACCCGACGAACGCGCCGCTCCCACCCCAGCCGCCGCAGCAGCCGAAGAACGGGCTCGGGACGGCCGGGTTCGTCCTCGGGCTGCTCGCCCTGATCTTCTCGTTCATCCCGCTGGTCGGGGTGGTCGCCTGGCCGTTGGGCATTCTCGGGCTGGTCCTCGCTGCGGTCGGGTGGCACCGGGCGTCGCAGGGCAGTGCCACGAACAAGGGCCTGGCGATCGCCGGCACCGTGCTGTCGGTGCTCGCGCTGCTCGTGTGCATCCTGTGGGTGGCGGCGTTCGGCAAGGCCGTCGACAACGCCACCACCGGAACCGCGAGCACCCCGGCGGGCGTCTCCGCCCCCGCACAGCAGGCCGCCGCAGGCGGGCACACCGTCACCTATCAGGTGTCGGGACCTACGAGGGCCGGGAACGTCACCTACACCAAGGAGGGCTTCCAGATGGAGCAGGCCTCCCAGGTGACGCTGCCGTGGTCGAAGGACCTGACCTTCAAGGACGACGTGTCGAAGTTCTCGGGGCTGTCGCTGGTCGCCCAGAAGGGCGGCGGGTCCGGTGACATCACGTGCAAGATCCTCGTCGACGGCAAGGAGATCGCCTCCTCCACGTCGTCGGGGGCATACGCGGTCGTGACCTGCAACGGAATCAACGCCTGAACCGTCGCCCACCAGCGCGCCGGTTCGCGGGTGGTCACAGCCTGACCCGGCGGCACGAGGGCCCCACCTGTCCTGCTTCGACGGGTGACTGGCCTTTCGCCCCTTTCCCTGCGGGGCACGCCCGACGACCCTCCCCGAGGGTGGGTCATGACGAGCACAGCCGCAGCGGAAGGACGGCCCAGGGCCTGGACCGCGGAGGTGTTCCGGCTCGAGCCCGCGGGGATCGACTGGTCGCGGGCGGTGCTGTTCCTCGACGCCGCACTGGTGCCGCGCGGCGATCGGGGTGCTGGTGATCCTGCTCGCCGGTCTCCTCGCCCGGCGCCGCTCCGCCGCGCACCGGACCTGAGCCGGGGGCGGCGGGAACTCGACGGGCGAACCGTGCGACCTTCTGGGCATGCAGTGCGAGGAGTGCCGCGAGGCGATCTCCGCCCGGCTCGACGGCGAGGACCGCCCGGGCGAGGCCGCGGCGGTCGACACCCACCTGTCCACCTGCGCGGACTGCCACGCGTTCGTGGACCGGGCCGCGCGGGTCACGCGACTGGCGCGGACCCAGGTGGTCGGCGCGGAGCCGGACCTGCTGCCGGGGGTGCTCGCCGCGTTCGACGCGCCCCCCGCCCGGGAGCGGCCCCGGCGTCGTCGCGCCGTCGACGCGGTTCGGGGCGGGCTCGCCGCGCTGTCCGTCGGGCAGCTGGGGCTGGCGGTGTCCGGGATCGTCGCGGCGACGGACGGCGGCCGGCACGACATGGAGCTCATGGGCGCCTCGGCGGCGCACTTCTCGCACGAGAGCGCGGCGTGGAACCTCGCCCTGGGCGTGGCGTTCGGCTGGGTCGCCCTGCGCGGCACGCGCTCGGCCCCGGCGCTCGTGCCGGTGATCGGCGCGTTCGTGGCCGTCCTGACGGTCCTGAGCGTCCCGGACCTGCTCGCCGGACGGGTGGACGGGGCCCGGCTCGTCGGGCACGGGCTCGTCGTGGTGGGGCTGCTCCTGCTGCTCGTGCATCGCGCCCTCACCCGGGACGGCGGGGACGGCACCCGCGAGGGGACGCGCAGCCCGGAGCCGGGCCCGACCGACCCGCTGCTCGAGGCCGCGGAGCCGTTGCGCCGCAGATCGTTCGGCGGGGATGAGGGGCTGAAGCCCGCCGGGCGTCGGGTCGCCTGACCACACCCGCGGTAAACCGGACCGGGCCGGACGGCTGGTCTGCGCCGCGGGTCGCCGCCGGATCTCAGCGGAGCGAGCGCCGCCGCACGCCGCCGACGATCCCGGTCGCCACGAACAGGACGATCCCGACGATCGCGAGCCAGAGCAGCGACTTCACCGTGAACCCGACCACGGCGACGATCACCCAGAGCACGAGCAAACCGAGGATGATGCCCACGACGACCTCCTCCGTCGACTGCCGCGAGGTACCCCGCCTGCGGCGCCCCAACCCCGAGGGCACGATCTCGGCCTGGCCACCCTCGTCAGGCCTCGCCGCCGCACTCGACCGGGCCGCGCTCAACGGACTCCGGCGCTTGCCTGAGGCTCGACTCGCCCCGTTCCCAGGCGCCCAACAGGCGCTCCCCGAGCCGCTCCCCCAGGTGCAGGCTCGCCCGGATGCCGAAGACGACGTCCGCGGCGAGCTCGGGCTCCTCGGCGAGCAGCGGGTCCAGCACGCCGCGGCGGACGACCTGCTCGTGCACCGCGTCCGCCTCGACGTGCTCGTCGTAGAACCGGATCGCCGCGGGGCCGCAGCCGAGCCGCCTCATGGCGCGGACCAGCCGCTCCGACCCCGGCGACGACGTCAGCTCCACCATCGCGAACTGCCCCACCGACGCCCCGCGCAGGCTGCGGTGCAGCCCGCACAACGACATCAGGTTGACCTCGGCGAGCGTCTCGGCGGGCACGCTGTCCACGAGGGCGCCGTACTGCGTGGACAACCCCAGCTCCGCCATCATCTCGGCGAACAGCCGCGAGTGCATGCGTTCGGGCCTGCCGGAGCCGTATTCGTCGTGCTCGACGGTCACCAGGCCTGCCTTGGCCGCCCCGCTCAGCCGCGGGATCACCCAGGCCTGCGGATCGGCCTCCTTGAGGTGGTAGACCGAGCGGTGCGTCACGTACTCGCGCAGCTGCTCCAGCGTGCCGCAGCGCTGCAGATGGTGCGAGACGCCGCGGACCTGCGGCCCGACGGGCTCGACCAGCAGCGCGTCCACCTCCGCGGCCACGTCGGCCCCGGGCTCGACGTCCGCCCGCAGCCGTGCCAGGAAGGCCTGTTCGAGCGAGCGCCGCACCCGCAGCAGGTCCGGGTCCCACTCCAGCTCCGGGTCGACGCCGGGATAGCCGCGGTAGTGCAGCTCGTAGCAGCAGTACAGGGCCAGCTGCAGGTCGTCGCCGTACGGGTCGGCCACCGGGATCTCGCCGAGCGTGCCGCCCCGGAGGCGGCCGAGCACCGCGTCGGACACCGGCCCGCGCAGGGTGGGGATCATCCCTGCCGCTCCTTCCGCCGGTGGCTCGCGTCGCAGATCGGGTAGCGCTTGCTGCGCCTGCAGTGGCACACGGCGGTGACGGCGCGATCCGACCGGACCCGCGTACCGTCCGGCAGCTCCAGCTCGACGGGGCCGCTGACCAGCGCAGGCCCCTCCTCGGTCAGCGTGATCCGGGTCGGCTCAGCCACGGTGTGCCTCCACCACCACGAGCTCCTCCAGCCGGTCGCCGGGGCCGATGAGCCCGCGCCGCTCCAACAGCTCGGCCCGCGACCTCATGACCGGCCCGAACGGGATCCGCGCCCGGGCCGCGACCTCGCCCGCGAGCCCGGCGCGAGCCAGCCGGGCCACGGTCTCCTCCGGCCCGCAGACCTGCGAGTGCACCAGGAGCAGCACGCCGTCGGGCGTCAGGTGGTCCGGGGCGGCGTCGATGACCCGGTCCAGCAGCGCCCGCCCGTCCGGCCCGGCGTCCCAGCTGCGGCCGCGGCGGTGGCGCGGCAGGACTCCCGACTCCGACGGCACGTACGGCGGGTTGGCCGCGACCACCCCGAACCGCCGGCCGCGAACGGGCTCGTAGAGGTCGCCGCGGTGCACCCGGGTGGGCACCCCGTGCAGCAGGGAGTTCAGCCGGGTCGCGCCGACGCAGCGTCGGGAGAGGTCGACGGCCGTCACGGAACGGGCGCCCGCGCGGTGCGCCTCCAGGGCGAGCGCGCCGGTGCCCGTGCCGAGGTCCAGGACGTCCTGGCCGGGGGCGACCCGAGAGAGCCGCCCGGCGAGTAGCTCGGTGTCGGACTGGGCCCGGTACACCCCGGGCGGACAGAACAGGATCACGTCGGTGCGGCTACCCGCCCGGGGCAGCGGCAACCCTGCCGACGGCGCCCACGAGGCGGTCGGCTCACAGTGTCGCGTCCCGGCGCCTGCGCAGCTGGGCGGCGCGGGTCTCCTCCTGCGGCAGCGCGAGCGCCGCGTCCCAGGCCGCGCGCGCCCCCACCGGATCCCCGAGCCGGACCAGCAGCTCGGCCCGGGACGCGTGCCAGAGCGGATAGCGCTGCAGCCCCTCGACGGCGTCCACCGCGGCCAGCCCGGCCACCGCCCCGTCCCGCTCCGCGACCGCCGCCGCCCGGTTGAGCGCGACGACGGGCGTGCCGGCCACGTCGAGCAGCACGTCGTACCAGGACACCACGGCCGCCCAGTCGGTGTCCGCCCAGGTCGGCGCGATCGCGTGGCACGCCGCGATCGCCGCCTGCAGCACGTACGGATCGGGGCCGTGCCGCAGCCCCTGGCCCACCAGCCGCACGCCCTCCTCGATGAGGTCGCGCCGCCACAGCGACCGGTCCTGGTCCGCCAGCAGCACCGGTCGACCGGCGGCGTCCCGACGCGCGGCCCGCCGGGAGTCGGTGAGCAGCTCCAGGGCGAGCAGCCCCAGCACACCCGGCTCGTCCGGCATCAGCTCGCGGACAAGCCGGGTGAGCCGGACCGCCTCGTCCACCAGCGCCGCGCGCGGCTCGCCGATCGGGTCGTACCCCTCCGTGAACAGCAGGTAGAGCGTGGCCAGCACCCCGCGCAGCCGGTCCGGCAGCTCGTGGTCCGCGGGCACCCGGTAGGGGATGTGCGCCTTGGCGATCTTCTGCCGGGTCCGGGTCAGCCGCTTCGCCATCGTGTCCTCGCCGACGAGGAGCGCCTCGGCGACCTCGGCCACGGTGAGCCCGCAGAGCGTGCGCAGGGCCAGCGCGACCTGCGCCTCGTGCGACAGCGCCGGATGACAGCAGGTGAAGAGCAGGCGGAGCTGGTCGTCCCGCACGGTCTCCGGGGGCTCGGGCGCATCCGGCATCGCGAGCGCCTCCTTCCCCGAGCGCGCGGCCTCCCGGCGCATCAGGTCGATCGCCCGACGGCGGGCGGTCAGGGTGAGCCACGCCCGCGGCTCCGCGGGGACGCCGGTCCGCGGCCAGATCTCCAGCGCGCGGACGGTGGCGTCCTGGACGGCGTCCTCGGCGAGCTGCAGGTCGCCGGTCAGCCGGACCAGGGTGGCGAGCACGCGCCGGCCCTCGTCGCGCACGAGGCGGACGAGGGCGGCGCGCGGATCGTGCACTCAGCCGCCGAAGTCGATCACCGGGCGGACCTCGACGGCCCCGTCCCAGGCCCCCGGGATCGTCGCGGCGACCTTCACCGCCTCGTCCAGGTCGGCGCACTCCAGCAGGTAGAAGCCGGTCAGCGCCTCCTTGGTCTCGGCGTACGGACCGTCGGTGGTGACCAGGTCACCGCCCCGGCCGCCGCGCACCCGGACGGTCGTCGCGGTCGACGTCGGGTAGAGGGCGGCACCGCCCCGGAGGATCGCGGCGGTCGCCTCGCCGAACTCGGCGTAGTCCTTGGTCTCCTGCGCGAACTCGGGACGGGTCCAGTCGACGTCGCGGTTGTAGATGAGAGCGGCGTACTGCGGCATGGTCACTCCTCGGCTCGGTCACCGGCGGATCCGGTGTCACCCAGGGGACGAACGGGCTCCCGCCCCGGAGGACACCTGCCGCGAGATTCTCGCGCAGAATCCTCCGCCGGTGGCAGCAGATCGGGCCCTGCCCACACCTAACCCTTGACGCCGAACTCCGCCTTCACCTCGGCCTTGAACGCCTGGTAGTCGGGGCCCTCGGCGAGGCCGAGCTCGCCGATGCAGCCCGCGCAGCGGCCCACGATCCGGACCAGGGCCGGGTTCCCGCACCGCACGCAGGTCTGGGGCAGGGCGGTGGTGGAGTCGTCGTCCGGCATGTGCGCAGGCTACCCAGCCCAGGACCCGATCACCGGAGCAGGAGACAGGTCGACGACGCGTCCGCCAGCAGCGTGTCCGCGGAGTTCCGCAGCTCGGCGCGGGCCAGCGCGGTCCGACGCCCCGCGCTCACCACCCACCCCGTGGCCGTGACCGTGCCGGTGGTCGCGGTCATGGGGCGCAGGAACCTCACGTCCAGGTCCATGCTGGTGTACCCGACGCCCGCGGGGAGCGTGGTGTGCACCGCGCACCCCATCGCGGAGTCCAGCAGCGTGGCGTAGACACCGCCGTGGACGGTGCCCAGCGGGTTGTAGTGGTGCTCGCCGGGGGTGAGGGTGAACGCCGCCCGGCCCTCGGCGAAGGAGTCCAGCTCGAAGCCGAGCAGGGACAGGATCGGCGGGGCGGGCAGCTCCCCCGCGAGCAGCTTGGCGAAGACCGCCATCCCGTCCAGCCCGGCGGCGGCCGCCATGCCCGCCGGATCCTCCCAGGTGTGCGTCCGCTCGCGCCGGATCTCGACTCCCGTCATGGCCCCGACTGTAGCTGAGTCTCATTGAGAAACCTAGGCACTGACGGGTTCCGACCGACGGTGACAGAGCTCCGCGTAGGCCACCGGGGTCAGCCCGACGGCGGCGGTGAAGTCCCGGATGAAGTGCGACTGGTCGAAGTAGCCCAGCTCCGCGGCCACCTCCGCCCACGGCCGGTCCCGCTCGCCACTGAGCCGGGCCGCCGCCTCGTGCAGCCGGTAGCGGCGCAGCACGAACTTCGGGCTGACCCCCACGTACCGGTTGAACAGGCGCTGCAGCGTGCGCGCCGGGATCCCGAACCGCTCCACGACCTCCTCGACCCGCGCGATCTCCCGGTCCCGCAGCAGCGCCGCGACGATCCGCCCCACCAGCTCGACGTTCGGGTCCGGCTCCGGCCACCGGGCCCGCAGGAACCCCTCGGTGCGCTCGACGAGATCGGCCACGGGGCCGCGCAGGGAGGCCGCCAGCTCGTCCGCCGCGGGCCCCCACAGCCCGGACGCGGGCGCCGTGACCTCGGTGATGGTGGACACCGGCCGCCCCAGGAACGGCAGGAACGCGCCCGGCCGGAACTTGGTGCCGTACACGCGCCCCGCGCCGGTGTAGCGGTAGGTGAAGCGCCCCCGCCCCACCCCGGCGATCGCCAGCATCCCCCGGTCCAGCACGAGGTTCACGCAGGGCTGCGGCAGCAGGGTGACCGACGCCGAGCGACCCGGCGGCAGCTCCCACGTCACCACCCAGTGCCGCTCGACCAGCTCCGCGAGGTCCGGGGCGGGCGCGATCCGCTCCAGGTGGAAGTCGACGTCCCGGACGCCGAGGATGCCGTACTCGCTGGTGGTGGAGAGCACCCGCACAGCATGCCGCGCCCCACCGACTGTTTCAGCGCCGACGCTCAACGCGGCCGGCGCGCCATCTCCTGCAGCCGCCTGATCCGCTCGCTGATCGGCGGGTGTGTGGAGAACAGTCGCGCCATCTGCTCGCCGGGCCGGAAGGGACTCGCGATCATCAGGTGCGACTGCGACACCAGCTGCGGCTCGGGCGGCAGCGGCGCCAACGCGGTGCCCCGCTCCAGCTTGTGCAGCGCCGAGGCCAGGGCCAGCGGGTCCCCGGTCAGCCGGGCCCCCGAGGCGTCCGCCTGGTACTCCCGCGACCGGCTCACGGCCATCTGGACGACCCCAGCCGCGATCGGGCCGAGCAGCGCGATCAGGAGGGCGGCGAAGGGGTTGGGCC
>Ga0068863_100007660_pt1 | contig 10562 bp, 11 predicted proteins | sample KBSSwiS62_FD_66596 | JGI IMG/M metagenome (GOLD analysis project Ga0068863, IMG submission 66596) | Switchgrass rhizosphere microbial communities from Kellogg Biological Station, Michigan, USA - KBS Switchgrass S6-2 | ecosystem: Host-associated > Plants > Roots > Rhizosphere > Soil ...
CAGCCCCAGACCATTTCCGGCGGTCGGTTGCCTTTTTTCGGCTGCTGGTGTTTTTTGCCATAACTCTTTTTTGATGATACAGTAAATAGAACCACAAACCCTGCGCCAGCGCTCATCGCCGTTGTGTAGAAAATAAACAGCAGTCGTTTTCCAGTTACAACGGCTCATTTTTAAAGTGTTTTACTAACTTCAGGCTATGAAAAAGAGCTTTGTTATTTCGCATAAAAAGACAGCCATCGGCGTAGACGCGGATGAAAAAAATATATATCATCTCAAATACCCTGATTTTAAATTCCTGGTGCTGGATCATACCGAAGATGGATGGGTGGTAGAAGATCGGTCCGGGGATTACTGGACAGATGAAGACATTATGGCGCTGACCAGGCTGATTGAAAAAAATGAACCGGCGGTATCCCCCAGGGAAAAGGAAAAATCAGAATAATTTTAACTGCACGCCTTTTTTTACCTGCCTGGGTGGTTTGGCTTTTCCAAAAACAGTTCGTCCGCCGTATTTCCAGGAATCATCTCTTTCCTTTTGAATCAATTGATCAAAATTATTATTGGGTATAAAATCTTTTTCTGCGCGGGCGGCCATCTCATGTAGTTTTTTAATGGCTTCGGCCTTGTCGGTAGCACCCATCTTTGCCTTGTGTACGGCATTTTGCAAAGTGGCGATGGTTTCATCATAAACATTGATGGGTACCGGGAAAGGGTGTCCGTCCTTTCCTCCATGTGCAAACGAAAACCTTGCAGGATCAGAAAACCTTGATGGCGTACCATGTATCACTTCGCTCACCAATGCCAGCGATTGAATTGTTCGCGGACCAACACCCTGCAATAGCAACAGATCTTCAAAATTTTCCGGCGGTTGCTCGTGGGCCAGCCAGAGGGCGGCGCCCAGTCTTTTCAGGTTTACATCTTCCGCGCGTACATCATGGTGTGCAGGTAACAGCACTCTTTGTATTTCCTTTATTTGTTTGTCGGGGTGTTCATTGGTTAATTGTAAAATAGCCGTTTTGGTAGCGGCGGCTTCCATGGCTGTAAGGTTTAGTATTTCCCCCTGGTTGACACCGGCAATGCCCGTATGCGGTGCTTCAGTAAATGAAGAAAGATTATCAGAATGCCAATGATAACGCCGCGCTGTTTTATCAGCAGTGTGCATACCTTGTTGTACTACTGTCCAGTGGCCAGTATTACTTATAATAAAATTATGCGTGTATAGCTGAAAGCCATCCTGTATAGCGGTATTGTCAACTTTTGCACTGAGCTTGCTGCAGCGAACCAGTTCATCGCCATCCAGGCCGGTACTATCCGCAATCTTTAAAAGTTCAGCAGGTGTTTCTTTAGAGAATTTGCCCTTGCCGCCGCATATATAAATGCCCAGTTCTTTTGCATGCGGGTTAACAGCTCTTTTTAATGCACCCATCACAGAAGTAGTGATGCCGGAAGAATGCCAGTCCATGCCCATAACCGCGCCGAAACTCTGGAACCACAACGGATCCGATAATCTCCTCAACACCTCTTCTTTGCCATATTCCGTGATGATAGATTCTGTAATGGCCAAACCCAGTCTGGCCATACGTTCGGCCAGCCATTGGGGAACATAGCCATAGTGAAGGGGAAGATCAGCAGCACCGGATCGTTTCATACAGCACAAAATTACTACACAAACAAAAGCAATAAAGCAATATACTGTTAATTGATTGCAGGGTATACTTTTACCGGCAAAGGTTTTTGATTTCGGCACCGGAATGCTGTAAAATTGCAGCAGCTATTAACATCGATAATATCTGTTTATGGGAAAATACTTCTCCACCATCGGCTTGCTGTTTCTTTCGAATGCCTTCATGACCATGGCCTGGTACGGGCATCTTAAATTCTTTGGTAAGAACGGTCAGCAGGCGGCGCTCTGGCTGATTGTGCTGTTTAGTTGGGGATTGGCTTTTTTTGAATATTGTTTCCAGGTACCTGCCAACCGGATTGGTTTTGCTGAAAACGGCGGCCCGTTTACACTTGTGCAGTTAAAAGTGATCCAGGAAGCGATTACTTTAATTGTATTTATGGTATTTTCATTGCTTTTTTTTAAGAATATAACCTTCACCATCAACCACCTCATAGGATTTGCTTTCCTGATCGCTGCGGTATATTTCATTTTTAAAAAATAGCCTGTTGTTTGCCCTGCGGGGTTTTTTTTGAAATGCAGGCAACTTGGCCGGCTGCCCCTGCGTACCAACCGCAAAGGACTGCTACATTGAAATTCCTCGACGAGATAATTACAGGCTGTTTAGACAATAATCAAAGAGATCAGAAGATCTTTTATGAGCGGTATTATGCCTACAGTTTAAAGATCGTTTTCCGCTATATCTACCGGTACGATAAAGCCGTAGATACAGTCAACGACGGCTTCGTAAAGATTTTCCGCAAACTGCACACTTTTCACTGCGAACAGGCCAGTAAAATAGAGTTTATTATGATGGGCTGGATGAAAACCATTATGATAAACACTGCTATCGACCGTTTACGGAAGGATGATTTTCTTCCGGAGATTGGCCTGACCAATGAGGGCTCCTGGATAGAGGATCGATCATCTGCTTCCGACCAGGCACTGTTATATGAAGACCTGATTAAAGAGATAAAAAAATTGCCCCCCGCCTACCGCGTCGTATTCAATATGTATGTTATCGATGGCTTTTCTCACCAGGAAATTGCCGATCGGCTGGGCATTGCAGTAGGCAGTTCCAAGTCGAACCTTTCCAAGGCGCGTGGTATTCTGCAATCATTCATCAAACAAGCAGAACAAACAAAAAGATGCTGCATGTAAACGATGATACCAATGATGAATTATTCCGAAAGGCCGCAGATGACTACTTTTTAAAAGCAGAAACGCCCGATTGGGAAAACCTGCTTAATAAAATGATCACCCCAAACGAATCTGCTGAAGAATGTAATAAGAAGAAAAGCAGAAATACTCGGCGATGGCTGTATTTCTGCAAGCCACTGAAAAAGCGCGGATGGAAAATACGGCAGGCACTTCACCGTATTTTCAGTATGCATCCCGAATCGGAAAAAAGTAAAAAAAAAGTTAGCGCAGGTATTTCATTTAATGATGCCTGCCTGCTCCTGCACTTCGTTAACCCCTTAAATAGCACGGCAGTTATTTGAAACAGTCTGTAAAAAATATACTGGTTATTTTAACCCGCCGTGAAAAACGAAAAGGCTGGTTGCTGGCGATGGCGGATGTTTGTATCAGTGTACTGGATATTCTTTTCCTCCTGGTATTACTCTATCTGTTACGGTTCTACACACAAACCGCACCGGATACAGGCAATCCATGGCCATCGGCCGCTATTTTTACCAGCCATCCTCTTTTTACCATTATTATTTTCTTTTTTTTGTTCGCGGTAAAAAATACGGCTGGTTTTTTTGTTGCAAAAATGCAATACCGGTTTGTTTACCAGGTGGCTTCGAGGATATCAGGAGACATGATGGAACGGTACCTGAATGGTGGCTATGCAGATTATGTCAGCATTGATTCTTCCGTCAGCAATCGCGCCATCAGCCAGGTGCCAGTTGAATTTGCGCATTATGTACTCAATGGTGTGCAGCAGATATTCAGTCAATGCGTACTGGCAGTTATCACCCTGTTGGCCATCTGCCTGCTGAACCCCTTATTATTCCCGTTATTGGTAATAATCCTGGTACCACCGGTTATCCTGGTGCAATTCGTGGTAAAACGGAAGCTCCGCACTGCAAGGCAATACGGTAAGCAAACAAGTGAACAGACCCTGCAGCATTTACAGGAAGCATTGCTGGGATTTGTTGAAAGCAATATATACCAGAAAAATAATTTTTTTGCAAATCGCTATCATCGGCAGCAGGTAAAACTAAACCACTATCTTTCTAGCAGGTTGATTATTCAGAGCCTGCCGCCCCGGTTAATGGAAGTCTTCGCTATTTTTGGTTTGCTGTTACTGGTACTCGTAAATGCGATAATGGGAAATGGTCATTCCATTGGACTGTTAACCATTGGCGCGCTCATGGTTGCCACGTATAAGATTATTCCCGGCATTGTTAAAATAACCAATATGGTGAGCCAGGTAAAAGCATATTCTTTCGCTACTGATAGCCTGGCTTCGGTTGCAAATCTGCACCTGAAAAGAGCGTATGAGCACCAGGCCATTTATATGCTGAAGTGCAGTAATCTTGTATTTGACTATCCCGAAAAAAATATATTCACGCAGTTTAGCGCCTGTTTTCAAAAAGGCGATTTCGCCGTGGTATCCGGTGCTTCAGGTAAAGGCAAAACAACCCTGGTTCATTTATTACTCGGGTTCTTGTCGCCATCCGAAGGAACGATCACTATTAATAATAAAGCGACAGATGCCGTATCGCGGCAAGCGTACTGGACAAGAATTGCCTATGTAAAACAACAACCTTTCTTTTTACATGCGTCCATTGTTGAAAACATCAGCCTGCAGGAAGACAATGCAGATATGACCCGGCTTGAACAGGCAATTGCGCTAACGGGTCTCGGCAAACTGGTAGATGACTTGCCCGGTGGGATACATCATGTGATCACCGAAAATGGAAAAAACTTCAGCGGAGGGCAGCGCCAGAGAATTGCGTTTGCGCGTGCATTATATAAGAATTTTGATTTGCTGGTGCTTGACGAGCCGTTCAATGAATTGGACGACGCATCTGAAAAGGCTATGCTGCGGGTTTTACAACAGATTGCCGCCGATGGAAAAATAGTGATACTGGTTACCCACAATAACGCTGCAATGGCATTCGGCAATAAGAAAATTACAGTGAATTGAAAGGAATGAACAAAACACTTATCATCCTTGCACCTGGTTTTCCTGCCAATGAAGCCGATAGCACCTGTATGCCGTTTCCGCAGTTATTTGTAAAAACGATAAAGCAATTAGAACCCTCCTTGCAAATTATCGTGCTTGCTTTTCAGTACCCGTTTGTTGAGTCAACCTATTCATGGAATAATATTACTGTAATTGCATTCAACGGGCAAAGCCGCGGTAAACTCCAGCGCTTGCTGTTATGGAGAAAGATTTGGAAACGATTAAATGCAATTGTACAGGAAAATAATGTAATCGGAATACTAAGTCTGTGGTTGGGCGAAGCTGCGCTGATAGGAAAATATGCTGCAAAAAAACATCGTATTCCATTCTTTACCTGGTTGCTCGGTCAAGACGCGAAACCGGGCAATCGCTATTTTTCACTGATACGCCCGCAGGCGCAGAACCTGGTAGCATTGTCAGATTTCCTGGCCACAACTTTTTCCAATAATTATCATATTGTGCCGGCGCATATTATTCCACCCGGAATAGATACGAAAAATTTCCCCGATAAGGTTTCGATCAGAGACATCGATATACTTGGCGCGGGCTCACTGATACCGTTAAAGCAATATGAGATTTTTATAAAGGTCGTTGGTATCATTATTCAGGTACACCCCGGCGTCCGGACTAAAATTTGCGGAGATGGTCCCGAAAGAATCCGCCTGCAACGATTGATAAATGACAATGGCCTTTCGGCGAATATTGAATTATGTGGTGAATTGCCGCATGATGAAGTGCTTGAACTGATGCTGCGTTCAAAAATATTCCTGCATCCATCTTCTTATGAAGGTTTTGCAACTGTGCTAACCGAAGCGCTCTATGCGGGTTGCCAGATAGTTTGTTTTTGCAAGCCAATGCGCACCGTCTTTGAAAACCAGCACGTAGTAATGACGGGAAATGAAATGATAGAAAAAACGCTGATCCTGCTGGAAGATCAGCAACTCAGTTATAATAGTGTGATTACCTGGCCCATTGAAGAGAGCTGTCAAAAAATGTTAGCGTTGTTCGGCATATAACTGGTTGAAAAGATTGAACATATTACCGGCAACCTTTTCAAAACTGAGTTTACGCTGGAAATGATTTTTTATTTCCGCAGACAGTTTGCTAACATCCAATTCTGATAGATTGTTTAATAGTTCGGCCAGTTCGGTCACATTTCCCGGTTCAAATAAATAAGCCGGGCAGTTTTCCAGTATTTTTTTATAAGACGGAATGCTGGATACAATGGGAATGCAACCTGCGCTCATCGCTTCCAGCAGGGCATAACCCGCCGCTTCTGCATGACTGGCTGAAATAAAATAATCGGCTGCATAGTACCAATCGGCAAGTTCCTCATGCGGTATTGCTCCAACCAGTATAACATGTGCATGCAAGCGCTCTTCATTCACCAGGTACTGTACTGGCAGCAACAATTCCGCCGTTTGATAAATCATATATAACCTGGCCGAAGAATCTTGTTTCACATGCTGTGCAAATGCGCGCAGAACAGTTATGGGATCTTTATTTTTATTTAGCCGGCCCACCCATAAAAAATTATGATTGCCTTCAAAGTCGAGTTGTGCTTTACAGCTATTTTTATTTTTCTGGGCGACCGGAACAGAAGCTGTCATTACCGTCCTGACTTTATCAGCATTTTTTATCACTTTTTGCGCCAGCCATGGTACTGCAATCTCCTGTGCTGAAAACAGGTAAATAGCGGTAAACCGATCAGCTATTGTTTGAAATAGTTTACGAACAGATCTTACCGGTTGTTCCGCATGGTGCTGTAATATGATTTTGCATTTCTTTCCAAGCAGAATCTTCAGGGCCATTACCTGTAAAGGAAAAACAAAACCATGCACGAGCACTATATCTGGATCGATTGATTTTATATACCGGTGTGTTTTTAGGGGAATTTGCCAGGGTGCATTGGTTCGCCTGAAGAACGCATAACAAACCCCATTGATCGTTTCGGTTCCTTCGTAATCCAGGTGCCGCACAACGGTATAGTCAACGCGGTCTTTGATAAATTCTATAAAGCCCACTGTAGGGCGGTGTTTTTCCAATACACAGCAGGGCGACTGGTATTCAGTATGACAATAATAAACAATATCAACAATCTTAATCATGCCCGCTATTGCTGGTGATAGATATTTCCGGCGGTAGTGTAACCCCCGGGTGGTATTTTTTTATTGCCTGTATCAAGCCGGGCAGGTTCCCGCCCACCAATTTTTCCGACATACCGATGTTTACCTGTGTAAAACGGCTTAGGTCGATATGATTTATCAATTGTGGTAAGAGGCTTTTATCAAATAAACGGAGATTCCCTTTTTGCAATACCATTAAAATATCCGCTGGATTGATTGAGAAGAAGCTATCCCATGAGTTTTTTTTGTCCTTAGTAGTTGCGACAACAATGTCTGCATCTTTACCGGCGTCCAGGTTCCCTTTGTTTAGTCCCCATAACTGCGCGGCCGAGCTGGTTACCATAGCAAATAAACAAGGATCATCCACCTGTTTCAATTGTCTTGCCAGCCGCAGGTGTTTCCAGATATTCCAGTTGCCGGTGAGTGTTGAGTCGGTACCGAAAACAATCCTGGTATGTTCTTTCAACTGGTGAATATCAGCATGCCTGTTCAGCAATACGCGGTTTGATTCCGGACACCATACCAGTCCCGCAAAATGTTTTGCCTGCACCGTATTCATTGCTACGCCGTGCACGGGTACTATTTTTCGCTGTAACAGGTTCCATTTAATCAATTCATTTATTTCATCAGAGGCGGTATTATCTGATCCTTCTCCTGCGTGGATTACGCAAGTGCGCCTGCTCAGGAAGGGGTTATTCAGTTTTAATTTCCATTTTTTTTGAAACCTGACCGAATGAAGGTTCTGTACCTGTTCGTAAATATAGATGAATGGTTCTTTAATTTTTAAAGCTGTTCCATGGTTAACCACGGTGGTAACACCCGCAAGAAGATTTTTATACATGCCCCAGCTTGCTCTCAGTACCACTGGTATATTTGTTACCCGATCAATATCATTTTTATAACTGGCGTGAATATGATTACCCCATTCAGTATAGTTATTGTATATTTTATCTCCCAGTGGCCCAAAGCAATTGAATTCAAGATGATCATGCGAGTTAATTAAGCCGGGAAAAGCGATTGCATCTGCAAAATCAATATTGATGGTGGCCATATCGGGTTTGCCCGCTTCCTGTATTTTTTGATTTTGCACCAGGATATTAACCGGCTGATGATGGTTGATCAATGTTACATTATTCAGGCGCATTTGCCTTTTTTTAAATGCAGACCATAGATGACCGGCATATTCTTGAAACGTTCGTATATATGCAAGGCGTTTTTTGCTGCATAGTAATGTTTCACATCTTCATTTATATATTTTTCATGTTTTGAAACCAGGGTCAATCCATTAAGATCAAACAAATGCAACACTTCTTCCAGTGGATGAACATAGTTTTTGACTGATATATTTTTGCCCTGGTGATGAAAACTTCTTTTTCCGCCGTTGGCAAGAATCGCCGGGTGAAAATCGGTAATGACCAAATCGGCATCGTTCTTCATAATCCTGACCCATGCGGCAATGGCCGGTGCTATGTTTTTTATATGACCAATGGTCAACGTAGTAATCAGGCAGTCTACAAACGCATCCGGTATCATTTCTAACTGGTCGTTGGAAATCTGTTGAGCAATAGCATGCGGAAACTTTTGTCTGAGCTGCACCAGCATGCCTTCCGAGACATCAAAGCCCATCACAAGATTTGGATGGGATGCGTACAACAACGGCCAATGACGACCGGTTCCGCAGCCTATATCTGCTATTCTTTTATTTTCCAGGCAAATGTTTTTTACCAGATCGCTAAATAACTGTTTGTCGAGATCAAGCACCAGGTTGCCCGGCTGGTTATCATAGTTGTTTGCCCAGATATCATAGGACATGGCTACCGGACTATCAGGCCGGGAGGTTTTTCTATGCAGGTAAGTACGTATAGTATTAATCATATCTATTTTGGCCAAACAGACCGGCTTATTGTAAATACGTTAAACAACAGAATAGGTTGTCAACGCCGTATTATTTAGTTATCAGGGCAACCATTAGAAGTCAATATCGTATTTATAAAGGGACAAATATTCTTCCCAGCAACATGAATAAAATTCTGTTATTCAACCCGAGAAGTGCCAATGCCAAATACCGTATACCCAATTCTATCCTGAATATAGCCGCGTCGGTAGAAGGAAAACATCCCTGGGTAATTGTGGATGGAAACCGCGAGCAAGATCCCTTATCTGCCATCATGGCTTATCTTGAAACTGGTGGGTTTAAATACGTGGGTATTACGGTGATGCCCGGGCCGCAGTTAAAACAGGCTATCCCTTTTTCAAAAGCAATTAAAGAATGCTATCCGGATATTACGATGATCTGGGGTGGGTATTTCCCCAGCAATCATTATAAAGTGGTGCTGGATTCGGGGTATGTTGATTTTGTTATCAACGGACCCGGCGATCATTGCTTCCCTGCGCTGGTACACGCCCTTGAAAACAATGAACCCTATGAGTTGATTAAAAACCTTATTTATAAGTCGGGCGACAATATCATAAAAACCATTAAAGAAGATCTGATTGATCAGGATGAATTGCCGCCGCTTCCTTACGATAAATTATCTGATCTATACCCGATGGAAAAATACCTGGGGAAAACCTACCTGGGTAAAAAGACTATTGCCTATCATTCCAGCATTGGCTGTCCCTTCACCTGTTCGTTTTGTGCAGTGGTACCCATTTATGAAGCCAGGTGGAAGGCAAAATCAGCACAACACGTATACAACGATATTAAATATATAAAAGATAAATGGGGCGGCGATGCAATCGAATTCCACGATAATAATTTTTTTGTGTCGGAAAAACGTACTGTTGAATTCGCGCAATTGATCATGCCTGAAAAAATGACCTGGTGGGGCATGGCAAGGATTGATACGATGTCGAAGTTTAAAGACGCTACGCTGGAACTGATACGGAAAGCGGGTTGTAAAATTATTTTTTTTGGTGCAGAAAGCGGTAATGATGCCATACTTAAGCAAATGGATAAAGGCGGCACACAAAGCGGGGAACAGATTGCTGCTTTTGCCGCCCGGTTGAAAAAATTTGATATCATACCAGAATATTCCTTTGTATTGGGCACGCCTGGGCCTTCGGCAAAAGAGGTGGATGCACAAATAGATTTTGATATAAAATTCATAAAAAAGATAAAGCGAATCAATCCGGGAACAGAGATCGTGATTTATACGTATAGCCCTGTGCCCACCGAAGGTTCTGATTTGCTGAAACAGGCAACTGAGAAAGGTTTTAGTTTTCCAAAAACACTGGAAGACTGGATAAGCCCGGCCTGGGAAAATTTTGACCTGCGCAAAAATCCATTAACACCCTGGCTCACGCCTACGATGATTGATAAGATCCGGAATTTTGAAACAGTGCTGAATGGCTATTATCCAACTGTTACAGATATCCGGTTGAATAATTTCAAGCGGAAAGCCATTCATACGCTGTCTGGTATCCGTTATAAAATTAACCTGCACCGGTATCCTTATGAAATAAAGCTGCTGCAAAGAATATGGAGATACCGGCAGCCGGAAATACAGGGATTTTAATGCATCGTTGCTACTGCATACATGAAGATTCAATCGATATACCACACCTACAAACGTTACCG
>Ga0068863_100007664_pt1 | contig 10561 bp, 9 predicted proteins | sample KBSSwiS62_FD_66596 | JGI IMG/M metagenome (GOLD analysis project Ga0068863, IMG submission 66596) | Switchgrass rhizosphere microbial communities from Kellogg Biological Station, Michigan, USA - KBS Switchgrass S6-2 | ecosystem: Host-associated > Plants > Roots > Rhizosphere > Soil ...
AGACCGCGCTCACCGGTGGACCCGATGTACATGCCAGGACGTTTGCGGACCGCCTCCAGACCTTCGAGGACCTTGATCGAATCGGCACCGTATTCGGTCGGAGCGTTCTTCTTTGGGGCAGCCACGTTGGACGCGTCTCCTAGGGGTTCGCAAAGCGAGGGACGAGGGCCCTCGCAGATTCCCTTGCCAGTCTACCGTCAACGACCATCAGGACCGATTCTGTGGCGGCGTTTCTGCACAGCTAAATGAGCCGTGCGTCGAATATCTCGGCCTCAGGTGCCTCATGACGCTTCAGCTGTGAATAAATTCGTTTCTGACGCCTCTGGGCGGATAGGATGTGCGGCCGTCATCCGTAGGTGTCGCGCGGCCCTCGGCCCGCGATGTGCAGAGGCCCCTTTCGCCATGACGGAGCCGTCGGACCGGTGATCTTCAGTGTCGTCACCACGCCGTCTCCCACCGCCGCGGCGATCTTGGCCAACAGTTGCGATTGGACCATCCGCAACTGCGTCGCCCAGGCCGTGGACTCGGCCACCACGGTCAACACCCCGTCGCGCAGCACACTGGGTGCGGCGTGCTCGGCGATCTGGTCGCCGACGACCTCCGACCATTTCCCGAAGACCGCGCCTTCGGCGACGCGACCTGACCAGCCACGGGTACGCGCCAGGTCCATGGTCGCCGCACCCAGCGGTTGAGGATCACGCACGTCGGGACCGGGACCCGACCACGATCGGCGCTTTCCGCGGCCCGCCACCCGGCGCGCGGGCGTCGTACGGCCGCGCCCGACGTCCTTGCCTTGACTGCGCGCAGCGCCGCGCGCCTCTTCGAGCGTCCGGCGAACCAAATCCATGCCCTGCAGCCCGGCCAGGTGCTCCGGCGGTCCGAGCCGTTCCGGCCCGTCCTCGTCGTCGTTCATCCGATCACCTCCGACTTTCGGCCCGTCTCATCGTCGGCCATTCCAATCTCGACCCGTCTCGCATCCCAGTCTGCAGGGATGTCGTCCGCCACCGCTGCAGTGACGAGCACCTGCTCGGCTGAGGCAACGGCTCCGGCCAAGGCCCGCCGACGAGACGTATCGAGCTCGGCGAAGACGTCATCGAGGAGAAGTACGGGATCGCTGCCCTCGCCTCGAAGCAATTCGTAGGAAGCGAGCCTAAGCGACAGCGCCATGGACCACGATTCACCATGGCTCGCAAAGCCTTTCGCTGGTTCGTCTCCCAAGCGCAGTTCGAGATCGTCCCGATGCGGACCGACGAGGCAGACACCGCGTTCCAGCTCGGCCCGTCGTTTCCTTGCAAGCTCCGCCAGCAGCGCCGCCTCGAAGAGGTCGGCATCAGCGGTGCCGACGGCCGCCTCCGCTTCGATGATCTCCACCGAACTGCGATACCTCAGGGCCGCGGGCCGAGACGAGGGCGCCAACAGTTGGTACGCCTTCTCGACTTCGGGATGCAATTCGTTGACGAGGGCGACGCGGGCCGCCACGAGCCTGGCGCCATGCGCGGCGAGGTGTCCATCCCAGACGTCGAGTGTCTCCAATGCGCTCGAGTCGCCTCTAAACTTCGGGGCCAACGTCTTCAGTAGAGCCGTGCGCTGACGAAGCACCTTCTCGTAGTCCGCGCGTACACCCGCCAACGACGGCCGCCGCGTCGTGGCCAACTCGTCGAGGTAGCGCCTGCGCTCGGCGGGGTCCCCGCGAACCAGGGCCAAGTCCTCGGGAGCGAAGAGCACGCACTTGAGAACGCCCAGCACCTCGCGCGCGCTCCGTACCGGCGAACGGTTGAGCCTCGCCTTGTTCGCGCGGCCAGCGGTGATCTCGACGTCCACCGCGAGTTCCCGACCGTCGTTGACCACTATCGTCGACACCACCGCACGTTCGGCTCCCGAGCGGATCAGTGGCGCGTCCGACGCCACGCGATGCGAACCCAACGTTGACGAATACCAAAGAGCCTCAATGATATTCGTCTTTCCGAAGCCATTGGGACCGACGAACACGGTCCGCCCGACATCGAGATCGATGTCCAAGCTCGACCAGGACCGAAAGTCGGTCAACCCCACATGACGTACGTACAAACCAAGTCAGCCAGACGTACTAACCCTCTTGACGGCATGTCCGCCAAACTGGTTGCGTAACGCGGCGACTGCCTTCATCGTCGGCGAATCATCCTGTCGCGAAAGGAATCTGGCGAACAACGACGCGGCGATACCCGGCACCGGTACGCGTAGGCGGATGGCCTCCTCGACCGTCCACCTGCCCTCGCCGGAATCCTCGGTGTAGCCGGTGATGTCGGCGAGGTTCGGATCTTCCTTGAGCGCCTTCGCAAGCAGCGTCTGCAACCAAGAGCGAACAACGGTTCCGTTGGTCCACGCTTGGTAGACCTCGGCGGGACTCTTCACCAGTGGCTCGGCGGCCAAGATCTCGTAGCCCTCGGCGTATGCCGTCATCAGCGCGTACTCGATGCCGTTGTGGACCATCTTGGTGAAGTGCCCGGCACCCACCGGTCCCGCGTGCACGAATCCGTCCTCGACTGGACCCTGGGGGCGCAACGTGTCGAAGATCGGCATGGCGCGCGCAACGTCGGCGTCGCTGCCACCGACCATCAGCCCGTAACCCTCGGTCAAACCCCAGATACCACCGGAGACGCCAGCGTCGATGTAGCCAATACCCTTGTCGCCCAACAACTTCGCGTGAGGTGCGTCATCGGTATACCGAGAGTTGCCACCGTCGATCACCAGGTCGCCCTCGCCGAGAACATCCGCGAGCGACTCGATCGTGCTCTGCGTCACCTCGCCCGAGGGCACCATGACCCACACGACCCGCGGCACAGTGAGCGCTTCTGCCAGTGCCGCAAGCGTCGGAACGTCGGTCACCTCTGGCCGTGGGTCGAAGCCCACTACCTCGTGTCCGCCCTGACGCAAGCGTTCCCGCATGTTGAAGCCCATTTTGCCGAGACCGATCAACCCCAGTTGCATGTGCGCCTCTTTCGTGGCGATAGTGCCGGTCAGCCTGGAAGCCGCACCGGCATCAACAGATAGACGTAATCGGTTTGGGCGGCCGGGAAGGGGCCGTCTGCGCCGACGTACCCCTCATCATCTCCCGCCGGGCGTAACACTGCGGGACGACTAGGTGTCGTGAAGCCAAAGGTTACTTTCTCGGAGTGCAGCGATCCGAGTCCATCGGTCAGGTAGGTCGGATTGAACGCGATCGTGAGTGGCTCACCGGAGAAGCTGACCGGCAGATCCTCCTCCGCGCGGCCGACGTCGTCGCCACCTGCCGACAGTCTCAGTGAATCGTCGGCGAACTCCATCCGCACCTGGGCCCCGCGATCGGCAACCAACGCGACGCGCTTGATGGCTTCGGTGAGTTCCGCCACGCCGATGGTCGCTACGGCCGTGTGCTCGGCGGGCAGCAGCTGACGGAACTTCGGGAACTCTGCATCGAGAAGCCGACTCGTCGTGCGTTTGCCGTCGCTGCGAATTCCGAGCAGGCCGTCTTGGCCCACCGTCGCACCCGCGCCGAGCGACAGATGGACGTCGGAACCGTCGGTTCCTGCCTTTGCCGCTTCTGCCAATGTCTTCGCCGGAACCAACACCGCTGCTTCCAGGTCTGCCGAATCAGTGGACCAGGTGAGTTCGCGAACGGCCAATCGGAATCGATCCGTCGCCGCCAAAACCACCTTCTCTCCAGCAATCTCGACGCGGATACCGGTCAACATGGGCAGTGTGTCATCTCGACCGGCGGCGACGGCAACCTGACCGATCGCCTCCGAGAACAGGTCCGTCGACACCACACCCGTCTCGTCGGGCAGGGCAGGCAGGCTGGGATAGTCCTCGACGGCCATGGTTGGCAAGGAGAATCTGGCACTTCCGCAGCTCAACAGCACCCTGGTGCCTTCGACGCTGAGATCCACCGGTTTGGCAGGCAGCGACCGCGAGATGTCGGACAACAGCCGCCCAGACACCAAAACGCTTCCAGCGGAAGCTATTTCGGCCGAAACGCGGACTTCGGCCGAAACTTCGTAGTCGTAGCCCGAGATGGTCAAGCCATCGTCGGATCCCGTGAGCAGCACGCCGGCGAGCACGGGCACGGTGGGCCTCGTCGGCAGGATCCGTGCGACCCAGGCCACCGCGTCGGCGAAGTCTTCGCGTACCAGCCGGCACTTCAAATCGGTGAGACCAACTGTCGTCGTCACCACGTCCATAACGTCCCTTCGCCCATACCCGTACGACAAGCCTTACCAGCCAATTCCCGACGACCGATCGACTTGTCGAAGACCCACCGTAGAGCCTTCAGCCCCAACTTGAAAGCTAATCGATCGGAGTGACAGAAGGCCCCTGGAGACGCTCCTCAGCGTGTGTTCCCAAGCCCCTTCTTCGAAGGTAGTTACTAGGAAGATAGATCAGTAACAGTAATAGGGGCTGTGGAAGTTGTGGATGGATGCGTTGGTTCGCTGGTGGGAGCGCTTGGAGGTTGTGACTGAACTGTGGATGGCCGGCGGGGTACTCGTGAGCGGATGTGGACGGCGTGGGATTGGATCACGAGCTGACGGCGCAACGGGATTCCATGCACAGCTGTATCCACGAGGTTTTCCTGTGACGAGTGGTGCAGACGCGGCGCAAGTTTTTTACAGATGGCGAGCAGGTTGACGGGTTTCAGCGCTTGGATCGCTGCCGGATGCGCGTCGTGAGCTCCTTGACGTGATCGAAGACCTCACGCCGTTGGGCCATTTCGCCGCGAATCTTCTTCTCGGCGTACATGACGGTCGTGTGATCGCGGCCGAACGCCTGGCCGATCTTGGGCAGCGAGAGGTCCGTGAGCTCCCGGCACAGATACATCGCAATTTGACGAGCCTGCGCCAGGGCTCGCGTCTTGCCCGGCCCCCGCAACTCCTCGACCGTGGTTTCGAAGTACTCGGCGGTGGCCGCCATGATGGTGGCGGTACTGATCTGGATGGTGCTGGAATCCGAGATCAAGTCGCGCAGAACGATCTCGGCGAGGGACTTGTCGATCGCGGTCCTATTCAGGGACGCGAACGCAGTGACGCGGATGAGGGCACCCTCTAGCTCGCGGATGTTGCGCTCGATGCTGCTCGCGATGAGCTCGAGAACGTCGGCGGGCACGTCGAGTCGGTCCATCTGCGCCTTCTTGCGAAGGATGGCGATTCGAGTCTCTAGCTCGGGGGGCTGGACGTCGGTGATCAAGCCCCATTCGAATCTCGTCCGAAGCCTGTCCTCCAACGTGGCGAGTTGCTTCGGCGGCCGATCCGAGGAGATGACGATCTGCTTGTTGGCGTTGTGCAAGGTATTGAAGGTGTGGAAGAACTCCTCCTGGATACCTTCCTTGCCCTCGATGAATTGAATGTCGTCGACCAGGAGTACGTCGATGTCGCGGTAACTGCGCTTGAACGAGGCACGCCGGTCGTCGCGCAGGGAATTGATGAAGTCGTTGGTGAACTCTTCGGTCGAGACGTACTTCACGCGCATGCCAGGAAACAGTCGCTGCGCGTAGTTGCCCGCGGCGTGGAGTAGATGAGTCTTGCCAAGCCCGGACTCGCCCCAGATGAACAGGGGGTTGTAAGCGCGGGCGGGTGCTTCGGCGATCGCGAGGCTCGCAGCGTGTGCGAAACGGTTGGATGCGCCGATGACGAAGGTGTCGAAGGTATAGCGCCGGTTGAGGCTGACGTCGGTCGACGACGGTGTCTGCGGCCGGCTGGTGAAGTAGCGCGGCCAGCTTTCCTCTGCGCTGGCGAGCGCTTCCCGATCCTCGTCGACCTCGTCGCTGTCCGCTTCGAAGCCAGGTTCGGGCTCGTTGATCATTTCTCCCTGCGGATCCGGCTCGGGAGTGGCGATCCGGACACCGAGCTCAACCCGTTGTCCGAGTCGACGGCTGAGGCTCGCGATGATCCGCTCGCGGAGGTGCCGCTCGATCTCGTTTTGCACGAATGGCGTAGGAACCGAGAGAAGAGCAAACCCTTCTGCGATGACCAACGGCGTGACGAGTTGGAGCCAGGCCCTTTGCTGAGGTGTGAGGGTGGGCGCGCTGGATGGACCGCCGTTGACGTCCTGGGGTGGGAGGTCGCCATTGAGTTCGGCGACGACGTCGTTCCAGATCGCAACGAACGGTGGGTCGGGGTCGGTTGTCAAATAAAACGTGCCCCCTCGGAGGCCGATCGTGAGGACGGCCAGATGAGCGATGACAAACTGTCCACATGGTTATCCACAGATTGTGGATAACCAGACAGCGCCGTCGCCGTGTCGTTGTCTATGTGTCGGACGGTCGTGACCCGGGGCTCGTCACAGTCCGTACGTGTTCTGTGGGCTCGCGGGGGAACGGCCATCCTGCATTGTGGTCTGTCGCCGCGTCACTGTCGAAACGGCACTGCCAGAAGCTAACAGTTTTCTCCCGACCTGCCAACAGTTCTGCAACATTGACGGAGCCACGGTTGCGATGTCCCGGACGGTGGTGAATGTTGTGACGAATGAGGTATTGCGAAGGTCATACGAGGGTGGTTTGACCTAGGGAAATCTCGTCAGTACCCTCGAACAGTCGCCCGAACGTGGCGATACGGCTGCGACCGCGTTGCATCGGTACCGCGCCGGGGCTAGCAAGCGTGACACATGATTGTACGAACCGTGCTTGTGTCCGCCACCAACGAGGATCACTTCGTGTTGGTGACGGGCGCAGACGCAAGGCCTTAACTGAGGAGATGTAGTCGTGGCCAAGGGCAAGCGGACCTTTCAGCCCAACAACCGACGCCGTGCACGTGTGCACGGGTTCCGGCTGCGGATGCGTACGCGCGCGGGCCGGGCAATCGTGACGGGTCGCCGTCGCAAGGGCCGTCACTCCCTGACTGCGTGATTCGACTCGGGAGCTAGCGCGGTGCTTCCGGCTCAGTACCGGATGACACGTTCGGCTGATTTCGGGCAGACGGTGAGCCGGGGAGTTCGGGCCGTCCAGCCCGACCTCGTCGTGCACGCGCTACGAGTCGACGATCCTGCCTCGGAGGCTCCCAAGATCGGGCTCGTCGTCGCCAAGTCCGTTGGCAATGCAGTGGTGCGGCACCGAGTCTCGCGCAGGCTTCGCCACGTGGCACGTGACGTCCTCGACGAACTCGCCGCGGGCGACAGGATCGTAATTCGCGCTCTCCCCAGCAGTAGGCACGCAATCTCTGCGCGACTCGAGCAAGAGCTGAGGCTTGCGCTCGAACGAACGCGTGCGGGTGCCGGGAGGCGAAGGCAATGACTGCCAGTCCGGCAGGGCGTCGATCGGCGAGGCTTCTGATTGGCGCCATCGAGTTGTACCGAAACATGATCTCGCCGCTGCGACCTCCGTCGTGCCGGTTCACCCCGACGTGTAGTCAGTACGCCGTCGACGCGCTCCGCGCCCATGGATTGATCCGCGGCACGTGGTTGGCTGCGGTTCGACTCGCCAAGTGCGGACCATGGCACCGTGGGGGATGGGATCCGATTCCGGAGAAGACCCCAGAGGCCGACCCAGGCGTGACGTTGAGGAGCGATTCTTTTGTCTAGTTTTGACTTCAATTGGGCCAGCCTGGACTACATCTACTATCCGGTCTCCGCGATCATGTGGCTCTGGTACAAGCTGTTCGGCTTCTTGCTCGGGCCTTCGAACTTCTTCGCATGGGCCCTGTCGGTGATGTTCCTCGTCTTCACGCTCCGCGCCATCCTCTATCGGCCCTTCGTGCGCCAGATCGAGACGACGCGCCAGATGCAGGAGCTGCAGCCCCAGATCAAGGCGCTGCAGAAGAAGTACGGCAAAGACCGTCAGCGCATGGCGGTCGAGATGCAGAAGCTGCAGAAGGACCACGGCTTCAATCCGATTCTCGGATGTCTGCCGATGCTGGCTCAGATACCGGTGTTCCTGGGTCTGTATCACGTGTTGCGTTCGTTCAACCGAACTCAGGGCGGCTTTGGTCAGCCGCAGCTGACACCGGAACTGAACCGGTCGCTGGGCAACTACTTCTTCAGCGCGACGGACGTCGGTCACTTCCTGGACGCCAACCTGTTCGGCGCTCCGATCGGCGCCTCGATGATTCAGACGACGGGCCTCGGCGCGTTCACCGAATTCGACAGGGCCGCAGTCATCGCTGTCGGCGTGCCACTGATGATCATCGCCGGCATCGCAACTCACTTCAACAGCCGAGCGTCCGTGGAGCGGCAGAGTCCCGAGGCGGCGGCCAATCCCCAGACCGCGATGATGAACAAGCTCGCGCTCTACGTGTTCCCGCTCGGCGTCGTGGTCGGCGGTCCCTTCCTTCCGCTCGCGATCATCCTCTACTGGGTGTCCAACAACATCTGGACGTACGGCCAGCAGCACTACGTGTTCGGCAAGATCGAGAAGCGCGAAGAGGAAAAGAAGCGGGAGGCGCAAGAGCGCCGCAACGCCAATGCGCCAGCCCCTGGGGCACGGCCGAAGCGCCCACGCAAGACACCGGCCAATGCCGACGCCGGCTCCGAAGTATCCGAGGAGACGGTCACTGCCGCGGCACTCGACGCCGTGGAACCGGAGGAATCCGGGGAAGAGATCACCAGCACGGGATCCACGAATGGGACTTCGAACACGCCGAAGCCAGGAGCCAAGGCGGGCGGGGCGCGGAATGGTGCTGCGAACCGAACGCCGCGCCGCACCAACAACAAACCTAGGAAACGCAGGTAGTGACCGGACTCGAGCGCGGAGTGGACTTCGTGGGCTCGACCGGTGAGTGAGGAAGAAGGACGAACATGACAGATGCCGATACGGCCGAACGGACCGAGACGGACGCGCAAGCTCCCAAGACGGGTGACCTTGAAGAGCGCTTGGTGGTGGAGGGGGAGATCGCCGGCGACTATTTGGAAGAGCTCCTCGACCTGTTGGACTTCGACGGAGACATCGATCTCGACGTCGAGGGGGACAGGGCAGTCGTCAGCATCGACGGCGGAACCGACCTCAACAAGCTCGTCGGCCGCAAGGGTGAGGTGTTGGATGCGTTGCAGGAGCTGACTCGGCTGGCCGTCCATCAGAAGACGGGGGAGCGCAGCCGGTTGATGCTCGACATCGCACGTTGGCGTCGCGGCCGGCGTGAGGAGTTGGCGACGTTGGGCGAGCGGATCGCGCGCCGGGTGCTGGAGAGCGGTGTCCGCGAAGAGCTGGACCCGATGACGCCGTTCGAGCGGAAGATCGTCCACGACGCCGTCGCAGCGGTTGATGGCGTGCACAGCGAGAGCGAGGGCGTGGAGCCGTCGCGCCGGGTTGTCGTGCTCCCCGGTTGACCACCCACCGTTTCGAAGATCTTCAGAGTTACATAGATGTAGTTAGTGCGGCGGCCGGCGGTGGACCGGAAGGATGTTTCACGTGAAACATGGCGATATTCCCGCCACCCCGTCCGCCGCTGCGACCGTCTTCGGCGCCGGGCTTCCGGCGGCCGAGCGCTACGCGCGGATCCTCGCCGGCGACGGCATCGAACGCGGACTCCTCGGCCCGTCTGAAGTAGGTCGCGTGTGGGAGCGCCACATCCTGAATTCAGTCGCCGTCGCCGAGCTTCTCGAGCCCGATACTTCGGTAGCCGACATCGGGAGCGGCGCAGGCCTTCCCGGCATCCCGATCGCGATGGCGCGGCCCGACCTTCGCGTGACGCTGATCGAGCCACTGCTGCGACGGGCCGACTTCCTTCGCGAGGTCGTGACCGAGTTGGAGTTGAGCGTCGAAGTGATCCGTGGCCGCGCCGAGGATCGCAACGTTCGCGAGGAACTCGGAGAGGTCGACGCGGTCACGTCACGGGCCGTCGCATCACTCGATAAGTTGGCACGGTGGGGCATACCCCTGTTGCGCGACGGCGGACTGATGTTGGCATTGAAGGGCGATCGAGCCGAGGAAGAAGTCGGTGAACACCGAGGGGTCTTGAACTCGTTGGGTGCCGTCGACATAGGGGTGGTGAAATGTGGCGTGAACTATTTGACTCCGCCCGCGACCGTAGTGGTAGCTCGGCGCGGAACAAGGCGAGCACGGCCGGGTCGAGTGGCTCGTTCGGACAGGAGTCGACGATGAACCCACCGCAGGACGAAGGCGCCGGGCCGCCGGAAGGGCCGTCGAATGTTTCACGTGAAACGTGGACTCCGCCGACCGACGAGGGCTGGGTGAATCCGACGGCCGACACTCCCATCGGAGCCGAGGCCGAACGCGCGGTCCGTCTGCTTCACGGGGCCAAGGGCCACCAACTGCCACGCCCCACTCGGCAGCGCGTCTTCACGATCGCCAACCAGAAGGGCGGTGTGGGAAAGACGACCACCGCCGTCAACGTCGCCGCGGCGCTCGCGCTCCAGGGACTACGCGCCCTGGTGATCGACCTCGACCCGCAGGGCAACGCCAGCACCGCGCTCGGTGTCGAACACCGGCCAGGAACGCCGTCGTCGTACGAGGTCCTCATTGGCGAGGTCACGGTGGAGGAGGCATTGCAGCGCAGTCCCTACAACGAACGCCTGTATTGCATCCCCGCAACGATCGACCTCGCCGGAGCCGAGATCGAGTTGGTCAGCATGGTGGCTCGCGAGGGTCGGTTGCGCAATGCCC
>Ga0068863_100007668_pt1 | contig 10557 bp, 8 predicted proteins | sample KBSSwiS62_FD_66596 | JGI IMG/M metagenome (GOLD analysis project Ga0068863, IMG submission 66596) | Switchgrass rhizosphere microbial communities from Kellogg Biological Station, Michigan, USA - KBS Switchgrass S6-2 | ecosystem: Host-associated > Plants > Roots > Rhizosphere > Soil ...
GCTCAGGGCTCGATGACCTTGCCGAACCGGACGTCGCGGGCCGGGACGCGCGCGATCGTGTCGTCCTTGCGGCGGACCACGTAGGTGGCGGCGTCGTGGTCGTAGAGCTCGAGCACGCCCACCGCCTCCCCGACGTAGCCGTTCGGGAGCTCGAACTGGAACGTCACGCGCTTGCCGAGGTCCTGCGGCGTCACGAGGTTCTGGCCCTTCACGAGCCGGAGGATATCGGACCGGTCAGCGCGGGAGGGCGTCCAGGCGCTCGCGCGACTCGAGGAGCTCGACCAGAGCGCCGAACGCCCGACCTACCGTCGCGCCGTCGAGCACCCGGTGGTCGAACGTGAGCGAGAGCGTGCACGCCGGCCGAGCCTGGACCGAACCGTCGATCACGAGCGCTCGAGGCTCGATCACCCCCAGCGCGATCGTCACCGCGTGCCCCGGGTTCAGGAGCGGCGTCCCGAACTCCGAGCCATAGCTGCCGGTGTTCGTGACGGCGATCGTCGGGCCCACCGTGTCGTCTCGGGTCAGCGCGTTCGAGCGAGCAGCCTCCGCGAGACGCGCGATCTCGGCGGCGATCTCGCCGATCCCGAGCGAACCGACGTCGGGGATCACCGGAACCACCAACCCCGCCGCGGTGTCGATGGCGATCCCCACCCGGACCTCACGGAAGATCAGGATCCGGTCGCCGTCCCAGGCCGCGTTGAGCATCGGATGATCCCCGCACACCTCGGCGACCGCGCGAACGACCACCGGCAGAGGCGAGACATCGAGGTCTGCCCGGACGGCCTCGAGGGCCATGCAATCGACCGTCCGGAAGGTGGTCACCGCAGGGATCGCGGCGACCTCGGAGAGGCGATCCGCGATCGCTCGTCTGGTGAGGGACAGGGGAACCGCTCCCACGTCGGTCGACATCGTGACGTGCCAGACATGCTCGCCCGCATCGTCGAGGGCGATCTCGTGCGTCGAACCCTCCGATGATTCGCCGGCTGCCCGTTCGACATCCTCACGCGTGACCCGTCCTCCCGGACCGGACCCCGAGACCATCGCCAGGTCGACCCCGAGATCCTTCGCCAGCTTCCGCACCGCCGGCGTCGCGGCAACGGAGGGGCGGGCAGGAGCCGACGCCGGCGACCCGTCTCCGCCGATCACGCCGGGAGGTACGGACGACGCCGGAGACGAAGAGCCGGCGTGGCGACCGCCCGTCCCGTCACCCCCCACCACCTCGAACGTCGCCAGTCTGGCGCCGACCGCCAGCGTCTCGCCCGCCGCGACGTGGAGCCTCGCGACGCGGCCCGCGAACGGCGCGGGCACCTCGACCGTCGCCTTGGCCGTCTCGATCTCGACGAACGGCTGGTTCAGGGAGACCGTGTCGCCTTCGGCGACGAGCCACGCGCTGACGATCGCCTCCTCGAGGCCCTCGCCCAGGTCGGGAAGGGTGAAGACGCGCTCGGCCATCAGTAGGCCACCACCGTGCGGACGGCGTTGCAGATCCGCTCGACGCTCGGGAGGTAGCGCTGTTCGAGCGACGCAGGCGGGTACGGCACGTCCGGACCGGTGACCCGCGCGACCGGCGCCTCGAGGTGGTCGAACGCCCCCTCGACGATCCGCGCCACGATCTCGGCGCCCATCCCCAGGGTGAGAGGCGCCTCGTGCACGACGATCGCGCGTCCGGTGGACCGGACGGCGTCGCCGATCGCCGCGACGTCGAGCGGGACCAGCGACCGGAGGTCGAGGACGGCCGTCTCGATCCCGTCCGCCGCCAGGGCGGTGGCGGCCTCGAGGCAGCGCCCGACCATCGCGCCGTAGGCGATCACGACGCAGGCCCCGCCCTCCCGAAGGACCCGGGCGAGCCCGATGCCCGGCCCCTCGGCGGTGAGGTCGCCGTCCTCCTTGGACCAGTAGCGGCTCTTCGGCTCGAGGAAGATCACCGGGTCCGGGTCGTCGATCGAGCGCCGCAGCAGCCTGTACGCGTCGAGCGGCGTCGAGGGCACGACCACCTTCAGCCCCGCGGTGTGGGCGTAGTAGGTCTCGGGACTCTCGCCGTGGTGCTCCTTGCCCTTGATGCCGCCGAACGACGGGATCCGGATGACGGCGGGCACGCCGACCCGGCCCCGGGTCCGCTGGCGGTACTTCGCGAGGTGGCTGATCACCTGGTCGAGCGCGGGGTAGGAGAACCCGTCGAACTGCATCTCGGCGATCGGGCGCCAGCCGGCCATCGCGAGCCCGATGCAGATCCCCGCGATCCCGGCCTCGGCGATCGGCGTGTCGAACACACGCTCGCCTCCGAACTCGGCCTGGAGGCCCTCGGTCACGCGGAAGACGCCGCCGAGCGCCCCCACGTCCTCGCCGAACACCAGCGTGCGGGGATCCGCGGCCAGGGCGTCGCGCAAGGCGGCGTTCAGCGCCGCGACCATCGTGACCTCAGCCATCGCCGAGGAGCTCCTCGCGCTGGGCGAGCAGGGTCGGTGGCGGATCGGCGAACGCGTGGTCGAAGATCTCGCTCGCCGGCGGCTCGCCGAGCGCCGTGAGCTCGGTTCGGATGTCGCCGACCCAGGCCTCCGCCTCGTTCTCGCATCCTCGGACGAACGCGTCGTCGATCGTCCCGGCGCCCAGGAGGTAGCTCCGGTAGCGGTCGATCGGGTCGCGTTCGCGCCAGGCCGTGACCTCGGCCTCGTCGCGGTAGCGGGCGGCATCGTCGGCCGTCGAATGCGAACCGATCCGGTACGTGACGGCCTCGATCAGCGTGGGGCCCTCACCCGCTCGGGCGCGTCGCACCGCCTCACGTGTGACGGCGTAGACGGCCAGGACGTCGTTGCCGTCGACGCGCACGCCGGGCATGCCGTACCCGGCCGCACGGTCCGCGATCGGCGCCGCGAACTGCCGGTGGGACGGGACCGAGATGGCCCACCCGTTGTTCTGACAGAACAAGATCGCGGGCGCGCCGAACACGGCCGCGAGGTTCGCACCCTCGTGGAAGTCGCCCTCGGAGGCGGAGCCGTCCCCGAAGTACGCGAGCGAGCACGCCGTGCTCCCGTCGAGCGTGGACCCCATCGCCCACCCGACCGCGTGGACGATCTGGGTCGCGACCGGCACGCAGATCGGGGCGAACCGCGACGCGATCGGATCGTACGGGCCGCCGTGCCACGTCCCGCGGTGGTACTGGAGGTACTCGACCACGTCGACGCCTCGCACGACGGCGGCCGCGAGCTCGCGGAACGACGGGAACACGAAGTCGTCGGGACCGAGCGCGAACGCGCTGCCGACCTGCGCCGCCTCCTGGCCTTCGAACGGCGGATAGACGGTGAGCTCCCCTTGGCGCTGGAGCGCCCAGCACTCGCGGTCGAGCCGTCGCGAACGGATCATCAGCCGCAGGAGCTCGCGGCGCTCGTCGTCGGACAGTCCCACCTCGACGTCGCCCACGACGGAGCCGTCGGGCGCGACGAGCCGAACGATCGGGGCGTCGGTGGACGCGATCTCGGTCATGCGGGGCGGCCTCCGGCGTGCGCTGGTGAGCGGAGCGAGGCGAGCATATACACTCGAACGCCGTGGTCCCGTCGGCCGAGCTCCGCGTCTACCAGCCGCTCGAGGCGTTCCCGCCGCACGAGCAGGCCCACTGGGAGCGGCACATCGTCGACGGCCGACTGTGGCTCGGCCCGCCGAGGTATCGCCAGGAGGTGACCTCGTCCGGGGCGGGCATCCTGATCCCCGCCGGACAGGACGGCGCCTACGTCAAGGTGGTCGAGGGCCGGTACCACGTGTGCCCGTGGCGGACGACGCTCCGTGTCCTCGCCGGCATGCTGTCGTTCCGCGAGGCGGCCGTGTTCGACGACCCGTCGATGTTCGTCACGGACGCGAGCGCCCGTCGCGCGATGCGGGAGCTCCGGCGGCTCCGGCGGCGCGAGCCGTGGCAGGTCTCGACGATCATGCACAGCCCGTGGCACGTGCCGGTGCGGTGGTTCGTCCTGTTCGACGACGACGAGCGGCGCCTCCTGGAGTTCGAGGGGTACCACCGGCTCTCGTACCTGACGACGACGCGCAAGGCGCTCCGCCGCGCCGAGGACGCCGTCCCGGTGCTCCGGCAGTCAGAGCTCGGCCCGATCGGCGAGCTCGTGGTCGAGATGCACCAGTGGCTCGCCCTGTTCGATCCGGGTTCGATCCTCGAGCTCGACTACGGCGGGCTGTGCGCGATGCTCACGTGGGACGAGATGGACGACGACCACAGCGCCCGCGACATCCACGACGCGCTCAAGGCGCTCGGTGACAAGGAGTTCCCTCGCTCGGCGGACCTGTACCAGTCGGTGCTGGTCCGCTCGGCGGAGCTCCGCGCGCACGAGGCGCTGAACTAGCTCCCGGGGCGTGGCCAGGGGCAGATTCGAACTGCCGACACCGCGGTTTTCAGCCGCGTGCTCTGCCAACTGAGCTACCTGGCCCACGTCAGACCGACTTCTGGCGGCGAGCTCTCGCCCGCCGCCAGCGGCCCGCGCGCCCGACGGGCTTCGATCCCGCGATCTCCGCCTTGACAGGGCGGTGAGGACGGCCGGACTCCTCTACGGGCGCGTGTGCTATTCGGTTGTGTGCCCCCAACGGGATTCGAACCCGTGTCGCCGCCTTGAAAGGGCGAAATCCTAGGCCGCTAGACGATGGGGGCCCGGTCCATGCCGCACCCCGCCCCCGGCCCGGGGGCAGCGCCGGGAAGTATAGCGGCCACCCGCCGGGCCCTCAGTCCGTCCCGACGATCAGGATCCGGTCGCCTGGCCGCAGGTCCACGCCCTCGGCGCACTCGAGGACGTGACGGATGCGATGCCGAGGGAGGAGGAGCCGGCCGGGCCGAACATCCCGTACCGACCGAACGACGAGCTCGCGATCCAGCAGAGCGACCGAGATCGGGAGGCGCATCCCGAAGGTGTGGATCGAACGAGTGCGATCGAGCAGGAGCGCGTCGTCGGGGCTCACCTCCGAACGGCCGCGCCAACCGCGCATCCGCTCGCGACGCGTCTGGGGCGACTCGGCCCGGAAGACGTGGCCGCGCGGACCAAGCAACCTGACCACGCGCATCGAACGACGGTAGCGCCCGGCGGCGACATCCTGGGTGGACGTTGGTGAGTCGTTCGATCGGTGGGTGGGCAGGATTCGAGCCGCGACACGAGTATTCGATGCCCCCCTTCGAGATTCGACGATCGGGCGAACAATGCGAACAGCATCTGGACCAGGCACATGAGGTCACTACGAGGCTCGACGTCTCGGTCGCTCTCCACGGGCCGAGTCAGGCATGCCCGCTCAGCAATAGGTGATCGCCATATAGTCGAGCATCGCTTGAGCTCGACCCTTCCAATCGGCGCCCTGTCGAAGGGCGGTGCCGCCCGCCTCCACTCCACGGACCCAATCCTTCATCTCGGCGTTGGTAACACCGTCATCGGCACGAGCGCAGAAGGTCCGATGTTCGGCCCCAGATGCCAGGCTCCACCAGGCCGCAGCGAATTTCTCGTCGTACAGCGTCAGGACGTATCTGCCCTCCTCGTGCGGTGGTGGTGTCGTCGCGGTGGGGGGTGCGGGGGAAGGCACCTGCAGGATGCGCCCTACGCCGTTGGCTCCGAGCAGCGATATCGACGAGATGACGAAGATACCGAGGAGCACCAGCGCGGCCAGCCCGAGTCCCGTCATCCCCGTCGAGAGCACCGTGAGGAGCACTCCTGCGCCGAAGACGAGCAGCCTCACCGGTCCGGGCAGACCCAAGGCACCGCCGAACGCGAAGGCGATGAACGCGATCGCGAATCCGAGCACCCCGGCGCCCGGGTTACGCACGATCGCGCTCATAGGAACCTTCCCTCCGTCGACTGGATACTTCGGCGGTAGCGGGCCCTCGCTTGAGCCACGCTCACGAGGCGGTCCTTGCTGTGGATCGGGTTCGCATCCGCGTCCTAGGGTTGCGGGACAAGGAAGGGACACACGTCATCGAGCTGCACGCGTGAGACGTCGGATGCCGCCATCGAGCGGTTCGATCGGTGGGGCGGGCAGGATTCGAACCCGCGACACGAGGGTTAAAAGCCCCCTGCTCTGACCAGGCTGAGCTACCGCCCCGACGCGCCGAAGTCTACGGGCTGCGGAAACGCCGGTAGCGGTTCGTGATCGGCAGGCGCCGATCGCGCCCGAACGCCTTCGGCGTGATCTTGATCCCGGGTGCCGCCTGCCGGCGCTTGTACTCGGCCCGGTCGATCATCTCGACCACGCGATCGACCAGCTTCGGGTCCAGACCGCGTTCGGCGATGATGTCCTCGGGCGAGCGATCGTCCTCGACGTAGGCCTCGATGATCGGGTCGAGCACCTCGTAGGGCGGGAGCGTGTCGGTGTCCTTCTGGTCGGGGCGCAGCTCTGCCGACGGAGGCTTGTCGAGGATCCGCTGCGGGATCGGCGGCATCCCGGTGGCCCCGGCCGCGTTCCGCCACCTCGCGAGCTCGTAGACGAGGGTCTTCGGGACATCCTTGATCGGGGCGAACCCGCCCGCCATATCGCCGTACAGCGTCGCGTAACCGACCGCGTACTCGCTCTTGTTCCCGGTGGCGAGCACCAACGAGCCGAAGCGGTTCGAGATCGCCATCAGCAGGGTGCCGCGGATCCGCGCCTGGAGGTTCTCCTCGGCGACCCCCGCCTCCCCATCGCCGAACGACCCGCGCAGCGTGTCCAGCTCGGCGGCGAGGACGTTCCCGATCTCGAGCTCATCGAGCCGGATCCCGAGGCCGGTGGACATCTTCTGGGCGTCCATGAGGCTCTCCGGCGAGGAGACATGGGACGGCATCGCGAGCGCGCGGACCGCTCCCGCGCCGAGCGCATCGCTCGCGAGCACGGCGACGAGCGCAGAGTCGATCCCGCCCGACAGCCCGAGCACGACCTCCTCGAACCCGTTCTTGCGAACGTAGTCCCGCAGCCCGAGGACGAGGCCGTGGTACACCTGCTCGAGGTCCTCGGGCCACGGCGGGCGCTGCTGGGCGCTCGAGATCTCGCCGTCGATGTCGACAACGAGGAAGTCCTCCTCGAACATCGCGGCGTGGTGCGCGAGCGAGCCGTCCGGCCGAACGACCACGCTCCCGCCGTCGAACACCAGCTCGTCCTGGCCGCCCACCGCGTTCACGTACACGATCCAGGCGCCGGTTTCGAGCGCGCGGTCCCTGCAGATCTCGATACGCTCGTCGGCCTTGCCGCGGTGGAACGGCGATCCGTTGATGTTGAGGATGACCGGCGTCTCCCGCCGCGCGTACTCGTCGAACGGCGGGCCGGGCATCCACGCGTCCTCGCACACCGACAGCCCGAGCTCGGCGTCGCCGAGCCGGATCGGGCAGGCGGCCTCGCCCGGCGTGAACGTCCGGGCCTCGTCGAATACCCCGTAGTTCGGGAGCTTGATCTTGTGGTACCGCGCGATCACCTCGCCGTTGCCCAACACCCCGGCCGCGTTGTGGATGCCGCGCTCGGTCCGGTCGACGAACCCGACCACGATCGTGGCCCCGCCCGCCGTGTTCGCAGCGAGCGCGTCCAGGGCGGTCAGGTTGTCGTCGACGAACGAGGCACGAAGGACGAGGTCCTCCGGCGGGTACCCGGTGATGGCGAGCTCGGGGAACACCACGACGTCGGCGTCGGCCTCCGAACCCCGGGACGCCCACGCCGTCAGGAGGTCGACGTTGCTAGGGAGGTCACCGACGGTCGTGTCGACCTGTCCGAGAGCGATCCTCACGAGCGTCAGCCTAGACGGCGGCCGGTCGGGCTACTCGATCCCGCCGATGTCGAGGTTGTAAGCCTCCCAGACGAGATCGGACCCGAGTTGGCGATGGCGCACGATCTGACCGAGGAGCCGCTGCAGGTCGTCCCGGGCCTCGCCGAGCGGCCACGCCGGACCGATCTCGGTGCTCTGCAGCTTGGCGACGAGCGCCTGGGTGCGTTCGCGCAAGACCGGGTGCTCCTCGCGGAGCCGGTCCATCTTCGTGGCCAGGTGCGGCGCCTTGGCAGAGATCTCGTCGTACAGGCCCTCGGTCCGCTCCGTGATCTCGATGTGCTCGTCGATCGCGTGCGCGAGCCCCTCGAGGCGGAGAAGGACCCCTTTGGCCCAGTCGGCCTCGCGACCGACGGCGGGCCGTGAGATCGCCTGCTCGACGTCGACGAGCGCCTCGCGCAGGTCGGCACGCCGGCGGGCGGTCTCCGCCAGGGTGGGGCTGAGGTCCTCGTCGGGGTCCGGCATCTCCCCAGCACCTTAGGCCGCAGTCACCTCGGTGGGCAAGCGGCTGGCCCGTCGCGCCTCAGGACGGGGGCGGGGCGTACACTCGCAGGCCCGCCGGAGGAGGGACCGTTCGTGGCGCAGCCGTCGACCCAGAGCGCGGAGATCCTGAGGCCGTACGCCCCCCGGCTGCTGATCCGCTGGCTCGCCGAGCAGCCGCACCTGTCCTTCCGAACCCTCGAAGGGTCGATGGTCTTCGTCGACATCTCCGGGTTCACGAAGATGTCCGAACGCCTGGCCCGCCACGGCAAGGTGGGCGCCGAAGAGGTCACCGAGGTGCTCGGCGCCGTCTTCGCCAAGCTGCTCGCCGTCGCCTACGGCGAGGACGGCAGCCTGCTGAAGTTCGGGGGCGACGCGCTCCTGATCTGGTTCTCGGGGACCGGGCATGCCGCTCGAGCCGCGACCGCCGCCCATGGGATGCGGGGAACGTTGCGCAGCGTCGGACGCCTCGATACCACCGCCGGGAAGGTCGTCCTGCGGATGTCGGTGGGTGTCAACAGCGGCACCTTCCACTTTTTCCTCGTGGGGGATCCGCACCGGGAGTTCATGGTCACCGGTCCGGCGGCGAGCCGCACCGTGGACATGGAGTCGACGGCGACCGCTGGCGAGATCCTCCTCAGCCGGGACACGGCGGCGGCCCTGCCGTCCAACGTCCTGGGTCAGCCGAAGGGCGAGGGCATCCTGCTGCGGAGCGGTCCGGCGACCCTCCCGTTCCAGCGCGACGACGTGGAGGTCCCGATCGGCTCGATCGACATCGCTCAGGCGATCCCGGTGGCCCTCCGGGAGCACCTGGTGTCGGGCGCGACGGAACCCGAGCACCGGACCGCGACGATCGCGTTCGTCCACTTCGACGGCGTGGACGACCTCGTGGAGACGCGAGGCGTTGACGTCCTGGCCGCGGGCCTGCACGAGCTGATCTCGTGCGTCCAGCACGCCGCGCAGGACAACGGCGTCACGTTCCTCGGTACGGACATCGATCACGACGGCGGCAAGGTCATCCTCGTCGCGGGCGCGCCGAACGCGATGGGTGACGACGAAGGCCGGATGCTGCTCACGCTCCGCGCGATCATCGATGCGGAGACGACGCTTCCGGTTCGGATCGGTGTGAACAAGGGACACATCTTCGCCGGCGACATCGGCCCGGCGTACCGGCGCACGTACACGGTGATGGGCGACGCCGTGAACCTGGCCGCCCGGGTGATGTCGATGGCGGTGCCGGGTCAGATCCTGGCCACCGGGCCGGTCCTGGACACGTCCTCGGTGGCGTTCAACGCCGTCGCGCTCGAGCCCTTCATGGTCAAGGGCAAGAAGGACCCCGTCCACGCGTTCATGGTCGGGCACTCGACCGGGAGCAAGCCGGAGACCGTGTCTCGGGAGTTCCCGCTCGTCGGCCGCGACCCGGAGATGGACGCGTACCGGCGGGCGCTGCTCGAGCTCCGAGGCGGGCGGGGCTCGGTGCTCGAGCTCGTCGGGAACGCCGGGATGGGCAAGACCAGGCTGCTGAGCGAGTTCCGGGCCGAGGCGCCCGACCTCCCGCACCTGGTCTCCTCGTGCGAGCTGTACGAGTCGTCGGTCGCTTACCTGCCGATCCGGCGGCTCCTGCGGCTCCTGCTGGGGGCGGGACCGGATGCGACCGGGGTCGCGGAGAGGTTGCGGGAGGACGTCACCCACCGCGCCCCCGACCTGCTGCCCTGGCTGCCGCTGCTCGCGGTCGTGGCCGACGCCGAGGTCCCGATGACCCCGGAGGTCCGAGACCTGGGGGACGAGTTCCGGCGGGCGAAGCTCGCCGAGGTGACGATCGACTACCTGTCGCGAGCGGTGACCGACCCGACGGTGGTCGTGACTGAGGACGTCCATTGGATGGACGAGGGGTCCGCGGATCTCCTGCGCGCGATCGCCGCCCGGATCTCGGACCTCCCGTGGCTGGTCTGCGTGAGCCGTCGCGACGAGGAGACGGGGTTCGTCCTGCCCGAGGCGCCCCGCTGCACCTCGCTCAAGCTCACGCCGCTCAGCGAGGAGGCCCTCGGGAGCCTGATCGACCTCGCGACCGAGGACGCCCCCTTCCCGCGGCACGAGGTGACGGAGCTCAGCGATCGGTCGGGTGGCAACCCCCTGTTCCTGCAGGAGCTGCTCCACGCGGCCATGGGCGCCGGGTCGGTCGAGGGTCTCCCCGATTCGATCGAGGGGATGATCACCGCCGAGATCGACCGGTTGGCCAACGCCGACCGCCGCGTGCTGCGGTACGCGTCCGTCCTGGGGATGAGCTTCGATCGCACGCTCGCGGAGGCGCTGCTGGACCC
>Ga0068863_100007672_pt1 | contig 10555 bp, 8 predicted proteins | sample KBSSwiS62_FD_66596 | JGI IMG/M metagenome (GOLD analysis project Ga0068863, IMG submission 66596) | Switchgrass rhizosphere microbial communities from Kellogg Biological Station, Michigan, USA - KBS Switchgrass S6-2 | ecosystem: Host-associated > Plants > Roots > Rhizosphere > Soil ...
CTGAGTGACAGTGTTGGAGAAAAGATCTAGTTGGGACGGCGCTTGATGCACACGAGCTGACGATCTTTGTAATCAGCATAAAGACACTTGCGACCATCGGGCATTGATTTCGTATAGCCTTCACACTGGCAGTTCAAGTAATCCGAGCTGTCAAACCAGCAGTAGTGACAGCTTTGCAGATAGTCTCCGCCAGGCATACAACCAAGGTTGCCGGCCGAGTTTTCGATCGATGTGAAGCAGTCAGCGGCGTGTTCGAGCGAGGCTTCAGTAAACCTCTGACCCTGTTGGCATTTACATTTAATTGCTCCGGCGTCACTCACCACGCAATTGTCGCATGTTTTTCTGAAGTCCCCTGGAAACAACGAAAACACCGTGAATGACCAGGCGTTGGGGATCTCAGAAGCTGAGCCTAAAGCACGGCTGGTTGCCGAAGTGGACTTATCAGCTTTTCCAAGAGCCCTCGTAAGTCGGTTCATTTCATGCAACGCCCGAATGTCGCCGTATGTTGTTTTGAGTCTTTTAAGTTGCAGTTCGTTTTTCACATAGCGCAGCATATCGACAAGAAAACAATCAAGGAGAGCGTGCTCGCCTTGAAAGAAGAGGTGGTGTTTGCGTAAAAACCCATTTGCCTGAGTTACTAGGTTTCCAAAAGGCGATTCCTCTTTGCTGGTGGGTCCAGGCAAATTGTTTCCCAGGTCAGATATAAACTCTGAGACCTCTGCTGCGTCGCATTCGCCTTGAATCGATTCATACTCGGAAGCCAAATCGTCAACAATGAGTAATCCATCATCGAGTTTTTGCCTTGTCGCCGCGGGCAAGAAATGGACTGTATTCAGCAAATTAATAGTGCTTGGTTTCGTCAGCGCATCAAGCTTGGTCTTTATGTCATCAATTGAAAGCTGCAATGCGCTATCAGGCACGAGTTCTTTCAGCTTTGGATTCTCCTTTCGCCAATTCGCAATAAAGAGCTGAACCGGATGCTTGATGGCCTTGCGATTAGCCTTGATGAGCTCAACATCCACCTCGCTCATGCCATCGGTGAGGAGAACGATATTAGCTTGTTTCAACGAGAATTGACCGCTTCGGGCGCGATTATGGATAAGACTGAGCGCTTCTAGCAGGACTTTGCTGATGTCGGTGTGGCTCTCGCGATTCTTGAGTAGGGTAGGGTACTCCTCGATCAGATGAAAGACGTCCTTTAGTTTCGTGATCCAAATGGGTTCATGAACCCGATCGTCAAAGGGTAAAATGACTACCTGGTGCGAAGCTTTACCTGATTTGCCTTTTTCGCTTAATGCGTTGAGCACCAATGCTGTTGCGAATGCACCTTGATAGAGCCCAACGCCGCCTTGCATGCTGCCCGAGATGTCGAGCGCCACTACGCTGAGCGTAATCGGATCGCGCTTCTTGCCTTCACGGCTCGCAACTTCGCTGAGCTTCTTCGCTCTGCGAACAATGGCGGTTCCCTCAATGATGTTGTCTTCAAGATCCTTGCCTGGCTGCCCGCGGACGGTTCTTGGGAGCTCCCGGAGGTGACGAAATGGAAGTACATCACGTCCGGCTTGCTTGTTATCGTCCGTGATAAAAGTTTTCGTCGACCGGAAGCTTTGCGCGTTGTCAAAATGTCGAATCAGGAACTTTGCTTCTGAGGCAAGGGATGCCGCCAAGACCAGATACCACAACTGGCCACTTGCTAGGTGTGATGCCAAAAGTTTTGTCCCAGGGTCGTCGTCTATGCCCTCAAGGTCATAAATCCGGCGCAGATAGGATCGACCAATAGTCGGAAGACTCTCAAATAAATCGTGTGCTGGTCGCCGATCTGTGTCGATGGTGCGCAGGTTCTCAAAATCATGAAGAATCGATTCAACCTGCTTGATCATCTCGTCAATGGTGTGGTGAACAAAAAAGCGTCTATACGACCTGAGGAATCCGCGAAACTGCGCAAGGTCGCGGTGGGCGCTATTCAAATCTTTGTAAGTGAGACCCCGAATGTGACGATACCAGTCGCCAATCGCTAATATGTCCTTACTATAAACGTTTCGGATACGTGAATAGGCAGCAAGAGTGATCGGCTCCGTAAGAAATTCGACCATGCTATCGATCGAAGAAAAGCTGCCGCTTATTTGGGCGCTATGAGAGTTCAAGTCAACTTTCGACCGAATAACCTGACGTACCAGGATGTCGACCGTCGGATTGTTCGGGTCAATCTTGACATAGCCGAAAGCCTTAAAATCTTCATCTTGCGCTTCGATGTAGTCATCGGTACGGACGCGATCGCCAAAGTTTGAAGACTGACCGCCTCTTTCTTTTCCTGTGACGCTTTGGCCTGAGCTTTTTGCAGTGCCATCACGGGCACCGCCTCGATGTTTAGTCCCTTTTTGGTCTTTTATGCCAAGCTTGTTCTTGATGTAATCGATAATGTCACTGTCGCTGGACCCTGGGTTCAAGCCAGGTTGCTGGCTGGGCTGATTCCCCTGCCCTGGGGCTTGCCCCTCGCCGGGCTGCTGCCCCTCGCCGGGTTGTTGCCCTTCACCGGGTTGTTGCCCTTCACCGGGCTGCTGCCCTTCACCGGGCTGCTGCCCTTCACCGGGCTGCTGCCCTTCACCGGGCTGGTTACCATCTGGATCCCCCGCGTCATCACCAGATCCATCACCGGAGTCATCACCAGATTGATCTCCAAATTGATCGCCCGTTTCATCAGTTTGCTCGCTCGACTGGTCCTGCGAACTTTCTTCCCAGCTATCATTCGAGTTATCGTTATCGCCCGCCTGATCGCGCGCGTCAGCATCTCTATAGTCCGCATCCTCGATGAGACTCTGATCGTTGCTATGTTCTGCGTGACTGAGCTCATGCTCTTCTTCGCGAACAGGTAAAAGAGAGGAGTCAGGCTGATCGCGCTGGAAACTCGCGTAGCGCGGTTTAATCAAACGTTCGAGCCATTCTTTAAACGCATCCGCATAAAAGGAGCTCAGATCCGAGTGATGGGCGGGGGGCCCGCTGCCGGCGAATGCAGACGTGCTGAGTGCGACAGCGCTGCTGAGCGCGAGAGCAAGAAAAGCAACGAGTTGGTTATGCATGTCTATTTTTTGGGTTTTGCAATTTCGTCTTCACAAGGGACGTATACTTTGAAAACTTCCCTTCTCACGGCATCAGATTCTTTGTTGGGCTGAAGCAACTCTTCGATGTCTCTGCGCTCTGGATTCAGCCATTTCGTGCTTGTAGCTTTGGTGCATTTGAAGTTTGCGACGTTCAAATATTGTTGCTTGAAGCGAGCTTGTTCTTTTTCGATCATCTTCACCAGTCCGCGTTCCCTATTGTCTCGAAGCTTCCGACGATCGACTTGATTGGAGAACTGAACGAAGAATTTTCCGTCCGAGTTGTGCAGTTTGACATCGCCGGAAAAGACGGTTGTGAGCGTCAGGTAGGCCCGCCAAAGCGACGTTGGCTGAAGTTCTATGGGCTGTGCAAGGAATCCAATATCCATGACCTCGTCATCGGCGAGTGGTGATAACAAGAAGTCAACGAACGCGGAGTACATTACCGCTTCCGGAACTATTTGACGTAAGCGCTCACTGTAGTCTGCGGTCGGGAAGTAAACAAAGGGTTCATTTTCAGGATCCTCAGCGTTGCGAACTCTCGATGCTTCGAGCTCTCTGTTTGTGGCCGCCCGCATCCGATTAACCATGTGCGTGTAGGCTTTTAGCGCATCAGGACTGAATCGTACTAGATAGAGAGCGAAATGCCTAACCATGTCCCAATCGACAAAATTCGTATTCGCCGCCTTTTGGATGCTTCCAGAATTAAATTCGAATTGGAGCGCTTCTTCCCATAGCGCCTTAAATTTGGACTGCGACAAAGTCTCTTGGTCATGATCGGGCAACCAATTGTAGAGACACGCTTTTAATTGGAAGCGGTTAAGGAGAGCAGCCGCAGTTGAAAGCTGTCCATTCTCGCGAAATGCGTCAAAAATTTCAGGTAAGATGGCGTTGCTCGTCGCAAAGATAGTTTGTGTGTCTGCCTTCACAACCGTCTTTCCAATTTGAACCTCACGTTCGTTCATGATGCCCAAGAGAACAGAAAGAACGCCTGGGGATGCCTTATCCAGTTCATCCAATATTGCTGTCTTAAAGGTGGCTAGACTGCCGCGGGTATTGACAACGTATTCTCCACGTTTGGCAGCTTCAAAGTCTTGCCCGCCAACTAATGGCTGATCCGTCATCGCCTGATGCAATTGGAGCTTAAAGGGAGCCTGTTCTTCGAAAGCAAGCGCACTGCGTGCGAGCTTCGACTTAGCGCCTCCCTGAGGTCCATAGATGAACATGTGACCTTTCAATAGACGTGCTACGAATGCTGCATGAATGGCAGCCTGTGAGTGACGCAATTCGTCGTTTAAGGACGCGTGGATGGCGCGAACAGCATCGCGTTGTTGTTTCAAAGCGGCTAGACCCTGAGCGCTCAAGCCTCCGAAGTTGTTGCCTTCAGGCACAATAAAATAGTTTTTGGGAGCCCTGGTCGTTTCGGGATCAGCGAAACTCGCAAGGGAATGAAGAGTCATCAAGAACAAAGCAATCGCGGGTTTTCTCATAACAGCACCTATTGGTGTGTATGCAACCGGTGATGAGTTGGAAATATTTCGCTCATGGGCTCCAGCTTGCGGCGCTGTGGATGTTAATGATATATTTATTCTAAGGGGATAAATATGTCAGAAAAGAACAGTGTATATCGCGTTATCGAGCTAATTGGGACAAGCAGCGAATCGTGGGAAAAAGCGGCTAAGGTTGCGATTGAAAGAGCTTCTAAGTCACTTCGAGATCTTCGTGTGGCTGAAGTTGTCAGCGCGGACATTACCATCGAAAATGGAAAAATTGTGTCCTATCGCACAAAGCTCAAAGTCTCATTTAAACATGAAGAGCCAGCCGCAAAACCTAAGAAGAAGAAATAAGACCGGCTCTTGGTGACTTTCTCTATTCGATATTTGGAATTCTTTTCCGGTTTTCTGCAATCGCAGCGGCAAGAGTCATCTCTATCGCTTCATCTGAGAACAAGGATTCTACACTTGTTCCTTGAACACGATTTCTGATTAGTTGATACCGCTCAAATAGAATGCCCCAATCATTCGGCTGTCTGGAAAGTCTATTCGTTTCTTTGCCCAAGACACGAAGTTCCTCTAGCAAACTGATAATCATTTCTGGATTTAAGTCCTTCGCCCTATAAATTTGAGTCGCCATATCGATCAAATATGGCCTTTCATCAACACAGAGAGAGAGGAGTTTTTCCTCAACCAAGTTGCCCGGGGATTCTGCAAAGTCAGAATCGGATTCGAGGCTTTGCAATATAGCTTGTTGATGCGCCGGATATCCCCCTGCTGTCAGCGCTGTTAATGCCCGCATAGATGGCTCAATCATTTCGAGAAGATTGTATTTATAGAGTTGTGGAATCGATAGAATCCGATTGTAAGGATCAAGTCCATTAATGCTTGGTTCCTGACTTAAACGCTTTTGCAACGCCTTCAGAGCTCTTTGGACTTTTTTGGGTTGCAGAAGTTTTCCCACCTGGGCATGCGTTGCGGCGCTTGAAACAAACGTGAAAAGTATAATCAGTAGCTTCAGTGAAGAGATTTTCATTTAGTCCTCCATGCGCTCATCCAACAGTTCTGGACTGAACTTTCTTCCGGGCGAGGCGGACATCACCATCGAACATGGTGCAAAGACCTAGAGCGCTCTAGAAATTCCCATGGGCGCAATGCGCTTATGAGCACGCTTATCAGCCGTGAGCCACTTTGTTCCCACAAGTTTAGCGGTCGCTGCATAAATCGCATCATAGCCGGTTAGCTTGTGTTGAACGGCGATTTTTGCTGCTATAGCTAGCAATTCGGAGCCATTGCCGATGCGCGTGAGTCCGAGACTTTCGAACGACCGCAAGTGAGATCTGACTTCAGTCTCGTCATTGCTCAGCACCGGCGCGTAAATCACGAATCAAATCAAGCGACGATTTGCCTTTCGGCAGCTTAGTGTGTTTACGCTTAAAAACTCATCCCTTCGCCGTCTAGAGTTCGTTGGTGTAGTCACCGTAGGCACAATCAATATATTTGATGATATAGCCACGTTGTCTTAATTCTCTTTGAAGAAAAGGAGCATGCGCACTACCTACAATCACGTAGAACTTCTTTTCTTCCGAATTGCGGCTTTCAATGATTTTCAAGATGTTTGCCAAGAAAATTTTGTTGCGTTCATGCAGGATCAGTTCTCGAAACAAGGAGTCCAATGTTGAATCATCCCAGAATTCAAGCCTACTCAGCCTTTCTCTCGTACTCATAGCTGCAAGATCTGCATCTATGTTCATTCGAGAGGCCATCATATAATTTCGAAAATCTTCCAATATATTTGGAGAGAGAGTTTCGCTATCCTTAAGACGTTCAATAGATAGATTAATAATATCTTCGTATAAGTTGATCCATTCCGAAATATTCGCGTGAAAATTCAGAAAAAATGGATTTTCAACAGAATCGTTCTTGGTTAAGTTTTTGAGTCTTAGAGAGTAGGCTTTGGGATCTGAGCTTTGTAAAAGGCTGAGATCAAAGCATTTATCAATAAGAGGTTTATTTCTCGTTGAGCGCGTTTCTAGCTTTTGTCCCAATTTAGCGCAAATCGCCTTCATTTGCGAAATTCTGTAACTGGGGTCGGAAAATACAGCTTTGTACCAATCGGCTATTTCGCTCAGTTTTTCAGATACATCACCATCTAGGTTTGCATTATTCAACGCTTTGACTTCGTTTGCAACTTTGTAGTGAGCAAGCTTTCCATAATATAGAATTGTTCCAGACAATGCCAATGCATATTCATCTTCTAATCCAAAACGGCTGAGGTTCTTAACTAGACCTTCGTCATTAAAGGTCACTCCTTCTAGCGCGAGCAAAATTTTTTCGCTTTCGGAAAGGCGTTTCAGATCGTTTCGGAGGTTGATACATTTCTGATTACTGTGGGTTTCCCCGATTAAATGAACTACATTAGAACTTATGGTGTCCCAATTATCCGAAAACGCATTCTGAGCCGAGAGCATGAAAAATGTGATGGCAATTAGTTTGATTACTTTAGTCAAGATTTTATTTTCCAATCGCAAATAAGTGCTTCTAATGGATTGCTTATTAGCACGGCTTAATACTGACGAATAAACAGATTGTCAATAGGATAGAGTCGTCAAAACAGGAAGTACTGCTCGCTGCAAGTTAAAAAATGCAGCTGATTTCATTCATCACCGAGCCTCGAGTCGTTATCTGTGTTTTGCATGCTCTGAGAGCCTATGTCCATAATGAGATTATTCGAATTCATCCTTATAGCGATGGAAATGGCAGGCTGGCTCGTTTGGTCATGAACATGCTTCTTTCTTTAAAGGGGAAAAACCTTTTTTGGCCGAGTAGTCGGGGGTACACCGAAATCGTAAAAGAGAGCATCGCTAAAGACGATGATCTCATTCTCGCGAAATTCGTCGAAAACAACTGCCTTGCTCATGACTAGCTATAGGTTGCTCTCAGGCCTGATGCACAAGCACGAAGTGTCAATATTGATGTCGCTATGGTTTTCTGCGCTGACTTTGTCAAAATGCGCTTTAAACTCAGCAGCTTTCTGTCTTTCGCCTAGCTTCTCATAGGCTTGAGACATGCCATAAAGCGACCATACATTGTTCGGCAGCTTCTTCAGATCCGCAGTATAGACCTCAACCGCTTGGTCGTAGCGACCCGCCGCGAGCAACAAAGCACCGAGCGTATGGCGTGTGGGCTGAATCCAGTCTGGTGGCTCCATGTAACTCAAATCATCTTCCGCCTTAACAGCTAATTTAAGCTCAGCGACAGCATCGTTCACTTTGTGTTGCCCTATAAGTATCTCACCATTCATGAGATGCTCCGCAACTGTCAAAATTGCAGAGACTTTGTCTTGCCCAAAAACTTCGTCCTGTGGAACCTTAGCCTTAAGAGCCAAGAATTCTTTTTGTTCGTTCTTTGCCGCCTTTAAATCCTGCTGTTTGCCCTTAGCGCTGAAGGCAATTGCGCGTGCCGCATGACGCAAGGCGCGAGCACCGGGGAAATAGTCAGGCAAATCTGGCGACGCTAACACTTCGTCCCATTTACCAAATCGAACTCGCGCTTCAATCGGCATGGCCATGAAGCCCTCGATGAAAGGCGCCATCTGCTTGGCCCATTCTTTGGGCATATTGGCAACAAGTTCGTCCATTGCTTTGATGGCTTTCTCTCGTTGACCACTCATCATTGCTGCAAAACCAAGCATGTGATGGTTATGCGTCATGTAGACATGATAGAAGCCTTGAACCGGTCGAATTTGCCTGTAAGCGTGATCCGATGCGATGGCCTTTTCATTGGCGAGAACCGCTTTCTTCCAGTTTCCAGTTCTCACATCAATATGAGAAGGCATGTGCACCATGTGACCAAGCGTGGGTTGCATGTCACGTAGCCGATCACCAGGTTCAGCTGCTTCATATGGGTTCGCACCTGCTTCGACAGCATGAATAAGGAGATGGATAAGTTGCGGGTGATTTGGGGCAGTCTTCAACGCCGAACGCAAGACCGTTAAAATTTCTCCAGTCCATTCACGTGGAGCCCCTGAATGGTCATAAAAATCCCATGGGTGCAAATCCATCAACGATTCAGCATAAAATGCGCTCAAGTCTGGGTTAGGCTTGTTGGCTTTGTAAACCTCGCGCATCGCCTCTGCATAAGCTTTATCTAGCGGAGCTCGGTCCTTCGTGACTTCTTTCGAAAAACGTTTTGCAGTGGCCAGCATGAGTTCGTGCTCAAACTTGGTCTCATGATTGCCCGCGGCTATGCCTTTTTCGACAGCTGCCCATGCCGCCTTTTGATGAGCCTCATCAACCATGGGGTTGTTGATGTGCGGCCCGTTCGCATTCGCAAGTCCCCACCATACCATCGTGCTCTTTGGATCAAGCTTGGAAGCTTCGGTAAACGACCGAATCGCTTCATCATGATTGAAAGCAAAGAGAAATGCCAATCCCTGATCGAAATACTCCTGCGCCTTTGGTGAAGACGTGGTGATGCTTCGATGATAATGGCCTAGGCCTGAAAAAAGTCTCTCTTCTGCGTGTAAAGTAATAGCAAGCAGCAATGCCAAAGGAACGAACTTGTATGTCATGATATATCCCGGTTAAGCAAAAAGCCTGCACGAAGGAAATAGTCGGCAGGCTTGCGTTTAGGCTATTTCGTGCACTTCTCGCAGATTTCACCCGAAGTCTGTTCAATACACTTTACGATGGTGCTCGTGCTCTTGCCGCCACCTCTGCAATATTCACCCTCGGAGCATGCTCCGTGAGCACCGCAATGAGCATCGCACAAATCGCAGCAGCTACCGGTTGTCTTCACTTCACATGTGTCGCGGCTTGAAAAGTACGGCACGTTCTTGCATGAGTCGCTGTCATACAGAAAACAGAACGAACACAACGAACACTTGCCGCAGTTAGGACATGCTTCACGACAGACTTTGCCGCAGGCGCCCACTTTTTGTGAATCAATCGTCGTGGCGTCTTTCAGGCCTTTCGCAAGATCCGTTAGCTCACCGTCGACGCAGAGGCCATTCTGCCATTTTCGGCAACCATATTGATCGACTGGAGCAAGACTTTCAGCATGGACCAGCGATGAGAAAAACGGCAATACAAGTATAAGTGAAAACACGAATCGCATCGGTAACCCTCACGTTTTGTGGATACGTAGGGATGACGATACTCGATTCGCGATCCTGGATGCCAGCGCCGCTTTACGTATTTCGCTAAGGGGCGATGGCGCCTGATTCGATTGCCTCAAGAGGTGGTGGTCCAAACTGACTCTGTGAGCGTGTTGGTTCTGTGCCAGCGATGAAAGCTTCACGCACAATGCCTCTCTTGATTGGGGCCGCGTCTGTGTTTTCATCACCGTTTGCAGTTGAAGCATCATCATCATTGTCGAACGTATATTCAGAACCTGCGAGCAGACCCGACTTCTGGTCAATGAGACGCCAGGTAATCCCTTCGGGCACCTTGAATTCAGGGGCCGGATAGCGCCTCATGGCCGCCGTCATGAACTGACCCCAAATTGGCAAAGCCGCTTTGTAACCGTACTCACCCACGCCGAGGCTTTGATTGTTATCGAATCCAACATACACGCCTGTTGCGACATCCTGCGAATATCCCAAGAACCACGCATTGCGGTATTGATTTGTTGTACCTGTTTTGCCTGCAAGGGGTTGTGTGAGTCCGGTGACACTCTTCCCGACGCCGCGCATGAGACCTTGTAGAATATTGGTTGTAATATATGCGGCGCCCGAGCTGATGACTTGCCTTGCCTCTACCTTTGGTTCAAAGAGCACTTCGCCCTTTGGTCCAACAACTTTGTTATAGAGAACATAGGGTGAATAGACACCGCCATTTGGGAATATGCGATATGCGTTGACCATATCGATTGGAAGCACCTCAGCAGTTCCTAGTGCGAGTGTGAGGTCACGCGGGAATGGTGTTTTGTCTGTAAGCAAACCAGCTTTTGCTGCCGTCTCGCGAA
>Ga0068863_100007673_pt1 | contig 10555 bp, 8 predicted proteins | sample KBSSwiS62_FD_66596 | JGI IMG/M metagenome (GOLD analysis project Ga0068863, IMG submission 66596) | Switchgrass rhizosphere microbial communities from Kellogg Biological Station, Michigan, USA - KBS Switchgrass S6-2 | ecosystem: Host-associated > Plants > Roots > Rhizosphere > Soil ...
CCATGCGTAGGGCTCGCTTCCTGCGTTCGGGTTGTCCTTGCGGCAGCATTCCCAGATGATGGATCTTCGCCCCTGTAAACAACGCCGCTGACGCGTTCGGACAGGCGGCGACGCAAGCACCGCAACCAATGCACTGGGCCGAATCCATGGCCCGATCTGACTCCTGCTTGGGAATCAGAATCGCGTTCCCGTCCGGAGCACTGCCGGAGGGCACCGAAACATACCCACCGCTACCGATAATCCGGTCAAATGCCGAACGGTTCACCGCCAAATCCTTCAGCACCGGAAACGCCAGTGCCCGCCATGGCTCCAGGTAGAGCTCATCGCCGTCCTTAAAGTGCCGCATGTGAAGCTGGCACACTGTCGTCTTCGGCAGCGGCCCATGAGCCACGCCATTGATCATGAAACCGCACGAGCCACAGATGCCCTCACGGCAATCGTGGTCGAACGCGATTGGGTCTTCTCCCTTCACAGTGAGCTCTTCGTTGAGCACATCCAGCATCTCCAGAAACGACATTTCCGGATTGACGCCTTTCGCCGCGTACCTGGTCATACGGCCTTTATCGCTCGCGTTCTTCTGCCGCCAAACGTGTAGAGTCAGGTTCATCTACTTGTAGCTCCGCTGGCTGGGATGAACATAGTCGAACGTCAACGGCTCTTTGTGCAGGACGCCGGGATACTCCCAGGCGGCGACGTACGAATAGTTTGCATCGTCGCGCATCGCCTCTCCTTCCGGCGTCTGGTATTCCTCCCGAAAGTGGCCGCCGCACGATTCGTTGCGGTCCAAGGCGTCGCGGCACATGAGCTCAGCGAGTTCAAAGAAATCGGCTACGCGCCCCGCGTTCTCCAGAGCCTGGTTCAACTCTTCCCCGCCGCCCAGCACATTAACGTTCTTCCAGAAGCCTTCTCGGAGCGTGATAATCTTCTCGATCGCTTCCTGCAACCCGGCGGCGTTGCGCGACATCCCACAGTAGTCCCAAACCAGTTTTCCCAGCTCGCGATGAAACGAACTGACCGTGCGACTACCGCGAATCGAAAGCAGGCGCTTCGTCATCTCCGCCACGCCGCTCTCGGCTTCGCGGAATTCAAGCTGACTCGCTGTCACCTTCTCGAGCTTGGTACTCGCCAAGTAATTACCGATGGTGTAGGGGAGTACGAAGTACCCGTCTGACAGGCCTTGCATCAACGCACTGGCGCCGAGCCGGTTTGCTCCATGGTCGGAGAAATTCGCCTCGCCGATGACGAACAGGCCAGGAATGGTGCTCATCAACTGATAGTCAACCCACAGCCCGCCCATTGTGTAATGGATGGCCGGGTAGATGCGCATCGGCGCCTCGTAGGGATTCTCGCCGGTGATTCGCTCATACATCTCGAACAGATTTCCGTAGCGCTCCTCAATCGTCTTCTTGCCCAGGCGCTGGATGGCGTCGGAGAAATCGAGATACACACCGAGGCCGGTCTCCCCTACTCCCCTGCCCTCGTCGCAGACCGCTTTCGCGTTACGCGAAGCCACATCGCGGGGCACCAGATTACCGAAGCTCGGATAACGGCGCTCCAAGTAATAGTCCCGCTCCGCTTCCGGAATCTCTGCTGGGGCGCGTTTGTCGCCCTGCTTCTTCGGCACCCAGATGCGGCCGTCGTTGCGCAGTGATTCGCTCATCAGGGTCAGTTTCGATTGATAGTCGCCGGAGACCGGAATGCACGTCGGATGAATCTGCGTGAAGCACGGATTGGCGAACAGCGCCCCTCGCTTGTGCGCGCGCCAGATAGCCGTCGTGTTCGACCCCTTGGCATTCGTAGACAGATAATAGACGTTGCCGTAGCCGCCTGTGCCGAGTACAACCGCGTCGGCGACATGGGCTTCGATCTTGCCGGTAATCAAGTTGCGCGTGATGATGCCACGCGCCTTTCCGTCCACCACAACCAGATCCAGCATTTCGGTACGCGGGACCATCTCAACCTTGCCGGCATCCACCTGCCGTTCCAGTGCCTGATAGGCGCCGAGCAACAACTGCTGGCCCGTCTGGCCGCGCGCATAGAAGGTCCGTGACACCTGTGCACCGCCGAACGACCGGTTCGCCAGCGTTCCGCCATATTCGCGTGCGAAGGGGACACCCTGCGCCACGCATTGGTCGATGATGTCCACGCTGATTTGCGCCAGCCGGTAGACGTTCGCTTCGCGCGCGCGGAAATCGCCACCCTTCACGGTGTCGTAGAACAGGCGGAAGATGCTGTCGCCGTCATTCTGATAATTCTTCGCGGCGTTGATGCCGCCCTGCGCGGCGATGCTGTGCGCTCGACGGGGTGAATCCTGAAAACAGAAGCACTTCACGTTGTAGCCGAGCTCAGCCATAGTGGCTGCAGCCGACCCGCCAGCCAGACCGGAGCCTACCACGATGACGTTGTACTTCCGCTTGTTCGCCGGATTCACCAGCTTCATTTCGAACTTGTAGTTTTCCCAGGCCTTTTCAATCGGCCCGGAAGGAACTCGCGAGTCAAGTTGCATACGCTACAACATCACCCCTGTCGCCACCGCGATCGGAATAGAGATAAAACCCAAAACCAGAAGAATGGAAGAATACGCGGCAAACTTTTTCAGCAGAGGTGTGTAGCGGGGATGGTTCACGCCGACACTCTGAAACATGCTCCAAACGCCGTGATACAAATGTAGCCCTAAAAAGGAAACTGCCACCACGTAGAAAATTGCGACTGGTAATACCTGAAAGCCGGCGACCATATTTTCATACGGATGCAGCTCCTGAAAATCGGGGTGTACCGTACCCCAAGTCAGGTGCAGCAGGTGGAAGATCAGGAACGCCAGCACGATGGGACCGCTCCACATCATAGTGCGCGATGCCAGTGTGGCCTGTACCGCCGTCTTCTTTACATACCCGACGGGCCGTGCAGCGTTTTTGAGCGCTGTAAGCTGCACCGATGCAGTGATGTGGAGAATCGCTGCCAGCAATAGCCCTGCACGCGCCGCCCACAACAGCCCGGGCATAGTCCGCAACGCCACAGCGTAGTGATTCATGGTCTCGCGGCCCAAGTAGAATTGCAAATTCCCCAACAGATGACCGACGACGAACCCGAACAGCATCACTCCGGTGACTGCCATGACAACTTTCTTGCCTATGGTCGTCTGATAAAAGCCCGTAGTTCTTCCCACGGCGCTGTTCACTGCGATGGAACTCATTCGCAGCAACCTCTCATTGGAATGTCTCCGGTATTTGAGATGAGCTTACACACCCATTGTAAGCAATTAATTTAGTCGGATACTTCGAGCGAGGGAGTTTGCAAGGACAAATGTGAAGAGAATCGAACGTACAGCCAGTGAGCGCCGTACATGGAACAGCCGAGGGCGACAGCAGCGATAGCGTTCACCATCAGAACCGCCACGGCAGTGGACAGGAACGCCGCCGCGTCAACCCGCCGCATTTTCGGCAACCGGTGCCAGGTGCCCCATTCCAACAGGCAGATACCGACGTATGCCGTCACACCAGCTAATGCCGGAATCGGGATGTGCGAAACATATTTTCCACCCAGACTGATGAATCCAAAGATGAAAAGGGCGTGCATGAAATTAGAGATGCGAGTGGTGCCACCGCAGCGGACGTTGGCAAGGCTTCTAGCCGGAATACCAACGCTCATCGGCGCGCCGAACATACCGGCGCATACATTGGCGATGCCATAGGCGCCCAGTTCCGCATCCGCATCGGTCGGCTTCAGGTGCTTGCGGCGGCCGCGAAAATGCTCCACGACACGCGACGTAATCAGGAGATTAACGGAGGTGACGAAGGCTAGGGCCAGCGCCGAGGGCACTACTTTGTAGACGTCAGAGGGTGTCCAGGAGAATCCGGCAAAATTTGGGATGCTCAATGGTAGAGAGCCCACTTCTTTCTCGTGCAGGCCAAGCAACTGGGAGGCAAGAACCGCCACGCCCACGCCAATCAGCGGAGCCGGCGCTTTGGAAGACCACTTCGCCGATGCGAACGCGCCCATAATAACAAGCGCCCCCAGTAACAACGGAGCCCATTGCGCGTCGCCCAGGTGTTCGAAAACCGTGAAAAGCTGCCCGACCATATTCGACGATGAAGCATCCATTGGCGTGGAGAGTCCGAAAATAATGCGCAACTGCGAGATCACCATCATGGCGCCGATACCGCAGGAGAATCCGGTTACTACGGCCTGTGGAACTTTTGAAACATGACGGCCCAGCCGCAACACACAGAAAGCCATCATGAAGACGGAAGCTACAATTGATACCTTTGCCGCGCCGCCGATACCCTGGCTCTTCACTGCGAGGGCGATGAAGGGGACTGTGGCACTGGCCGTTCCGCCAATCAAAACGGGATTGCGGCCTAGAATCGCAGTGATAGGAGCGGTCAGCAAGGAAGTAAACAGTCCCATCACGGGCGGCAGACCCATCAGCGAAGCCATTGCCAGCCCGTACGGCAGGGCGATCAGAGCGGCAATCATTCCGCCGAAGCAATCACCGAAAAATTGATGCCAACTGTACTTGATGAGTGGACGCTTCAACATAGGGAGAGAGGAATGGTGCAGAAAAAAGGGGCAGGCAATGGCCGCCTGCCCCGTCCAGCCTTACGCCATGACTTTCAGGAAGGCAGTCTTGAATCTTTCCATCTCTTCTTTAGTGCCGACGGATACGCGAACGTAAGTCGGCCAAACCGGCCACACGCGGCCAATGTAGACGTGGTGGTCCTTCGCCATCGCCTTTATGACTTCCTGGCCCGGCCGCTTCACATCCACCATGAACTTGTTGCTCTCGGAAGGCACGAACGTGAAGTTGTGCTTCTGGAGGAAGGCGAAAACATCTTCGCGGTTATCGCCGATGATCTTGCGGCGTTCCGGAACCAGCGTCTTCACCTTGAGACTGGTGTTCGCGCCGATCATGCCGGTTACCGGCAATGCACCCGCACCGTAGCCGGTCATCTTCTTCAAAAGGTCCGGGCGGCCAATTGCTGCGCCGGCGCGGAGTCCGGCCATACCGTAGAGCTTGGAGAATGTGCGCAGAATGATCACATCCTTGTCTGCCGCAACCAGATCGGAGCCGGGAACGGCATTCTTCGAAAGGTGGATGTAGGCTTCGTCCAGAATCAGAATGCTGCCCGCCGGCTTGTTGGCCAGAACATATTCGATGTCGGCTCTTGAGGTGAGCGTGCCGGTCGGGTTGTTCGGGTTGCAAATGTAGATTGCGCCCGCGTTCGGGTCGGCGGCGCACATCGCTTTCACGTCATGAGAGAAGGTCTTGGTCAGCGGCACGCGATGAACCTTCGCGCCAACAAACTCAGCGGCTCTCTGGCCGGCTTCATAACCGGGGTCGCCCATCACCAGGCTCTTGGTCGGCGAGGTGAAGGCGAGAACCGCGCGATGCAGGGGATCGCTCGATCCGCCGTACGGGTGAACGTATGAGGGCTTCACGCCTTCCACGTCCGCCAGTGTTTGAGCGAAACCGAAGGTCTCCTCGTACATGTATCGTCCGCCCTTCTTCACCACTCCGTAGATGGCTTCGGCGGCTTCGGGACAGGGGCCAAGGGGATTCTCGTTGGCATTGATCTTCACAGCGTCCGCAGGCATCGGGCCGCCGAGCATGGAAAGTTGCGCCATTGCCGATTCGTTATAGAACGGCAGTGTCGCCCCGGCAGCCAACATGGACGTAATCCGTCCAAAGTTCCGCCGCGTAAAGCCTCTCTTCAGAAAATCTTGTTTCAGTTCCGTAGTAAGTAGGTCTGACATTTCTTCCCTCATAAGGTCCATGTAGGTTTCGTTCAGCCACCGGTCGCCAGACCGGCAGAAAGAGACTGCTTTTCCCCCGCGACTGCAAAAAAACTTTGGAAGTTAGCCTACTGGGACCACACACCGCCATAGATCACGGCGGGTTCAACCAGAACCACTGGAGAAATGCAGCGGAAAGGGCGAGAGACAATTTGCATTCACATCTCCTGTTGGTATGGGCTAGCCAGAGTCGAACTGGCGACAACAGGCTGACGTAAGCCTAAGTCTCCGCTAGGAGAGGTGCGCAACAGAGCGTGAACGAACCTTGGAGGGTCGTCTGCCCACGTTAAGGATTAAGCATCCGATCGTAGACGGACGAGCGTGAAAACCGGGTACATGCAGTTTTCATAAATACGATACCGCATTTGAGGGGGAGTGTCCAGTCAAAAATCGCCATAAGTCACCGACGGAAAGTGTAAGTCCGATCCTGAAACTTGCTCTATCCCGCCAAACCCGATATTTTAGTTGATTCGACCCATGCCAAATTCAACCTCCATCACAGTCGCGCACGGCGACAGCGCCGGAATTGAGAAAAGTGCGTGGGAATCTTTGCGCGGCACCAAAGTATTTCCCAAGGCGCCCATCACCACACCTCAGGGCGGTGGCTTCAACGGCCTTAACGTGACCGCGGACGGATTTGCTGACACTCTCATCATCGACGCCTTGTGCAACTTCGACGGCAAAGCCGGCTTCTCTCTCGGCCAAGGCCAGTAGGACATTCCCATCAGCAACGACACAAAGCCGCTAGTCGCCGTCATCATGGGCAGCAGGTCCGATTGGGACACGTTGCTCCATGCCGACGAAATACTCACGCGGTTTGGCGTGGCTCACGAATGCCAGGTGGTTTCCGCGCATCGTACGCCGGGCCGGATGGCGGAATTTGCCGCTGGCGCCGAAGCACGAGGAATTGAAGTGATCATCGCGGGCGCGGGTGGTGCTGCCCATCTTCCGGGAATGGTGGCGGCAAATACCCTGGTACCGGTGCTCGGGGTTCCTGTGGAGAGCCATGCCTTAAAGGGTATGGACTCGCTGCTCTCCATTGTGCAGATGCCGGGCGGGGTGCCCGTCGGGACAATGGCTATCGGGAAGGCCGGGGCTGTCAACGCGGCGCTGCTGGCGGTGGCGATTCTATCGAACACGCGGCCGGAACTGCGCGAAAAGCTGCGCCAGTTTCGAGACGAGCAGACGGCCAAGGTCCTTCAGGATAAATTGCCATGACGGAAAAGCCGATCCTGCCCGGTGCGACGATCGGCGTTCTCGGAAGCGGGCAGCTTGGACGCATGTTCGCCATCGCGGCGAGGCGCATGGGATATCGCGTCCACACCTTTTCCCCTGAGTTCGACACGCCCACGGGGCAGGTATCGGACCTGGAAGTCGCTGCTTCTTACGACGACCTTGACGCCGTGCGCAAGTTTGCACGGGGTGTAAACGTAGTCACATTCGAGTTCGAAAATGTACCGGCGCCAACAGCGGCGGCTGCTGCCGAGGTCGCTCCCGTGCGACCGGCCGGGAGAGCTTTGCACACCACGCAGCACCGCCTGCGGGAGAAGGCTTTCCTGACGGCTGCCGGACTTCCGCTGACGCCTTACGCCGCGGTCAACAGCCTGGAAGAGTTGAGGGCGGCGCTATCAGTGCAAGGCTATCCCGCGATCCTCAAGAGCGCCGACTTCGGGTATGACGGCAAGGGACAGTTCCGTATCAACTCGCCTGAATATACGGATGCTGCATGGGCCGCTGTTGGCCCATCGCCTGCCGTGTTGGAGTCGTTCGTCGATTTCGAAAGGGAAGTATCGGTGGTGGCAGCCCGTGGAGTGGACGGCAGTTTTGTCCATTATGGAGTCATTGAAAACGATCATAAGAATCGCATCCTCGACGTGTCTCTCGCTCCGGCCCGGATCACCACCAAAACGGCTGCAGAAGCCGCCGAGATCGCGCGGACGGTACTGACCGCACTAGACGTGGTGGGGGTACTGTGCGTGGAGTTTTTCGTCACCCATGATGGCAGCCTGTTGATCAACGAGTTGGCGCCTCGACCCCATAATTCCGGTCATTTGACGTTTGATGCCTGTGTAACCAGCCAGTTTGAACAGCAGTTGCGCGCCGTTTGCGGACTGCCTTTAGGATCGACTGAGTTACTCTGTCCGGCTGCCATGGCGAACCTGTTGGGCGACCTGTGGGACAAAGGCGAACCCGATTGGGCCGCTGGCTGCGCGTTCCCGGCCGTAAAACTGCACCTCTATGGAAAATTGGCTCCGCGGCGCGGACGCAAGATGGGACATTTGACGGCACTTGGAGAGAACGCGGAGGAGATCGTGCGGAAAGCACGGGTTGTGTTGACTGAAAACGGTGGTAGCGCTAACGAGAATCGAACTCGTATTTAAGCCTTGAGAGGGCTCCGTCCTAACCGTTAGACGATAGCGCCACGCGACCGTACCAGTATAGCAAGCCCAAGATGTACAATCAGTGCGATGAAATGGTTTCCTGTTGCATTCTTACTCGCCGCCGGTGTTTGGGCAGTGACGCGTCCGGCCGACATCCCCTTTGAGAAACACACGCTCGACCTCGGAGCCAATGAGAGCTGCGCCTTGGCCGATATGAACGGGGATGGCAAGCTCGATATTGTCTCCGGCGAGAACTGGTTTGAGGCGCCCTCCTGGACCAAACACAAGTTCCGCGAGTTGAACTTTACGACGAACTACATCGACAATTTCAGCGACCTGCCGCTGGATGTAAACGGCGACGGAAAGATCGACATCGTCAGCCCGTCGTGGTTCAACAAGCGCCTCTCGTGGTGGGAGAATCCCGGAAAAGGCGGCGGGATGTGGAAGGAAACGGTGATCGAGAACATCTCGCCCATTGAGTTCGCGTTTCTTGTCGATCTGGACAATGACGGGAAGGCGAACGAAGTGCTGCCCCAGTTCGGCGATGCCAAAGCACCGCTCGCCTGGTATGAGGCGAAAGGCGGGACCATGGTGAAGCATGTGGTGAGCGACAAGAGCTACGGCCATGGCATTGGAGCGGGCGACGTGAACGGCGATGGCCGGGCAGACATTCTAACCTCGAAGGGATGGCTGGAAGCTCCTGCGGATCCCCGTAGCGCCGCCAACTGGAAATTCCACGCCGATTGGAACGAGGCTCAGGCACTCGGCTTCATCCACGTGATGGACGTGAACGGCGACGGGAAGAACGATATTGTGACATCGGCGGCGCACGACTACGGTATTTTCTGGCTGGAACAGGGCGACGGGGGGAAATGGACCAAGCACCTGATCGACGACAGTTGGTCGCAGGCGCATGCCTTAACTCTAGTAGACATGAATGGCGACGGACGTAAGGACATCCTCACCGGCAAGCGGTACATGGCTCATAACGGCAAAGACCCGGGCGAGCGCGAGCCTCTGGGTATCTATTGGTACGAATCCATCAAGTCCGCCGATGGAAAAGGTCTGGAGTGGGTGCGGCACACCATCGACTACGCAACGCGTACCGGCGCCGGCATGCAGATTCCCGTGGCTGATCTGGACGGCGACGGCGACTTGGATTTTGTTGTCGGCGGCAAGAGCGGCGTGTACTTGTTTGAAAACCTTACGAAAGGGAAGCCCAAGAAACGGTAAGTCGAAACACCCTTAGGTCCTCTACTAGAGCCCATTATGCGCGTTGGCCAGTCTCTCGTCTAGGTTGATGATTAGACGGCCGACTGTTCGAAATAACCCTGCGCCAGTTCCGGCTTGACGTCCAGCGCCTGCTTCCAGCAACTGCGCGCTTCGTCGGGCTTGCCCTGAGCCTTGAGCGCGTGGCCGAGGTTCAACAGGGCTTCAGCGAAGTTCGGCCGCTGCTGAATTGCCTCCTTATAGTGATGAACAGCCTCATCCACCTTGCCACTCTTTTGCAGCAGCAGTCCGGTATTGTAGAAGAGCTCTGGGGTCTTCTCGCCTTGATCGATCAGCTTGCCTTGCAGCTCGAGCGCGCGCGGGTAATCTTCGCGTTCCACCGCCAGCGCAGCCAGACCGCGCAGCGCGTCCAGCGACTTCGGTTCCATGGTCAGCACATGCTCAAACGCCTTGATCGCCTGCTCGCGCTCGCTCAACCGCCAGTAGGCTATGCCGAGGTTCACATGCGCTTCCGGCCAGTTGTTGCGCTTCTTCACGCACGACTGGAAAGCTTCGATGCTGCCCCGGAAATCGCCCTTTTGCAGACGCAGGTAACCCAGACGGAACCAGGCGTCCTCGGAATCTCCCCGTTGCGAAGTGAGCTTGGCGTATAGCTTCTCAGCTTCTTCCTTGGCCCCCTGCTGCTCCAGAATGGACGCTAGATTGTAGAACACTTCCGGCAACTCCGGCGTAATCTGCAGCGCACGTTCGTAGGATTCGCGAGCACCCTTCAAGTCGCCCAATTCCTGCCGCACCATTCCCAGATTCACATGCGCCTGCTTGCCGTCCGGACGAATGCGGATTGCGTCCATGTACGCCTTGGCAGCCGGCTCAAGCTTGCCGATCTTCTGGTTCGCTACGCCCAAATTGAAACACCGCTCAAAATGATCCGGTGTAGCTTCCACCAGCTTTTCGCAGTACCGCGCGGCGGCCTCGAAATCTTCATCGGCGAACGCGACAGTCGCTAGTCCTTCCAGAGCCGACTGCGAGAACGGACGCAGCTTGACTAGTCTTTCGGAGTAGTCCCGGATCATCGGAACGTCCTTGCGTGCGATCCCGATGGTGATCAGATTGACGAGCGCCTCTTCCGAGCTTCCGTTCTGCGAGAGTAC
>Ga0068863_100007675_pt1 | contig 10553 bp, 9 predicted proteins | sample KBSSwiS62_FD_66596 | JGI IMG/M metagenome (GOLD analysis project Ga0068863, IMG submission 66596) | Switchgrass rhizosphere microbial communities from Kellogg Biological Station, Michigan, USA - KBS Switchgrass S6-2 | ecosystem: Host-associated > Plants > Roots > Rhizosphere > Soil ...
CGCGCAGTTCAAGACCGTGCTCGAAGTCTCCCGACACAAGGTGCCGTTCGGCATTTGCCAGATTGGGAAGGCGTTTCGTAACGAAATCAATCCGCGCAACTTTACGTTCCGTTCGCGCGAGTTCGAGCAGATGGAGCTCGAGTTCTTCATCCGCCCGGACGAGGTCGTCCAAGCCATTTACGGCCGGGTCGCTTCCGCGGGCGAAGTTGCCAACCTCGAACCTCGAACAACCAACAACCAACAACCAACAACACCCGACACAACCGCATGGGGCTGGGAAGCGTGGCACAAATACTGGGTCGAGCAGCGCATCCGCTGGTATGAAAACATCGGCCTGCCACGCTCGACGCTCGTTGAGTACTGGCAGAAGCAGGAGGAACTCGCGCATTACGCCCGGGCCACCGTGGACATATTGTTCAAGTTTCCGTTCAGCAAACGGGATGACCAGGGCGAACTGACGGGCGAGGAATTGGAAGGCATCGCCGCCCGCAGCGATTTTGATCTCTCCCAGCACCAGCGTTCCTCCGGCAAGCCGATGGGTGTCTTCGACGAGGAATTGAAGGTCGCCTGGGCAAAACTCGACGAGACAACAAAGAAGGATCTTTGGCGGCGCTATCATGACGCGCGGCTGAAGTATCTCACGAAATCCGGTGTGCCTGCCGAACAAGCCGCCCGTGACGCGACGGCCGACGCCGACGGCCTGGCCAAGGGCCAATACATCCCGCACGTGATCGAACCGAGCGCCGGAGTGGACCGTTTGCTCCTCGCTTTGATCTGCCACGCCTACAGCGAAGACCAGGCGCCCGATGAGAAAGGCAAACCGGAGACCCGCGTGGTCATGCGTTTCCATCCGCGCGTCGCCCCGATCAAGGTCGCCATCTTTCCGCTGCTGAAGAACCGGCCCGAACTGGTGCGCAAAGCCGGGGAAGTGCGCGAGCTGTTACGCCCGCACATGACGGTCTTTTACGATGAAGTGGGTGCGATTGGCCGGCGCTACCGCCGCCAGGACGAAGCCGGCACGCCGTTCGGCGTAACGATTGACTTCGACACGCTGGGCGAGAAAGGCCCGGAGCTGAAGGACACGGTGACATTGCGCGATCGAGACAGCATGAGGCAGGAGCGGGTCAGGATCGGCGATCTGCTTCCGTTGTTGCTGGAAAAGGTGCGCTGAGGCAGAGTATTCGGCGAAGATGAGCAAACCTGCCCGCATTTCCTACGCGATCGTGGCCCTCCTCCTGGGGTTGGTCGGAATGCTGCACCTGGCGACGCTGGCCCTCACGACGCTTTTCGGTTACTTCGCCTTGCGCCAGCTCAGTTTCGGCCGCAGCAAGACCTTCGGCGTCACGGCCTACATTATCGCGGTCACGCTCATCGCCTACGGTCTGTTCTATTTCACCAAGAGGGCCTACAAGACATTGCCGGAAATTGCCGATGCCACGATCCCGGCCGTGGTGAACTTTGCGGAGAAGCAAAAGATCGAATTGCCCTTCGCCTGGTCGAATGTCACCGATTATGCCGACCTGAAGAGCCTCGCGCTCAACGAAGTCAAAGACAAGGTCGCCAGTCTGGGACGTTACGCGCGGGCGGCCTTTCTCCAGTTCGCGATGCTGATCATCGGATTGGTGGTGGCCGTCAGCCTGTTCGTCAGCGCCAAATGGGAAGTGGATGACGATCCGGATGTCGTCAAGGGCAGCTTGTACTCCACGGTTGTTCGCGAGTTGGGCATCCGTTTTCAAACTTTCTACAGCAGCTTTGCGAAGGTCATCGGCGCTCAGATCACCATTTCCGCCATCAACACGCTCCTGACCGCGGTGTTCCTGATTTGGAACGGATATCACTACATCATGGTAATCATCGTGCTCACCTTTCTGTGCGGGCTGCTTCCGATCATTGGCAACATCATGAGCAACACGCTCATTGTTGGCGTCGGGTTCACGGTGTCGCCCAACGTCGCCTTGTTCGCGCTGATCTTCCTCGTGGTCATCCACAAACTCGAATACTTCCTCAACAGCAAAATCATCGGCGACCGGATCAAGAACCCGATGTGGCTCACGCTGGTGGCGTTGGTGATCGGCGAAAAACTGATGGGGATTCCGGGCATGATCCTCGCGCCGGTCGTCCTTCATTACATCAAGGTGGAAGCGTCGCGGAACAAGATATCGGATGTCGTCCAGGAGGAACCCGAAGCGGTCAAGGCAGCCTGAGGCGGACCTCCCTCACCACGTTCTGCGATGCCAGGCGAGACCCCACCGATCAAAAAGCGCGCGCCGACACTTTACGCGATCATAGGCATCAAGCTGTTGAAAGGATTGCTGTTCGTGGCGTTGGCCATTGTGGCCTACACCCTTTCGGACAATGATCTGCCCGCCGAATATCGGAATTTGCTGCATTGGTTGCGATTGAATCCCGAACGAAGGTTTTTCACCGACCTCGCCACTCAAATCGGCAAGATCACCGAAGCCAACGTCCTTTGGGTCGCCGCCGGCACATTGGTCTATAGCCTGTTCTCTCTGGTTGAAGGTGTTGGGTTGATATTTCGCGTGCCTTGGGCCTGCTGGCTGGCCATCAGCGAATCGGCCTTTTTCATTCCCATCGAGGTCTACGAACTGGTAAAGCCTTCCCATGGATCGTCCCTGACGATCCTGGTCATTCTCGTGATCAACGTTGTCATCGTCAGTTACCTGGCGAAAAACCGGCATCGGCTTTTTCACCATCATCACCCTCCCGATCACGGCTGATTCAAGAATGCGCTCGAATAGGGGCGGGGACGGCCCGTCCCGTGTAGCGCAGGCGTCCTCGCCTGCGAGTTCGGGCGGCGTCTCGCCGACGGATGTGCGAATAGGGCGAGGACGCCCTATTAACTCGCAGCCGAGACGGCTGCGCTACGCTAAACACATACCCCGTCCCCGCTTGGAAAGTAACGATTCAGATACCCAGTGGGGACAAGCTGACCCCACCCCTTGAATCAGCCGTGTCCTCCCGATGTTGGCACTGAGAATTGAGATGCCAAACGCACGCCGCTCTGGCACCGTGCGCACGTGACCGCGACCGAAGCCACCGGGTTGTTGGAAGAATTTCGGGCCGGCAACATCAGCCGCGACAAAGTGTTGCAGGCATTTCAGGCCGCGCCGCTGGCCGACCTCGGGTTCGCGCAAGTGGACATGCACCGGGCGTTGCGCAAAGGCTTTCCGGAAGTCATCTTCGGCTCGGGCAAAACGCCAGAACAGGTCGTCAGCATTGCGGCCAGAATTCTTGAACGCGAACAACGCATTCTGATCACTCGCGTCAACGGCGAACACGCGCGTGTCCTGCGCCGAAAATTCAGACGCGCCGTGCATCATCAGGCCGCGCGTTGTGTCACGGTTGAAAAATCGCCTTTGTCCAAGCGTCCCGGCAGCGTGGCGGTGCTGTGCGCAGGCACCAGCGATCTGCCGGTGGCGGAAGAAGCGGCAGTGACCGCCGACATCATGGGCAACCAGGTCGAGCGGATTTACGATGTGGGCGTCGCCGGCCTCCATCGGCTGCTGCGCCGGCTGGAATTGATTCAAAGCGCCAATGTCATCATCGCTGTGGCGGGCATGGAAGGCGCCCTGCCCAGCGTGGTGGCGGGGCTGGTTTCCCGGCCGGTGATAGCGGTGCCGACTAGCGTCGGTTACGGAGCGAGCTTTGGCGGGCTTGCCGCGTTGCTGGGCATGTTGAACAGTTGCGGCAGCGGCGTGACGGTGGTGAACATCGACAACGGTTTTGGCGCGGGTTACGCCGCTAGCCAGATCAATCAACTGGCGGAACACACAAAAGCCTCGCGCCTGGAAGCTCCACACAAATGATCAAAAAACCTCCAGGGGCCAGTTTCCAAAACCGATCGCCGGGGGCGGTGAATATTGGCGCTTGGAGTTTCTTTGGTCCTTGGCCCTTGGAACTTGCGGCTTATGAAGTCTCTCTATCTTGACATCTTCAGCGGCATCAGCGGCGACATGTTCGTCGGCGCGCTGATCGATCTGGGCGTCGAAGTTGAGGCTCTGGAGCGGGAACTGAAAAAGCTCAAGCTCGACGGTTGGCGACTGCGCGTGACGCGCGGACAAAAGGCGAACATCTCCGGAGTCAAGTTCGACGTGCATCTCGAACTCGAGCATACCCACGAGCACACTCATGCGGATGGCACGACACACACTCACGGACATTCCCATCATCACGACGAACACGAGCACGGACACACGCTTGGCGCGCACGGCGGCCCGTTGGCAATGACTTCGCTGGGCCAGGTGGAACTCAGCGTGTTTGAAACGAACGTGCCGCCGCGCTTCCGGCTTTATTTCCACGACTCCAACCACAAGCCCATCGCGCCCCCGGCCGCTAAAACAATCACCTTGGATACGATCCGGCCGGACAAGCAGAGGCAATCGTTCAAATTCAAACGCCGGGGCGACTGCCTGGAAGCCACCACCGAGTTGCCCGAACCGCACGAGTTCAAAGCTGTGCTCAGGCTCCAGCTCGGAAAAAGGACGGAGAAGCGCGAGATCCAGTTCGTTGAAGACCATCACCACGGACACCAGAATGGTCACGACGGCGCGCATGACCACGGAACTCACGACCACAATCGGAATTTCTCCCGGATAAAGGCGCTGATTCGATCGAGCGCGCTCTCGGATTGGGTGATACAGAAGTCCGTCGCCGTGTTCCAACGCATCGCCGCAGCGGAAGGAAAGATCCATGGGCTGCCACCCGAGGAAGTGCATTTCCACGAAGTCGGCGCGGTCGATTCCATCGTGGACATTGTGGGAGCGTCCGTGGCGCTCGATCTGCTCGGCAGACCGCGCGTGCTGTCGGCGACGGTTGTCGAGGGCTCGGGATTCGTCAACTGCGCTCACGGCCGTTTTCCGCTGCCCGCTCCCGCCACGCTCGCCATCCTCGGCGCGCGCGGCATCGCCGTGACGCAGTGCGACGAGCCGCACGAACTGGTCACGCCGACCGGGGCGGCGTTGCTGGCGGAATTCGTTGAACGCTTCGGGCCGATGGAATCGCTCGTGGCCGCCAAAATCGGCTACGGCCTGGGCACGCGCAACAACCACACGCGACCCAACGTCTTGAGAGCTGTGCTCGGGGAAACGAACGACCTACCGTCCGACGTTCGAACCCACGACTGGGAGACCGACACCATAGCGGTCGTCGAAACCAACCTGGACGATATTAACGCGGAAATCCTTGGCCATTTTGTCGAGAGGGCCTTCGCTGAGGGCGCGCTCGATGTCTTCCACACGCCGATTCAAATGAAAAAAAATCGGCCGGGTATCCTGCTGACGGTGTTATGCGCGTCAACCGACGCGGACAGATTTTCCGAATTGATGCTGCGCGAGACGAGCGCATTTGGCGTGCGCCGTTACGCCGCCGAACGCCGGAAGTTGAAGCGCGAATTTGTGACGGTGAAAACCGTCCACGGCGAGGTGACGGTGAAAGTTGGCAGACTGGACGGAAGGACGGTGCAGAGCGCGCCGGAGTTTGAGTCATGCAAGGAACTCGCCGCGCAATCCGGCCTCCCACTAAAGGCGATTTATCTGGCGGCGCTAAAATCAATGCCAAAGCACGAATGACCAATGACCAAAGAAAACCGAAGGACCCAATCCCAAAACTGAAGATGCCGACGGCATCTGCCCAGAGAGCCACGTAATTCGACATTTGGAATTTGTCATTTTTGGGGCATTTGCCATTTGTCATTGGTCATTGGTCATTGGTCATTCTCTATCTATTATGATCGATCCTGAACTGTTAAAAATCATGTGTTGCCCGGAAACGCATCAACCCATTGCCTTCGCGGAGCCGCCTCTGATCGAGAAACTCAACCAGCAGATCGCCGCCGGGCAGTTGAAGAACCGCGCCGGCCAGCCCATAAAGGAAAAAATCGACGGCGTGCTCGTGCGCGAAGACGGGAAATTCGCATACCCAATCCGGGAAAATATCCCCGTCATGCTCATCGACGAGGCGATTCCGCTTTGATGTTTTTCCTCAGGCATTGGGACCGTGAACCGGGACTGGCTCGTATCGCAGGCTTTCCTGCCTGCGGCTGGAGGTTGGACATTTCGACGACTCGACTTTACCGCGAACTTTACCGGAAACTATCGTCGCGCTTGTAACCACACCTGCCGCGTCGAGAGGGGAACAGAATGTGGTCTCACCAAAAGTTCAAGGTCTATGGCAAAGCGTTGGCCGTGGCTGGCAGCCTGGCTAAGCATTCAGCGGCATGGAACAAAGGCCATGGGTGGTCGATAAGCTCTGTCGCGGGACCGCATCGTGTTGATGCTGCGCGCTCTGTCTGGAAGCCGGTCAGAGTAGATCAGTTCGCGGTAAAGTTTGCGGTAAAGTTCAACCACGTAAGATGTCCAATCTCAAGGCTGCGACGTCTCCTCGGCTGAGCCTCTCCCTGTTTCCTCTGCCGGCAAGATGCCGGCAGCACCTTGGCTCACCCGAGCCGTTTGCGGAGCTCGTCAAGCTGATGCCGGAGCGCTTGTGGCAGTTTATCGCCGAGCTTGCCGTAGTACGCCGCGATGTCATCGGTTTCTTTCTTCCAACCCGCAACATCCACGGAAAGTAGCTGGCCGACGGTCTCGGCCGAAAGATTGAGTCCCGCGAGATCGAGGGCGTCCGGCGTCGGCAGATTGCCGATGGGTGTTTGCTGCGCTTTGGCCGTGCCGTCCACGCGTTCACAGATCCATTTGAGGACCCGACTGTTGTCGCCGTAACCGGGCCAGAGCCATTTGCCGCCGGCGTCTTTGCGAAACCAATTCACGAAGTACACCTTTGGCAGCTTGCCAGTGTCAGTGCGTTTCGCAAAGGAGAGCCAGTGCATGAAATAGTCAGCCATATGGTAGCCGCAGAACGGCAGCATGGCGAAGGGGTCGCGGCGGAGCACGCCAGCCTGGCCGAGCGCGGCGGCCGTGGTCTCCGAGCCACAAGCCGACCCGAGGAAGACCCCGTGCTCCCAGTCGAACGCTTCGTTCACCAGCGGTATGGTGCTCGGGCGGCGGCCGCCGAACAGAATCGCCGACAGCGGCACGCCTTCGGGATTCTGCCACTCGGGGTCGATGACCGGGCACTGGGACGCGGGCGCCGTAAAACGTGAGTTCGGATGCGCCGCCTTGCGCCCGCTGTCGGGCGTCCATTCCTTGCCTTCCCAGTCAATCGCCCGGGCGGGAGCGGGGATGCCGGAGTCTTCCCACCAGACATCACCGTCCGGCGTGAGAGCGACGTTGGTAAAAAAACTGTTCTTGGCAAAGGTATCGACCGCGTTCGGATTCGACTTTCGCGAGGTCCCGGGGGCGACTCCGAAAAAACCCGTCTCGGGATTCGTCGCATAGAGACGCCCGTCCTTTCCGACGCGAATCCAGGCGATATCGTCGCCGATGCAGGTCGCCTTCCAACCCGGCAACGTCGGCGACATCATCGCGAGATTGGTCTTGCCGCAGGCGCTAGGGAACGCAGCGGCGAGGTAATGTTTGTGGCCCTTCGGCGATGTGAGGCAGAGGATGAGCATGTGCTCAGCCATCCAGCCTTCCTCCTTGGCGACGACCGACGCGATGCGCAAGGCAAGGCATTTCTTGCCCAGGAGCGCGTTGCCACCGTAACCCGACCCGTATGACCAGATCGACGGTTCATCCGGAAAATGAACGATATACTTCTGTTGCGGGTCAGGTTCGCACGGCCAGGAGACGTCCTTCTCGCCGGGCAGGAGCGGCGCGCCGATGGAGTGCAGGCAGGGAATGAACTTGCCGTCGCCGCCGAGGCGATCGAGCACTGTCTGGCCCATGCGCGTCATCAAGCGCATGTTGACCACGACGTAAGGGGAGTCGGTGATTTCAATGCCGATCTTGCAAATGGGTGAGTCGAGCGGGCCCATGGCGAAGGGGATCACATACATCGTTCGGCCCTTCATGCTGCCGTTGAAGAGGCCAAACAGAGTCTTCTTCATCTCGGCCGGATCGGCCCAATTGTTGGTCGGACCGGCTTGATCCCGTGTCTTCGCGCAAATGAATGTCCGGTCCTCGACCCGCGCGACGTCGCTGGGATGCGAACGGGCCAGGTAGCCGCCGGGGCGCAGTTTTTCGTTCAGCTTCGTCAGCGTGCCCGATTCCACCATCAGGTCGCAGAGCATCTGATTCTCCTGTTCCGAGCCGTCGCACCAAAAAGTCCGTTCCGGCTGGCAAAGCCGGCCCATTTGCTCCACCCAGGCGAGCAGGGTCTTGTTTGTGGTGTTGCAGGTTCCAGGTATCGATTTCGACATACATTTATTCCAAGTTCGGTGTTACGCCGGGCCACACGGACGACGAAGACCCTGAAACTACCAATTGAGTCCATCGGGTCAAGCGGCTTGTGTGGCCAGGTGGCGCGGGACAGTGCATCCACCAATTGTCGGCATCGGAGCGCGGCGTTTACGCCGCTTGACTGTCGCGAAGGCGGGAAAATCTGTGCTACGAGACGCACCACCCTCGCTAAACGGACGAGGCTGTCCGTGCCCCTTTGGCGGCCTTCTTGAATCGCCCCAGCGATGATTCGTTCGAGTCCCTCGGATTCAGGCGGCGAATTGCACCGTGTCGAGTTCCTGAATCCGTTTGCGCAGTTTCCGGAGCGCGAGTTCCTCGATCTGCCGGATGCGCTCGCGCGTTACGCCGAATTGTTCGCCGATTTCCTCCAGTGTTTTCCGGTCGTCGCCGTCCAGACCAAACCGTTGTCGGAGAATCGCCTGCTCGCGCGCGTCCAGTGTCCCAATCACTTGGTGGACGAGCGCATTGTTCGTCTTCTCCTCAAGCTGTTCGTAGGGTGTGTCCGCATTTTCGTCTTTGACGACGTCTTCGACGTGGTTGGTCTCATCATCGCCGATTGGCGCATCGAGCGAAGTGGGGCGCACCGCCGCTCGGCGCAATTGTTTCACCCGGGCAACCGTGTAATCGAGTTCGGCCGCGAGTTCGTCGTCGGACGGTTCGCGACCCAGAACTTCCTCCAGCTTCGTTGTGGCGCGACGCAGGTGAAAGAGCTTGTCCACCACGTGCACTGGCAACCGAATGGTCTTTGACTGGTTGGCCAGCGCGCGCTTGATCGACTGCTTGATCCACCAGGCGGCGTAGGTGGACAGTTTCGCGCCTTTCTTGGGGTCGAAACGCTCGACACCCTTCATCAAGCCGATGTTCCCTTCATTGATGAGGTCGAGCAACGGCAGGCCATAGCTCTCGTAATCGCGCGCGATCTTCACCACCAGGCGCAGGTTCGCTTTGATCATTTGTTCCCGCGCTCGCCGGTCGCCCTTCTTGATGCGCCGGGCCAACTGGATTTCTTCTTGTGGCGTCAGCAACGGCGTCTGGCCGATCTCTCGCAAATAAAGATGATACGCGGTGTCTCCATCGTAGGCACTGCGCTGGACTTGGACTGGCGCCGGTTCATTCGCAACACCTGCGCGCCCGCTCGCCAGCATCGGTAGTTCGATCGTTCCCACGCGCGCCGGTTTGATGAACCGCTTTCTCCCACCACGGACAGTCAGCGTTGTCCTGCTTTTGTTCTTAGCACGCATAAGCTTTTTCCTTTCCACTTCACGCTTCTTTCTCCAAATCATCGCGGTAGCTTTCCCGGATCTCGCTGATTTGACAGGCGATGCCGGGTACTCGTTTTGCCACCGCCCGCACGACATGTTCTGGCACCCGGACGGGCAACGCCTCGCAGGACAACCGATTCACCAGCGCGAACGATTGGACCTGATATGGAGTTGCCAGATTCATCCTATGCCTTTGCATCGCATGCTCCTCATGAGTCCGCGCCCGTGAGTCTCCGGCTTCTTTGCCGGATATCACGCTGGCGTTGTGACTGAATGCACGCCTCGGCTGCCTTCTCCGAGAACAACTCCGGCAACACCAGCAACGGGAATGGCGTTGTCCAGGCGAGTGACGCTGCTTCCTCCGCAGCCCGCCGCAGACCCGGCAAAATGGCTGGGTCGGGTCCCGCCCAGGCAGTCTCCTGCAGCAGCCGTTGCTTCAGTTCCTCCAACGCCTCAATGCTCCTAGCCCGAAGGCTGCGGAGGTTTAACTCACGGCCGTCGAACTCGGATAATGTGTTGTGCGATTCCCGCTTTTTCATACGCTACTTTGACTTCAATCAGTGAATACTTACTCACTCTTTTCAAAAAAAATGTTTCATTGGTTGCCCACGCCGAAGAAGCCCGACAGCGCCTTTGGATTGTAATGCCGGGCGATGGCCTGGTCGGTCAATCCCAGTCCCCGCAGCGCGAACCAGACCGCTTCGTGCACGAGTTCTTCCCGATCCACATGATAATCAATCACCGGTCGTCGGGGCAGATGATTGATCGCTATCATGGCTGCCAAGTGATGCGCGAACCGCACCCGGTTTTCCGGGCTGATGCCGCATTGGACAATGTCGCCGGCACGTTCGGAAGCGGCCAGGCAGGCCTGGACCTTTTCGAAGCAGCAAGAAAATCGATTCTCATACAACAGCCGCGTAAATCCCCCGTCTTCAAGGCAACTGTTCAGAATCATCCGGTGTTTGACCTCCCAGGAAAT
>Ga0068863_100007676_pt1 | contig 10552 bp, 8 predicted proteins | sample KBSSwiS62_FD_66596 | JGI IMG/M metagenome (GOLD analysis project Ga0068863, IMG submission 66596) | Switchgrass rhizosphere microbial communities from Kellogg Biological Station, Michigan, USA - KBS Switchgrass S6-2 | ecosystem: Host-associated > Plants > Roots > Rhizosphere > Soil ...
GAACAGTTGGCCGGCATTCATTCCCGTGACCTTTGAGCTGACGGTGCTTGGCGCTTCGACTTTCGCTGTGTTTGGCATGCTCGCGCTGAACAAATTGCCGCAGCCCCACCATCCTTTATTCAATGTGCAGCGCTTCAAGCGCGCTTCGAACGACAAGTTTTTCCTGTGTATTGAAGCGCACGATCCCAAATTCCATCTGGAAGAGACGGCGCGTTTTCTGCAGAGCGCTAACGCCCAGCATGTGACCGAGGTGCGCGATGAAGATTAGCGCATCGGTATTGGTCGGGGCGGCGTTGTGCGCGATGACATTGAGCGGATGCGATGAGGCGATTCGCCAGGACATGGCCAACCAGCCGAAAAACCGGCCGGAATCACCGAGCGATTTTTTTGCCGACGGCCGTTCAGTGCGCCCGCTGATTGAAAACACCGTGGCGCGCGGCGCGATTGACAATGATGTGTACAACGTGCCCAAGGATTTTGCCGGATTTCCGCCGGCGGTTAAGTTGGATTTGAAGCTGCTGCATCGCGGGCAAGACCGTTACAAGATTTTCTGCGCGCCGTGCCACGGATTGCAGGGCGACGGGCAAGGCATGATCGCTGCGCGCGGCATGAAGCATCCGCCGAGTTATCACCTTGACCGGCTGCGGCCGGCGCAGGCGCCCAACGGCTACTTTTACGACGTCATCACCAACGGCTTTGGCGCGATGTACAGCTATTCGGAGCGCATTACACCGTCGGACCGCTGGGCGATTATCGCGTATGTGCGTGCGTTGCAATTGAGCCGCGGTATAAAAGTTACCGATCTTCCGCCGGATGTGCGGCAACAACTGGACCATGCAGCGACTTCGGGGGGAGCCAAGGAATGACCGCGCAGGAATACAAAGCGCCGGAAAGTGTGGGGCGTCTGGAGCAGCGCGCACTGGTCGTGGGGGTGATCGGGCTGTCCGGTTGCATCGCCGGCTGGATCATGAACGCCACCGGATTTTACCGTGCTTATCTGGTGGCCTTCCTTTTCGTTTTGGGCTGGTCCCTTGGTTCGCTCGGACTGCTAATGCTGCAACACCTTACCGGCGGCCACTGGGGGATTCTGATTCGCCGGCCGCTCGAAGCCGCATCGCGGGTTTTGTACGTACTTCCGGTGCTATTTCTTCCGCTGATTTTTGGCATGAAGACTCTGTACTCCACGCACAACGTGGATGGCGAAGTTCGCGTAGGCTGGCTCGATGCTCCTAAGGGCGCGGCCGAAGGTCACTTGTCCGATTTGCAGCAGTGGTATCTGACAGTCAACGGATTCCGGCTTCGCGCGGTCATCTATTTCGGGATTTGGATCTTCCTGATGTGGCTTTTTAACAAGATGTCGCGCCAGCAGGATGCAAATCGCGACGATCGCGCTCTTCGGGCTCGGCTGAAGTTCTGGGCGGGACCGGGCATCATCCTCTATATATTCGGCATGACATTTGCCGCGATCGATTGGGCGATGTCGCTGTCGCCGCACTGGGCTTCTACGATTTATGGATTCTTGTTCATCGCCGGCCAGGCCATTTCCGCGATGTCGCTGATGATCATCGTGGTCATCATGTGCTCCAATGCCGAGCCGTTCTCACACTTCATTCAAAAGCGCCACCTGCATGATCTGGGCAAGCTGTTGTTCGCCTTCAACATGCTGTGGGCTTATTTCGGATTTTCGCAGTTGCTGATTATCTGGGCCGGCAACCAGCCGGAAGAGATCAGCTTTTACAAGTCGCGGCTGTACGGCGGGTGGGGCGTGGTCGCCGTGATGGTGCTGGTCCTGCACTTTTTCATCCCGTTCTTTGCGCTGTTGTCGCGCGACCTGAAGCGCAATCAGGCTTTGTTACCGAAAATTGCTATATGGCTGATTGCCATGCGTTGCGTCGATTTGTACTGGCTGACGCGGCCGGAGTTTACGTCGCATGCGCTGCCAACCCTTTGGGACCTTGCCGCAGTCCTGGCACTGGGCGGGATCTGGCTGTGGTTTTTTGCCAAGCAGCTGAAGCAGCAGCCGTTGCTGCCGCTGGGCGAACCGAAACTCGCGGAGGCCATCGCCACTCATGAGCACTAAAGAGCCTCACGGCCACGATGCAAACGGCGCGCCGGTTCATTCGGACGTTACGTTTGAACCGCGTGACATCGATATTGGCACGATCGCGCGGTATCTGGTGTACCTGGCCTTAACGATTGCGATTGCGCTGGCGATTTGCGTCCCGATTTTGAGTGTACTGACCAAAGTTGTGACGGAGCAGGACATTCCGATGTCTTCGATCCGCGCGGAGATGAGCCAGAAGCAGCGCGACGATACGCAGATGCCGCCGGAACCTCGGCTGCAAGGCGTGCTCGGTCACGAAAATGATCCGCAACAGGATATGCGGAACAAAATTGAAGCCGACACCAAGGCCAATGAGACGTTCGCCTGGGTCGACAAAGAAAAAGGAATTGCGCAAATACCGGTAGCCGATGCGATGAAGATCATCGCCGAAAAAGGTGCGGTTCCCGCGGTGCCGGTGACGGTAGCTATAGTGGAGAAAAAGTAATAAGCATGAGAAAGCTGCGCAACATTCTGACGCTTGGCATACTGCTTGTCGCGGCGGCGCAGGGATATGCACAAGCTCTTCCCGACAATGTGGGCCAAGCGTCAACAGGTATGCCGGCGATTCTGCAGAATGTGACCTTCCGGCCGGCGCTGAACGCGCGGCTGCCGGTCGCCGCACCGCTCACCGACGAGAACGGGAAAAGCGTCACGCTGGAAGGTTATTTGCATCAGCAGAAACCGGTGCTGCTGGCGTTTGTGTATTACGGCTGCCCGATGCTGTGCACGCAGCTTGAGCAGGGCGTGGTCGGCAGCCTGCGCATGCTTTCGTTCAACCCCGGTCGCGACTACGACGTAGTGTTTGTCAGCTTCGATGATCGCGACACGCCGGAAATGGCCGCCAGCAAAAAGAGGTCGGCGATGGAGCATTTTCGCCGGCCGGAAACCGCGTCAGGCTGGCACTTCCTGACCGGCTCGAAGGAATCCATCGCCGCGGTTACCAACGCCGCGAATTTCCATTTCAATTTTGACACGAAAAATAATCTGTTCGCGCACGCCAGCGGCATCATGCTGCTGACGCCCGATGGCCACATCTCGCGCTACTTCTATGGCGTAGAATTTCCCGGCCGCGACTTGCGCCTGGGGCTGGTGGACGCGTCGCAAGGAAAAATTGGCACGCCGGTCGACAAAGTGATGCTCTTCTGCTTTCAGTACGATCCCTCGGCGGCTCGCTATAGCGCCACGATTCTGGGCATCATGCGCATTGGCGCGGTACTGACCGTTGCGGCGTTGCTGTTTGCGATTCTGTTTTTCCGCCGCCGCGACACCCGTGCGCCGCGAACGAATTTGAGCCAGCAAGGAGCACACTGATCGTGCAGTCCGAATTGCCATTGTATCCGGAGCAAGCGTCTAACTTCGCTCCCCAGGTGGACGGCCTGGTGCTGTTCATGATCGCGGTGTGCGCGTTTTTTGCCGTGGTGATCTGCGCCGCGGTGATCTATTTCTTCTTCAAATACCACCGCAAACATCCCGACGAAGTGGGCGTGCCGATTCATGGCGACATGCGACTGGAAATTGCCTGGATCGTGCTGCCCTTCTTCCTGTTGATGGCCATGTTCGGATGGGGCGCGGTGATTTACGTCGATTATCGGCACACGCCGAGCGACACGCTGGACATTTACGTCAGCGGCAAACAATGGATGTGGAAGCTGCAGCAGCCTGACGGCCGCAAAGAAATCAATGAACTGCACGTTCCGGTAAACCGCAACGTTCGCCTGGTCATGGCCAGCGAAGATGTCATCCACGATTTTTCGGTGCCGGCGTTTCGCGTGAAAATGGACGTGGTGCCCGGCCACTACAACACCATGTGGTTCCGGCCCACCAAGTCCGGCAGATATCATTTCTTCTGCTCACAATACTGCGGAACCAACCACGCCGTGATGGGCGGCTGGGTCACGGTGATGGAACAGGACGAATACGCTAAATGGCTTTCGGGCACCAGTGCTTCGAGCGATCCGGTAGCCGTCGGTCAGAAACTTTACTCCGACCTGGCTTGCAGCACCTGCCACTTGCCCGAAGGCAAGGGCCGCGGTCCGTCGTACAACGGCGTCTATGGTTCACACGTAAAGCTGGCCGATGGCTCGACGGTCTTGGTGGATGACAACTACATCCGTGAATCGATTCTGCAGCCGAATGCGAAAATTGTTGCTGGGTTTCAGCCGGTGATGCCCAGCTTTCAGGGACTCGTCACGGAAGATCAGATCCTGGCGCTGACCGCTTATATCAAGTCGCTGAAAGACCTGCCGTCTCCGGGGAAACCCGGCGCGGCCGAATCGGCAACGGGGAAGAAATAGCATGAGCAGCGCACAACCACCGCTTTCGCCGCAGCCAGTTGCCGAGCAGCAACTCCCGCGCGAGCACTATCTGAACGCCACCTACGGTATTCGCTCCTGGCTTTTGACCACCGACCACAAACGCATCGCGCTGTTGTACCTGATTTCGGTCACTTTTTTCTTTTTTATCGGCGGAATTTTTGCTTCGCTGATTCGCATTCACCTGCTCACACCGCGCGGCTACCTGGTTACGCCGGAAACGTATAACAAGCTGTTCACCATGCACGGCGTGGCCATGATTTTCTTTTTCCTGATTCCGTCGATTCCGGCAGTGCTCGGAAATTTTTTGATTCCGATCATGATCGGCGCGAAGGACCTGGCTTTCCCGAAGATTAACCTCCTGAGCTGGTATATCTATCTGGTGGGTGGCGGGTTTGTTCTGTATTCGTTCGCGACCGGCGGTCTCGATACCGGCTGGACCTTCTACACGCCGCTCAGCAGCATCTACTCGAATTCCGCGGTGACGCCGGCGGTCATCGGCATCTTCATCAACGGTTTCTCCTCGATTCTGACCGGCCTGAATTTCATCATTACGGTGCACACCATGCGCGCACCGGGCATGACCTGGTTCCGGCTGCCACTTTTTGTTTGGGCGCATTACGCCACCAGCTTAATCTTCATTCTTGGCACTCCGGTCATCGCCATCACCCTGTTGCTGGCCGGCCTCGAACGCATGTTTCACATGGGCTTCTTCAACCCGGTGTACGGCGGCGACCCGATTTTGTTCCAGCACCTGTTCTGGTTCTATTCGCATCCGGCCGTGTACATCATGATTTTGCCGGCCATGGGCGTGATTTCCGAAATCATTCCCACCTTCGCGCGCAAACCGATTTTCGGTTACGACTTCATCGCTGCATCGAGTATCGGTATTGCGGTGATTGGCTTCATCGTTTGGGCGCACCACATGTTCGTCACCGGTCAGGCTACTTATGCCGCTTTGGCATTTTCGTTCTTGAGCTACCTGGTGGCGATACCGTCGGCGGTTAAAGTCTTTAACTGGACCGCGACGTTATATAAAGGTTCGATCTCGTTCGACACGCCGATGCTCTATGGTCTCGGCTTTATCGGTCTTTTCACCATCGGTGGCTTGACCGGATTGTTCCTCGCTTGCCTCGGCCTGGACATTCATCTGCACGACACGTACTTCGTTGTCGCGCACTTCCACTACATCATGGTCGGCGGCGCCATCATGGGCTACCTCGGCGGCATCCACTTCTGGTGGCCCAAGATTACCGGACGTCTCTATCCGGAATATCTCGCGCGCATCGCCGCCATCACCCTCTTTGTCGGATTCAACCTGACGTTTTTTCCGCAATTTATTCTCGGCTTTCTCGGCATGCCGCGTCGCTACCATAACTATCCGCCTGAGTATCAGGTGCTGAATGTAATGTCTACCGCGGGCGCTTCGATTCTGGCTCTGGGCTATTTGCTGCCAATGGTCTACCTGACCTGGTCCATGCGCTATGGCAAAGTGGCCGGCAAGAATCCCTGGCCTGCCACCGGTCTGGAATGGACGACCGATTCGCCGCCGCTCACGGAAAATTTCCACGAAACTCCTGTGGTGGATTGGGAGCCATACGATTTCTTGCATCGGCCGGAGCTGGGCCTTTTGGGCGCGACTTCCAAAAAGCCTGTGCCGGCGCATGGAGATGACTGATTAAGGTTTTGTAGCTAGCGGCTACTCGCCGCTGCTTGTTCACAAAGAGGAGCACCGCGTGCATCGCACCGGAGAGCTGTACGGACAATTTCAGACGCTGGAGCAACAGAAGGAATCCGCCACGCTGGGCATGTGGGTCTTTCTGATCACCGAAATTCTTTTCTTCGGTGGCGTCTTCATGGCCTACACCGTCAACCGCCACGCTTTTCCGACGGCGTTCGGTGTCGGCGGCAACATGCTCGACCTTAAACTCGGTTTCTTTAACACGGTCGTTCTAATTGCCAGCAGCTTTACGATGGCGATGTCCGTTTGGTCGGCGCAGACCAGCCGGAAGAAAGCTGTTCCGGCGTGGCTGATCGCGACGCTCATACTAGGTTCCGTCTTCCTGGGCATTAAAGTAGTTGAGTATAAGCAGAAGTTCGACCACCATTTGATCCCTGGCCACAACTTTGACGTCACGTACTGCTCCCGCAATCAGGTGGCCTGCGGTTTGGATGATAAGGACCTCGCCAAGGAACAGAAGGAAATTCGAGAGGGGATTGAAGCGGAAAGGTTCCCCGGCGCGTCGGAAGAAGAGGCCACGGTCGCCCTCAACGCTCACTCCCAGCTTTATTTTTCGCTCTACTTCGGCATGACCGGGCTTCACGCCTTGCACATGGTCATCGGAGCTGGGCTGTTGCTATGGCTCATTATTGAAGGACTTAAAGGCAGGTTCGACGCCAACTACAATACGCCAGTGGAAAACATCGGCTTGTACTGGCACTTCGTCGATATAGTTTGGATTTTCCTGTTCCCGTTACTGTATCTGATCAACCGTCACCTAGCCTGAGGCATGAGCGAGGAAACGCGTGGCTGAACATAAAGAGCATATTGTCTCGCCGAAGATTTACATCGTCGTCCTTACCGCCCTCCTGTTAGGTACCGGCGTGACGGTTTGGGCCGCCTACATCGACCTCGGCCGCTGGAACATTGTGCTCGCGCTTACCATTGCCGTTACAAAGATGACGCTGGTCATTCTCTTCTTCATGCATGGCAAATACAGTTCGCGCCGGACTAAGCTCATTATCGCCTCGGGATTTTTCTGGCTCGCCATCATGCTAGTGCTGACGCTGGCCGACTACACAACGCGCCATCCCGAGCCCAGTCGCAGCCATCTGGCTCCGGCTCCCACCTTGCAATCCGAAGTAGGTTCGGTCCGGTCCTCGTAATTTCATTTTCCAATTTCGCTTTTCTAATTCCGTTATCCCCATGCAGGCACACCTCTGCCGTGTTCGGTAGTTCGGGGTGTTTGGAAGGGGTTGGTGTACCCAGAGGCGTCCGGGACACCATCGGCAGAAGTGCAGTTCGGGGTCTCGCAACCCCGAAAAATCAAAAGGGGAGAAGTCAGCCGGCCCAGCCCTCAATCCCCTAAAGGGATCCTCGGCTAACTCCTCCCACGTCCCCAGAACAGTGCAACCCGGTCGCCACTCCTAAGTCCTTTTATTGCAACACGTTCCTATTGGGAACCCTTGTAAAAATGCGGTACTCCCTGCGCGATTTTACGTGTCAGCAATTTGCAGTACCGCAAAAACTTCATAAATTGACAGGTGCCTCAAACAGGCTTTCTTGACCCCCGAGCGCACCGCTGCTATCGTTAAAAGTTATTCTGGCCTCAGTGTCGCTACTGGGTGCCGGAGCCCGCCAGGTGCGGCGGGCAGGCTCCTGCGGAGGGAGCCTTCGCGATATGGGCCTGACCAAACTTGTCGTCCGCGGTGCTCGCCAGCATAACCTGAAAAATATCACCATCGAGATCCCGCGCAATACCCTTACGGTGATCACCGGCCTGTCTGGTTCCGGCAAGTCTTCCCTGGCCTTCGATACGATCTACGCCGAGGGCCAGCGCCGCTATGTCGAATCGCTTTCCGCTTACGCCCGCCAGTTTCTCGATCAGATGGAGCGACCCGAAGTAGACGTCATCGAAGGACTTTCCCCGTCCATCGCAATCGAACAAAAAACCACCACCCGCTCTCCGCGTTCGACTGTTGGCACCATCACCGAGATTTACGATTATTTGCGCGTTGTGTACGCCTCGGTTGGCGTGCCGCATTGCCCGAGTTGCGGTAATCCCATCAAGCGCCAGTCCAGCGAAGCCATTGTGCAGGCTATTCTCGGCGGCGAACTTTGTAAGCCCGATGATCGCGTCATGATCCTCGCGCCCATTGTGCGCGGCCGCAAAGGGGCCTATCGCAAGGAACTCGAAAAGCTGGCGCAGGATGGCTACGTCCGCGTGCGTATCAACGGCGAACTCTTTCCGCTGGATGATCCACCCCAGCTCGACAAGCGTAAAAATCACACGATTGAAGTTGTCGTGGACCGGCTGCTCGTCAAGCAAGGCATCGCGTCGCGACTCGAACAATCCATCGCTACCTCGCTGAAGCTCGCTTCCGGCCTGGTTACCGTCGCCGTCGTCGGTGGACAGGAATTTACCTTCTCGGAAAAACTGGCTTGTCCCGATTGCGGCATCAGCGTTCCGCAACTTGAGCCACGCTCCTTCAGCTTCAATTCGCCGTACGGCGCTTGCCCTGCGTGCAACGGCCTCGGCTCGAAATACGATTTCGATCCCGCGAAGGTCGTGACGGATTGGACGCGTCCGTTATTCGACGGCGGCCTCGGCCCGGGTTCCGGCTCGGCCATTCTGAAACGTACGCTCGAACTGGCGGCGTACGCCCACGGCTTCGATCTCGACACTCCGTTCGAAAAGCTCCCGGTCAAAACGCAAAATCTGATTTTATACGGCTACCCACCGACTGGCGCGGGTTACAAATCCAACGGCGAAACCGCGAAAGCCAAGGGCAAATCCGACAAAGGATTCCGCTTTCAGGGTGTTCTGAAATTTCTCGAGCGCAATTTCGAGGAATCCGGATCCGATTCCTACCGCGAGTGGATGACGCAATACATGTCCGCAACGCTGTGCAACGTTTGCCACGGCAAGCGCCTGCGCCCCGAATCGCTCGCCGTAAAGCTCGCCGGCTGGTCCATCGCCGATTTCACCGCTCTTTCGCTGTCCTCCGCGCGGCCCGCGGTGGACAAAATTGTCTCTGAACTCTCACCTCGCCAAAAGGAAATTGCCGCTCGTCCCCTTGAAGAAGTCGCGGAACGCATCGATTTTCTGCTCGCCGTGGGCCTTGGCTACCTGAGTCTTGATCGCTCGGCCGCCACGCTCTCAGGCGGCGAAGCGCAACGCATCCGTCTCGCCACGCAGATCGGCTCGCGCCTTCGCGGCGTTCTCTACGTCCTGGACGAGCCTTCCATCGGCCTTCATGCGCGCGACAACCAACGCCTCCTCGGCTCGCTCGAAAAGCTCCGCAATCTCGGCAACACCGTCCTGGTCGTCGAACATGACGAAGACACCATCCGCCGCGCCGACTTCGTCGTAGACCTCGGCCCCGGAGCGGGCAACGCCGGCGGTTATCTGGTGGCGCATGGCAAGCCCGCGCAAATCGCCGCTACTGCCGAATCTCTTACGGGACAATATCTTTGCGGTGCCGCAAAAATCGATGTCCCACTAACCCGCCGCAGCCCCAACGGAAAGTCCATCCAGATCGTCGGCGCCTCCGCCAATAATCTTAAAGACGTGGACATCTCCATCCCCCTTAGCCTGCTTACGGTAGTCACCGGCGTGTCTGGCTCCGGCAAATCCACTCTGGTGAACGACATTCTCTATCGCGCGCTCGCGCAAAAACTGTATCGCTCCCAGGAAGCGCCCGGCTCCTACAAACAACTCCTCGGCGCCGAACATATCGACAAAATTATCGAAATTGACCAGGCGCCCATCGGCCGCACGCCGCGTTCGAATCCCGCCACCTACTCCGGCGTCTTCGCGCCCATCCGCGAACTTTTCGCTATGCTTCCCGAATCGCGTGAACGCGGCTACAAACCCGGCCGCTTCAGCTTCAACGTAAAAGGCGGCCGCTGCGAAGCCTGCCAGGGTGACGGCCTGCGTCGCATTGAAATGAATTTTCTCCCGGACGTCTATGTCACCTGCGAAGTCTGCCGCGGCCGCCGCTACAATTCCGAAACGCTAGCCGTCCGTTTCAAGGGCCACTCCATCAGCGACGTTCTCAACCTGCAGGCCACCGATGCGCTGAAACTTCTCGAAAACATTCCACAAATTCAGCAGAAGCTCGCCACCATCGTCGAAGTCGGCCTCGGCTACGTGCAGCTCGGCCAATCCGCCACCACACTTTCCGGTGGCGAAGCCCAGCGCATCAAACTCGCGCGCGAACTTTCCAAGCGCCAAACCGGCCGCACTCTTTACATTCTCGACGAGCCCACCACCGGCCTGCACTTCGACGACGTGCGCAAACTTCTTGACGTTCTCCAGCGCCTGGTCTCGCTCGGCAACTCCGTCCTGATCATCGAGCACCATCTCGACGTCATTAAGCAAGCCGACTGGATCATCGACCTCGGCCCCGAGGG
>Ga0068863_100007680_pt1 | contig 10549 bp, 8 predicted proteins | sample KBSSwiS62_FD_66596 | JGI IMG/M metagenome (GOLD analysis project Ga0068863, IMG submission 66596) | Switchgrass rhizosphere microbial communities from Kellogg Biological Station, Michigan, USA - KBS Switchgrass S6-2 | ecosystem: Host-associated > Plants > Roots > Rhizosphere > Soil ...
AGCCCAGAAGGACAACGGGCTCGGCGATATCTATACGCGCCCCTGGGGCCGGGGTGAGCAGCAGATTATTTCCAATCCGAATCGTACGGCCAACGGCTTGTCGGCGTTGCTGGAAGTGGGCAATGTTCACACGTCGCTGGGCTCCGGTGGCACCATCACGGGACCGGCCAGTTTTCTTTATCGCAACTACACGTTCAATCCCGATGGCAGTGTGCGGCCGTTCCAGACCGGTTCGCTGGTCAGCGGCGTGCAGATGATCGGAGGCGAAGGTCAGTCGACGGTCACGGGATTCGACATGATTCCAGCGATAAAGCGCGTCACCTCCTACTCGCGGGCCGCGTATGACATTTCCGATTCAGTGACCGCCTCACTGGTGCTGTCTTACGCCTATAACACCGTGTCCTTTCATGGATCCCTGCCGCGAATCACCGCCCGCACGATATTCGCTGACAACGCGTTTCTGCCGGCGGCTGTTGCCACCGAGATGGCGAACAAGAAAATCCCGAGCTTTACATTCCAGGAGAACGCCTTCGATCTCGGCAACAGCCACCTGATGATCACCAACAACATTCCGCGCGCGGTCTTCGGCCTGAACGGCAAGTTCGGCGCCAACTGGACCTGGGATGCCGGCTATGAATGGGGCCAGGATCACTACAATCAGACTGTCGAGAATGCCACGGCAGGCCCGCAACTGGGTTTCGCGCTCGATGCGATCAAGGGGCCGGGCGGCCAACCGGTCTGTCGCGCCACGCAAGCCGGGCCGGCGTTCAATGCGGCAGCGGCCGGCTGTGTGCCGCTCAATCTCTTTGGCAACGGCGCGCCTTCCGCCGCCGCGGCTGCGTATGTGCAGCGGACCGGCATGTCTGATTCGTACTACCGGCAACAGGATCTGACCGCCAATATCAAGGGCACGCCACTGTCTACGTGGGCGGGTCCGGTCGCGGTCGCCTTCGGTCTGGAGTACCGCAACGAGAGCCAGGAGGTCACCGCCAACGCGCTTTCCTCCAGCAGCGCCTTCCTTTTTGCCGGCAATTCCACTCCTTACAAGGGCTCATTCAACGTCAAGGAAGGCTACATCGACACGCTGGTTCCGCTCCTGACGGATGCGCCGCTCGCCAAGTCCCTGACGTTCAATGGCGCTGCCCGCTACGAGCACTACAGCGATATCGGCAATCAGCACACGTGGAAAGTGGGCCTGGACTTTGAGCCGGTGAGTGGTTTGCGCCTGCGCGCAACACATTCCATCGATATCCGCGCTCCCGCTATTTATGAGCTTTACGGCGGCGGAACGGTGCTGACCAACACGGCCACGGTCCGGGGCGCCACTGTGAACATTCCCCAGAATGTGACCCGGGGGAACCCCAACCTCAGTGGCGAGAATGCTTCGACGTCGACATACGGAATCGTGCTGCAGCCCAAGAGCGGCCCGTTTGTAAACCTGAGCACCTCCATCGACTACTTCGACATCAAGATCGACAACGCGATCACCACATTGTCCGCGGCGACGATCGGAAACCTTTGCACGCTGGGAGACCCGCAGTTCTGCAATTATTTCACTTTCAACGCCGCGGGCGCGGCGACCTCGCTGAATGCAGGGGCCCTCAATCTGGCCTCGGAACAGTCGAAGGGTATTGACTTCAACCTCGCATACCGGTCGTCGCTTCCTGCTCTGTTCAGCCTGCCGACCAGCATGACGACCAACCTGCTGGGCACCCGCACGCTGCATTCCTTTATCAACACCGGCGCCGGTGGGACCATTGATCGCTCCGGCGAGAACGGCCCTCAAAACCTCGGGGCCGTCCCGCACCTGACGCTGAACATGACCCAGACATTCACACTGGGTGGCGCAAGCCTCAGCGCGCAGGGCCTGTTCGTGAGCCGCGGAACGATTGACAACACCTACAACTCCACTCCAGCTCTGAGCATCAACAACAACAGCATCGGCTCGGTGGTCTATCTGAACCTATATGGCAGCTACGACTTGAACGATCACGTGCAGTTCTCGGCCTCCATCCGCAACGCACTGGATCATGCGCCCCCGCTGTCGCCGTATCCGAACCTGCCGGAGCCACAGTTCAACGGTCAGTATTATGATGTGATCGGCCGGGCGTTCCGGATCGGAGTGATGTACCGGCACTAGCGGGGGAAGAGGCGATGGCAGCGGGTGTAGATATCGATCAGGTGCTGGACACAGCGAGATTGCGCGCAATCCATTGGCGCACTCTCGTGGTGTGCACTATCGCCATGAGTATCGATGGCTACGACCTGTACATTGTCGGATGGATACTTCCGGCGCTGTCCGACTCATTCCACGTCAGCCGAGTAGCGCTCACATCCGTACTTCTGACGCAGCAGGTTGCAATGCTGGTGAGCGCCGTTTTTGTGGCGCCGCTCGCTGACCGCAGCGGGCGGCGCAAGCTGCTGATAGCTTGCCTGATGGGGACTGCGCTGTTCTCAGCCTGCTCCGCGTTCTCTGCCAATCCCTTGCAGTTCACGATCTGGCGCGTGTTGACCGGGCTGTGCGCGGCGGCAGTGGTGCCCAATCTGGTCACCCTGTCGTCGGAAATCGCGCCGCGGCGGTTCAGGGGCCGGTTCTCGACTATCACCGTGTGTGGCGCGCAGGGAGGCACGTTGATAGGTGCGGCCATGCAGGCGTTCATCCTGCCGCGTTATGGATGGGAAGGGGCCTTGCTCCTCGGGGCTGGCCTGTCGGCCGTCATCGTCCCAGTTGTGTTGCTGTGGTTGCCTGAGTCGCCCCGTTTCATGGTGCGCCGGAACAGCGCGGATCCCCGGTTACCGCGGCTGCTCGAGCAGTTGGATCCAACGCTCGATCCCAGAACTCCGCTGTACACGGCGACCGCGTGCCAGGTTCCTCCGGGCGGACGAGTCTCGGTGTTGCTGGGTGAGGGACGCAGGCCATCGACGATTCTATTGTGGTGTGCGTTCGTCGCGAGTTTTCTGTTTATCGGTCAATGGTCGTCCTGGAGTACGACGGTATTCAAGGACGTGCTGCATATGGATTGGAAGTCCGTGGGAGCGACGACCTCGCTGTACAGTTCGCTGGGTGTCGTTGGGACTTTTCTGATCGGATTTGCCATCGACCGCTTTGGATTTCGAGCCGTGCTTCCCAAGACCTACGCGCTGGCGTTTATCGGCGCCATCGGGGTCGGCGTAGTTGCGCCTGCAAGCAGCATGTTCATTTTCCTCGGCATGATGGGGCTGTTCCAGATCTCCTCGCAGGCAGGGCTCGCTGCGCTGTCACCGACGCTTTATCCTCCGACCCACAAGGCAACGGCTGTTGGCTGGGCATATGGAGCGGGCCGCATTGGAGCGATCATCGCGCCCGCAAGTGGCTCTGCGCTCATACGGCTGCACGGCGGGCCACTGGAAACCTTCGCGGGTCTCGCCCTGCCGCTGTTGTTCGCGTCTGTTCTGTTGTTTTTTCTTCTGACCAGGAAAGCATGAAGGAGATCCATGAGCCTGCCTCCTGTAGTCGATGCCCACGCACATATCTTTACGCGCGGCATGCCGTTTGTGGCGGGAGCGTGGACCCAACCCGACTATGACTTCAGCGCCGAACAATACCTGGCGACGCTGGATGAGCATGGTGTCGCCTTTGGAGTCATTTCGGCCGCGACTTTCTTTGGGGATTACAACGAATACACGCTCGAGGCGCTGCGCCGTTACCGTCGCCTGCGCGCCACGGTAATCGTTCAGCCGGGCGTCGATAGCGCCACGCTGGCTCGAATGGCCGGAGCCGGGGTTGTTGGTGTTCGCATGTCGTTGCGACGCCTGGACCGACTTCCTGATCTGCGCGACGAATCCCATCAGCGTTTTTTCAAACGCCTGGCGGACGCCGGGATGCATCTCGAGTTACTGGCGCATGGAGTGGATTTGCCGGTGGTACTGCCGGTGATCGAAGCCAGCGGCGTGACCCTCGTCATCGATCACTTTGCCGATCCGGATCGCAATCTGGGAGTCGAGTCACCAGGATTCATTGCAGCATTGCGCTCGTTGGATCGCGGGCGGACGTTCGTCAAGCTGGCGGCGACCCTGAGGTTGAATTTGGAAGTGGCGCGGGCATGCGCTCAGAAGCTGCTGGCGGTCGCCGGGCCGGAGCGCCTTCTGTGGGGCAGTGACGCACCGTTTGTGGGGCACTCGGAGCCGAGGCCGGGGTACGGCGAGGCGCTGCGATTGTTTGAGGAGTTGGTGCCGGATGAGCGGCAGCGCCATGCCATCGGGCTCACGGCGCTGCGGCAGTTTTTCTTTTAGGAGGTCGTGAGGGTCGATTTCAAGTAATTGGCCAGCCCACCCAGTTTCAATATTTTCCCCACCGAGTCCGGCATTTTGGGGAACGCATGACTGTTGCCCGCATGTGAGATCACGCCTTTGGCGAGATCGATCTGTATAACGTCTCCCTCTGTGACCGCATCATACAAAGCAGGGCATTCGACAATCGGCAATCCATCGTTGATGGCATTGCGGTAGAACGTGCGGGCGAATGAGGCGGCAACGACCGCTTTGATGCCCAATCCCTTGATGGCCGTGGAGGCCTGCTCGCGGGCGCTGCCACAGCCGAAGTTACGGCCGGCCACGAGAATGTCGAAGCTGCGCAGCCTGGCGGGAAAGCCCTCGCCGAGCATCTCGAACGCATGTTCCGCCAGTTGCATCGGATCGATGTAGATCAGGTAGCGGCCGGCAATGATGATGTCCGAGTTGACGTTGTCACCGAACTTGTAGATGCGACCCTGAATCGTATCCTGCATGTCAGAAGAACTCCCGCGGATCGGCAATGACTCCCTGGAGCGCGGAGGCGGCCAGGGTGGCCGGGCTGGACAGGTAGATGCTGCTCTTGTTGCTGCCCATGCGACCCACGAAATTCCGGTTCGCGGTAGACAGGGAGACTTCGCCATCGGCCATGGTTCCGCCGTCGCCCGCGCAGGCACCGCAACCCGGGTTCGTTACCAACGCACCGCTCTCCACCAGTGTTGCGAGGATTCCGCTGCGCATCGCCTCCAACAGGATCTCCTTCGACCCGGGGGTGACGATCAAACGCACCCGGGGATCGATTTTGCGTCCCTTCAGGATGGCGGCCGCGACCGCGAGATCCTCGTATTTCCCATTGGCGCAGGAGCCGAGGAAAGCCTGGTCGATGCGGGTGCCCAACACTTCGGTGACCGGCTTCGTGTTTTCGACCTGATGAGGACAGGCGACCATCGGAGTGAGCTCAGCCAGGTTGACCTCGATGCTCTGCTCATAGACCGCGTTCTCGTCAGCGATGACCGGTTTGTAGTCGGCGGGATCGCTCAATCGCGGCAGCAGCCACTCGCGCGTTTTCTCATCGGGAGGTATGAAAACGCACTTCGATCCCATCTCCATTGCAAGGTTGGCCATCGTCATGCGCTCCGAGACGCTCATGTCCGGAAGCGCGCCGCCGTAGAATTCCACGGACTTGTAGCCGCAACCATCGGCGCCGAGAGTACCGATCAGGTGCAACATCAGATCCTTCGCGCTGACGCCTGCGACGAAGCGGCCCTCCAGGGTCAACTTGATAGTGGTCGGCACCTTCATCCACAGCTTTCCGGTTACCCACACGGAGGCAACCTCCGTGTACCCAATCCCCGATCCCAACGCTCCCAGCGCTCCGTAGATGGTGCAGTGAGAGTCGGTGCCGACAATCAGGTCGCCCGGTTTGACGTGGCCATGCTCCATCAACACCAGGTGCGCAATCCCCGCATCGACGTCATAGAACTTTTCGATGCCGTATTCCCTGGCGAAGTTGCGGGAAGTCTGTTGGTCGGCGGCGTACTTCTCGGTTTTCGCAGGCGAGATGTGATCGAGCACAATTGCCAGGCGGCTGGGGTCGTACAGTCGCTTCGCGCCGATTTTCTTCATGACGCTGACGGAGCGCCAGGTCGCCGTGTGGCTCATCACCAGATCGGGATAAGCGTCAACAATCTGTCCCGGCGTAACCTGGGTCACACCGGCTTTGGCGGCGAGAATTTTTTCCGCAATGGTCTGGCCCGTAGGTCCTCCGGGCTGGCCCATGGGTCTTCCGGGCTGGCTCATAGGGTCTCCAGGGTGCGCGGGTCGGTAATCTTGCCTGTCAGCGCCGAGGCGGCCACTGTGAGCGGGGATGCCAGGAAGTGACGCGCCTTGGGGTGTCCGTTGCGGCCGGGGAAGTTGCGAGCCTGTGTGGATATCATGACTTCCTCCTCCGCCAGCGCTCCCATGTTGAATGCCTGGTTGGAGCCGGCGCTCGGCGGGAAAATGTTGGCGCCCGCGATGTGCAGCGTTTCGAACAGTCCCTCCCTGAGCGCGGCGAGATAGATCCCGCGCGACGCGGGGACGACCTGCAGGCGTACGCCCGGGTGCACGCGGCGGTTGACGAAGCAGGCGGCGAGGGCGCGAATATCACTCAAGCGCCCTCCGGTGCTACCTCCTGCCTCTGCTACGTCGATCGGAGTCCCCACCGCGGCGTCGATGGGCTTCACGTTGCCGACGGTAGGCGGGCAGGCCACCTGTGGTTCGATGCGGCTGACATCGATATCTACGACTTCCGAGTAGCGGCAGTCGCTATCGTTTTGCAGGAGCTCATATGACTTGCTCGGTTGCAGCTGTCGCACATATTGCGCGGTTTTTTCATCCGCATTTACAAAGCCGCACTTGCCGCCCACGTCGATTGCCTGGAGCGGAAACAGAGCGCGGTCGCTGACATCGAGTGATTCTATGTAAGGGCCGGCGTACTCCAACGCTTTGTAGATGGCGCCGTCCTCGCCGAGCTTCCCCACCAGGAATTGCGAGATATCCCGAGGCTGGACTGCCTTCATTGGCGTGCCGTGGAAATGGATCTTGATGGTCTCGGGAACCTTGAACCATCCCTTGCTGCGGGCGAAGCCCAACGCGGCCATGGAGTTGTTACCAACACCCGTGGCGAACGCACCGAGCGCTCCATAGATCGGAGTATGTGAGTCGCAGCCGATGACGATCATGCCGGGGGTGACGAGGCCGGCTTCCATGATGGCGTGATGAATGCTACCGCAGCCGCTGTCGAACAGATGCTGGATCTTGTGTTTGGCTGCGAATTTACGCACGGCTGCCAAAGCCTCCGCGGCATCGCGCGTCGCCGGTGCAAAGTTGTGATCGAAGGCGAACACGATCTTCGAGGGATCGGCAATGCTTGGCTCCTCCATCTCGTTGTTGAACACCTTCATGACGAAGTTGGCGCTCAGATCGTGCATCACCATCAGGTCGATGTCCGTGGTGACGACATCACCGGGGGCCACGCTTCTCTGGCCGCTCTTGCGGGCCAGGATCTTTTCAACCAAGTTCATAAAATACGCAGTCCTTCCTCGCCCTGCATATACGTATCTCCGTAATAGAGCGTTTGATTCCTGGCCTGGATCTGCAGCTGTAGTGAGATGACGGCCGGAGACGCCGCGTCGCCGATGGTTTCCCAGGAGTAAGGGCCCGAGAGAATTTCCCGAAGCTCGGTCACTCCACCGCGAGCTGGAAGGCTCGAGGTCACACCCGCGACGTTTCGGGTGACCTTCGCCCAATGTCCGTTGTGTTCGATCGCGACTACAACGGAGGTGTGTGGCCGAACGGCCGAGCCGTAGGGCGGAACCGGTGTTCCTGTGCCATCCGAAACCAGAACGACCACATCCTCCGCGCCGGCACGGCGCAACTGCAATTCGAGTTGTCCAGTGAGCTCGTGATCGGTCCGCGCTTTCGCAGTTGGAAGCTCCTTCTCGAGTACTTCTCGCGCCATTCGGGCGGCGCGCGCGTGCATCTGCACCTCTATTTTGGACGGAGCTTGCCGAACCTCGGCGCGAGAAATATCGACCAACTCGGTATTGCCCGAGGTCAATTCCGCATGCAGGTCAGCGGGCAGTCCGTCGAGATCGCAGATACCCAACCGCTTCCAACCGCGCTCGGCGCCGAGCTTGAAGAGGGAGGCGGGCGGGCTGGGACTGGCAATGATCGTCTCGTGCACCGTGACTGTTTTGATCCACGGATAGACCCGGGGCGACAACGAACACAGCAGGATCGGCTTCTCGTTGCGCGGCACGACCACGAACGCACGGTTCCAGTACGGCATGTAGTTCGACAGGTAGCGAGCGTCATTGCAGCGCCATACGTCTGAGTACAACACCAACGCGTCGAGACCTTTGGTGCGCACGACGTTGTGTACGACTGTGAGCCTCGACGCGAGCTCCTCGGGTGGCAGCTCGTCTTTGTCCCAGGTGACCAATCCTCTCTTCATGCTTGAAACAGTCTCCGCTCGGTCTGGCTCAACGACACGCAACCTGTGTCGGTCACCAGCAGGGTGTCGCCGAACACCATGTAACCCGAAAGGGGCAGGTAGGTGTTGGGATGGCAGATGATGACCATGTCCTTCTTGCACGTGTAGTGCACGTTCTCCAGAACATGCGGCAACTCGTCCGGATACAATCCAAGGTTGTGGCCGCGGACACGCGTATATTGTGGTCCGGTGTAGTCCCCAAACCCATGTTTGCGGAAGACGTCGTTCTGCACCCGGGCAACATCCGAAATGTCGACACCCGGGCGCAGCAGATCCTGCCCGGCCTTTTGCGCCTCCGCGAAGATGGCATACGACTCGAGCTGCTTTTCGGAGGGCGGCCCGATGACCAGTGTGCGACAGATCTGAGCGTAGTAGCCGTTGATCTGCGGAGTGAGCTCCGTGATGACCGAGTCGCCCACCTGTAGTTTGCGGGCGGTAGGCGGCTTCATGGCGGTCACTTCCGTGCCTCCGGAGGCCACCAGCATGAAGTTGTCCTCGGCACCGTGGGTCTTGAGGTAACCCTCGACCTCCGCGACCAGCTCGAATTCCGTCATTCCCGCCCGGGCCACACGCACAAATTGCTCATAACCGCGGTCGGCCAGCAGTGCGGCCTTCCGGATCCACTCCAGCTCTTCCTGTGTTTTGACACGCCGGATTTCCTCCACGTCGGCAGTTGCCGATGCGGCGGTCTTCCCGGTTGCTTCCTGCACGGCGCGCACGAAACGCGCCTCCATCTGTTCGAGACCGTTGATGGCGACGTTGGCAGATTTGCTTACGCAATTCTTCAGCCCTTCGACGAGTCGGGGCACGTAGGCTACGGATCCGCCCGTGGCGGTCTTTACCGGCTCGACGTCCCATGGGTGGGTTACAACCGCGCGTACCTCACCCTCTTTGGTCAGAACGGCGACTGCTTGCGGACCGCAGAAGCACACGCTGACGAGACAGCGGAAGTGATCCTTGCGCCAGGTGTCGCCGTAGAACAGCAGCAGGTCCCAGCCCCGCTGTGCCATCAGATCGAGGAATTCCTTTTTGCGTAGGGGATTCAACTTCAACATAAACCGCTCACCGGGTTGCCGTGCCGGGGAAGGCGCCGGATTTCAACAGCGGAATGAGCCCGCCGGCTTCCAACATCCCGAGCAGGAACTGCGAGGGTGGGGTGCCCTGAAGGCGCTGCCCGGTGGTCAGGTTTTCGATGGTCGCGTTTCGGATATCGACTCGCACCTGATCGCTGTCGTTGACCAGGGCGTGGACGCCTGTTGCTTCCAGCAGAGGCAGGCCTATCTCGTGACAATTGCGATAGAAGGTGCGGGAGAACTGCTCGGCCACCACCGCGCCGATCCCCGTGGCCTGGAGTGCCTTGGTGGCCAGGGCGCGTCCGGAGGAGCAGCCGAAATTACGCCCCGCGACCAGGATATCGCCGGGCTGAACCCTCTTGGGAAATTCCGGATTCAAAGTCTCGAGAACGAATGCCGCCATTTCCTTCGGCGACTTGAACATGACGTGCGTCGGCGTCATGGCATCGGTGGGAATGTTGTCACCGAATTTCCAGCATCGCCCTTGAAATACCCAGCTCGTTGGCACGTGCCCCCTCCTGTTCCAATGGCTCGACATTCTTCGAGCCCCTCGCGACGGTGTCTAATAGCGCTTTGGGGTGGGGGTCATAGCGAATTGCTATCCCATGGCCCGCTGCCCGTGCTATATATATCAGCCTGGGTGATAACAGAGATCCGAGGGGCCTGAGGTCCGCGAATCGAGCCATGGATTTCGCACAGCTCAAACGCTTCATAGCCGTGGTCGAGAGCGGCAGCCTCGGTAAGGCAGCCGACAATCTGAGCCTGTCTCAGCCAGGCTTGAGCAAGAGTATCCATCAACTCGAGGCGCACTTCGGCGAGCCGCTGTTCTATCGCGACGCCAAAGGCATGACTTCGACAGAATTCGGCAAGGCCGTGTACCGGCGCGCGAAGCGCGTCCTGGCCGAGTTGCACCAGTTGGAAAACGAGCGTGCGGCCATCTCCGGCGGGCTCACAGGGCACATCACTGTCGGAGTCGCCCGGGGGACCGGCTTTCTCGGGCGGGTCATCCCCGCGGCGAGCGCCAAGCTGTCACAAAGTCGCTATTCGGTGCGGCTCACCGTCATGAGTGGCGTAGCCGACGAGCTGGTTGCAGCCTTGCAACGGGGTGAGCTCGATTTTGCGATCGCGCCGCTGGATGCCATCGCGGGTAAACCCAATCTCGTGGGTGAGA
>Ga0068863_100007685_pt1 | contig 10545 bp, 8 predicted proteins | sample KBSSwiS62_FD_66596 | JGI IMG/M metagenome (GOLD analysis project Ga0068863, IMG submission 66596) | Switchgrass rhizosphere microbial communities from Kellogg Biological Station, Michigan, USA - KBS Switchgrass S6-2 | ecosystem: Host-associated > Plants > Roots > Rhizosphere > Soil ...
GCCGAAGCAACCAGCGCCGATTCACCAGTAAATGCCGTGGGCTGCCATACGATGAAGCTCTTCTGATTCGTCAGGCCGGCTCCGCGGAAATATTCATTCCAGTCCAAACCAGGAGCCTTAGCCGTGAAATCGGCCGGTGTCCAGGTATTGTTCGCCTTGTGAATGTCATCGTTTTCGGCAAGGCTCAAATGCTTTTCTGCAATAGAGTGCTCTAATTCGACGATCCGTTTTGCGCGGGCATCGGTGTCGGTGAAGCCCGCCAGTTTCAGCATTGCGGAAATGTGCGCTTCATACTTGGTGCGGACCTCCTGCATATGCTGGCTGTTACCGAGGTAGTACTCTCGATCCGGCAGCGCCAAACCACCCTGCAACAAATAAGCATTGTAGTGCTCAGAGTCGTTGAATCCTGGCGCAACCCAAAGTCCGAACAAGTTCTGAGTGTGGAAGTTGGTGTTGTTCAAGGCATCCACGTCAGCGCGAAGAGACTGGCCGAGCGCATACGCCAATTGCTTCTTATCGCGAATATCCGCGATCTGCTTCAATAGCGGCTGCAAAGGCGTGACGCCCTTGGCCTCTATGGCGGCTTCGTTCATATAAGAGTTGTAGAGATCGGCAATCTTGCGGGCGTTCGATCCCGCAGGGCCGTTCGACTTCGCCGCTTCCTCAATCAATGTGGACGTGCGTTTGCTCGCCAAGTCGCTCAGAGCGGAGAAGACGCCGATGCTACCGCGGTCGGGTGGGATCTCAGTTCGGTTCAGCCACTCGCCGTTCGCGTAACGGAAGAAATCGTCGCCGGGCTTAACTGACTTGTCGATGTTGGCGACGACCACGCCGTGGGTGGTTGGCGCCGGTGCAGAATCCTGGGCAAAACAGCCGATCCAGGAGAGGAGGAGAAGTGCTGACGCCCCGAGCCAAATGAATCGGGCACGCGGGGACCTTTCAAATTTGTTCATTCTGTGGGCTCCAGAAGTGCGGATAGGTAGGAATTTTACCAAGCAGGGTTAGACGGTCCAGAAAGCCGGTTGGTAGCGAGCCTATCTGTTACGACCATGACGGACTCTGATTTCGCATCCAATCTCCACCTTTGCTATAATCAGGGTGCCTCGTAAGTGGTTCTTGGAAACAGAAATACCCCGAGATGTGCGGAAGTGGTGGAATTGGCAGACACACCATCTTGAGGGGGTGGCGCCCAAAAGGCGTGCGGGTTCAAGTCCCGCCTTCCGCACCATGCACTCCCTTCCAAGCTCCTGAAGGCAAAAGATTTGAAGGGCAATGCCGCGAGTAGTCCGGCAGCAATATAACTGATGAACCCCTATATCGTTGGATTGATCACCGTCGTTCACATCGTTGTCTCCTTGTTCCTGATCGGCGTCGTTCTTCTGCAGAGCGGCAAGAGTGCCGACATCGCAGCGGCCTTCGGGGGCATGGGTAGTCAGACCGCCTTCGGACCTCGCTCAGCCGCTAACGCACTGACCAAGGCGACTACCTGGGCTGCCATCATCTTCATGTTGACTTCGTTTACGCTGGCGATCTCGGCATCACGCTCGAGCGGCTCTGGAATCGGCGGGTCGGTCCTTGACAACGCTCCCAGCAAGCAGGCTCCAGCGAAGCCCAGCAAGTAATGATAATTCTGCAGCAGAGCCTCCGGCGACGGAGGCTTTCGCTATTGGGGAGCTAAAACCTGAAATTCGAAAGTCGTTAGTCTTTAGCCTTAAAATAGATGACGGACTTCTGGCTTCTAACTTGCGACTTCAGACTTGCGACTTCTGACTTAGCAAACTAGTACCCAGTACCTCGTACCCTTCTATGATCCACGAAATTCTTCCCGTTGGTCCGCTGCAGTGCAACTGCTCCATCGTGGGCGACGAGACATCCCGAGAAGCCATCGTCATTGATCCTGGTGATGAGATCGAGTCCATTCTCGCCATCCTTCAGAAACACAACCTCGTCGTAAAGCAGATCGTGGTGACCCACGCTCATATCGATCACGTAGGCGGCGCCACCAAGTTAAAAAAGGCTACTGGCGCACCAATCCTTCTCAATGAAAACGACTCGAAGCTTTTGGCGATGCTGGATGTACAAGCCTCATGGGTCGGTATGCGCACGCCGGGAGAAGTCCAGATCGATCAGCATGTCGCCGAGGGAGATAAAGTCAAAGCGGGAGCTTTGAACGCAGAAGTCCTGCACACGCCAGGTCACACCGAAGGATCGATATGCCTGCTGTTCAAGCCGGAGAATTTGCTGATTGCCGGGGACACGCTCTTCGCCGGCAGCATCGGACGTACCGATCTCCCCGGCGGTAATTACAAGAAGATCATGGACTCGCTGCAAGGGAAGCTGATGGCTTTACCGGATCAAATCGTCGTAGTTCCGGGACACGGGCCGCTTACGACGATCGGTAGCGAGCGCGAACGCAATCCTTTCCTCCAGCACGATCGCTAAGCGGGGTATGAACGGAATACCTTTCTTACGAAGGCATGGCAACGATGAACGCCGCCGCTCTTCGGTAAGAACATGTACGGACACTCACCCTCGATCACCGTCATTCCCATGGTCCGAATTTTCGCTGACTTCTCAGTCGTCAGCCGGCTTCGGCCATTCGTTCCGTAAACCCACACGATCTCTACTCCGGCGTGCTTACATTCCAAGACCATCTGCTCCGTCAATCTCTGAGGCGTCATGAGCAACGCAGCCTTCGGAGTCTGCGGAACCTCGTGAATGTGCCCGAAGCACTGCTTTCCCGTCACCTCTTCGTATTTCGGATTCACGGGAATGATTTCGTACCCACGGCGAACCAGTTCAGAAAAGAGTTGGTTACTGAGTTCTCCTGAGCTCTGCGACACACCAATCATTGCGATTTGCTTGTGAGAGAAGAAGTTCTGAATATCCGCCAGTCGATTCATATTCCACCCCTTGGCGGAGAGTTTATCGAGACGCTTTTCTAGTTTCTGTGACGGGCGAACAACGGTGAGGTTCGTTCAACCTGCAAAGTGTTTAAGCACTTTCACAATTCCGACTTGGAATTCCTGCTCGGGAGTAATCAGGCTGACAATCAGGTATCCGTTCGACGCAAAGTCGTAGAAATGTCCTGGCTGAACGAGTACACCCTCGCGCTCCAGCAACTCGATTGCAAGTTCTTCGTCTGTCCTGGTAACAGGCACGCGCAAGACTGCATACCAACCACCTTCGACGAGCAGTCGATGACACAGTTGTTGTTGCTGCAACTGACCGTCGAGTATCGCGAGGTTACGCTGAACGCGAGTTCGTAACTGCTGCTGTATCGTCCGTCGCGAGTCCAGCAACTCCGGCAGGGCCCACTGAACGGGCGCGTTAACTGAAAGATACGTGTCGGCAATTACTTCGAGCCGTTCCGTCGCCTCTCGCGCCAATTTCTCCGGTCCGCTCACCACCATCCACGCAAGCTTCATCTGCGGAAGCGCGCTGATTTTCGAAAGTCCACTGAGAGCGAACGTCAATGCACCGCGACTTCCCGCAAATGACAACTCGTCTCCCTTTCCAAGGGAGTAGTCCAGAAACACCTCGTCGGCAACCACCGCCAGTTCCCGGTCGGCGCAGATTCGATCGAGCAACGTCTTCTCCGCCTGCTTAACGAAGGAACCAGTTGGATTGTTTGGATGAACAATCAGGACTGCTCTCGTTTTGCTGGTTATTGCGCACTCGAGCGAATGAAAATCAATCTGCCATCCATGGTCGTAAATCAACTCGTAAGGTACAAGTTTTACGTCCTGGAGATCGGCCAGAAACTCGAAGAGTGGATAGCTGGGCTGCGGTACTAATACTTCGTCCCCGGGATCGCATAATAGGCGAAACGCGAAGCCGTAAGCCTCACTTGTGCTGACGGTCAGGAATATCTGCTCCGGCGATATCTCAATTCCCTTCTCGCCATAATAGGTCCCAACCGCTTCTCGTGCTTCCAGCAGACCCCTTGCGACAGGTTCATATTCCAATCCCCTGGAATCGGACAACGCACTCAGCAATCGGCCGGACTCGAAATGCAGCCCCACTTCCGTGGGATTCGACATCGTGAGATCCAGCAGCTTGCGCCCACTCGCCCGAAAGTCTGCCAGTGCCTGCGTGTACTGGTTCTGCGACAGATTCCAATTAGTGCGCCGGGAGAACATGGAAGATTGAATGTATAGGTTGATTTGCAGCACCGCAACTTTCTGTGGCACGGAATGCAAGCCCCGACTGGCAACCCACCCTCGCTGCGCCGTCTCTGAACATTAAGTAAGGTCCACAACTTCCGGAGGCCCGATGATCAAGGACCTGCTCAGCCGCTGGCCCGTCATCAAACAGATTGAGAGTGGCTCCTGGCGCGGCACTGGCGAAGAAGCCATGACCGACAGGACGAAGTCCCTTAAGCCCAAGCATCATGGCGCGGAGGTGGCGAAATCGGTCTGCCCTTACTGCGGGGTCGGGTGCGGGCAACTCGTCTTCCACAAGAACGGAAAACTGGTTTCGATCGAGGGTGACCCCGATTCTCCGATATCCCGCGGGCATCTCTGTCCCAAGGGCGCCGACAGTTTCGAGCTACACACACACTCCGGCCGCCTCAAAACGGTGAAGTACCGTCGCCCGTTCTCTCGACACTGGGAAGACATTCCACTCGAGCAAGCAATGGACATGGTTGCCGATCGCCTCTGGGACTCTCGCGAGCGCAGCTTCACCGAGCAGCAAGACGGGCAGTGGCTGATGCAGAACAAGACCGTAGCTCACCTCGGCGGAGCCACCCTTGATAACGAAGAAAACTACCTGATCAAGAAGTTATTCACGGGGGGCCTCGGTATGGTTTGCATATCCAACCAGGCCCGCATATGACACAGCTCGACGGTGCCCGGGCTGGGCACATCGTTCGGACGCGGCGGTGCTACCACCGCACAGTCAGATCTCGCCAATGCCGATGCCATCCTTATTATGGGATCGTCGATGGCGGAGAACCATCCAGTCGGCTTCCAATGGGTTATGGAGGCGCGTGAGAAAAACGGCGCGACCATCATTCATGTGGACCCGCGCTTTACACGTACCTCCGCCATGGCCGACATCTGGCTCCCGCTGCGCGCCGGAACCGACATCCTCTTCCTCGGAGGACTGATTAACTACGTGCTCACGAACGACAAGATGTTCCGTGAATACGTCCTTCCCTATACCAACTTATCGACCGTTATTTGCGAAGGTTTCCGCGATACCGAAGACCTCGATGGGGTTTTTTCCGGCTGGGATGACATCAAGAAAAGGTACGATCACGCAACTTGGCAGTATCAGAACGTGGAAACCCTCGGTTATGACGAAGGTCATTACGGTGGGGGTGGTCACGGCAAGGAGGGAACGGGCACAAGTCATCCCAACGGCTGCGAGCGCGACGAAACACTGCAGCACCCTCGTTGTGTTTACCAGATCCTGAAAAAACACTTTGCGCGCTACACGCCGGAAATGGTCGAGCAAGGTTCAGGCATTCCGAAAGAGCAGTTCCTCAAAGTCGCCGAGGCTTTTACCTCCGCCTCCGGCCCTGACAAGACCGCTGCAATCTGCTACTCCGTCGGCTGGACGCAACACTCCAAGGGAGTTCAGATCATACGATCAGCGGCAATCCTTCAACTATTACTTGGAAATATTGGACGCCCCGGCGGGGGCATTCTTGCTCTTCGCGGACATGCATCAATTCAGGGTTCAACCGACATTCCAACCCTCTATGACATCTTGCCCGGCTATCTTCACATGCCATTCTTCAAGTCAGGGCATAACAATTTCAACGACTACATTCTTCGCCACAAGTCTCGAAAAGGGCTTTGGTTCAACTACGACACATACTTCATCAACCTGATGAAGGCCTGGTACGGCGAGAACGCGCGAGCCGACAACGATTGGTGTTTCGATCTAATCCCCAAGCTTACTGGCGATCATTCTCACTTCGGCTATTGGCTCGACATGAGGGAAGGCAAGATGGACGGGCTATTTGTCCTCGGTCAGAATCCCGCCGTCGGTGCCAGCAATGGTCGTCTTGAACGCACCGCCCTCTCAAAATTGAAATGGCTGGTCGTTCGTGACATGGTGGAAACCGAGACTGCCTCATTCTGGTACAACTCACCCGAAATTGAGCGCGGCGAGCTTAAGACGGAAGATATCGCAACCGAAGTCTTCCTGTTTCCTGCCGCCGGAACCGCTGAAAAAGCAGGCACATTCACCAACACGCAACGTTTACTGCAATTCCGTGAACTCGCCATTCACCCGCCCGGTCATGCCCGCAGCGATAGCTGGTTCATGTATCACCTGGGACGAAGGTTGAAGAAGAAAGTGGAAGGCAAGGTCGGCAAACGGTACGAGCCGTTGCAAAAACTCCAATGGAATTACAAAACCGAGGGCCCGTTAAAGGAGCCATCGATTTCCCAGGTTCTGAAGGAGATCAGCGGGTGGGATTTGACGTCTGGGAAACAGGTCAGCGGCTACAAGGAATTGAAAGGTGACGGCACAACTGCCTCTGGTTGCTGGATCTACAGCGGCGTATTCCCGGCAGAGAACCTAAACAAAGCTTTGATCCGTTCTCCGAAGAATTATCTCGGACATGGCTGGGGCTTCAGTTGGCCGAACGATGTGCGCATTATCTACAACCGATGCTCAGCTCGGCCGGACGGTCGGCCGTGGAGCGAACGAAAAAAACTGGTCTGGTGGGATGAAGAAAAGCAGGAATGGACAGGGATCGATACTCCCGATTTCGACAAGAAAAAGCGCCCAGACTATCAACCACCAGAAGATGCAACAGGCACGAATGGTCTCGCCGGCGACAAACCCTTCATCTTGAATGCCGATGGGGTGGGATGGGTCTTCGCTCCCACTGGTCTAATGGACGGCCCGCTCCCGACTCATTACGAACCACTAGAGTCTCCACTTCATAATCCGCTCTACAGATCTCACGACACGAATCCGCCGGAAGATAAGAAGATTCGTCCCGACAACGAATACGCCCCCATCGGGGATGGGCGCTTCCCTTACGTACTGTCGACCTATCGTCTTACGGAACATCACACCGCCGGCGGGATGTCGCGCACACTGCCCCATCTGGCCGAGCTTCAACCGGAGTTATTCTGCGAACTCTCACCCGAACTCGCCGCCGATCTCGAACTCGTTCATGGTGAGTGGGCTTGCATCTACACGCCGCGTTCGGTTATCGAAGCGCGGGTGATGGTGACCCCGCGCATGCGGCCGCTCTGGGTCCAAGGTCGGACCGTGCACCAGGTCGGACTTCCATATCACTGGGGTTACAACGGCCTGGTCAAGGGTGACGTCACGAACGATCTTCTTCCGATCTCCGAAGAGCCGAACGTTCGCATCATGGAAACCAAGGCCCTGGTGTGCGATATCGTTCCGGGCCGGCGTGCTACGGGACCTGAGGCACTGAAGCAATGGAAAGCCCACAAGGAAGAGGCCGCATGACGACAACTGCTTTCCTGACTGATTCGACACTCTGCATCGGCTGCAAAGCTTGCGAAGTCGCTTGCAAGGAGTGGAACGAGCTTGGTGATGATGGGCATACATGGACAGGCTTGAGCTACGACAATACGGGCGCTGTCGGCCACTCGACCTGGCGACATGTAAAGTTCGTAGAGGCCGCGCCTCTACTTGGATTCGGCGGCAACGCTCCCGACCTGGCATCGTGGACCTTCTCCTCCGACGTTTGTAAACACTGCGAAGTGGCCGGATGTCTCGAAGCCTGTCCCACCGGTGCTATTGTCCGAACCGAGTTCGGCGGAGTATTTGTGCAACCCGATGTATGCAACGGTTGCGCCTACTGCGTCGTGTCTTGTCCATTTGGAGTGGTGCAGAAAAATTCTGATGATGGTCGTGCATTCAAGTGCACGTTTTGCTATGACCGCCAAAAAGAAGGCCTACAACCCGCGTGCGCGAAAGCATGTCCCACCGAGTCGATCAAGTTCGGAGACATCGACGAACTAAAGCTCGCAGCCCAGGTGCGGGTGGAAGAACTTCAGAGTCGCGGCATGCAAGATGCGCAGCTATACGATCCCACGGAAACCAGCGTAAAGGGACTACACGCCATGTTCATCACACGTGGCGACCCTAAGCAGTACAATTTGCCTCCGAACCCGGAAGTTCCGACCGTTTATCTCGAGTCTGCCTGGAAATCGTCGGCGCTCGCCGCCGGAGTTTTAGTACTCGGTGGTCTATTCGCCTTTCTGGGGAGTGCACGCCGATGAGCGACCCGATTATGAACCTCTCCAACGAGTACACCCCCAAGGGATGGAAGCCCCGCAAAGAGGCACGGTTGGAGGAGATCAAAGAGCAAGCGAAGGAATTCGGCACGGTCGAGGCGAAAGGCGTGGTTCCTGCCGGAGCGCCATTTCCCAAAGCATCCCCCGAGACTGGCTACTACGGAATTCCCCTGCTGAAACAGCCGCAGTGGAAGCCGGAGATCCCAATTTACTTCTTCGTAGGCGGTGCATCGGGAGCTGCATCTGTGATCGGGGCTCTTGCGCACTGGACCGGCAAAGATCGTCAGGTCGCTCGAGATGCTCGACTCGTAGCAGCAGCCGGAGCGATTATCTCGAGCGGACTTCTCATCTCTGATCTCGGCCGTCCGTCCCGTTTCCTTAATATGCTCAGGATGTTCAAACCTCAGAGCCCGATGTCGATGGGTGCATGGATCCTCGCTGGCTTCGGCACCTTCTCGGGCGCCGCTGCCACCGCGCAGATCCTTTCTGACCGGTTGGGCTTTGGGCCATTCCGGATATTGGGAAATGTCGCTGAAGGGTTCTCTGCGCTCTTCGGACTTCCCTTCTCTAACTACACGGGTGTGCTGATTGGTGCGACCGTCATTCCGGTCTGGAACCACAACGTTCGCACGCTCCCCTTCCACTTCGGGATGTCTGGCATCAATGCAGGTGTATCCATACTTGAGTTGATGGGCAACGACTCCTCGCCAGGCCTCAACCGGCTTGGAATAATCTCCTCCGCCGCAGAAACCTACGAAGGCATTGAACTGGAGATGAAGCGCGATCCAGTCGTCAATGAACCGCTCAAGCATGGCGCGAGCGGATGGATCACGCGAATGGGAGGTGTTCTCTCCGGCCCCGTTCCATTGGCTTTGAGGCTCGCCGCAGAGTTCACCGGAAAGCGGCGCTCCCGGCAGCTCCGGCAGATCGCTGCATGCAGCAGCATCGCTGGTTCGCTTCTGACTCGCATAGGATGGGTGCGTGCCGGCGGCGTATCGGCAAAAGATTGGAGACTTCCACTCGAGGAAACGAAGCGCCCCAGGGTGCAGAAATCACAATCGCGCGAAGATTACCCTCATATGCGCAAGATAAGTTGACGCCGATGTCGCTCGAATTTAGCCTCAAGCGTCAGTCGTAAGCTAATGACTGACGTCTCTCATGGCTGATATCGCTAGCTTCTTCAAAGTCTCCGAACGCGGCAGCACAATCTCGCGAGAGATCGTCGCCGGACTAACAACCTTCACCACCATGTCCTACATCATCGTGGTGAACCCAGCGATCCTCAAAAATGCCGGTATTCCCGTCGAACCGCAGATGGTTGCCACTATCCTGGCCGCCGTCTTCGGATGCGTGCTCATGGGCCTCTACGCGAATCGACCTTTCGCGATTGCTCCGTACATGGGCGAGAACGCATTCATTGCATTTACCGTTTGTCAGGTCCTCGGATTCAAGTGGCAAACGGCTCTCGCCGCAATTTTCGTCGCGGGCCTTGTATTCATACTTCTCACTGTACTCAAGCTTCGCACGTGGGTCGTAGAGTCAGTTCCAACTTCGTTGCGCTACAGCTTCGCCGTGGGGATCGGCCTATTTCTCACCTTCATCGGTCTGAACCAGACCGGGATCGTGGCTCTCGGTACCACCGGAGCGCCGGTACGAACGGGTGCGCTGGGATCGCCCCCTGTGCTGGTTGCTGTCTTCGGCTTCCTCCTGATCAGCATCCTGGTCATTCGCCAGTTTCCCGGAGCCATTCTCGTCGGAATTGTCGTCACTTCGTTTGTTGCGTTTGCAACTCACGTTGCACCCTGGCCACAACACTTCGTCAGCATGCCCCCTTCGGTTCTGCCGATCGTTGGCCAGATTGACTTACGCGGCGCACTCACCTGGAGCGCTTTCCCAGTAGTCCTGACGATATTTATCATGGCCTTCGTCGACACGATGGGAACCCTGATCGGCCTCTCCGCCCACGCCGGCTTCCTCGACAAGGATGGAAATCTTCCGGAAATCGAGAAGCCAATGTTGATCGATGCTCTTACGACTACCGTGTCACCTCTGTTGGGGACGACTACGTCGGGCGCATTCGTCGAATCCGCTACCGGCATTGAAGCGGGCGGCCGGACGGGGTTGACGTCATTGGTCGTGGCTCTTTGCTTCGCTGCCGCACTCTTCTTTTCACCGTTCGTCGCCGCCATCCCGGCGCAGGCTTATGGACCTGCCTTGATCGTGGTCGGTCTGTTCATGCTAGCTCCAATCGTGAATATTGATTTCACTGACTACACGGAATCAATCCCCGCATTCGCAGTCG
>Ga0068863_100007688_pt1 | contig 10544 bp, 11 predicted proteins | sample KBSSwiS62_FD_66596 | JGI IMG/M metagenome (GOLD analysis project Ga0068863, IMG submission 66596) | Switchgrass rhizosphere microbial communities from Kellogg Biological Station, Michigan, USA - KBS Switchgrass S6-2 | ecosystem: Host-associated > Plants > Roots > Rhizosphere > Soil ...
CAAGCAGAAAAATATGTTTGGCGGCACGTTCTATGTGTATGCCCATTTCAAAAACATTTCCGGGCTGAAAGAAGGTAATTACGTACGATATGCCGGCATTAACGTAGGAAATGTGGAGGATATCACCATGGTCAATGACACAACTGTTGCAGTAGGAATGATATTACAAAAAGATATCAGGCCTTATATTAAAGAAGATGTAACTGCAAGCATCGGAAGCGATGGGTTAATGGGTGATAAGCTGGTAACCATTTCTGCCGGCAGCTCCACTGCACCGGTAGTAAAGGAAGGTGGTAAACTGAAATCGAGCAACCCTGTAGACGTTGACAGGATCGTAAATAATTTATCAAAAATATCAGATAATGCTGAAACGCTCACCGGCAATCTGGCCAGTGTAATGTCGAAAATAAACAATGGGGAAGGTTCGTTTGGAAGACTGGTGAACAGCGATAAATTGATAAAAAACCTGGAAGGAACAATATCGAGTGCGCAGCACACGGTTGGCACAGTACAGAAGACGGCCAGCAACGCTACTGAAACCATGGAAGCCGCTAAACATAGTTTTCTGCTAAGGGGATATTTTAAAAAGAAAGAGCGCAGGCGGGTCAAAGATTCGCTTGAAAAAGCAAACAAAGAAACGGTGCCCCCGGCCAATCAAAAAAATTAGCGTTCTTTTCCAGCCATTATTTGTCTTAAATCTTAAAAGTTATCCAATCTGATTAAAAACAGCTTTTTATTTCTACCGGGAGAAATAGATTAAACGGCATCGCTGCGCCTGCAATGATGACCTAAGCGGCCGCGCTTTTTTCCAGCACTTCATTCATATTGATACCGCTGTGGCTTTCGTGGTAAACGCAGACGCCGTTTTTGATCAGCAGCACTTGCGGCGATTCATGGATTACCCCAAACACTTCTTCTATTTTACGTGAAAGAGAACGGTGGGCCAGCAGATCGAGAAAATGAAAATCCACATTGGCCGGTGGAAGGCCTCTTTCAAGGCGGCTCTTTGCCATACTGCTCAATGCACAGCGGGTAGAATGTTTATAGATGGCCTGTGGTCTCTCAAAAGAATGATCAATTACCTGCTGCAACTGTATTTCTGTGGTAAGCTGTATCCAGTTCATAAAAATAAAAAAAGGTTATCTTTAAAACAGTTTAAAGATAACCTTGGTTCAATTATGTATAAATGTCTTTTCTTTTCTGAAGATAATGACAGTTACAAATTAATTTTATCTGTGTCCGTATCCAACATAGCCCTCTGTAGCTTTGCAGCCACTTTTAGAACTGGTGCAGGAAGTCATGGCGAAACCGGCAGCGATAAGCAGTACGAGGATCAATACTTTAGCTTTCATTTTTGTGGTATTTAAAGTTAAACAATGCAAACAGTGCGGTTAAACGCGGATACTGCCTGGATTGGCCTTTTCGGGAGGATGCGGAATGTATTTTCGGGAGGATAGCGGAGCAGAATTCAAAGGAACAACAAATTATTTATTTATGCAACCCCTGGAGCCAATTAAAAACCATTTTAGCGATAAATTCTGTTAAATACTTTTAAGATCAATTAATTAGGTTGACAAATTTATATTTTACATTTGCAGCGAACGAAGGAAAAAAGTGGTTGAGCCCTTTGAAAAACAAAATAGCAGAGCATGGAAGCAACAAGGCAGGTAAACGACTCAAATAACAGGATCGGTTCTTAAATTACAATTAAAATGTTGAAATTAGCACGTCCACTGGCCTTTATTGATCTGGAAACCACCGGCATTAATCTGGGAACCGATCGTATCGTGGAAATCGGGATGATCAAAATATTGCCCGATGGTAACCGGTCAACCAAACGCAAATTGCTCAACCCGGAAATGACCATTTCGCAGGCATCAGTTGATATACACGGCATCACCAACGAAATGCTGAAAGATGCCCCTACTTTTAAACAGGCCGCGCACGATATCAAACAATTTCTTGATAATTGCGACCTGAGCGGTTACAACAGCAATCGTTTTGATATTCCAATGCTGATGGAAGAATTTTTACGCGCAGAGGTAGAGTTTGATATGAAGGGCAGGAGATTGGTTGATGTCCAGAAAGTCTTTCATATGATGGAGCAGCGCACTCTCACAGCTGCCTATAAATTTTACTGCCAGAAAGATTTGGAAGCAGCCCATAGTGCCGAGGCGGATGCACTGGCAACCCTGGAAATATTACACGCGCAGGTAGAGCGTTACCCCCAAATGGGCAATACGGTAGAAAGCATATTGAAATTTACCGGCGAAGAAATAATAGTTGATTTTGCACGCCGCTTTATTATGGATAAAGGTGTTGAGGTATTTAATTTTGGAAAGCATAAAGGCCGCCCGGTAACAGAAGTATTGAAAGCTGAACCGCAGTATTATGATTGGATGATGAGGGGCGATTTCCCATTGCATACCAAGCAAAAACTAACGGAAATACTGAATAGGTCCCTGTTAAAAAAGGGATAATTGTAGAGGCTACGGCCGGCAAATTGATAAAAAATGTATTTTCGTAGCAAACCACAAAGTCCATAACGATAAAGCCAGCTTTTGCAGAAAATTGTTATTATACCAACCTATAACGAAAAAGAGAATATTTCGGGCATTGTAACTGCGATTTTCGCCCTGCAACAACAGTTTCACGTGCTGGTAATAGATGACAACTCCCCCGATGGCACTGCACAGATTGTAAAAAATATGCAGGCTGCTTTTCCCGGGCAGCTTTTTATTGAAGAAAGAAAAGGGAAACAGGGCCTGGGCACTGCATATATTTATGGATTTCGCTGGGCGCTTGCCCGCGGATACGGCTATATCTTTGAAATGGATGCCGATTTCTCGCATAACCCGGCTGACCTCGATAGTTTATATGAAGCCTGCCTGCAGGGAGCGGATTTGGCGGTTGGTTCCAGGTATGTAAAAGGAGGGGGCAATGTAAACTGGCCTCGTAACCGCATTATCCTTTCAAAGGGAGCTTCTTTTTATACCCATCTTATCACCAGGCTGCCGGTGAAGGATCCTACTGCCGGTTTTGTTTGTTACAAAAGAGAAGTGCTGGAGGCCATTAACCTTAATGAGATAAAATTTGTGGGATATGCATTCCAGATAGAAATGAAGTTTGCTGCCTGGAAGCTTGGATTCAAGATTAAAGAAGTGCCTATTATTTTCAGGGATCGCACTTATGGAACTTCCAAAATGAACAAGGGGATTGTAAAAGAAGGCATTGCAGGTGTTCTCTATCTGCGTTGGCAAAGCTGGTTCAAAGATTACAGCAATCGTCTAAAAAAAACGGAATCCGGTAATTTTTCTTCCGTCAGCAACGAAGTATTTGCAAAAACAAAACAATAACTACCCGCCTCTTTGGCCGTCAATGCAGCAGCTGTTCACGTATTGTGTAATCAACAGAGCATGCCGGTGATAAAAAATACCGGTTACAGTTCCAGCGCCTCCAATTTACAAATACAGCTTAGCCGCGGTTTTACCCGATAAGGATGCTAAGGGATTTCGCATAAAGTTGCATAAACCGATGCGAGGAGCCCGGAGGAAAAGTTGAGGTGAATAATATAGAACCTGCTATTGTTTACTGTGGCGCTAAAATGCCACTGGGGCGATTTACTCATTTGCGGGTCATAGGCTTTACCGATGTCTTTATTAAATAAGGAAATGCGTTCAAATTTATTCGCGAATGCCGCAATGTGGCTGATATTATTAAGCGTTGAATAAATATTGCCAATGGCCTCGTCCTTTGCAATGGTAGCGGATAGATCAGCATTGGGAGGCCATCTGCTTAATTGGATCCCGCTGTTCGTCCAGATAGCATTCACCTTATCGTGTGCAAAATAAATTTGAATGCCGCTTTCGGTGCCAGCCTTCTCATCCAAAAAAATAGTAGTATAAAGCGGTATTGTATTTCTAACATCTTCAATATTTGTAAATACATTACCAACAATGGCTAAATAGTTGATCCTTTTTTCGGCCTGAATGTGTTGAATCGTCTTATATATTTCGGTTATAGTGTCACCAATATTCAATCCCCACCATTGCCCGGTTGTCAAAGTATCGGTTGTAATTATTTTAGTGGGCAGGGGATCCGGAGGAGGAAGCTCTTTGGAGCTTACCTGGTTCTTTCTGCAAGCGCTAAACGATACTGCAAGTATCAAAAGGCATAAAATATGTCTCATATTGGCTGAATTAAAAACCTGACATCAACTGAAATGAAAGCGTTGCATGGAACGCAAAAAATTCAAGTCGCATTGGGTCGCTCATTTAATGCTGTTCTATTTCCGCATCTTTGCGTTCTTTATGAAGAAAGCTTTTATACAATTACATACCGCTGTTTTCCTGGCAGGCTTTACCGCCATCCTGGGCAGGCTGATTGCATTGAATGAAGGCTTGCTGGTCTGGTGGCGCCTGCTGATTAGTTCGGTAACCATGTGGATATTGTTTTCAGCCGGTAAACGCCTGCAGAAAATATCGATGGCCGATATAGGCCGGATTGCGGGTGTTGGATTGATTGCGACGCTTCACTGGATAAGTTTTTTCGGCGCTATAAAATATGCAAATATATCCGTGGCATTGGTCTGTTTTTCGTCAATCGGTTTTTTTACAGCATTGTTTGAACCGCTGCTGCTGAAAACATCGTTCAGGCCTGCAGAACTGCTGCTGGGATTGCTGGTAATCGCCGGCATTTATATCATCTTTAGGTTTGATGCGCGCTACAAAGCCGGCATCATCGCAGGATTAATATCTGCCATCCTGGGTGCCATATTTCCCATCTGCAACCGGCAATTTATGCAGCGTATGAACGCGGAAACTTTAATGACCTATGAATTGAGCGGAGGCGTTCTTGCACTCACCGCGCTGATGCCATTTTACCTGCATATTTTTCATCAGCGGTTTCAATTGCCAGTTATTTCCGACTGGGTATGGCTACTGGTATTATCATGGATATGCTCCGTGTGGGCCTTCCAGTTATCTTCCAATGCATTGAAAAAAATATCTGCTTTTACAGTAAACCTCAGTTATAATCTTGAGCCCATATATGGTATTTTACTGGCTTTTGCGATTTACCACGAAAACCGTGAACTGAAGACATCTTTTTACCTGGGCATGTCTATTATCCTGGTGGCAGTAGCACTGCAAATGGTAAGGGTTTGGAGGAGCCGAAAGACAGTAGTCAGTAGATCTTAGTCCGGAGTCTGTAGTCGGGAGGCAAGAGCAGCAAAGCTAAAGGAGAAAATCATAGATCAGCAACTCATAGATCAGCAATTTTTCCCTATGCTGCTTTATTGGAAATGTACCTTACCAGGCTTCTTTTGGCAACAGGTAACAACGTTTCTTCCACCGGGTAATTGAGTTCCGTTTCTATTGAATATACGGCCGGGTTTGGAAGCTCTTTTTTATGGCGTATGAGTTCAGACTTGATGTTTTCATAGGTGTTAACCATATTGCGTTCCCAGTCAGCAATAAATTCTGTGCGTATGGAACGGTATTTTTCATCGTGCTTTTCAAAAATGCTTAAGCGGTACTGGTATACCTTGGTGCTGCGCCCGCTGCCACCGTTCAGGAAAAAATATCCTTCGTTTATTTCGAGCGGTATAATGCCGATAGGGAATATAGTGAGTTTGTTTTCGATGAATTCATACAGTTCGGCGCCATTGGTAATGGCCAGCTTCATTTTCGAAGCAGAATAATTAATGATGCTTTCCAGTTCCTTCATCATATCATCATCTTCAATAATCTGCTGGTACAACAGTTGCAATTTTTCCAGTTGTATGCCATTTAATTTCTTTGGAAAATGCTCCTGCAGGAACTTTTTATTTTCGCGGAACGCTACAAGGTTATTGTAATGGAAAATTAAATCTGAAAGTTGAGGGTATAATTTGTTTTCATTGAAATACCTGTTTACCTCCTGGAGGTAGGCGAGAAGGGTATATTTTTTCAATTCAAAATCGATATAACCATCTGCGAACCATGTTTCCGATAATGCTTTCATTCGGTATGTTTTTTAATCCGGTTACATGAATTTACAAAAAATAAAGTCAATAAAATCTGTCCACTCAATTTTGTTGCGCCTGGAAAATCGCCCGCCGGTTTAATAACGGGCAGATGGCCGGCCTTATTATATTCAACTGCATCAATAAACGCCTATTTACGGATAATCACGCTGTAATTTAACGGGCATGAAAGAGAAAATATACCTTTAGTGAGCCGGCAAGGGCAAGCATTCTCAAAAAAGACTTGGAGATGGCTTTTTTAGCAGGAAATTTGCATATAACAACTGCCTGGAACACCAAAAAAATAAACATGAAACCATTATTCTGTTTTTTCTTTTTTTCACTTATGGCACTTACTTCAAACGCGCAGCTTGTTGCCAAATCAACCTGCGGTGTTTTTACAGTTGATATTCTCGATGGAAAATTGAATGGCCTGAAACCAAGTGCACGCTGGGAAGAAATAAAAGAAAAGCTTCCCTGTTTTACCGCATCCGAGCCGGAGGGCGGGGCTGCAAAATGTGGCGGGACCGTTTTCTTTAAAGACAAGGATGTATACTTTTTTACGGACCGGGATTATATAGAAATTGGCGACAAATTCAAGGGTAAACTAAGCATCCCGGTCTTGGGTTCCAGTCGTAACAGTCTCTTCAGCACACTGGGCAATCCTAAAATCAAAGACGACAATTGGGATGCATATCAAATGGCTTACGGATCGCTGGTGCTTCATTATAACAAAGCCGGTAAGGTAGACCGCATCCAGTTCAGCACCAGGGTAACCGAAGCATTGAGCTTATGCGAAACGCCGGTTAATTAACACCGCAAAAACGGCCTGTTGTGCGCGCCGCCGCGGCGCGGTTGTCAGCATTTTGATTTGTTAATATTAGGGCAGCCTGCTAATATTACGCAGCATGTTTGCAGCGATGCTATATTTTTATGGGTCAATTATTATATGCTTGTGAAAATCATTGCTGGTTTATGCATTTTTTTATCAGTTATTAACCAATCTTTTGCCCAGGGGCCTCCTCAGGCCTGCAGCACCCTGGGCCAAACGCCCGCCACCGCTTTTCCTGTTTGCACAAAAGATACTTTCAAACAAACCACGGTGCCCATTTGCACCAACCGGAAAGTAAGCATTCCGGGTTGCAGCCCGGCCACCGGCGATTACGCAGATAAGAATCCATTCTGGTACCGGTTTACCTGCTACCAGACGGGTACGCTGGGATTTTTAATTATACCCAACGACATAGGCGATGATTATGATTGGCAACTGTATGATATTACCGGCGTCACAGATTTGAACATGGTGTACAATAATGCCGCTTTGTTCGTGGTGGGCAACTGGTCGGGAAGCTCCGGCCTTACCGGTGCCTCTGCAAAAGGAGCTAATAAGGTGGAATGCGCTTCTGCACCTGCAGACAATATCAATACGTTCAGTGCAATGCCTGTTTTGCAGCAGGGCCATATATACCTGCTTATGGTGAGTCACTACAGCGACAGCCAGAGCGGCTATAAACTTTCCTTTGGAGGCGGTACCGCCGTAATAACCGATCCCAAATTACCTGATTTGCAAACAGTGAAACCATTTTGCGATCCTTCGGTACTCACCCTTAAACTGAACATGAAAGTAAAATGTAATTCGCTTGCTTCGGATGGCAGTGATTTTACCATTGTACCGGCCACGGCTGCCGTGGTATCCGCAACAGGTGGCAACTGCAGCAATAGTTTTGATATGGATTCGGTCACACTGGTGCTCAGCAATCCATTACCACCCGGTAATTATTCGCTCGTGATAAAAAAAGGAGCCGACCTGAATACACTACTGGACGATTGCGACCGCGATATACCGGAAGGCCATCAGCTTCCATTTGTGATTGCAGCCCTGCAGCCAACGCTGCCCGATAGTATCAGCCCGCTTACCTGTGCGCCCTCCTCCCTGCAACTGGTCTTCAAAAAAAATATTCACTGCAGTTCAATTGCTGCAGATGGCAGCGATTTTATTGTAACGGGACCATCACCGGTTACCGTAAAAGCAGCGGCAGGCGCGTGTAACAATGATCTAACCAGTACCATCACACTAACATTGGCATCGCCCATCCAGAAAGGAGGCGTATACCAGGTGAAGATCGCTACGGGCATTGACAACAATAATATTATTGATGAATGCGGCCAGGTAACGCCCACGGGGGCTTCCGTTAGCTTCAGCATACAGGATACCGTTTCAGCCGATTTCAGCTACCAGTTAAAACAGGGCTGCAAAGCCGATACTGTACTTTTTGTACATGATGGCCGCAATGGCGTAAACCAGTGGCTATGGGTAATGGGCGAAGCCGGTATCAGCAGTTCGCAAAATCCTGCAGCCATTTTCAAAGTATTCGGGCAAAAAACAATTCTTTTAAAAGTGTCCAACGGATTTTGTACCGATAGTGCTACCCAAACAATCAACCTGGATAATACCCTGAAGGCAGCTTTTGAAACCAATGCCTTTCTTTGCCCGGAAGATGCAGCCAGCTTCAAAAACAACAGCATCGGCGATATCATTAACTATACCTGGTACTTTGGAGACGGCAACAGCAGCAGTATGCAAACACCGCCGCCACTGCATTATGGAAAAACGGGTAAGGAAACAGTTTACCCCGTTCAACTGATAGTAGAAAACAGCAACCATTGTTTTGATACCGCCATAAACAATATAAAAGTTTTTAAGACCTGTTATATTGCTGTGCCCACCGCATTTACCCCGAATAACGACGGACTGAATGACTACCTGTACCCGCTTAATGCATTTAAGGCCGGTGACCTTGAATTCAATGTATACAACCGTCTCGGGCAGTTGGTATTTCATTCCACAGACTGGACGCAGAAATGGGATGGTAACATTCATGGGCAACCGCAAAATACCGGGGTGTACATCTGGACGCTGAAATATACTGATCTGACTACCGGAAAAAAAATTGCACTTAAGGGCACGTCTGTTTTGGTTCGTTAACCCGCTGCTGCATAATTTTGACTATGGATACAGCTTCTTCAAAAATTTTCAGTTATCATGTTGTTGTAACGCCCAACGATATAGACGAACTGGGGCATGTTAATAATATCGTTTACCTCCGCTGGGTACAGGAAGCCGCCAGCGCACACTGGGCACAGTTAAGCGACGACGCCATTAATAAAAAATACGTATGGGTGGTAATGCGCCATGAGATTGATTTCCTGCATCCCGGCCTGCTGCACCAGGAACTGGAGGTAAAAACCTGGGTGGGAAAAAATGAAGGCGCCACCTCCCAACGCCATACCGAAATATTCAATTCTGCTACTTCCAAAAAACTGGCTGCCGCTATTACAACCTGGTGTTTGCTGGATGCACTTAGCAAAAGACCAAAGCGGATTGAAGAGGATGTGTTATCGTTGTTCGGATGATGCTACGTGAGACGAGAGACGTCAATCGTGAATCATTGACAACGCGGGTATGTTCAGGACTTCAAATGAACGGAAACGTCTCACGCCTCAGGTCTCACGATTCACGTTATCTTTGCAATATGGCCGAAGACCTCCAAATTACAGCGGGAACAAAAACCGAACAATACCAGGCCCTGGTACCGCAAATCAAAGCATTGATGGAAGGCGAATCCGATTTGATTGCCAACCTGGCCAATATGGTGGCTGCGTTGAAAGAACAGTTTGGCTGGCTATGGACTGGTTTTTACCTCGTAAAAAATGATGAACTGGTTTTGGGGCCTTTCCAGGGCCCGGTGGCCTGCACCCGCATAAAAAAAGGCCGCGGTGTTTGCGGCAGCAGTTGGCAGCAGGCGAAAACGCTGGTAGTGCCCGACGTAGAAAAATTCCCCGGTCATATTGCGTGCAGCAGCGCATCCAGGTCAGAAATTGTAATACCGGTTATCCGTAACGGTGAGGTAATAGCAGTGCTGGATGTTGATAGTATTGAACTGGATCATTTTGATACAATTGATCAGCAATACCTGGAGCACCTCGTAGCATTACCATCATTTCCTTAGTTTTCGCGCAGCAGCCTGTTGATGGTATCCTCAAATTCTCTCTTGTATTCCAGATAGTGTTCACCGGTTCCCGGACCGTTAAAGCCGGTGTCCAGCTTGCGTACCCTTCCCTGTTTGTCGAGCACAACTGAAGAAGGAAAAAATTTAATCGGGGTTAACTCCGGAAGTGTTTTCTCCGTTCGCAGCGAATCGGCAACAGTGACACCTGTAATGAGCATCGGGTATTGCACATTGAAACGTTGCTGAAATTTTTTCAGCGTCTTCAGCGACCGGTTCCGATCGGTACTGTATTCATAAGCCAGTGAAACTATTTCAATGCCTCTTTGGCGGTTGCGGTTGTAATAATCACTCAGGAAAGCGGTTTCATCCATACAATTCGGGCACCAACTGCCCATGAGCTGTACCACTACTACCTTATTTTTAAAACGTTCATCATTTATTGAAACTGTTTTGCCGTCCAGGTCCTTAAAGCTGAAATGCAGTTTCTCTTCACCGGGGCGCAGGTACATGGCGGCGTCATCTGATGGGAG